>Ga0182748_1000585_pt1 | contig 38578 bp, 45 predicted proteins | sample eDN3rd37CKraftOP_FD_128877 | JGI IMG/M metagenome (GOLD analysis project Ga0182748, IMG submission 128877) | Enriched Organic Plus compost microbial communities from Emeryville, California, USA - eDNA 3rd pass 37_C Kraft OP (version 2) (version 2) ... | reverse complement strand
GCGGTGATTCTCGCATAGAATTGCACGAAAAAACCGATATTCGCAACTTCAGCACCGACCAACCTATCGATATAGTTGTGATCGATGTGAGTTTCATTAGCCTCCGCGAAGTTTTAATCCCCATTTCTCATTTCCTATCTGCCAACCGGCAGACCAACACTCAGTTACTTGCTATGGTGAAGCCTCAATTCGAAGCAGGCAGGGATCAGGTAAACAAAGGTGTCATCAAAAACGATTCGGTTCGACGGCAAATTTTGCGAGACTTCGAGGCCTGGGCAAAGAACTTCTTTGTCATTGTCGACAAACGGGACAGCGAAGTAACGGGTAGCAAGGGGAATAGAGAGCGGTTTTATTTGCTGAAGACCAAGGCGCAATCTTAAATTAAGCTTAAGCGCCGTTTACACTCATCTGTCACTTCTCTATAATAGAATATAGCTTCCAAGGTGGAGGCCAAAGGGTAGGGCATTGGGTAAGGCAGTTCCCACTCGACCAATTGCCTCGCTCTTTATCACGATGAGACAGGATCGGTGAATGTAAATGAGAGCGTCACGCAGCTGCGTTTTTGCAGCAATGGTGGCGGCTGTCGGTATAGCAATATCACCGGCGGCGGGGTTGGCGGTTGCTGATCCTACCGACCCGTTGATCCCAGTGCCGACACCTACACCCGTCGATACGGTTCCAGATATGGAATTACCACCCGTTCAGGAAATTCCGTCGGTTCCGCCTGTTGTGCAATCACCTGAGCCTCCGCAGGAACAGCCTGCGCCGCAGCCGCAGGTGATTGAACCTGTACCTCCTGTAACTATGCCGGATAGTTCGCCTGAGCCTCCGGTAACAGATGCTCCTGGAGAACAACCGACTGTGATATTGACTGTACCTTCGGAGGTGCCCGAAGTACCGAGTGAATCTGAAATGCCACCGGTTATTACGGAATCAGAACCCGAAATACCGACTGGCCAATCTGTTCCAGATACGACCAAAGCGCCTTCGGATGAGTCGCCCTCGAGCCAATCGACATCTGAAGAGCCCGACATTTCTACATCTACAGAAGTGCCGGATATGGAACTGCCATCGTCAGTGCCTTCAGATACAGAGAGTGGCACAGAATTGGTGCCCGAATCTTTGTTGCCAGGTGACGATGAGTCTGTCGTCAATGAGCCGTCGCTGAGCGAGCCGGATCAACAGCAAGTGACCATTGTCCAAGAGCCAGAACCTCTCGCTCCTGACGAGTTGCGTAGGCTGTCGGAATTGGAGAAAATGCCACCAATAGAGGCCGCTGTCTACGATATCAACGGTCCTCAAGATCATGGCTACCAGCAAGGTGACCATGATTGGAACAAGGGCAACAAGCACGATGACAGCTGGGATGACAAGCAGTGGCCACGCTGGCCAGTCCCTGGCCGCGACAAAGTTGATCACAACTGGGACCATCGGGATCGCGATCATAATGGTCCGCCGCGCAATCATGGCATCAAGTGGCAGCAAGATCGCGAAGGGCGTCCGGTAATCATCAACTATACGCAGCAGGTTGTTTACGTCAACATTACAAACATCAATGTCGCAAACAACATTAATACTGCAGCAAAAGTAATACCAGTTTATCCGGGTCGTCCGATGTATCTTGGTCACGATTGGTGTGGTGGCATGTCGGGCACTTTTGGCTGGTCGGCAAATTTCGGTGTCGCCGCAAACACCACATCAGCGCGGTTTGCTGGTGGCGGGGCGTTTACCGTCAGTCAAGGCTGCGGTGTGCATCTGCCCCCACAGGTGTACCAACAACCGTATGTCAAGATTGTTGCACCGCACCATCCGCGTCCCGTATATGCACGGTCTGTGTATTACGAAACATGCAGCTGCCTGGTGGTCAACAACAATACATTCCTGTATGGGAAGTGGCAGGGCAAGCCGTATCATTCGGCATTTGTACCCCGTTCGTACCGTACGGATGTTGTGTTCCAACCCCAACCTATTCAGGGAGTTCCGCGCTGGCTGTTCGATACGGGTGTGAACCCGACGAATCAGGCAAGCGGACTGTCTGATCAGATGCGAGAGTGGGCTCCGCTCTTGTTTATTCTTGGAGGGGTGTTGGTGGCTACAGGTGGAGGAGTTGCGTATTGGTGTAATCGTCAACCAGATGGTGGTGGCAGTGCGTAGATTTCTCTTGCTAATGTTGGTACTTGTTGGAATTGCAAGTTCGGGTTTTGGTGTATATCTTTATGCCGCTCCGATGTTCAAACCTTCGAGTACCGAGCTAGTACCGTTTCTGGCACCGCCGGCCTCCTCGTCGGCGGCGCCAGAAACGTCCGCATCACCGGAGCAGCCCGTGTTGCAGAATGTGGGTCTGTTTAAGCCGGTCTCGCTCGATGTGTATACCCCAAAAGGTCGGCTAAATCCCGAACCAGTGACGATCTACCAAGGGGAGCTGAAGGCGACAGCAATGGGTGTTAATCCACCTGATCAACCGGCCGTTTTGACCGATCCAGCGACAACTCTTCCTGGTACAGGACAGGGCACTGTCGTTATCACTGGTCATGCGCAGATCAACCCGCCGAAAGTGTTCAACTTTTTGTCTGATCTGACACCGGCAGACATCGACGGTGGCACGCAAGTGATTCTGTATGGTCCATCTGGTCAGGAACTCGTGTACTCGGTGAGCGAGATTCGATTGATCGAGAAAACCGAGTTCGAGACTTACGCGGAATTTCGTGACCGGACACCAAACCGGCTGCTGATCATCACATGCAATCTCGCCAATGGCCGTGATACCACGCAAAACCGTGTATTGGTAGCATGGCTTGTCTCGTCAAAGTTGGCTTGATCCGACACCTGCCAACCCATTCAGCAGGTTAACAGTGAATGGGATGCCCCGGCTTAATGCCGGGGCAGAACCTCCACCTAAAAATGCTTGCGCTTATACGAAGCTTATGCTAAATATAGAACTATGGGCATTCGACAATCCGGTTTTACTATCGTAGAACTTTTGATTGTCGTTGTTGTTATTGGTGTATTGGCGGCGATTGTCGTCGTTGCCTACAATGGTGTCACTAGTTCGTCGCGCGATGCGGCACGCATAGCGACTCTCAAGCAATTACAAAAAGCCATCGAGGCATACTATGCAAAAAATGGCTATTATCCGCGGATTTCACATGGCCTTGGTACCGAATCAACCTGCGGTTCGCAAACAGAAAACTGGGGCCATTGTGATCGGTTAAAGGAGCTAACAGATGCTATAGCACCATTTGCCAAGTTTGACCCCGAGCAATTATCGCAGGCAACCCAAGGTAACTACTATTACTCATACGATAGCCAGTCTGACGACAATTATCAGACGTATGGATTAATGGTGTATCTGGAAGGCAACGGCGGAGCAAACGACGGCGGGTATTATTCAAATGGCTATGAAGTAGGACAGAATCCGGCCTACTGTATGGCAACATACAGCGGTACTGGGCGAGATTGGCTGAATACTCCGAATCTTTGGCATCAGCGCTGTGGCGGCGGCAACTAGCAAGACTTATACGTTGAATCGGAATTCTACTACGTCACCAGGCTGCATGACGTATGTCTTGCCTTCGGTACGAATCTTGCCTGCGGCACGAGCCGCTTGTTCACTGCCTGCGGCAACTAGATCGTCGTAATCAACTACCTGCGCAGCGATAAATCCACGCTCGAAATCACTATGAATCACACCGGCTGCTTTTGGCGCCGTGTCACCTTTGTGAATAGTCCAAGCACGGACTTCCTTGGGTCCGGCGGTCAAAAAACTTTGCAGTCCCAGCGTATCGTAGGCGCTGCGGATCAACTGTTGCAGACCTGTTTCTTCGACGCCATAACTCTGCAGTAATTCAGCCGCTTCGATAGGCGTGAGGTCTTTTATTTCTTCTTCTAGTTTAGCGCAGATAAAGACGGCTTTTGCTGGTGCAACCAGTCCGGCCAGCTCGGCTTTTTTGCTGTCGCTGGTGAGTGTGTTTTCGTCGACATTAAACGCGTAAATCACCGGTTTTGCGGTCAATAGATTCAGGCTTGTCAGCTTTTCTTCATCCAGTGAGGGAAGGGCGGAAAGCGGCGTGCCTTCTTCGAGATGCCGTTTCAGACTTTCCAGGTATGATACTTCGTCGCGCTTTGCCGGAATTGCTTTGGCTTCTTTTTGCACTTTTGGCAGATGCTTGTCGATCGTCTGCAGGTCCGCCAAGATAAGTTCGGTATTGATGATATCGATATCTTCTTTCGGATTTACGCGGTCTGCCACATGTACCACGTCGCCCTCAAAAGCTCGCACGACATGTACGATCGCGTTACACTCGCGGATATTTGCCAGGAAAGCGTTGCCTAGACCTTCGCCGTCCGCAGCGCCTTTTACTAGACCGGCGATATCGACGAACGTGACCGTAGCAGGCACGATCTTTTCGGCCGAATACATTTTTTGCAATACATCCAATCGCTCGTCTGGCACGGGAACAATTCCTGTGTTCGGCTCGATTGTGGCAAACGGGTAATTCGCCGCCAAAATATCATTGCCGGTCAGAGCATTGAAGAGGGTAGACTTGCCGACGTTTGGCAAGCCGACGATTCCGATAGATAAAGACATACCTACATTGTACATCAACAGAGGTGAACAGAGAAGATTTTCTTGACAAAAACGCACAATTTTGATAAAATAACACAAATGGTCTCGATAGAAACGTATCACAATCCCGCTATCGAAGATTCTCCTGAGGCGGAGTCGTCCAAGTCAGAAGCTTTTACGCATGAGCAACTGGCCGAGATATCCGATCTGTATATACAGGAATACCCGAGAATGGTCCGTACTGCGATGAAATATCGCGTTCGCGACCCAGAGGCGACTGCTCAGACCGCTTTTGCTAAGGCGCTGAAAAACTGGAACAAGTTTCGTGATCAGGGGAGTTCACGCGGAGCATGGCTCGGCGTGATTACGGTGAATACCGCAATCAACGAACTACGCAAGAAAAAGAGCGGTGTCGAACTGCCGGGATCGGATATGTTCGTGTACGAAGACAGGGCCGATGCCAAGTCGCTATCCGATTTCGAACAGATCGAAGAAGAAATGTATATGGATCCTATCGAAGCTCGTATCCGTGAACTCTTGTCCGACGAATTTTATGATGTATTCAACAAGGTTGCTATGGAAGGCAAACAATACGACGAAGTCGGTGATGAACTGGGTATTCCGAAAGCGACCGTGGGTTCGCGTTATTTCCGAGCACGTAAAAAACTCGCGCAAGATCCAGAGCTTCGCCAACTTTTCGGTCGCGACTAATCTGTTCTTTTTTGCTCAAACGTGGTACAAATAGGAACAGTCCCGGGCATTCCATGCCCGGCGATATTTTACATTCCGACGATGAGAGGCAGCATCATGAAGCGACTCGCTTTGTTCGTCGCGGCCGCAGTACTAGCGGGCGGCGTCGCATTGTCTACCGTGCCAGATGTTATGGCGCAACCGATCAACTGCACTGCCAATGTACTCGATGCCACTGCTGCACAAGAAATCAAGACAGACGTGGTTCAGAGGGCGGTCGATAGGCTTCGTCAGGTTGTCCCATCGGCAGATGTATATGTCCAGGCATACGAACAGATCCCTGGCGGCAGTGTCGAAGCATTCTGGCAGCTTGGGCAGGAACAGTGCACCAACTGGCGCGCCGAATCTGGCAACCGACCCAAGGACAACGTCTTCGTAGTGGTGTATGGACGCGATGTCGATGATCTCGGCTTTTTCTACGGCTATGGCTTCATGCCTGTCGTTTACAACAAGCACGACGAGGTCATGAAAGCCGTCAGGTCACATCTGGGACCGGCCTGGTCGCAGGTCAATTCCGACTTTGTGACGACTGCCATGACAGAGCCGTTGCGCCAGACATCGGTGCTAGCCACCAAGGTGCCATGGCACTACTATTCAGAGGAAAGCGGTGTCTACACGCCGCCAACCTATGTCGAACCGAGCGGTTATGAACCGACCGACTGGAAGGCAACCTTCCGTGTCATTGGCTATGTTGTTGGCGGTTTTCTGGCTGCCGGACTTTTGCTCTGGCTGGTATCGCCACTGATCAGGCGGTCAGTCGAGTAACTCGTCAGCGAAAGCACCTTGCATGCCGACGTCATGCTTCACTAGCGTGGCGTCGGCATGTTTTCATTTGTAAACGATATATAATGACGGATATGGAACCGATTCCGGTACCAAATGAAGTGAGTCAGGAGTACCAAGAATTTATTCAGGCAACTGCCGAAGCTTTGCTGTATGTACAGATTTCAGTAGTGCTGCAAATTGCCGCCGAAATCGCGACTACGAATACGACTATCCGTGACTTGCATATCGAATTTGCCGAAAAGATCCGAGACGGTGAATACGATGTTTATGCGATGATCGACGAGCTGGAGTACTGGAAACCCGGGAGTCGTCAGCGTGTGGCTGAGGCGGTTGATCAGATGTTTCATGAGGTGTATGAGGAGCTGAATGCCGCGATTGACGACCATCTATCCATGCCTGAACCAGATCATCGATGAGATTCTTTTCTTGCTCGGCAATATCGCGCAACAATCCGTCCGATTCCAGTACCTTACCGCCCAAGCGGGCAGGAGCGGCAATCGGCATACTCAGTGTTCGCGCCGCAGCGACTAGGCTTTCATAATACTCCCGGTCTCCTCGTACAAAAACCTGATACAGGTCCATGTCCGGATGCGGCTCTCTGTTCATGCCGTCAGTATAGCACAATGTATTTTTTCAGCGTTAGGCTCATGTTTGCTCACGGATAATGGTTTGTGTAGACTTTGGCTGTAGCTGTGCGCGCAAAGTCGGCAAGAAATGCGTAGCATACGAATCAAGGTCAGTAGAAAACCACAAGCAAAAAAGATATAATCCGATTATGAACGCGGAAATTCCTCCGAGCGACAACTCGGATCAAGGAGAAGAAGCAAATCGTTATCCGCTGGTCAAATACGACCACTTTCAAGACGATGCCAAATATTCTGGCGAGTTGCTGGAGGCTATACGAGAGCAAAATCGCAAAAAACTCGATGAATCAGGGTTTACGTTGCATTTTCTCGATGCGCTCAGAGATGTTGCAATCGATCCTCATGCTGATGTATTTCTTGCTCAGTACTTTTCGGACGAAGGCACAACCCGTGTCATTCAGGCAGTTTTGCGCCAAAAAGATCAAACTGGATCGTACAATAGAATTTATCGCGTGGTTGGTTACGAAAAAGACGGTGAACGCACACCTGCCAGACATTTCGATGCCGATGATCTCGATCTTGCCATCAGCCAGCTCGATGAACTGCAGCTCATGAAAGACATGGGCATGATCTCACTCGATAGGTCGCTATCTGTCCCTGTCCGTACACCAGGTACGTAATTGACTAATTTACAAAAACATGATAATATAACTCGAACGCACAATTCTATTGTCGCACCTCGAAAAGGAGATTACATGCGCTTGTTCCACGGCTTGGCGGCTTGTCTGGCGACGGTGGCGATTGCCGTCTCAGGATGCGCGGTCGTAGGGTCGCAAGCCACGCCCGTCAACAACGATCTGGAATCGATTCGACACTGCAATCGGCCGGTCGGAAAAGGCGTGCTACTCACATTCGACGACCACGGCAGTGCCCGGCAGATCCAGGCCATCTTGGACAAACTGCGTGAACATCAGATGCGTGCCGCTTTCTTCCCCACGGGGAAGTGGGCAGAGCAGCATCTCGATCTCATCGGGCAAATCAAGGCGGCCGGACACATAGTCGGGAACCATACCTACTCACACGCGAATCTGGCCGAGCTTTCGGCGCACGATGAAGCAGCGTTTTACGGTGAAATCTATCCCCTCAGGGGAGTCCCAAACACCAACCCCATGCTGCTTCGGTTGCCATTCGGTGAGGGCGAAAACGACCCGCTCGTTATTGAGCCGACGGCAATCGTGAACATTCGGATCCCATCGGTCAACATCGATGCCGGGATGTCGGGTGAGACTTGGCCACGCGAATCGCCGCGCTGCCATGGTGCGCCGACATGCATCGATCCGCCGGAACTCAAGATGGCGGCTTGGTACGGTGCATATGCTCTGCCGTCGTACTCGTCAGAGGACTCCGTGCTGATCTTTGGGCATTCCAACTGGAAAAACCCTGACCAGCAGGTGTTCAACAACCTTCCGGCTGTCAAAGCCGGTGATGCCGTGATCGTGACGACCGAAAACGCGGAGTTTATGTACCGCGCAAACGATCCGGTACTAGAAAACTACGAGACCATCCATCTCAGCGAGCTCGTGTACGGGCATGTGCCCAATCGCATAGTCTTGGTGACCTGCAACGACAAGGAACAGGCTGCGACCGTTGTCACAGCCGACCTCGTCGAGGCGAAGCCGCTGTAGACTGCAGAAACTCTCGTAGCAAATAGGCGCACGATCCTTCAGGATACGGCGCCTATTTCTTTTTTGACTTTATTTTTCAATTACCACCGCCAAACTCAGCGTTTCAACACATCGGCATATCGTACGAGCTTGTCTGCTACCGCTTCAATCTGCGGATTGTATTTTTCGCTTAGCTCTGGCTTTAGTTCGCCTTTGTCATCGAATGCTTCAGCTACGTTGTCGTTGAAATAGACAGCCTGAGGTACGGTCACAGCACCGACACCAGGTAAGGCACTACGCAGGTTCGCAACTGCCTGCGCGCCGCCAGTGACGCCATGCGCAACCAGTGCGACTGGCTTGTCTTCCATTTCGTACGCGAGAACATCGATAGCGTTTTTGAGTACTGCCGAAGTCGCACGGTTGTATTCGGGAGTGACCGCTACATAACCATCAAACTCAGCTACCTTGTCGAGCCATTTCTTCGTCTTGGCATCAGGCTTGCGCTCAGGATTGTATCGAGGGCTGATTGCTTCGTCGAGAAGCGGAATAGGGTAGTCACGAAGATCCAGGACCTCCACATCTGCCTTGCTCTCGAGCTTCGTCGCAACCCATCTTGCCAGCTTGTCTGTCTGGCGATTTTCACGCGTACTGCCTACGATCACAGCGATTTTTGTCATATATTCTGCCTCCGTTTGTTTTTATACTTACTATAACGAGTATAGTTTAGGTACTATACAAAGTAAAGTATCATCCTGTGTAGCTTTGGCAAAGGATGACTGACTCTCAACATTTACTAAAACGCATTTTTTAGACATAATTTACAAACTACAGACATACCATACATCTATACATACGACAAATGTTTCGCGAACAAACTCCAGACCATTCAGAAAATACAGATTCCGATACAGTTCTTCGTAACCGGATGATTCATGATTGTGAAGATATCATTCGTGAAACGGCGGGCGAAGAAGGGGTGCAGTACGCGCGCAATGTTTGGCTCGATAGTCTCATCGATGCCCCCGTGTCGAATAACATGCAGACATGGATCGATACGGCAATAGAAATAAACATGTTTTTCCCAGGTACCTTGCACTCGTTACTCAATACTTGGGAGCGAACCTATCAGGCAGAAGTTGAGTTTCTCGATATTCTCCAGCGGCAAGCTACAGACTAGCAACCCTACTGCAAAAGCGCCTTCATCTGCTTTGTGATGAATTTCGTCGCAAATACTGGATTGAGCCGATACAGTTTGTTCATGAGCTTGGAATCCTTGCCCGTAAAAATCTGTGGCTTGTTTTTTTCTATGCCATTCACAATAATCCGCGCTGCTTCTTGAGGTTTGAGCATCGGGAAGCTCGGTTGTTTACTGTCTGATGTCGGAACGTTTGGCGCTTTTACATGCGAGTTGCCAGTGATATTGGTCTCAGTCGCGCCAGGGAATACGACCGACACGTGCACATTCGTATCTAGCAACTCCGCATACAAACCTTCCGTCAGTAACTTCACTGCTGCTTTGGATGCGCCATACATGCTTTGTCCGGGTACCGGCAAAAATCCACCCATGCTCGACACATTCACTAGGTGCGCCTCTGGTCGCTTCAGTAGATGAGGCAAGAATGCCTTGGTCATATAGAGCGTGCCATAAAAGTTCACATTCATGACGCGCTCGATCACGTCATAATCCAGATCATTGATCCGTACAAACGGCTGCACGATACCGGCGCAGTTGATCACGCCATCGACTTGTCCGTGCGCTTCCAAAACAGTGTTGGGCAGGTGAGTGACAGCTTCGCGATCAGTGATATTCAGTGCATGTGTCGACACGTGTGCCGCGTTGTCGCCCAGCTTATCTTGCAGTGCTGCCAAACTTTCCTCGCGCAAATCAACGGCAGCTACTTTGGCGCCGCGATGTACCAATTCTTCTACGAGCGCGCCGCCGATACCGCCGCCCGCGCCAGTGACTACGATGACTTTTTCTTGTACTTTCATGTTTGTTTTTCCTTTTATATCTCGAGGCAATTGTATCATATCATCCATTCCACTGCAGGTTGCGGTCGATAGCTAGTGATTTGTTCGTCGTGGCGCCTTTCAATTTCGCAACCACCAATCCATATATAATTATTGCTATGTCATCTATGCCTTTAGGCGAGCAGCCACCCAAACGATCGCGGGCGAGTGAAATCGAACAGTTTATGCGTACACGTATGCTGCGCGATTGCGAAAACGTGATACAGGAATTAGCCGGTTCCGAGGGAGTAGAGTTTATACGCCAACTATGGACCGAAAAACTTGCCGATACTGTGGTGCTCGACGACCGCGAATCGTGGGACAATGCATTGAACGAAATAGACATGTTCTTCCCAGGAGCAGAGAAGCGTATCCGTATGGCGTGGGGGTACTCACTCATAGCCGAAATGGACAGTCACATCTTGCGGCAAATAGAGGCCGAAGAAATCAAACGAGAGCAACGTGCTAGCACTCCGCGCTCTATTGCCCGCAAAGCTCTCCGCCTCTTTCGCAAAGACTAGCGACCAACTATACTTTGTTTATGACAAAGATTTTGTTTGCGACTGGCAATTCTCGCAAAATTACCGAAGCTTCTGAAACCCTTCGCGAGTACGGTATCGAGGTAGAACCGGTAAAGGTAGAGATAGACGAAATCCAACATCGGGATCCTGTCGAGATCACCAAGGCCAAAGCTCGCGCAGCTTATCAAGTCGTTCATCAGCCTGTCGTCGTGTCGGATACCAGTTGGGAGATTCCGGCTCTTGGTGGATTCCCTGGTGGGTATATGAAAGACATCGCATCATGGCTTGATGCACGGGACTGGCTGGCACTCATGGCTCGTCATGAAGATAAGACGATATACTGCCATGAACATGTAACTTACTTCGACGGCGAACGGTTGCAGCATTTCCAATCGGTATACACAGGTCAATTTATCGACGAAGCCAAGGGGCGAGAACACCCCGAAGAATCATTTGAGCGAGTTGTTGTACTGTATGGCAACCAAACCATGGCAGAGCAATTGGCCGACGGTCTTGTCGCATCTGCCGGTGAAAGTTTAGATCATTGGAAACAGTTTGGCGCATGGGCGCAATCTCATCTGCCGCGATGATAGCACCATGGCCAAGTCTATTTGCATGGTGTAAAATGCATTAAAATACGTGGTTCCATATGAAATTCAAAAAGAAGATAGTCGTCTCGATCTTGGCAGTATTCTCACTGTTTGTCTTGATTGGGGCTATGTACAATCCGGCACCGCAATTGAACATAGATGGTGTTCAAAGCAACGCGACAGTCAGGACTGATGATGGCAAATACGTTATCAAAGGAAATATAGAATACGCGGAAGGTGCTACGCTCACAATCAATGGCACGTTTGTCGAGGTCGATGCCAATGGCAATTATCAATATGTTGCCTCTCTCAAAGAAGGCGACAATGAATTTACAATTGTCGTTTCCAATGAGCATGGCACAGATACCAAGAAGATAGTTATCCATAGAACTACTGCTGCCGAACTGGCAGAACGTGCACAAAAAGAAAGGGCAGCAAAAGAAGCCAAAGAAAAAACAAAAACTCAAACATCGAGTTCACAGAAATCCAACGAAGCCCAACGGTCAAACCCGACAGGAAACTTTTACCGAGTGGTCGGTATCGTAGATGGTGACACAATCAAAGTATCTATAAATGGTAAAACCGAGACAGTGCGACTTATTGGAGTTGACACGCCTGAGACAAAGGATCCTCGAAAACCTGTTCAATGCTACGGTCCTCAGGCGACAAGCCGCATGCAGCATTACGTTCAGTCTAAAAATGTGCGGCTGGAATCGGATCCGTCGCAAGGAGATCGGGATAAGTACGGTCGATTGCTACGCTATGTGCACTTGCAGGATGGGCGCAATGTTGGTTATCGCATGATTCTTGATGGTGCCGCGCACGAATATACGTACAACAAACCGTACAAATATCAAAAGCTGTTCAAAGAAGCAGAGCGCATAGCTAAGCAAAAGAAAGTAGGTCTCTGGTCGCCGAAGACATGCAATGGCAACACAAATCAACAAAAGACTAGTAGCAAGAGTAGCTCGTCTTCAACTAAAAAATCTACGCAACAATCTACGAAAAAAACTACCAAACCAAAAACAACCACACCAAAGCCATCCAGTGGTTCTAGTGTTTACTACAAAAACTGTACGGAAGCTAGAAATGCTGGCGCTGCTCCTATATACAAAGGCCAACCGGGATATGGCACACACCTAGACCGTGACAAAGACGGCATCGCTTGTGAGTAGTTCAATTACATCCACCTAGCAACTATTAATTACCAATTCCCAAATTCTCCATAGTCCGCAGGGCGGAGGAGGGTCATCTCTCACGTCATACAGTGGTGCGTGCTATACTTATCCCATCCTCGGAAACCGTCCGAGAGCACAACATGTTATTCTGGAGGAGACGAAACGAATTTCGTCTCCAATTAAGAAACCGTCACGACTATTTTTTATGATGTGCGCGTGACGGTTTTGCTTTTGACGACTTTTTTGACGGAACTTGCGCAAGCGTGCTACCGGCGGCTGTTTTTGACGCCTTGCCGGTTCGTCCGTCTCGTAGAACTTTCGAAGCAGCGCTGGCCGCCCTGGGGCTTGTGACCTTGTTTGTTCCCATCTTGCCTCCCTTCTTTGTTTTCGCCACCCGTTTTTATTTACCCTCCAGTGACATTACCGGGCTAGTCGTAGTGGTGGGTAGACTATTTAATCTCATTTTGCCACACATTGGTATGAATTACAAATACATTATAAGCGTAAGCATTTTGATACAAATTTTTGAGTTGTTTTATCCTGCTTTTACGGTATTATTTGCATATGAAAGAATTCATGAGCCATGAGCCATTTGAGCCGACAGAAAGCGACATGGAGCAGGTAGCAGCTCTGATGCAACGCGCTTTGCCTGATCTACTACATACGGATGATGACGGAACCCGATCAATCAAATGGGAGATGCTGGATGCAGGCGCGCATAATCAGGTAGGGATTCAGCTCGAAAGCAATGAATATGGTGATGGCAGGTTGTTTGCCGTGTGGATACAAAACGACATGGCGACGAACGCCGTCGTCCTCAAGCAATATGGCCTGGATCTGAATACGAGAGAATTTATAGTCGATCACGAATACTATCGTAGTCCGGCGGAGTTTCAGGAGCTGGTGTACAATGCGCCTCCGCGCGAGGATAATGACGGGCGCTTGGAGGAACTGCTGACGGATTTGGGACTGTATGAATCGAGTCGCGAAGAATGGCAAGAATTTTTGAGCCTGCTCGAAGAAGGCGGTCGCCAGGCCGATCTGAAGATTGCTCAGAGTTTGGGAATGACTACGGTCAGGAAGATCAAGATAGAGAAGAAAGAGTAAAATTGAGAGTCAGGAATTGGTAGTCGGTAGGCTACTCCGCGATGGGCGGACGGCGCTATTTGAATTTTGATCGAAGCAACTTACGCTTGTCATTTGTCGCGCGTCTTGTTATCATCCCTCTGATCCATCGACCGCGAGGAGAGGAGTACCTGTGTTCGGTTTTGGCCGGAAGAAGAAGCGTGCCGAAAAGTCGACGTCGCCCGCGCCACAAACCGCATCGACCTTCGTCGAGGCGACAGGCGGCGGCTGGGGTGATCCGTCCGAGGTGATTGCCATCGGCGGCGGGATGCAGAGTGAGAACGATTTCGTCCAGCGAGTTCTCGAGAATGCTCGGTCCTACGCATTTGAGCAAGATGTTGCCGTCGGGGAGCGGTTCGACTACGTCATGGCGGATATACCCGTCGGTATCAAAAACCCGCACCAGATCATGTTTACCCTCATGGTGGAGGCACCCAAATACGGGCTGGTCGTCGATTTCATCATGGATGAAAAGGTGACCTTCACTCGTCGCAAGTAAGCCCCACGGAATCCTGTTGCAGGCAAAATAGCTTCCGGGATTTCGGGGGCTATTTTGTTCATAAGCGGTAGTTGGGTCATCTTTCGCTAACACTCCGAAGGATAAAAAGAACCCTCCGTCGCCGAGGCTATGGAGGGTATAAAAACCCGCGCCGATGGCTTCGACGCGGGGAGGGACGACTTGAATTAGGCGGTGCTCATCGCTTCGCGGCTTGTCACTCGCACGCAGCTTATGGCGGCGAAGGAGAGAGCCATGCACGTGACGATGGTGAGACCGAGCAAGCTCAACATGTAGGCTGCTACGACGGTCTCAGTCATCGGACCAAACTGCATAGCCAGTGCCAACACGACCCCAAACACCACAGAGAGCATCAGTACCAAACAAGCACTGACGAAGTCGAAGAGGCCAAGCCGTACGCGTTTGTGCGCATATAGTAGCACGAACGCCGAGACGGTGGGCGCTGCAAAGGGCAGCAGCAGCATCGCGACTTCCGCCAGACTCGATTCGTACGGAGCTGGGGAGGCGTAGGTAACTGCCGGGATGATGCGAGAGGCCATGTAGACCACTCCGGCGAGCGTGAGAATCGCGCACACGAGCGCATCGATTCCCAGCAGTATCGCGAGGCGGAAGCCCGATCGAACGTCCATCGAATACCTTTCTATTCAAGTACGGAGGTACAACACTTTGGATGTGTTATTATATTTTAACATATTTTTTGAAAAATGTCTATAAGTAGACTTGGGGATAGGGTTTTGTTTGATAAAAATATATAAATATGGTAATATATGTCCGATGTGATGCGCGAGAGAGCGCATCAATCGTACGACGTCTACTGATTGGAGAGACAATGTTGAACAAGTATCCGAACCTGGCGATTTTCGTTTTCGTGACGATCGCCTTGGTTCAGCCGCTGCTGGGTATGCTGGGTGTGTACGATGACGTACTACTCAGGCCGCTCGGGCCGGTTCTGATCACGCTGTTGGTCGGTGTGGTGTGGTACGTCATCGCGACGGCTCAGCGGCTACAGGACCCGGTGGAAGGACTGGCGATCTGTGCAGTCATCTACGCCATGGTAGTGGCCATGATGGATCTCCTAGGGACCTACCGGGGTGCGTTTCGACTGTTCTCCGATTCGGTGCTGGTCTACGACGTGATGGTGATGGCTGTCGTCTATGGCGGTCTCGGCGCGCTGTGCGGATTCCTGGTGCAGCGGTCCATCACTGGCCAGACGAGTCGCCGGCGAAAAGCCAAAACCTCGTGACAACCGAACGCAAAAATACTTCGCGGCGGTTGTCGCGGGGTATTTTTGTTTGGATGATGCATAATAAAGTTATGCAAATCACCGTAAAAATCAAGCCGAATTCAAAGCATCGCGAAGAAGTGGTCGAGCAGAGTGACGGTAGTTTGATGGTATATACCAAAGCAGCTGCTATAGAAGGTCGTGCCAATGATGCGTTGGTTCGACTACTAGCTGAATATTATAGCGTGCCAAAGTCACGCGTCACGATCGTGCGCGGAGCTACCTCGCGACAGAAGATCGTGCAGATTGATGTTTGAGGTATAGTAGAGACATGAATAAGCGTCCTTTTGCGGTATTTGATATAGACGGAACGATAGTTCGATGGCAATTCTTTCATGCTGTCGTAGCCTGGTTGGCAGAGCAAGGACATATACCGAAGCATGTGAGCGACGAAATCAATCAGTTACACATGACATGGAAAGTACGCGCACGGGATGATGCATATCGGCTTTATGAGCAGACATTGGTGCGAGCTTTTTTGGAATCGTTGCCAAATATTGATCCGGATGACTATACCAGGGCAGTAGATGAGGTATTCGATCAGTATCGTGATCAGGTATATATCTATACGCGGGAAAAAATACGAGAATTGAAAGAAAAAGGGTACCTACTATTTGCTATATCGGGTTCGCAGCAGGAAATTGTCGATAAGCTGCAGGAATACTATGGATTTGATGCAGCTGTCGGGTCGGTTATCGGTATGGAAGATGGCCGGTTTACGGGTAAGTTGGTATCGGTGCCACACCGAGACAAACGAGCCGCTCTTGAAACATTGGTGAATAAGTATGATGCGGATTGGAAGGGCAGTTACGCATTTGGCGATTCCAATACAGATATACCAATGCTTGAATCGGTCGACAATCCTGTAGCATTTAATCCTGACAAGTCGTTGTATGAGGCTGCACTTACGAGAGGCTGGACAATAGTGATCGAACGAAAAAGCATTGTCTATACATTGGAAAAAGGCGAGAATGGTTTTCGGCTTGTCGCATAAGCTACATTATTGATTGATATTTTGGGATTTCATGTTATAATATACCGCATACAAGGTATAGTGGAGTTATGGAACGACCTATTACGCGCGCAGACGAGAGAGAACAAGTATACGAAGAGCGACTGCAAACACTCTCCGACGGTGCAGTGCGTCGAAATTTTGATCCTTATCAAGATATAGATTGGGATGCCCCGGAAAATGAAATCCGTTACGACGATGAACGATGGATTTTGGGTGAATGGGATCCGCTGGGTCGCCATGAGTGGTATAAGTCGCTACCGAAAGACGAACAGATTCGTATAGGCATTCATCGCTTCGCGTTGATGAGCAAGGTAGGTCTGCAGTTTGAACAAGGTCTGGTGGCGGGCATCATGCTCAGTAATGTCGAGTCGAACCAGACGAATGAAATCCGTGCTACGACACACGAGTCGGTAGAAGAAGGCAACCATATCTTGATGTTTAACGAGCTTGTGCGTCGCACGGGTATTGATACCATGGGTGCACCGTCGAAATTCCGAAAACAAATTCCCATCGTCACAGCTCTTGGCACCAAGTTTCCGGCATTGTTTTGGTTTGGCGTACTTGCTGGCGAGGAGCCGATCGATCATACACAAAAAGAAGTGCTTCGCAACAGCGCCAATGTACACCCATTGATGGCGCGTATTATGGCTATTCATGTGGCTGAAGAGGCGCGTCATATAAGTCTTGCGCACGAAAAACTCAAGGTCGAGGTTCCGAAGATGAGTCGCCTTGGACGTGCGGCATTGGCTGTCATGGTGCCTGGTCTTATGATTCAGTTGGCACGAATCATTGCAAAACCAAGTCGCAAAGAATGTGCCGCCATGGGTATTCCACCAGAAGTTGCCGAAGAGGTATGGGGCAAGTCGGCTGAGAGTCGGAAGTATTGGGCGGATTTGTTCCCAGATACGCGTATGCTTGCCGATGAACTTGGTCTTCGAAAGGGTAATTTGCTTGGTCGTCTTGCATGGAAGGCGTGGGGCATCGATGGTCGTGCGTCTCGATATCGCGGCGAACCCGACCGCCGACATAAGTAGCGATTGGACGTTGGATATTCCGCTTTGTGATGAATAGGCAAGAAAAGCTCGGTTTTTACCGAAGCTTCGAAAGCCAATAGTTTTAGGCAACTAGAATATAATAGATGCATGGATATACGAATTAAGCGGGCATATGACGAACCGGCAGCAGAGGACGGATACCGAGTGCTGGTGGATCGCTTGTGGCCGCGCGGCTTGCAAAAAGAAGTGCTGGCGCTGGATGAATGGTGCCAAGATATAGCACCGAGCAGCAATCTGCGCAAATGGTTCGGACATGATCCGGCAAAATTCGATGAGTTTCGCGCGAAGTATGTGGCAGAGCTAGAGGGGTCCGGTGAGGCAGAGAAATTAATGAAGCGAGCAGCGGACAATGATGTGTTAACACTAGTGTATGCCGCCAAGGATTCTCAAGTAAACCATGCAGTGGTGCTGAAAGAGTATTTGCAACGGTGATTACGCGATAGGTCTATAGAGTATATGAAGAAAACTTGGATCGTAGCAGCTATCGTATCAGTACTTCTACTGATCGGTGCGGCAGTGTTCAGGAATCAAATAGTTCACTTCGTCATTTTCCCCAAAGAGAAAGCGCCGTTTAGCAAGCAAGCGACGTGGTCTGAGGTCGAGACCATTGCGCACAATCTGTATGTTCCATGGTCGATTGTATTTTTGCCGAATGACGATATGTTGGTAACACAGCGAGACGGTCTACTGAAGCGTATCGGCAAAAAGGGTGATACGTTCACAATTCGTGGTGTCGAAGAAACGAGCGAAGGAGGCTTGCTGGGAGTGGCATTGCACCCAGATTTTGCTAGTAACAACTATTTGTATCTGTATCTGACTACTCTCAAAAACGGCAATCTGATAAATCGTGTTGATCGATATGTCTTGAGTGGTGATACATTGAAGGATCGACAGACTATAGTATCGGATATACCTGCCGCCAATAATCATAATGGCGGTGGGATTGCATTCGGCCCAGATGGCAAACTGTATGTCACGACGGGTGATGCTGCACGGCGTGATTTGGCGCAAGACATACGGTCGTTGGCTGGCAAAATTTTGCGTATGAATGATGATGGTTTGGTGCCAGATGATAATCCATTTGGTAATCTGGTGTGGAGTTATGGGCACCGTAATCCACAAGGGATTACATGGGATGACCAGGGTCGGATGTGGTCCGTCGAGCATGGTCCATCGGGTGAATGGAAGGGACGTGGTAAGGATGAGTTGAATCGGATCGAAAAAGGTGGAAATTATGGTTGGCCAGTGATCGCAGGCGATGAAAAAGCCGAAGGCATGAAGTCACCGGTGCTTCATTCTGGCGAGAATATGACATGGGCTCCGAGTGGGATTGCGTTTATCAATGGTTCGCTGTTTTTTGCAGGACTTCGTGGCGAGACGCTATACCATGCCAAGTTGGGGGATGATGGCACGATTCGACTGACCGATCATTATGCGGGCGATGAATTTGGTCGTCTGAGAGCAGTGGCGGCTCATGGTAAATACTTGTATTTTACGACATCGAATCTCGACGGACGCGGCGTGCCGCGCGAGCATGATGACAAGATCTTGCGGATACGGGTGGAACCGTAGGAGACGAAAAGGCCCGCCACTGGATGTGGCGGGCGGTTTGACAGGTTACTTTTTGCGGCTGTCGACAATGGACCAGTACAGCTCGGGTATTTGTAGTGGTGCATCTTTGATCGTCCGAGCAGTTCTCGCCAGCAGACTCATGATTTTGACTGCGATTTTTTGACACGAATCAATGTCGGGAATCTCATCGGCCGAAAACGGGACGAGCGTTGGGAATTCCCGTGGCTCCACTTTTGTCCATACGTCGCTTGAGCTGCGCCGCTGCCGTTTACCGATTTCGTCGATTGCGAAAGTGCCGTCAACAAGCAGATAGAGATTTCTCAGATGTGGTTCGTGAGGGCCGAAATATCCGAGAGACCATCCGGCGGTTTCTTCGTATGTAGTCCTGAGAGGACGGATGTTTGCTGTTCGGAACCAGCGGTTCCGGGGAGCTACGAGGATCTGCTTTTTGGCGGGGGTCCGGTTGATCAGCAGCCGATTCAGGCGTGGAAATTCTTTTTCACGCAACCACTCTACACCGTAGTGTGCGAGTTCCGTGATCTGACGCTTCTTTTCTGCCAGCTCGATTTGCACAGCACTTGCTGGATCGAGCGATTTCATGAAGGGATCCATGCGGTACCTTTCTGTCAAACGTCGTTCTCGGAGAGTAAAACACCTCACAGAGAGTATGTATATCATACGATGAAAATGGGGATTTGGCTAATTTGGTAGTTGGGAATTGGGGATGAAGAGTTCGAAGTATCGGCGGTTTGGTACTATCCTAATAAACAAGGAACACCCTTGATAGGGTGTTCCTCAAATCGGCTGAATATGCCGTATTTCCGTCAATCTGTATGGCCGAGATGAATCAAGAGCTAAGTCATTCATGTCTCAGGTAGGATCGCGGCAGTGCTCCATGTACTGACGTACCTCGGTGTGAGCGTTGAGAGTACGTTTCTCTGTGATGAAGCTTTTCATGTATTTTTTGCACCTCCCTTTTTGTTGCGTCTACCATCGATAGCGATAAAACTTTTCAGCCCATCCTTTCTTCATCCTCGTCTTCTTGCATGTCTTCGTCGTCATCTGGTGGCATATCATCTTCTTCGTTCACTGGCGCCTCCTTTCTTCCTCCAGTTTTATTATCGAATACGTGACTGAAATATAAGTTAAAGGCCTTTTTGCGTTGTTGATAAAAAAACGTTACACTGGTAACGGATGAAAATGCTTATGAATAAAAAAGGAAGGACATGGACAGCGATATAAAAGTTCCAAACAAAGATCCGAACGCTCCACAAGATACGCCGCCGGTTCCCGAGTCTGAGTCGTTAGAGCCTAATGAGGATACGGGCGATAGTGTCACGGGCGAAAGTATAGGTGATAATAGCAACGATAGTAATGACAATGCTGACACCACCGATGTCACGCTCGAAAGCACGGGTGAATCTACGAGCGACGGAGATAAGGGTGATCTGAGCTCGCCAGCTGGTGATACGCAGTCGTCAGCGGATAGCGAGAAGCCTGTTGAAGAAAAATCGCAAGACAATGGTTTTCCGATACAGCCAATGCCAACAAAGTTGCCGGTGATAGAACCGAAAAGAAGAGGCAGGTTGGCATTGATCATCACACTTATCGTCGTACTGTTTATCGCGGTCGGCGCAGGGGCATACTACTTAATCGTGCTCAACCAACCAAAAGCAAGTTCAGAGAACCAGCAGGCTACTGTGACGGTCGAACCACAAAATGAAGAGGACGATGGCAAGACAGAAGCCGCCAAACTAATCGACAAAGTGAAAGATGCTCTCAAATCAACACCTGTCGAGATTACCAAAGTGAATGAGATGGATGGAGAAGCCGAGGACGGGACGGTCGTCTACACACTTGCGTCGTATCAAGTTGAAGGCTATGAGTTTAGCAACGGTCCTACTACCGGCTATGGCGTTGCCGTATCGTCGCCAGAGGCGGACAAAGAAGCTATCGATACAGATCATGATGCAGCAGTCAAAGTATTGGAAGATGCGGGTCTTACAAATAAGCCTGATTTAACGGCTAATCCAGGCGACCAAAAGGCGGCGCTATACGCGAGCGATGAGGTCGTATGCTATGTGTTAACGTTGTACGCACTTCGGGGCAACAACTACACAGGCGTCGGTTGCGGCGATATGGACAGCTACAAAGAAGCGGCCGAACAAATCAAGCCGTTCCATGAGGCATTCGTAGCCGAGAATCCGCAGCTCAAAGATACCTTGGATGGTTTTGCTCCGTACTACGGACTTCCGCAGACGTATGATGGAGCAGAAGGCTACAAAAATGCAGAGGTCAAGATGACTGGCGTAGTTGGACTATACTATCAGGTGCCAAAAGCAAAGGCATGGAAATACTTTACCGGCGTGCAAGAGGCTCCGCTATGCATGCAGTTTAATACCGATGAGCTGAAGAAAGCATTTTTGGGTCGACCATGTAGTGATGGTACCAAGATTGTAAAAGTAAGTGCCAGCTGATTTTTAGAGTGACAGAAAACCCCCGCCTTTTTTGGCGGGGGTTTTGTTGCTTATCGGTGGAAACAACGAGGACAGATGCCAATATTCCATGATCTGAAATTTGATCGCGCATATGACTGAGCTGTTTCTAAGTTGTCGTGCCACCTAAGGTCGATAGCAGTGTTCATATTTGGGCGGGTTGGACTATAGCACTGCACGTCGACATTGTGAATCTCATGTCGACCACCTCGTTCGTTTGGATCAAGAATAAAATGACATTTCATATCATCCACCTCCTTTCTCCTTTATGTGTGTTTGTATCTTTATTATCCGACAGAGTCCTGATAGAACGATTAAGGGGTTTTATGATATAATACCCCTTAAATTTTTCTGATCTGTGATGGCTAGTGAGAGAGTGCAACTGACCAATACGGGTGAGAGCGGTATTGAAGATACCGCGATTTTGCCGCATGGCGATGAATTACGAGAACGCTATCGGCAGGAAATTGTCGCGCTGAATTTGCCGAACAAAGTGAGGTTTGCGCATGAGGGTGAAAGTCCGAACACAGTTTTACCTGTTAGCAAGTGGACGCCGCAATCACATTCATTACCGGATATACAACTAGTTCATGAAGAGTTTATCAAAGAGAGAGTTGCGGTCGCCGAACTAGCGACTTACTCATGGTGGCTGAAGCTCAGGAGGGACCTGACCGAACTGGCGCATGAAGATAACAAAGAAGAGCCTGTTCTGAGATTGAACAAAAAATATGTTCAAGAAATTACATATGATGGAGTACCGATTGACCAATACAATGAAATCTATGAAGTAGGCGATCCTATCGCTGATCGAAAAATAGTAACAACAGTATTTCATGTAATGCACCTGATCGATCAATTATCCGGAGGACTAGTAGCTGCCGATATACCAAATAGGATGCGGATCGTTTTGTCTAATGGTTACAAACTTGAAAGCAATAATGGTGGAGATGAAGTAAAAGGCTTTGCTGAGCCCGGATTGGCAGTACTGAACATTTCTGGTATGCGCGAGACGGCGAATAGGGCGGGGATCGATGTCTATCAATTAGTGTCAGACATCTTGGTGCATGAAGTTTTGGGGCACGGAGTGGAGATGCACATGTATGACACGTACTGGAGGCATTTTGAACAGTACTTTGAGTACTCAAACGAAAGAGTGAAGGGTGAGATATTCCAAGACATACACAAGTCAATTACACCGATTGAGTCGGGTATTGTTTCGCATCCAGTGAGCGAATATGGGTATCGCAATTGCATGGAAGATTTGGCCACCAGCATGGCGGCGAGTGTATCGCGCCCGATGGGATGGACTGATGTAACGGATAAACTCGATACGACAAAAAGCACGCCAGATTCATATCGTCGTGACTTGTCGATTGATCTGCTGGAAGCGGCAGCGCAGAAAGCGCATCGCATGTACGACAAAACGCCTGGATTTATCGGCAGTGAATTGATTGTCGATCAAAACGGTATGATATGCGAACAAGGACCTCGTCGTAGCTATCGGGTAATTTCTATACTCGGTTCGGTAGCGGTGGAAGAAGAGATAAAGAGGGTCGTTGCGGACTGCCGCATACCAAAAGAGTTTACTGTACGCGCGCCGCAAGAGTCGCAGCGTCGACGATCGTTTTGGAAGCGAAGTAAAGACTAGTCTTGTTTGCCTTCGAACTCGAAGCAATCGCGACAGCGCGCTTGGTACTCGACCTTGCCGTCGTCGATAGTAATGATTGGCCTGCCGCCAAGTACGGGTTCGCCGTCGTCGAGCATTTGGGTAAATTGCGCATTAACTTCGGTTCGACATATTTCGCAGACGGCATTTTTGCGGATCAGTTTGTCGGGATTGATTTCGAGAAGTCTGATAATAATTGGCAGCATTTTACGTCGGTAATCTAAATCCAAGCCGCTAGCGATAACGTTTTTATCATCGCGTAACCAGCGATCGATAACCTTTGCGTCATCCTCATCGAACATATGAATTTCATCGATACCAATGACATCAAAAGGTTTGTTTATCTCGCTAAGCGATTTGACGGTAAGTGCGGTTGCGTTGACACCTAGACGTGACTGCACGCCTTTGTCGCGAGTATTTGCCTCTGGTTGAACATACAACACTTCTTTGTCTGTATGTTCATAAGGAGCCACTTGAGCGATCAACTCAAGAGACTTGCCGCTTTTCATAGGACCCAAAATAAGAGTAAACATTGTATATCATCATAGCATTGAAACTGCTGCTCTAGACAAAAATAATGTTGTGTTTTTCTTGTCCAAAAGCCGTATCGCGGTTATACTGACATTACGATAAGCAAAAGCATTATTATGAGTAAAAAGAGGCGAAACCGACGATTACGCAAACTGATAAACAACATAAAACTTCCGTTTGCAGCGGTAAGCGGAATATTGATCGTTTTGGTGGCGCTGATCACTGTCACCGTTTTGGTGTTGCAATCAAATAATGACAAAGGATTCGGTCTGACCGAAGAACAAAAATCTGAACTTGCCAAAAAGGAGGATCTAGAAAGGGAGCGGGCGGTGACAGGCTATGCATATGATGCGCTTGCAAAAGGCAACTCAGAGGATGCGAACGCGATATTCGAAGATGCAATCAAGGCCGAAGAGGACATCGAGCAAAAGATTAGACTACGACTCAATCAATCAAAAATCCTTTATGGCAAAGGCGAGGTAAAGGAGGCAATAAAAGTAGCCTTGCAGGCTGAACCAATGTCTGAAGATAAGTTTTTGGTGGCAGATTGGTTGGCGCGGTTATATGATGATCAAAAAGAGTACAAACTAGCGGAGAAATATTACAGGTTAGCTGCCGAGTGGTCTCATAGTGAAATGAACAGGGCGGGTATGAGTAAAGATTATTTCGAGCGGCGTGCGGTAAGGGCTGCCGAGCTGGGGCGTAAACAATGACGAGAGTCATTGCAAAACATCTGCCATGGATTGTGGTGGCTGGGATTTTTGTGTTGGTCGGTGTTGGGTTCGCCAACACCTTGCGCACACTTGCTCAGACACAGGTCACACTGGAATGTAAGGCAGCGATTGTCATCGACCGTTCTGCATCTGTGCGACGGAGCGATATTAATCTGATCCGCGAGCAGATACAGCGTCTGTTTGAGGCAGGCGGTATTTATGATGACCAGATCAAACTGGCATTTTGGTCATTCTCGTCATCAACCAATCGTAATTCAAACTATAATGCGCCGTTCCATGGCTACGTCGGTACGCGTTCATTTGGAAGCGCAGAGTACAACTCGTTTATGCAGGCGCTTTCTAGTATCGATCCGGGAGGAGGTACCAACTACGAGCAGGGCTTTGCGTTTGACAGGGGAATACCAAACCAGCGCGATGGCATGGATCGGATAGTCGAAGAAGCAGACTTGATTGTATTCATGACCGACGGTGTGCCGAATGCGCCAGGTACTGGTGACAATAATGCGACGGCTCGCCAAGCAGGACGAGATGCCGTGAAAATACATGTGGACGATAACAACAAAATCGTTGTAGGTGGTGTCATCGGTACAGCAAGCCACAAGAGTTTGGACTATGTGATTAATAATTATCCATATTCCAACCCGACACGTTCTATTGAAAGTACTCCAAACCTCTTTAGGATTGCCGACTTTAGTAATTTGTATGAAGCATTGAATGACTGGATTCAAACAAAATGCAAGGAAATTTTGCCGGAAGATAGTAGGCAGTATAATCTCACGCCGATGGTTACCACCGATGATCGTGTGACTGCGGGTGTAGGCGGTGCAACATTCCATTACAGTGTCACCAATGCGACACCAACCGGTAGCTCAAGTTTTCCGACCAAGTGGTCCATCAAACGAGTGCTCGTGCGTCCGTATGAACCAATTATACCGATCACTTCAGGTTTCCATGATTCTGCTGGCAACCCGTATCAAAACGGATTTAGTTGCGAGCGTTTACTGAGCCTTATACACAATGAAGGGTCGTGTGAAGAAATAAAAAGCGGTGAGCGTGTCTTTGGTCCAGGTGACAACGATATGGCACTTGATGTTGGAGATGCGGCGAGTGTCATCTTGGATGATGGCTGGGAAACCGGTACCAAGGTGTGTTTTGTGCTCAGTATTGAGCAACCAACACATCGTCTCACGCCAGCAAATCGTTTCAGTCGTGCTGCATGTACGACTGTCGGCAAACGACCGTTTGTACAAGTATGGGGAGGTGATGTCAAGGTAGGCCACTATTCGAATGATTCAACTCAGCGCGCAGATATTATTGCGAACACGATCATCAAATCAAATGGCAATACATATGGCAGTTGGGCTGAGTACGCTATCTTTACATCTGGCTCGGTGAGAGGTTTTGCTTCAATGGCAGGACTAGAGGGCGGTTATCCGTCGACAGATCCGAATTCGCAGCTATTCTGGAGTACGCTGACATTTGCTAATACCGATAATGAATTCGGACACTTCACAGTGACGCCTGATACATTGGGTAGCGTGCCCGATACAGTGGCAGCGCTTCTTGCAAGGTATGACAGATCAAGCAGTCTCAATGCTAGCAGTGAGGTTGATTTCAGTGGCAATAGTAAGTCCAGCGGCCTATACCTGAAAGACAATGGCGGTATCGAGCTGCAAGAGAGTACCATTGCTGCTGGCAAGACATACATTTTGCATGTGCCAGATGGAACAGTGAGGATTACAGGAGATATCAGGTACGCAGACGGTCCGTATAGGGATATCAAACAAATTCCACAGCTAGTTATCATTGCAAAAAACATCATGATTGATGAAGATGTCACCAATGTGGATGCGTGGTTGATTGCAATGGGCGATGAAAGTAACGGCGTTATCAACACATGTAATGTCAACGCAGCGTTGACGATAGGCATATGCGACAAAGTCCTGAGAATCAATGGTCCAGTCATGGCACGAAAGCTTGAATTGCACCGAACAGCTGGAGCTGGCATAGAGGGTGCGGCAGGTGATCCCGCTGAGATTATTAATTTGCCTGCAAACACGCTTTTGTGGTCCCATACCGAAGGAAGGAGTGAGATGCGCATACAGACGACATATTCTGTTGAACTGCCACCGTATTTCTAGTTAAAAAATGTTTGCTATCTGATAATGCTTATGTATAATAAAAGGTATTATGGCAATGATAAAAGGCGTGGGCGACTTTTTTGGTCTTGATATTGGTACGACTGCGGTTCGCGTCGTACAGCTTTCGCCCAGTGGCCAAGGCCGTTGGTCTCTCCGAAATTATGGATACGCTCCAATCGACATAAAAACATCACAAGCAGATTCAGCAGAAGCTCGCCATCGACTTGGCGAGGTAATTATGACTGTTGTCGGTCAAAGTGGTATCAAGACAAAAAATGTTGCTATCGGTTTGTCCTCAAGCAAAACGTTTATCACGGTTGTCGATATGGCAATTCCTGTTGGCGATGAGCGACAAAAAGAAGCGATTAAGTATCAGCTGGATCAATACATTCCTATTCCGATCGATGAAGCGAAGGTCGACTGGTCTATCTTGGGACAATCTCTTCACGATCCGGCGCAACAAGAAGTTTTGATTGCAAGCACGCCCATCAGTTATGCCGAGGACAGGCTAGAGCTTGTTGAAGGCCTTGGTTTTGAGGTAATAGCTGCTGAGCCAGATCCGTTGGCGATGATTCGTTCAGTGATGACTCCAGGCAGCAAAGACGCTCAGGTCATAGTTGATTTGACCGAGGATTGTATCAATGTTGCGATCGTATATGGAGACGTTCCGCGTCTTGTCAGGACGATTCCAAACGGACTCAGCACAATGGTGCATGCTACTGTCCAAAACCTCAATGTTCAAGAGGATCAAGCGCGCCAATTTATTACAAAATTCGGCTTGGCTCCAGACAAATTGGAAGGTCAGGTTGTTCGCGCCTTAGAGAATACATTGGATGGGTTTGCATCTGAACTTTCGAAATCCATCAAGTTCTTCCAGACAAGATACCCGTCACTCAATGTCTCGAATATGTTGTTGGTTGGTTATGCAAGCACTATTCCGCAGCTTGATCAGTATTTTGCAAACAAGACTGGCCTGCCAGCTATGGCAGCAAATCCTTGGCAAAAGGTGGCGACACCCCAAGATCAGCAATTGGCATCGATCGGAGCTGAGTTTGCTGTTGCGGTAGGCCTGGCACAGAGGGAGAACAGGGCATGATAGAGATCAACCTTATCCCTGATGTCAAACAAGAACTTATCCGTGCCAAACGTGTCCGCACACTGGTTGTTAGTGGTGCGATTTTGGTCGGTATAGCTGCTGTTGGTATTGTCATCTTGATGGCTGGCTATCTATTTGGCGTACAGGCTGTACGATCAAATTTAGCCGATGATCGTATCAAAGAAAAAAGTAGCGAATTGGCAGGTATTAGTGATATCGAAAATACGCTGACAATTCAGCATCAGTTGACACGTCTCACTGAGCTGCATAATCAAAAAAACATTACATCGAGGTTTTTCGATCTTTTGGCTGCAATCAACCCATCACCTCCAAATCAAGTCAGCTTCTCGTCAGCTAAGCTAGATGCTGAAACCGGCTTGATTCGTCTGGAAGGGCAGGCTGAGAATGGATATATCGCTGCCGATGTACTCAAAAAGACAATCCTCAACACAAAGATTAGCTTCAAAGAGGGTAGTGAAACAAAGGAAGTACCGCTTACTGATCAGGTTTCAACCTCTGACCTGAGTTATGGCGAGGATTCTCTCGGCAAAAAGGTACTTCGATTTACGCTGACATTTTCGTATGATCCAGCCTTCTTTGCAAGGACATCACAAAATGCATTGATTATTCCGCCAGGACGCCAGAATGCGACAGATTCATATCAGCGATTACCGGAAAGTTTGTTTAGTGATCGGGCAGTTGATGAACGGGAGGGTAACTAATGGATAAGCCAGCAGGTGGTGGCCTCAGAAAGCGCCAGCAAATAGTCAAAGCGAACCAGCTGATGTTCCTTTGGATTATCGGCGTATCGGCTGTTGTCGGCTTTTCTATCGTGCTCATAATCTTTTTGGCACAACGTATTTGGTTTGGCGAAAAAGTTATCGCAGAAAAGGAAAACACTATTTCGGTACTCGAGCATAATCTAAGTGTCGTACCGGAATTGCAGGATAATATACGCGTACTAAGCACAAACGATAATCTGCGATCTGTTTTGCTTGATCCGAATCACTCGGCTTTGCAGGTAGTGCTAGATGCCTTGCCGGCAGATGCCAATTCAACGGCAATGGCTTCATCGTTGCAGCTGAAGCTTCTGGCGGGTGTACCGGATATTACGATTGAGTCACTCAGAGTTGAACCTGTCAGTGGTATCGAAATTGACAGTGGCGATATATCAGTGGGGGCAAGCAGTGATGCGGCATCTGGTGCTATCGGCTTCTCGTTTACTGTCAGTACATCGAACACTAATCAGGAGAATCTACGGAAAGTATTGCAGCAAATCGAGAAATCGATCCGACCGTTTACAATCTATAATCTGACGGTTGAAAGCCAAGGTCGTAGGCTGGCTATGACAGCGCAAGGATATGGTTATTACGAACCTGCCCAAAAGGTAGAACTAAGAGACAAGGTGGTGCGCCCGTGAAACGAAGTGATATAGCAGCATTGGTCGTTGTGTCGTCGATAAGTATGATTATCGCGTATTTCGTTGCCGATGGACTCTTCGGTTCGGGAAGTGGAACATCGAGCGAGCAAGCGGTTGTCAAAACGGCCGACAAAATAACAGCCGAAGTCGTCGATCCGGATGGCAGCATATTTAACGAGGATGCAATCAATCCGACAGTCGAAGTCGTTATCGGTGATAGGTAATAACAGTAAGGAGGTTCTGGCATGGCGCTACTGACTACAGACATGCAGGACAAGCTGATAGCTCTTTTGAGTGAAGAAGGGCTTGTTTCGAAGTCTGTATTGGATGCTGCCGTCGAAGAATCCAAAAGAGATAAAAAGCCGCTGTTTGCATTGTTGAGTGAGAAGCGCATCGTCGATGATGAAATGTTGACACATGCGATCGCTCAAATATCAGGCGTACCATACGTCAATCTGACGAACAGTCTGATTAATCAGCAGATACTCGATCTCATACCGGAAGATGTGGCTGAACGTTTTATGGCAGTGCCTCTGGCTGAGGTGCAGAACCGTTTGGCTGTCGCGATGGTCGATGCTAGCAACGTGCAAGCTGTTGACTATTTGTCGAACCGTATCGGTCGGCCGCTAAAAGTCTTCATGGCTTCCGAGGCAGGAGTCCGACACATACTCGATCAGTACAAGACCGACCTTTCGACTGTCGATGCTGCCGCAAAGGCAACGACAGAAGAAGTGGAGCAAGAAGAGTCTGCCAGTATCAAAACGATTGTTCAAGACTCACCAATTAGCCGAGCACTGTCTACTATTTTGGAATATGCCGTCAAAAGCCGAGCGAGCGATATTCATATTGAGCCACTAGAATCAGCGCTCAAGATTCGTTGTAGGGTCGATGGTGTCTTGCGCGAAGTCATGCAACTGCCGAAAGCAATAGAACCAGCCCTTGTCAGTCGAATAAAAATTTTATCCAATTTGAAAATAGACGAGCATCGCGTGCCTCAGGATGGTCAGTTTGCTGTCAAAGTTGCCAACAAAGAGGTCGACTTGCGTATTGCAATCAGCCCGGTTGTCTGGGGTGAACAGGTGATTATTCGTTTGCTTGACAAGAGCGGCACGACATTCAATCTGGAAGAAATGGGTTATACGGGTCGTGCACTCAGGGCAATCCGCAAAGGTATTCATCGACCGAATGGCATGATCCTCACGTCCGGTCCGACCGGAAGCGGTAAGTCAACAAGTCTTTATGCATTGATTCAAGAGATCAAGGATGACACGATCAACATCGTGACGCTCGAAGATCCAGTCGAGTACAAGATGCAAGGAGTAAACCAGATACAGGTAAATGCCGAAGTAGGACTGACATTTGCGACAGGACTCAGGTCTATCCTGCGTCAGGATCCCGACGTGATCATGGTAGGTGAGATTCGCGACCAAGAAACCGCGAACCTAGCAGTTCAGGCAGCGCTAACTGGACACTTGGTGTTTAGTACTCTACACACGAATAGTGCGGCGGGCGTGTTGCCTCGCTTGCTTGATATGGGTATTGAACCGTTTCTTATCGCCAGTACGGTCAATACGATTATCGGCCAGCGTTTGGTGCGTAGGGTGGCTCAAAAACGTGATACGTACCAGTCGAGTCCGATTGAAACGCAAAATATCACAGCGACTGTCGGACATCTTCTTCCCAAGTCGCAGGCCGAAGTTGCGCAAGTTGCAGCAGATTTGGGCTATAAAGACTTGCCACTTGCGGGTCAAAACGCTTATACTTTAGTCAAGGGTAAAGATACCCCTGCAACCCCCAAGGGTTACAGTGGTCGGGCGGGTCTTTACGAAGTCATGGATGTCAGCGAAAACATCCAGCAGCTTATCGTCAATCGCGCCACGACTAGTGAAATCCAGAGACAAGCGGTAGCAGAAGGTATGATTACCATGCGCCAAGATGGGTATCTCAAAGCGTTGCAAGGTATCACAACCCTAGAGGAAGTTAACCGTGTAACGGCGGATACCAAATAGGAAATGAGGTAAAATGCCAAACCAAGAACTCAGAATAGAAATCCTCCTGGAAGAAGTCGTCCGCAGGCGCGCTTCGGATCTGCATTTGCAGGTAGGTTTGCCGCCGATGCTTCGTGTCGACGGTTCATTGGTGCCTGTGGCGGGGTTTAATCCTCTGGATGAATCAGCGGTCGAAACGCTTATTTTTGCAATTCTTGATGCTGACCAGCAGCAAATTCTTGAAAAAGATAAGGAGTTCGACTTCAGTTTCGCATTTGGTTCGTTGGGGCGTTTTCGTGTCAATGCATACCATGAGCGGGGCAATTTGGCAGCAGCACTACGCTTGATTCCAAATGAAATCAAATCGATTACCGAATTGGGCTTGCCTCCGGTAGTGATGAATTTTGCCAGTTATCCTCGTGGTCTCGTGCTCATCACGGGTCCGACAGGAAGTGGCAAATCGACAACGCTCGCTGCTTTGATTGATAAATTGAACACTGAAACATCGCAACATATCATCACGATCGAGGATCCGATTGAGTTTACGCACAAATCAAAGAAATCGGTCGTTGTACAACGTGAGGTGCACTACGATACATATAGTTTCTCTGCAGCACTTCGTTCGAGTTTGCGTCAGGATCCGGATGTCGTTTTAATCGGTGAGATGCGCGACCTTGAAACGATCAGCGCGGCAATTACGATTGCCGAGACAGGTCATTTGGTATTGGCGTCGCTGCATACAAACAGTGCAGCTCAGTCGATCGATCGTATGATCGATGTTTTTCCTCCGCACCAGCAGTCGCAGATTCGCGCACAGCTTGCAAATATCCTGATGGCAATTTGTTCACAGCGTCTCGTGCCTGCAATTGGCGGCGGACGCGTTGTCGCTGCCGAGATTTTGATTGCGAACCCAGCTGTCAGAAATATTATTCGCGAGGGCAAGAGTCACCAGCTCGATGCAGTGATTCAGACAGGGTCCGATTCGGGTATGCAGACAATGGATAGAACATTGGTCAATCTCGTCCAAAGTGGCGTTGTAACATACGATGAGGCGCGCAGCTTTGCTGTAGATCTGACGGAATTTGAACGACTGATGCGAGGATAGCGATACAGTATGCGCAAGTTTAACTACGAAGCCAGAGACAACAAGACGAACAAGATCGTTAAAGCGATGGTTCAGGCTGAGTCGGAAAATGACGCAGCCAAGTTGCTTGTTACTCAGGGCTTCACGCCAATTAGTATTAAGGAGGCGGATAGCGAAGATAACTTTTGGGTGCGTTTGACAAGCCGCGTAACAACGAAAGACAAGGTGATTTTCACCCGTCAGCTTTCGACCTTGATTGCGGCAGGCTTGCCGCTCGCGCAGAGTTTGCGCACTCTTGTTGATCAGACACATAATCGGCGGCTTAAGGTAGTGATTCAAGAACTGATCGCATCTATCGAAGGTGGCAAGTCGCTACATGACTCATTTGCGAAACATCCAGATGTTTTTGACAAACTGTTTTTAGCTCTGGTTGCAGCGGGTGAAGCGTCAGGTACGCTCGATCAGGCGCTGCAACGAGTCGCAGCTCAACAGGAAAAAGATGCGGCTATTACAAGTAAAATCCGTGGCGCAATGACGTACCCATTGATTGTATTGGTAGTGATCTTGGGTGTTATGGCATTTATGTTTTTTACGGTTGTGCCACAGGTAGAGAAGCTATACATGGACTTGAAGCAAGAATTGCCCATTATTACGCAAGTCATGGTCTCAATTTCACAGTTTGTTATCCAGTTCTGGTGGGTGCTGCTTGGAGCCTTAGGTATAGGAGCTTATCTATTGGTGCAGTATTTCAAAACAGTCGCTGGTCAGAAAACACTTGATTCACTAAAGCTCAGCGTGCCTGTATTTAAGGGGTTGTTTGAGCGGCTCTACATGGCGCGCTTTACACGTACAGGACAGACACTGCTTAATACTGGTGTCAGTATGCTTGATATGTTGGCAATCACGAGCGAAGCAGTGAATAATAGTATCATTGCTGATGAGCTCAACAATGTTGCAGAAAAAGTCAAGGGTGGTAAAGATCTTTCAACGGCTCTCGCGGCCGAGCGGCACGTACCTGAACTAGTGCCGCAAATGATCCGCGTCGGTGAAAAGTCGGGTCGTATCGATGAGATGATGGGCAAGACAGCGGCTATCTATGAAAATGAGCTTGATGAAGAGATTAACTCGCTATCAACTTCGATCGAGCCGGTACTTATGGTTGTACTCGCGCTGGTTGCTGGCGGTATGGTTGCGGCGATTCTGTTGCCAATCTATAGTCTTGTCAATGATTTGCAAGTATAGACAAAGCACCATGCCATTGTGTATGATAAGCATGAGCGTTTTCCTTACCACAAGAAAACGATTAAACAAGCTTAGCGTTCATTAGAAAGGTGGGAAATTCAATGAACAAACACTATCAAAAAACAAAAAGGTCAGAGAAGGGATTTACGATTATTGAAGTCGTGCTCGTCTTGGCAATTGCAGGACTCATCTTTTTGATGGTCTTTGTCGCTTTGCCTGCTCTGCAGCGCGGACAGCGTGATGCGCAGAGGAAGTCTGACCTGACGAGGATATCTGTTCAGATGACGAACTATCTCTCATCGACAAGAGGTGTGATCCCAAGTAACGCAACGCAGCTTGGCAACTTTGTGAGAGGGTACCTCAATGGTCCTAATAGTACGACTGCTGGTGACGAGTATGTCGATCCAAACGGCAATAACTACACAATTCGTTATGAAACTGCTCCAACGGAGGTTGGACAGATCGGTTATTACCCGCGTAGCAACTGTGATGTCAGCGCAACTGACGGCATCAAAGCAAGCACTGCGCCACGTGATTTCGCACTAACAATCAGACTCGAAAACCAGAACGCACCGTTCTGTTTGGACAATAAGGCATAGAAAATTCCACCAATTCTTGCTACTATTGAGTTAAGCATGACCGTTTCAATTGCTACACTAGTTCTAGGTGTACTCGGATTGTTCTTCGGGAGCTTTGCGGGCGCCACGGTTTGGCGCTTGCGAGCCGCACAGCTTCGTGAGGACAAAAAGCACGGAGAAAAAATCAAAAAAAGAGAGGCTGATGAAGTTAAACACATAAAGTACAAAAGCCTCGCAAAAGACCGAAGTATTTGTTTGCACTGTGGCCATCAGCTCAAGTGGTTTGACCTGATTCCGCTCGTGAGCTGGGTGTCGCTTGGCGGCAAGTGTCGATATTGTCACAAAAAAATTGGACTACTAGAGCCGACTATTGAACTTGCGGTAGCAGCGTTTTTTGTTGTATCGTTTATTTTTTGGCCGTATGGGTTTGACTCGTTCTGGTCGGTGATGCAGTTCATCTGTTGGCTTGCGGCCGGTGTTGGTCTTGCGGTGTTGTTTGTGTACGATGCCAAATGGTTCTTGTTGCCAGATCGGGTAATGTTCGTACTGCTAGCGATAGCAGTTGTTTTTAGTGTCCTGACACTAGTAGGTCAAAGCCATATATGGGTGCAACTAATGAATATCGTTCTAGCGGCGACAATTTTGAGCGGCATTTATTACGTCATATATGTCGTTTCAAAGCATCAGTGGATTGGTTTTGGGGATGTAAAACTTGGTTTGGTGCTCGCGCTGTTGTTGGCTGATTGGCGATTGGCGACTCTCGCACTATTTCTCGCAAATGCCATTGGAACACTTATTTTGCTACCAATGATGCTCAGCGGACGCATACAGAGGCGCGCGCATATTCCATTTGGGCCATTCCTTATCGCTGGATGGTTTTTGTCTGGTATTTTCGGTGTAGAAATTATCGAGTGGTACATGCTTGTAACTCTGGGTGCATAATAACGCTTATGCTATAATCAAACCACATGAACAGGGCATCCATGCGCGGTTTTACGGTCATAGAATTAATGCTTTTTTTGGGCATTACCGGTGCTTTGTTTGTCGGATTGATGATTGGGGTGAATTCAAGCATCACTCAGCAAAGGTATAAAGAGAGTGTTAACAGTTTGGTTGCCATTTTACAGGGTCAGTATAGCGAGGTTGATAATACGCGTAATGACAGGAGTGATGACTGGAGTTGTACGGGCGGTACCGTTGTCGAAGACCCGGTCGCTGGTCAGAAACGTGGTACGTCATCATGCGTGCTGCTTGGTAAGGCTGTGCAGATCCAAAATGACGGATCGGTTATTAGGGTAATGCCGGTGATTGGTGTGGAACCGGGTGAACTAGTAAGTGCAAGTGATATCGATGCATTGCAAGCATATTTGCCGAAGCTTTCGACATACAATGAGACTGTTAGAGAGCTCGACTGGCAGACATTTCTGACGGATACAGAATCTCATCGATCGACATTTTCTATGCTCGTGCTCCGTTCGCCAGTCAGTGGATTGCTAAGAGTGTTCGCTTCGAATGATCCGCTACCAGGAGATCTTACAACAATGATTAATGCGGACAATGCAACGACAGAACGTAAATTATGTCTTCGCGGTGAAAGAGGAGCATTACCAGTGTTTTCTATTATTGTTAACCCGCGCATCGGTGGTCCAGATGGCGTGATGGTTCAAGAATTCGATGTCAGTGAAGAAGGAGCAGGTGCCACATGCAATTAAAGGCGTCCATGCGTGGTGATACGGTTATAGAGGTGTTGTTTGCCATTACAGTGTTTAGTTTCATTGCAATAGGCGGCATGTCTCTGATGAACAAAGGCACTGCAATGGCTCAGCAAGCACTCGAAATAGGACTTGTTCGACAACAAATGGATACTCAAGCTGATGCTCTCCGTTATTTAAGTAGGGCATATGCAATTGATTATGGAAAGAACGGTCCAGCAACTGAGTTGTGGCGCAAAGTTGTCGAGGACAATGCAATTAGAGCCGAGGATGGAAGTGCTGCGGATTTTGATGCGACAACTGATGGCAAGAAATGCAATATTCCTAGCGGTGCATTTGCACTGAATGTACGGAATTTGTTTAGCGGAGAGGTGCTAAGGCCAACAAACGAAGTTACGACCTATGCTCGCATCAGCTATGATGACGTGCCTGATATGTTGCCTCCACCACGGGCAGAGGGCATATGGATACAAGCAGTGCGTTCAAAGATTCAGCGGACGGCCGATGGCCAAATCAAGCCTGGATTTTATGATTTTCATATCAGGGCGTGCTGGCATAGTCCTGGGCAGGAATCACCAGTAACATTGGGTACGATCGTGAGGTTATATGAGCCAAGACAATAGGATAGTACAGCGGGGATTCACGATTATCGAGTTACTGCTCGCTATGAGTTTCATAGCCGTACTGTTGTTGACGATGGCCATTACGGTGATTCAGATTGGTAACATGCACAACAAGGGAATGACGTTTCGTAATGTTGATCAAGCATCGAGGATTATTACCTCGGATATTCGGCGCGTTGTTGGACAAAGCGAACCATTTCCACTCGAAAATAACGTTGTCACTCAAAAGCATCCGGGCAGTCCAGTAGATGATCCGGATGGGGGTAGGTTCTGCACAGGGGATTATACATACGTATGGAATTTTGGTAAGTCGTTGAACAACCCAATTAATAAGTACGAAACTGGCGATGATCAGATTCGTTTTGTCAGGGTGCGTGATAAGGGGGGAGCATACTGTGCTGATCCAGCTAGGTCTATTAGGAACAATGATGCGACTGAGCTCTTGGCGGCCAATGGCAGGGATCTGGCAGTGCAAAGTTTTGTGGTTGAGTTGATTACACCAGACGACAATACAGGCCAGGCAATTTATTTCTTCAGCATGCAGGTCGGCACCAACAATCAAGATGCGATTGAGAGGACTGCAGATCCAATTTTGACAATCAATGCGACATGTAAACCGCCCAGCGAGGGTATGGGGTTGCAAAACTTTTGTGCTGTAAATCAATTTGATTTTACCGCCGTGGCAGGTAACAAGGGGGGGTCATAAATGAATATACGGTTGTACAAAGAACGGGGAGCGGTCGCACTTTTTATCGTTGTCTTTTCTGCGCTACTGATTACAACTATCACGGTCGCTTTTGTCCGTATCATGGTGCAAAATCAGCAGCAAGCTTCGATGATTGATCTATCGAAGAGTGCGCTTGACTCAGCCTATGCTGGCGTCGAAGATGCAAAGCGCGCAATTATTTTCTATCGATCACACTGTATTACATCTGACGGAGAGCTGCGAGACGGTATTGATGACTGCGTGAAGCTAGACAATGCACTTAGAAATGGTGATACCTGCGACACTCTGCAAAAGGCTGGTATTGTCGGTGATCCAGATCCTGTCGATGGCGGCTGGTTGGTTGAGCAATCAATGGGTGATCGTCAGCTGAAGCAAGCATACACATGCGTCAAGGTACAGCTAGACACGATTGATTATGAAGGTATTCTCACATCAGAAAGCAATAGGCTGATCCCACTCAAAGCTGTGGGGGATTTTGATCGTGTTGTTATAGAGTGGTATTCACAGTCAGATTTGTTGTCTGCGCTTTCGACCGAAGAAGTGGGGGATGGTATTAATCTGTCTAGTGATGAGTTGCTGCCAAAACTTAGTGTTCCTCAAGGTGATACTAGCTCGACGGTTTGGCCAAAAAATCGACCGCCAATCATACGCTTCCAGCTGATCCAGCATGGTGATCAATTCCGCCTATCGGATTTTGATGACAATGACGGCAATAAGGTCAATAACAGCACCGTTTTCCTTATGCCAAGTACGGTAACAGAGGATCCTGACGGTACCATTAACTTGACGCAGCCACGACGATCAAGCAGTAGTGATATTCTACGTCGAGTTCAGTGTGACGAATCATTTACGACAACACACGCCAACGGCCAGTTTGCTTGTCGCGCGGTGATAGAACTGCCGGATCCAATAGGTCCAAGCGCAGATGGTAGGACAGCGTACGTCTTGATAAATCAGATTTATGGGTCTGACATGACATTTCGTGTTTGCTTGCAATCATGCGAACCAACCGAAACGGTTCGATTTAGTAGCGTACAACCATTGATCGATTCAACAGGTAGGGCCAATGACTTGTTCCGTCGTGTACGCGCTCGAGTTGAAATCGAAACGAGCAGTATCCCACCGGTCCAGTCAGCTGTCGATATTTCTACCAGTCTTTGTAAATCATTCCTTGTGACGGACGATGCGAGTGAGTTTAATCCAGGAAGCTGTTTCTAGGACTAGTCGTTTGTTTCTGAATGGAACTTTTCGTATACTTCTCGGAGATGTTCATCAGTGACGTGCGTATAAATCTGGGTTGTGCTGATATTGCTATGTCCTAGCAT
>Ga0182748_1000584_pt1 | contig 38643 bp, 35 predicted proteins | sample eDN3rd37CKraftOP_FD_128877 | JGI IMG/M metagenome (GOLD analysis project Ga0182748, IMG submission 128877) | Enriched Organic Plus compost microbial communities from Emeryville, California, USA - eDNA 3rd pass 37_C Kraft OP (version 2) (version 2) ... | reverse complement strand
GTAGAGGTCGCGCAGCGCCGCCTTGCCGGTGGGAAGGCCGTTCATCTCCCGCACCAGGGCCGAGCCGGGCAGGCCGAGCGCATAGTTGACCACGGCCGGATCGAGGAACGGCTCGCGCATCTCGACCTGGTGGTGCATCGAACAGCGGTCGACCCGTTGCAGGCTGACCCGGTGCATCAGGCCGAGCACGTCCTCGCGGATGGCGCGGGCCTCGTCCGCGCTTCCTTCCGAAAAAGCGATTTCGAGCGGCGGGTAGCCGCAGAATAGTTCGTCGGCCCCCTCCCCGCACAGGCCGACGCGGAAACCGTCGGCATGCATGCGGTTGGCCGCCACCAGCGAGCACACCGCGCCGCGCACCAGATTGGGCTCGAAGGATTCGGTCACTTCGATCACCCGATCGATCGAGGCGAACACCTCGTCGCTCTCCGGATCGAACGGAACGATCTTGAGGTCGAAGCCGGTCTGCGCCGCATAGTCGGCGGCGTAGCGGAAATCCGGCGCGCGGGTATTGCCTACGAAATAGCCGGGCGCTTCGGGGCGAACCTGGCGTGCATAATGGGCGACCAGCGTCGAATCGATGCCGCCCGAGAACAGGATCGCCGCCGGCAAGCCGGGCGGCATCCGCGTGTGCACCGCCCGCGCCAGCACGCCGTCGAGCGCGCGGGCGTCGTTTTCGACCAGGGTGCCGCTGCGCGGATAGACCGGCGACTTGAAGCGGGCACAGGCCTTGCGCGACAGCGCGTAGCCCGGCGGCAGCAACAGCACGTCGCCGGTTTCCACCGTGTCGATGAGCGGCCGCATCTCCGAGCAGAACAGGAACCCGGTCGGCGACTGGATCACATAGAGCGGCTTGACCCCGAACGGGTCGCGCGCGGCGAGGAATTCGCCGGTCTCCAGATCGACGGCGACGAAGGCATACATGCCGTTGAGCCGCTCCAGCGCCCGAAAACCCCAGACCCGCAAGGCGTTGGCGAGGACTTCCGTGTCCGACTCGGTCTTGAATTCGGCCCCCAGGCCGGCGAGCTCGTAGCGAAGCGCCTCGTGATTGTAGATCTCGCCGTTGAACGACACCGCCAGGCGGCCGTCGCAGGAGACCTGCGGCTGCACCCCGCGTTCCGCGTCGAGGATCCGGAGCCGCCGGGTCGCCATCGCCGTGTTCGGCCGGACGAGCGCGATCGGGTCGGTCACATCGCCGCGATGAAGGATCCCCTGGATCAGGCGCGCGACGACGCGCTCGGCCTCGGGCCAATCGATGGCGACCGCAAATCCACACATGAGAAAACGCTCCCCGCTCGAGCGGCCGGTTGATGGCGGCCCACCTTGTTCAGCACCTGATAAGCCGGCGCAGCCGGAGTTTTCAGGTTGTATTTACCATAGTGCCGAATGGGTGAACTTTGCTTTAACCTCAACCGGACCTGTGGAACCGGGCGCCCCGGAGGCCGCCCATCGCGCGCCCCACGAAGTTTGTCGTCCCGTCACGAATCGTGATGACAGACGGAAAATGTTGGGCTAGCGTACCGGCCGTCCGTGTGGGTGGGGTAACCGGCTCAAACGACAAGACCGGCTCCAACGTGCGGTCCAAGTCTTGGGAGGAAGGCACGTCCTTGGCGCGGATCACCGCTGCCGCCCCGATCTGAAGCAGAAGAATCGGGGATCAAGGACAACGACATGTCACGAGCAGGGCACCGTGCCCTGCTCTTTTTTTTGCCTTTTGGGTTTTTGAATTCCGGCTTTTTGGCCTTTGGCGCGCGCTCAATAACTGCGCGGCGGCGCCGAGATCCGGGCGAGCCAATCGAACGGAATCAGCCCTTGCCGGTAGGCGCCCGCGAGCACCACGAAGATCACGGTGGCGATGATCGTGGTCCACATCAGCGCGTGCCAGACGCGGTGAACCGCCGGGGCGCCCGGGTCGGTGCCCGGCGCGATCTCGCGGCCGCTCTCATGCTGGCTGCGCACGCCCCAGGGCAGCACCGCGAACAGGGTGATCCACCAGATCAGGAAATAGATCGCAATGACGGTGGTGATGCTCATGCCGTATTCCGGTTGAAGCGCGCATTCTCAAAGCCGAAGTGAATGCCTCGATCCGTCCCCCTTCGAGGCCCGCTGCGCTCGCACCTCGGGGTGACGGGGCCAACATCGCGCAGGTCGCAATCGAAAATGGTCATGCCTCAAGCCTGTTCCAGTTCGACCAGCGTGCCGAGGAAATCCTTCGGATGCAGAAACAGCACCGGCTTGCCGTGGGCGCCGATCTTCGGCTCGCCGTCGCCGAGCACGCGGGCGCCCTTGGCTTTCAAGGCATCGCGCGCGGCGCGGATGTCGTCGACCTCGTAGCAGACGTGGTGAATGCCGCCGTCCGGATTGCGCTCGAGGAATTTCGCGATCGGCGAGCCCTCGCCCAACGGCTCCAATAGCTCGATCTTGGTGTTCGGCAGCGTGATGAACACGGTGGTGACGCCATGCGCCGGCTGCGCGACCTCGTCCGACACCTGCGCGCCCAGCGTGTCGCGATAGACCGCGGAAGCCTTGGCGATGTCGCGCACCGCGATGGCGACGTGATTGAGACGACCGATCATGACCCTCACTTACCTTTCCAGTCGTCCCCGCGAAAGCGGGGACCCCGTAGTCCGCAGCGTCCCGGATTTGCCGCCGATGACCGGGTCCCGGCTTTCGCTGCGCTCGCCCGGGACGACAGCCGCGATGCCGAGCCGGCACCGCCCGCAATTCGCATCATACCGTCAACACATGCACATGGCACATGGGCTTCTTGTCCCAGCGCTCGTTGACCGCCGCGCGCACGGCGCGCCGCACGGCCTCGGCCACCGCGTCGGGATCGCGCCGCTTGCCGCGCGGCAGCGAATCGAAAGTCTGCACGACCGCGTCGAACACGATCTCGTGCATGAAGCCGCCGGCGCGGTCGCGCTCCGGAATGCCGAGCAGATCGACCGACGGATCGTCGGCCATCTCGCCCTTGTCGGTGAGCGCGATCGCGACCGAGACCGCGCCGGAAAAACTCAACCGCTTGCGGTCGGCCACCGTGCGCGCCACCGCCTCGACCAGGAGCGCGCCGTCCTTGTAGACGCGGCCGGCCGGCACCTCGTCGATGACGCGCGCGTCCGGCGTCAAGCGCACCAGATCGCCGTTCCGGCAGCGGATGACTTCCTTCACCCCGCAGCGGCGGGCGAGCGCGGCGTGTTCGGACAGGTGCAGGGCCTCGCCATGCACCGGGACGACGATCCGCGGCTTCACCCAGCCGAGCAATTCCTCGACCTCCGCCCGGCGCGGGTGTCCCGAGACATGCACCAGGTGCGTGCGGTCGGTGATGATCTCGACGCCCTGATCGATCAAAAGGTTCATCACGCGGCCGACCGCCTTCTCGTTGCCGGGGATGGTGCGGGCCGAATAGATCACCGTGTCGCCGCGCGAGAAGGTGATCTCGGGATGCTGGTCCTCGGCGATGCGCGAGAGCGCCGCGCGCGGCTCGCCCTGGCTGCCGGTGCAGAGCGCAACGACCTTGTTGGGCGGCAGGTAGCCATAGGCATCCATCGGGCGGAAATCCTGCACCCCGTCGAAATAGCCCAGCTCGCGCGCGATCTGCACGGTGCGCTCCATGGCGCGGCCGACCACCACCACTTCGCGATCGGCGGCCCGCGCTGCCTCCGCCACCGCGCGCAGACGCCCGACATTGGAGGCGAAGGTGGTCACCGCCACGCGGCCGCGCGCGTTCTTGATCAGGTCCGCGATCGAGCGCGCGACGTCGGCTTCCGACGGCGAGCGGCCGTCGCGAATGGCGTTGGTCGAGTCGCCGACCACGGCGAGACAGCCCTCCTCGCCGAGCGCATGCAGCTTGGCCTCGTCGGTGCGGTCGCCCAGGATCGGAGTCGGGTCGATCTTCCAGTCGCCGGTGTGCAGCACATTGCCGAGCGGCGTGCGGATGATGAGCGCATTCGCCTCGGGAATCGAATGCGCCATGGTGACGAGCTCGACGTCGAAGGGCCCGGCCTTGAAGCGCCCGCCCACCGGCACGATGGTGACCGGGATCTCCGGCGTCCCCGGCTCGCCCCGCCGCTTGGCCTCGAGCAGAGCCGCCGTGAAGGGCGTGGCGAAGACCGGCACTTTCAGCCGCGGCCATAGTTCGAGCAGCGCGCCGAAATGGTCCTCATGCGCGTGCGTGATGACGATGCCGGCGAGGTTCTTGCGCTCCGCCTCGAGGTAGCGGATGTCGGGCAGGATCAGGTCGACGCCCGGCAGGTGTTCTTCCGCCGCGAAAGACACGCCGAGATCGACGGCGAGCCATTGCCGGCGGCGCTCCGTGCCCAATCCGTAGATCGACAGGTTCATGCCGATCTCGCCGACCCCGCCGAGCGGAGCGAATACCAATTCCTGAGGCCCTTGCGCCATGATCACCGTAACCCTAAGCCGAAAACCTCGCCGGCGGTAACGACGGTCACGCCGGCCGCTCCGGCCACCAGCAGGCGCCCCGCTTCATCGAGTCCTTGGAAGCGCCCGGAAAACTCCCGCTCGGGCAGCCGCACACGGATGTCCTGCCCCAGGCCGGCGGCCCGCTTGAGCCAGTCGGCGCGGATTTCGGCAAAACCCTCCCCGCGCCGCCACTGTTCCAACCGGCGCGCCATCGCGTCCGCCAGCACCGCGAAAAGCCGCTCCGGCGGCACGAGCGCACCGGCCGCCGCCAGATCGGTCGCCGGATAGCCGGTATCGGACGGATGGCTCGCGCAATTGGCGCCGATGCCGATGGCGACGGTCAGGACCGGCTCGCTCTCGCCCTCGATCAGGATGCCGGCGAGCTTGGCGCCGCCGAGCAGAAGGTCGTTCGGCCATTTGAGCGCCAGCAAAGGGCCGAGCTGCGGCGCCGCCGTCGCCACCGCGTCATGCAGCGCGAGCGCGGTCACGAATGAAAGCTGCGGCGCCCGTTCGGGCGGCCCCGGCTCGGTCAGCAGCAAGGTGGCGTAGAGATTGCCCGGCGCCGACACCCAGGCATTGCCGCGCCGGCCCCGGCCGGCGGTCTGGCTGGCCGCCGTGATCCACAACGGCCCACGCTCGCCGGCACGCGCGAGCGCCAGCGCCTCGGCATTGGTGGAGCCGAGCGTTTCGTAATGCGTGTGTCGGGCCCCCGCCAGACCCGTGGCTTCGCGGTGCATCTTGCTCGCGCGCGATCCCGACCGATCGCCGGTATCCACCTTCCGGGAGCGCGCCTCAGAACAGCGATTTCGCCGCCACCGTCGCTGCGCCCAGGAGCGGCGCCGGATAGGCGAAGAAGAAGAGATTGATGAGACCCGACACGCCGAGCACCAGCCGCAGCAGCGCCGGCATGCTCTCGAACGATTTCGCCGGCTCGTCGAAATACATGACCTTGACGATGGCGAGGTAGTAATAGGCCCCCACGACGCTGGTCAGCACGCCGATCACCGCGAGCGTATAGAGGCCCGCCTTGATGGCGGCCAGGAACACGTAGAACTTGGCGAAGAAGCCGGCGAGCGGCGGAATGCCGGCGAGCGAGAACAGCAGCATCGCCATCAGGAACGCCGTCATCGGACGGGTGCGCGCGAGCCCGGCGAGATCGCCGATGTTCTCGACCAGCACGCCGTCGCGCCGCATCGAGAGAATGACGGCGAAGGTGCCGAGCGTCATCGCCACGTAGATCGCCATGTAGATCAGCACGCCCTGCACGCCCTCGGCCGTGCCGGCGGCAAGACCGACCAGCGCGAAACCCATGTGGCCGATCGAGGAATAGGCCATCAGCCGCTTGATGTTGCGCTGCCCGATCGCCGCGAAGGCGCCGAGCGCCATCGAGGCGATGGCGACGAACACCACGATCTGCTGCCATTCATGGGTGATGCCCGGGAACGCCATCACGGTCGCGCGCATGAAGATCGCGACGCCGGCGACCTTCGGCGCGGAGGCGAAGAAGGCCGTCACCGGCGTCGGCGAGCCCTCGTAAACGTCGGGCGTCCACATGTGGAACGGCACCGCCGAAATCTTGAAGCAGAATCCGACGAACAGGAAGACGAGCCCGAAAATGAGGCCCACGCTCGCCCCGGCCGCCGTCACCTTGGCGATGCCGGCGAAGCTCACGGTGCCGGTGAAGCCGTAGATCAGCGAGGCGCCGTACAGCAGCATGCCCGACGACAAGGCGCCGAGGACGAAATATTTCAGCCCCGCCTCGGTCGATTTCACGCTCTCCCGGTTCGACGCCGCCACCACGTAAAGCGGCAGGCTCATCAGTTCGAGGCCGAGATAGAGCGCGATCAGGTCGGCGGCCGAGATCAGCATCATCATGCCGAGCGTGGACAGCAGGAACAGCGCGCCGTATTCGAATTTCTGCCGCTTCTCGGCTTTCAGGTAATCGAGCGAGAGCACCAGCGCGCCGGCCGAACCGACGAGCGCCAGCATCTTCAGGAAGCGCGCGTAGTCGTCGACCACGAAACTGCCGTCGAACAGCACATACCGGCCGGCCGGGACGGAAAGCAGAACGCCGGCGACCGCGATCAGCACCACCACGCACCAGCCATTGACGATGCCGGCGCTGCGCTCGCCGGCGAAGACCCCGACCATCAGCATCAGCATGGCGCCGCAGCCGAGCACGATCTCGGGCAGGAGCGGCAGCAAATCGTGGGCGTTGATCAGCGGGTTCATCGCGCGGCACCCATTTCCTTCACCGGCGCCGTCTCGGCCGTCTTGGTGCCGCCGATCGCCTTGTTGTAGCCCTCGAGCAATTGCGCGACCGACGCCGCCGACATGTCGAGCACCGGCTTGGGCGCCACCCCGAACAGGATGGTGAGTACGACCAGCGGCGTGAAGATCACCGCCTCGCGCCAGCCGATGTCCCGGATATGCGCCAGTGTCGGCTTGAGCGTGCCGAAGATCATCTTGCGGTAAAGCCAGAGCGCATAGGCCGCCGACAGGATGACGCCGAGCGTCGCCAGCGTCGCCACCGGGATATTGGCCTTGAACGTGCCGATCAGCGACATGAACTCGCCGATGAAGCCCGAGGTGCCCGGCAGCCCGACATTGGCCATGGTGAACACCATGAACACGAAGGCGTAGAGCGGCATTCGATTGACCAGGCCGCCATAGGCCGCGATCTCGCGCGTGTGCATGCGGTCGTAGACCACGCCGACGCACAGGAACAGCGCGCCCGAGACGATGCCGTGCGAGATCATCTGGAAGATGCCGCCGGCGACGCCCTGGGTGGTGGCGGCGAAGATGCCCATGGTCACGAAGCCCATATGGGCGACCGAGGAATAGGCGATCAGCTTCTTCACGTCCTCCTGCATCAGCGCCACCAGCGAGGTGTAGATGATGGCCACCACCGAGAGCGTGAAGATCAGCGGCGCGAAGTCGTGGCTGGCGGCCGGGAACATCGGCAGCGAGAAGCGCAGGAAGCCGTAGCCGCCCATCTTCAGCAGGATGGCCGCCAGGATGACCGAGCCCGCGGTGGGCGCCTCCACATGCGCGTCGGGCAGCCAGGTGTGCACCGGCCACATCGGCATCTTCACCGCGAAGGAGGCGAAGAAGGCGAACCACGCCCATTTTTGCAGGCCGAGCGGGAAACCGTGATGCAGCAGGGCGACGATGTCGGTGGTCCCCGCCTCCCAATACATCGCCATGATGGCGAGCAGCATCAGCACCGAGCCGAGCAGCGTGTAGAGGAAGAACTTGAAGCTGGCATAGACCCGGCGCGGGCCGCCCCAGACGCCGATGATCAGGAACATCGGGATCAGGCCGCCCTCGAAGAACAGGTAGAACAGCACCATATCGAGCGCCGAGAAGGTGCCGACCATGAGCGTTTCCAGCACCAGGAACGCGATCATGTATTCCTTCACGCGCCGCTGGACCGAGGTCCAGCTCGCCAGGATGCAGATCGGCATCAGCGCGGTCGTCAGGATGACGAAGGGCAGCGAAATGCCGTCGACCCCCATGTGGTAGGAGGCGACGCCGAGCCAGTCCCGCTTCTCGACGAACTGGAATTCGGCCGACGAGGCGTCGAAGCGCGCGACCAGCAGCAGCGAGATCGCGAAGGTGACGAGCGTCGTCCACAAGGCGATCCAGCGCGCGGTGCCGCGCGCCGCCGGCCCGTTGCCGCGCGCCAGCAGCATGACGAGCAGCGCGCCCAGGAGCGGCAGAAAAGTGGTGACGGAAAGGATCGGCCAATTCATCTCATTGCACCGCTAATGCACCGCGAACATGAACCAGGTGATGAACAGAGCCGCGCCGATCAGCATGGCGAAGGCGTAGTGGTAGAGATAGCCGGTCTGCAGCCGCACCACGTTGCGGGTGACGTCGAGCACGCGCGCCGACACGCCGTCCGGGCCGAAGCCGTCGATCAGCCAGCCGTCGCCGCGCTTCCAGAGCGTCCGGCCCAGCCACTTCACCGGCCTGACGAAGATGACGTCGTAGAGCTCGTCGAAGTACCACTTGTTGAGCAGGAACTTGTAGAGCAGCTCGTGCTGGCGCGCGAGCTCGACCGGGATCGCCGGCTTGCGGATATAGAACTGCCAGGCGATGAGGAAGCCCACCACCATCATCACCGTCGGCATGGAGCCGATCCAGAGCGGGATGTGGTGCATGTCTTCCAGCACGGTGTTGCCCTTGCCGAAGGCCAGCGCCTCGCGGAAGAAATGCTCGACGCCGTGGCCGGCGAAGACGTCCTTGAACGGATAGCCCGCCACGATCGAGCCGAGCGCCAGGAAGCCGAGCGGGATCAGCATCACCATCGGGCTCTCGTGCGCGTCGCGCCAGTGCTGGCGGTCGTGCGGCTCGCCGTGGAAGGTCTTGAAGATCAGCCGCCAGGAATAGAACGAGGTGAGCAGCGCGGCCGCCACCGTGCAGATGAAGCCGTAGAGCGCCATCGAATTCTTGCCGACGAAGGCGGCCTCGATGATGGCGTCCTTGGAGAAATAGCCGGCCGTGAGCGGGAACCCGGTCAAGGCGAGCGTGCCCACGATCATCACCGCATAGGTGAAGGGGATGCGATCCTTCAGCCCGCCCATATGGCGGATGTCCTGCTCGTGATGCATGGCGTGGATCACCGAGCCCGCGCCGAGGAACAGGAGCGCCTTGAAGAAGGCATGGGTGAACAGGTGGAACATGCCGACCGAATAGGCGCCCACGCCCATGGCGACGAACATGTAGCCGAGCTGCGAACAGGTCGAATAGGCGACGATGCGCTTGATGTCGTTCTGCACCAGGCCGATGGTCGCCGCGAACAGCGCCGTGGTCGCGCCGATGAAAGTGACGAAGGCCTGCGCGTGGGGCGCCAGCTCGAACAGCGGCGACAGCCGCGCCACCATGAACACGCCGGCGGTCACCATGGTGGCGGCGTGGATGAGGGCGGAAACCGGCGTCGGGCCTTCCATCGCGTCGGGCAGCCAGGTGTGCAGCAGGAACTGCGCCGACTTGCCCATGGCGCCCATGAACAGCAGCAGGCAGGTGAGCGTCAGCGCGTCCGCCTGCCACCCGAAGAACGGAATCGTCTTGCCGGTGAGCGACGGCGCCTGGTGGAAGATGGTTTCGAAGTCGATCGCGCCGACCAGGTAGAAGAGCGCGAAAATGCCGAGCGCGAAGCCGAAGTCGCCGACGCGGTTGACCACGAAGGCCTTGATCGCGGCCGCGTTCGCCTCCGGCTTCTGATACCAGAAGCCGATCAGCAGGTAGCTCGCCAGGCCCACGCCTTCCCAGCCGAAGAAGAGCTGCACCAGATTGTCGGCCGTCACCAGCATCAGCATGGCGAAGGTGAACAGCGAGAGGTAAGCGAAGAAGCGCGGCCGGTACGGTTCCTCGTGCATGTAGCCGATGGAATAGAGATGCACGAAGGCCGAGACGGTGGTGACCACGACCAGCATGACCGCCGTCAGCGTGTCGACGCGCAGCGCCCAGTCGATCGACAGGTCGCCGGAAGCGATCCAGGTGAAGATCGGCACGCGCGCCACGTGCCCCTCGAAGCCGACCTGGACGAAGGCGATCCAGGACAGGACCATGGCGACCATCAGCAAAGTGGTCGTGATCAGCTCGGCCAAGCGCGAACCGGCGGCGGCCGGCTCCGCCGCGTGGCCGTGGCCGTCCGCCCCATGCGCATCGTGATGAGACGCCGCGCCGCCCGTCGCCGCCGCGTCGTGATGATGCGACGCGTGGCCGGTCGCATCGTCCTCCAGGCCGGGCGGCGGCCCCTCGCCCGGGAAACGCGCGCGTGCGCCGGCGAGCGCGATCAGGCCGCCCAGGATCGCCCCCAAAAGGGGAAGGAAGACGATGGCTTGATACATCAGGGGATCAGCCCTTCATCAGATTGATGTCTTCGACCGCGATGGAGCCCCGGTTGCGGAAGAAGACGACAAGAATGGCGAGACCGATGGCGGCTTCCGCCGCCGCGACCGTCAGGACGAACAGCGCGTAGACCTGGCCGACCAGATCGCCGAGATGGGTCGAAAAGGCGACGAGGTTGATGTTGACCGCGAGCAGGATCAGCTCGATCGACATCAAGATGATGATCACGTTCTTGCGGTTGAGAAAGATGCCGAAGATCCCGAGCGTGAACAGGATCGCGGCGACCGCCAGGTAATGGCCGAGCCCGATGGTCATGTGTTGCTCCCCAGCCCCTGCCCGCTCTTGACCTTGAGCACCTCGATCGACATCGCGGGCGTGCGCGCGTTCTGCGCGGGAATGCTCTGCCGCTTCGCCCGCTCCTTGTGGTGGAGCGTGAGCACGATGGCCCCGACCATGGCGACCAGGAGGATCATGCCGGCCGCCTCGAAGAAATAGACGTAGCGGGTATAGAGCACGAGGCCGAGCGCCTCGGTATTGGTGACATTGGTCGGGATCGGCACGGCGATGGCGCCCGCCACGTGCGGGCCGATCACCCAGGCGCCGACCACGAGCAGAAGCTCGGCCAGGAAGATGCCGCCGATCACGAGGCCGACCGGCAGATATTGCAGCATGCCCTGCTTGAGCTCGGCGAAATCGACGTCGAGCATCATGACGACGAACAAAAACAGCACCGCGACCGCGCCGACATAGACCACGATCAGGATCATGGCGAGGAATTCCGCGCCCATCAGCATGAACAGGCCGGACGCATTCACGAAGGCGAGGATGAGATAGAGCACCGAATGCACCGGGTTGCGCGAGGCGATCACCATGACGGCGCTCGCGACGCAGATACCGGCGAAGAGATAGAAGAACAGCGCGGCGATCATTTCATCTCACCTATACGGCGCGTCGAGCGCGATGTTCTTCGCGATCTCGCGTTCCCAGCGGTCGCCGTTGGCGAGCAGGCGCTCCTTGTCGTAATAGAGCTCCTCGCGCGTCTCGGTGGCGAATTCAAAATTCGGGCCCTCGACGATGGCGTCCACCGGGCAGGCTTCCTGGCACAGGCCGCAATAGATGCACTTCACCATGTCGATGTCGTAGCGCGTGGTGCGCCGCGTGCCGTCGTTGCGGCGCGGTCCGGCCTCGATGGTGATGGCCTGCGCCGGGCAGATCGCCTCGCACAGCTTGCAGGCGATGCAGCGCTCCTCGCCGTTCGGATAGCGGCGCAGCGCGTGTTCGCCGCGAAAGCGCGGCGAGATCGGCCCCTTCTCGAACGGGTAGTTGAGCGTCGCCTTGGGCTTGAAGAAATAGCGCATGGCCAGCACGAAGCCGGTCACGAATTCCCAGAGGAACGCAGCCTTGGCAGCGCGATCGAGCCTCATGGCACCCTCACTTCAGCGCGCTCATGGCGAGGGCGCCGTATTGCAGGACGCCCGCCACCACGACGACCATGAAGAGCGACAGCGGCAGGAACACCTTCCAGCCGAGCCGCATGAGCTGATCGTAGCGATAGCGCGGAACCATGGCCTTGGCCATGGCGAACAGGAAAAACAGGAACAGCGCCTTGAGCGCGAACCAGACCACGCCGGGCACCCAGGTGAACGGCGCGAACGGAACCGGCGAAAGCCAACCGCCCAGGAACAGGATCGAGCCCATCGCGCACATGGTCGCGATCGCCACGTATTCGCCGAGCATGAACATCATGTAGGGCGTCGAGCCGTATTCCACCATGAAGCCGGCCACGAGTTCGGACTCGGCCTCGACCAGATCGAAGGGCGGCCGGTTGGTCTCGGCCAGCGCCGAGACGAAGAACACCACGAACATCGGGAACAGCGGCAGCCAGTACCAGCCGAGCAGCCCGTATTTCGTGTTCTGCGCTTCCACGATGGCCGACAGGTTGAGCGAGCCCGCGCACAGCAGCACGGTGATGATCACGAAGCCGATGGAGACCTCGTAGGACACCATCTGCGCCGCCGAGCGCAGCGCCGCGAGGAACGGATATTTCGAGTTCGAGGCCCAGCCCGCCATGATGATGCCGTAGACCATCAGCGAGGAGATGGCGAAGATGTACAGCACGCCGACATTGATGTTGGCGATCACCCAGCCGGCATTGACCGGCACCACCGCCCAGGCCGCGAGCGCCAGCACGCAGGTCACCAGCGGCGCGAGCAGGAACACGCCCTTGTTGGCGCCGGCCGGGATCACCGGCTCCTTGAGCACGAATTTCAACAGGTCGGCGAAGGATTGAAACAGGCCCCACGGCCCCACCACGTTGGGACCGCGCCGCAACTGCACCGCCGCCCAGATCTTGCGGTCGGCATAAAGCACATAGGCGATCGCGACCAGGAGCACGACCAGGAGCAGCACCGATTCCGCGACGATGACGATCAGCGGCCAGAGATAGGTCCAGAAGAAATCCATCCGCCCTACTCCGCTGCCGTCTTGTGCGCCGCCTGCGCCAGCGCCGAACATTCGGCCATGATGGCGGAGGCGCGCGCGATCGGGTTGGTGAAATAGAAGTCGGTCACCGGCGAGCGCAGCGGCGCCTTGTCCGGCGTGCCGCCGAGCGCCGCCAGTTTGCCGATGTCGGCGGGATCGCCCGCCGCGATCTGGCCGACGCGCATGAGGTGAGGATGCGCGCCGTACATGAGCTGGCGCAGCGCCCCCAGCGAGTCATAGGGCAGCTTGCAGCCGAGCAGGTCGGAGAGCGCGCGCAGGATCGCCCAGTCCTCGCGCGCTTCGCCCGGCGGGAAGGCGGCGCGGTTGGCCATCTGCACGCGGCCTTCCGTGTTCACATAGGTCGCGGATTTTTCCGGATAGGCGGCGCCCGGCAGGATGACGTCGGCGCGGTGCGCGCCGCGGTCGCCGTGGGTGCCGATATAGACCACGAAGGGGCCCGGCTTGACCTCGATCTCGTCGGCGCCGAGCAGGAACAGGACATCGACCGCGCCGTCCGCCATTTGGGCGGCGGTCTTGCCGCCCGCGCCGGGCGTCAGGCCGAGATCGAGCGCCGCCACGCGCGAGGCGGCCGTGTGCAGCACCGAGAAGCCGTTCCAGCCGTCCTTCACCGCGCCGCAGTCGAGCGCAAGCTTGGCGGCGAGCGACAGGATCGCCGCGCCATCCTTGCGTGCCAGCGCGCCGGCGCCCACCAGGATGAGCGGACGCGTCGCCGCCTTCAACGTCGCGAAGAACTGGCTTTGCCCCAGGGCGGCCAGCGTATCGGGCCCCGCGCCCAAATAGTCGTAGCCATAGGTGAGATCGGCCTTCTCCCCGATCAGGCCGACCGGGAATTGACCGGCGCGCCAGCGCTTGCGGATGCGGGCATTGAGCACCGCCGCCTCGCGGCGCGGATTGGCGCCGACGATCAGCAGCGCATCCGCCTGCTCGATGCCGGCAATGGTGGCGTTGAACAGATAGGACGCACGGCCCCATGCCGGATCGACGGCAGCCCCGTCCTGACGCGCGTCGATATTGACGCTGCCGAGCCGGCCCATCAGGTCCTTGAGCGCGAACATTTCTTCGGCGCCGCACAGGTCGCCGGCGATCGCTCCCACGCGCGCGCCGTCCACCGGCCGCAGCCGGTCGGCGACGGTCGCGAACGCTTCCTTCCAGGTCGCCGCCTTGAGCCGGCCGTTCACCCGCACGAAGGGCTGATCGAGCCGCTGCGTGCGCAACCCATCGACCACGTGGCGGGTCTTGTCGGAAATCCACTCCTCGTTCACGTCGTCATTGGTGCGCGGCAGGATGCGCATCACCTCGCGTCCGCGCGTGTCGATGCGGATGGCCGAGCCGAGCGCGTCCATCACGTCGACCGACTGGGTCTTGCCGAGTTCCCAGGGCCGCGCGGTGAAGGCATAGGGCTTGGAGGTCAGCGCGCCGACCGGGCACAAATCGACGACGTTCGACTGCAGCTCCGACGTCATCGCGTGCTCGAGATAGGTGGTGATCTCCATGTCCTCGCCGCGGCCGATGGCGCCCAACTCGGCCACGCCGGCCACCTCGGTGGTGAAGCGGATGCAGCGCGTGCAGTGGATGCAGCGCGTCATGATCGTCTTCACCAGCGGGCCGATGTATTTGTCCTCGACCGCCCGCTTGTTCTCGACATAGCGGCTGGAGTCCACGCCATAGGCCATGGCCTGGTCCTGCAGATCGCATTCGCCGCCCTGGTCGCAGATCGGGCAGTCGAGCGGATGGTTGATGAGCAGGAATTCCATCACGCCTTCGCGCGCCTTCTTCACCATCGGCGTCTTGGTATTGACGACCGGCGGCTCGCCGTTCGGGCCCGGGCGGCAGTCGCGCACGCCCCAGGCGCAGGAGGCGACCGGCTTGGGCGACCCCTTCAACTCGACCAGGCACATCCGGCAATTGCCGGCGACCGAAAGCCGCTCGTGGAAGCAGAAGCGCGGAATTTCCGCGCCCGCGGCTTCGCAAGCCTGGAGCAGCGTGTACTCCGGCGGAACGTCGATCTCTTTGCCGTCGATGATGAGCTTTGCCATCGCTTGCTTCTTCAGGTCACTCGTTCCGGCGTTGCCGCCTTCTCACATTTCCCGATGCGAGTGGTCGCCGCACCAGTCATCCCGCTTGGTCGTCGCCCAGCCGGGATAGCGCTTGCCGTGATCGGGCAGATCGAGAACCATTGTCGGCGGCGCGTGCCGCCGGCATTGGCCCAGGATCGACCGTTCGCGGCTCGGTTCACTGCCGGTTCCTTCCGCGGTCGGCCACCAGAACTTGCAGTCGCGGCACCTCAGGTTCTTGTTTTCCCACGACATCGCTTCTCTCCACGGCTTGCCCCCCGCATTCCAACGCGTATCCGCTCATGCCGCGTGCTCCCGCGGCTCGCCGCGGCGCACCGATTTCCACGATTGCGCCGCCGGCATGCTCTCCCAGCCGAAGGCGCGCGCGCTCGGCCCATGCGCCTTGAGATCGTCGAGGCGCTCGACGCCCTCCGCCAAGGACGGGCGATGCCCGGCCGGCACGAACCACATCACCAAAGGCGTGGCGAGCGGCTCGAACCATTGCTCGCACCGCGCATAGAAACGGCTGTGCACGGTCTTGAACACGAAGCGCTCGAGCGCCTCGACGTTCTCCCATACCGTCAGGTTCGGCAGGATGCGCGCATCGCCATAGACCTCCATGCCCATGGCGTTGCCGCTGTCGTCCGACAGACGCCAGACGAAGCCCGGAATCTGCTCGGCCAGCCGGTTGACCCGGTCCACATTGGCGACGAATTCCGCCATGCGCGGATCGTCGAGCGGATACCTGATCCGCGCGATGTTGAACTGGGCGAGGTGGCGGGCGTCGTTCATGCCGCGTGCTCGCCCGGCGCGCAGCGCGCCGTTTTCCACAGTTGCGCCGACGCCGACGCCCAGTCGAAGGCATGATCGCTCGGCCCGTTCTGCGTCAGAAGATCGAGCCGCGCGACCGCCTCTTCGACCGTGGGCCGGTGACCGGCGGGCACCCACCACATCACGAAATAAGGCGTCTCGAAATGCTCGAACCATTCCGCGCGCCGGCCGTAAAAGCGCTTATGGATGGTCTGATAAACGAAGCGTTCGAGCGCGCCCACGCTCTCCCATACCGACAGATTGATGGCGATGCGCGGATCGCTGTACGGGCGCGTGGCGGTCGAATTGCCGCTCCCATCGATGTAGCGCCAGACGAATCCGGGCGCGCGTTCCGCCAGACCGTTCACCAGCGCAAGGTTGTCGGTGAAATCCGCCATGCGCGCATCGTCGACCTCATAGCGGATGCGGCCGATGTTGAGTTGCGCGAGATGGTGGTTCGCCGGCTGCTGCATGAGCGTCACTCCGCCGCCTCGGCGACCGGCTCGCGCACCGCGCCATGCGCGTCGGCGCTGCGCGAATACTGGTCGATGCGCTCTTCGATCTCGTGCCGGAAATGCGCGATCAGGCCCTGGATCGGCCAGGCGGCGGCGTCGCCGAGCGCGCAGATGGTGTGGCCCTCGACCTGCTTGGTCACGTCCAGCAGCATGTCGATCTCGCGCTTCTGCGCGCGGCCTTCCGCCATGCGCGACAGAACCCGCCACATCCAGCCGGTGCCCTCGCGGCAGGGCGTGCACTGACCGCAGGATTCGTGCTTGTAGAAATAGGACAGGCGGGCGACCGCGCGGATCAAGTCGGTCGACTTGTCCATCACGATGACGGCCGCGGTGCCGAGGCCCGATCTGAGCTTCATCAGGCTGTCGAAATCCATCGGCGTGTCGATGATCTGCGCCGCCGGCACCATGCGCACCGACGAACCGCCCGGGATCACCGCCTTCAGATTGTCCCAGCCGCCGCGAATGCCGCCGCAATGGGTGTCGATCAGTTCGCGGAAGGTGATGCCCATCGCCTCTTCGACATTGCACGGCTTGTTCACGTGGCCGGAAATGCAGAACAGCTTGGTGCCGACATTGTTCGGATTGCCGAACGAGGAGAACCAGGCGGCGCCGCGCCGCATGATGTCGGGCGCGACCGCGATGCTCTCGACATTGTTGACGGTGGTCGGGCAGCCATAAAGGCCGACATTGGCCGGGAACGGCGGCTTCAGCCGCGGCATGCCCTTCTTGCCTTCCAGGCTTTCGAGCAGCGCGGTTTCCTCGCCGCAAATATAGGCGCCGGCGCCGTGATGGACGTAGAGGTCGAAATCCCAGCCGTGGATGTTGTTCTTGCCGATCAGCCTGGCCTCGTAGGCCTGGTCGATCGCCGCCTGCAGCCGTTCGCGTTCTCGGATGAACTCGCCGCGCACATAGATGTAGCCCGTATGCGCGCCCATCGCGAAGCCGGCGATCAGGCAGCCTTCGACCAACAGATGCGGGTCGTGCCGCATGATCTCGCGGTCCTTGCAGGTGCCGGGCTCCGACTCGTCGGCATTCACCACGAGATAATGCGGGCGTTCGCCGATCTCCTTCGGCATGAACGACCATTTGAGGCCCGTGGGGAAGCCCGCCCCGCCGCGCCCGCGCAGGCCCGAGGCCTTCATTTCGTTGATGATGCCGTCGCGGCCCTTCTCCAGGATCGCCTTGGTGCCGTCCCAGGCGCCGCGCGCGCGCGCGCCTTTCAGGCCCCAGTCATGGAGCCCGTAGAGGTTCTGGAAGATGCGGTCCTTGTCAGCGAGCATCATTCGGCCTTCACGGACTTGAGGGTTGTCGGCCCGCCGATCGGGGCCGAGAACTGGCGGTCGATCTGCGGACCCGGCTTCGGCGGCTGGCCGGCCGCGAAGCCGTCGAGCACCTTGCCGAAGTTCTCAGGCGTCAGATCCTCGTAGGTGTCCTTGCCGATCAGCACCATCGGCGCGTTCACGCAAGCGCCCAGGCACTCGACCTCTTCCCAGGAAAAGTCGCCGTCGGCCGAGAGGTGATGCGGATCGTGGTGAATGCGATGCCTGCAGACCTCGATGATGTCCTCGGCGCCGCGCAGACGGCAGGGCGTGGTGCCGCAGACCTGCACATGCGCCTTCTTGCCGGCCGGCTGCAGGATGAACTGCGTATAGAACGTGGCGATCTCGAGCGCGCGGATATGCGGCATGCCGAGCATGTCGGCGACGTAGCGGATCGCGGCTTCGGGCAGCCAGCCGCCGTGCTGTTCCTGCGCTTTCCAAAGAATCGGGATCACCGCCGAGGCCTGGCGGCCGTCGGGATATTTGGCGATCTGCTGCTTGGCCCAGGCCAGATTCTCCTTGCTGAAGGAGAATTCCTTCGGCTGCTGCTCGGGCGGAGCGAGACGGCGGACGCTCATCGGTCGACCTCCCCGAACACGATGTCGATCGAACCGAGAATGGCGGAGACGTCGGCCAGCATGTGCCCCCGGCAGAGAAAATCCATGGCCTGCAAATGCGCAAATCCGGGCGCGCGGATCTTGCACTTGTACGGCTTGTTGGTGCCGTCGGCGACGAGATAGACGCCGAACTCGCCCTTGGGCGCCTCGACCGCCGCGTACACCTCGCCGGCCGGCACGTGGTAGCCCTCGGTATAGAGCTTGAAGTGATGGATGAGCGCTTCCATCGAGCGTTTCATCTCGCCGCGCTTGGGCGGCACGATCTTGCGGTCGTCGACCTGCACGCGGCCCTGGCCTTCCGGCGAGCGCAGCTTTTCCAGGCACTGTTTCATGATCTTCACCGACTGCCGCATCTCTTCCATGCGGATGAGATAGCGGTCGAAGCAGTCGCCGTTCTTGCCGATCGGGATGTCGAAATCGAGCTCGGCATAACACTCGTAGGGCTGCGCCTTGCGCAGATCCCAGGCGGCGCCCGAGCCGCGCACCATCACGCCGGAGAAGCCCCAGTTCCAGGCATCCTCGAGATCGACCACGCCGATATCGACGTTGCGCTGCTTGAAGATGCGGTTGTCGGTCAACAGCGCATCGAGATCGGCCACCGTCTTCAGGAACGGATCGCACCAGTTGTAGATGTCGTCGATCAGTTTCGACGGCAGATCCTCGTGCACGCCGCCGGGACGGAAGTAGTTGGCGTGCATGCGCGCGCCGGACGCGCGCTCGTAGAACACCATCAGTTTCTCGCGCTCCTCGAAGCCCCACAGCGGCGGGGTCAAGGCGCCGACGTCCATCGCCTGCGTGGTGACGTTGAGCAGGTGCGACAGGATGCGCCCGATCTCGGAATAGAGCACGCGGATGAGCTGCGCGCGCTTCGGCACCTGGATCCCCAGGAGCTTCTCGACCGCGAGGCAGAAGGCGTGCTCCTGGTTCATCGGCGCGACGTAGTCGAGCCGGTCGAAATAGGGCACGGCCTGCGTATAGGTCTTGGCCTCGATCAGCTTCTCGGTGCCGCGATGCAGGAGGCCGATATGCGGATCGACGCGCTCGACGATCTCGCCGTCGAGCTCGAGCACCAGGCGAAGCACGCCGTGCGCCGCCGGGTGCTGCGGCCCGAAATTGATGGTGAAATTGCGCAGCGAAGTCTCGGCCATCACGCCACTCCCGCCGCTCTCGCCTTGTCGGCGACGCGGGCGTTGAATTTGTCCCAGGCGACCACGGTGCGCTGGTGGCGCCCCTCGCCGATCACATCGACGCCGTCATGCGCCTTCACCGCGAAGGTGACCTTGCGGCCGTCGACCGCGGCCACTTCCACGTCGACCGTCACGGTCAGCCCCGGCGGCGTCGCCGCCGCATGGCTCACGTCGACATGGGTGCCGAGCGAGCCTTCGCCGGGGTCGAGATGCGGCGCGAGCAATTCCGCGCACGCCCATTCCATCAGCACGATCATGAAGCCGGTCGCGAACACCTTGGGCATGGCCGCGATGAGCGCCGACTCCGGATAGGTGTAAGGCACCGTCTTGTTCTCCGGCACCTTGTAGGAGAACGCGTGCTTGAGGCCGGGCGTGAGCGTCGCCTTCACGATCACGACCCCTTGCCTTCGGTCTTGCCGGCTTCCTTGGCCTTTTCGTCGCCCGGCAGCACGTAGTCGGTGCCTTCCCAGGGCGACAAGAAGTCGAAGGTGCGGAATTCCTGCGCGAGCTGCACCCGGTCGTAGACCACGCGCTTCTGTTCGTCGTCCCAGCGCACCTCGACGAAACCGGTGAGCGGGAAATCCTTGCGCAAGGGATGCCCCTCGAACCCGTAATCGGTGAGGATGCGGCGCATGTCGGGATGGCCGGTGAACAGCACGCCGTAGAGATCGTAGGCCTCGCGCTCGAACCAGTCGGCCCCGCGGAACACGTCGATCAGCGAGGGCACCGGCGTGACCTCGTCGGTCATGACCTTCAGGCGGATGCGCTGGTTCAGCCGCGGCGACAGGAAGTGATAGACCACGTCGAATCGCTGTTCACGCGAGGGCCAGTCCACCGCGGTGACGTCGATGATGCAGACGAACTGGCAGGCGGGATCGTCGCGCAGGAAGGTCGCGACCTTGACCACGTCGGCGGCATTGGCCCGCAGGGTGAGCTCGCCATAGGCGAGTTCGTAGCCGGTCACGCTGGCCGGCAGCGCGGCCTTGATGCTCTGTCCCAGTCTGTCGAGCGTGTCGTCCATTTCAATTACACCCCGATCAGCGCTCGATCGTCCCCGTGCGCCGGATTTTCTTCTGCAGCAGCATCACGCCGTAGAGCAGCGCCTCGGCGGTCGGCGGACAGCCCGGCACGTAGATATCGACGGGAACGATGCGGTCGCAGCCGCGCACGACGGAATACGAATAGTGATAATAGCCGCCGCCATTGGCGCAGGAGCCCATGGAGATGACGTAGCGCGGCTCCGGCATCTGGTCGTAGACCTTGCGCAGCGCGGGCGCCATCTTGTTGGTGAGCGTACCGGCGACGATCATCACGTCGGACTGGCGCGGCGAGGCGCGCGGCGCGAAGCCGAAGCGCTCGGCGTCGTAGCGCGGCATCGACATCTGCATCATCTCGACCGCGCAGCAGGCGAGCCCGAACGTCATCCACATCAGCGAGCCGGTGCGCGCCCAGGTGATCAGATCGTCGACGGCGGCGACGACGAAGCCCTTGTCGGACAGTTCGTTGTTGACGCCGATGAAAAATGCGTCGTCGGCGCCGACCGGCTTGCCGGTGCGCGGATCGAGAATTCCTTTCGGAGCGGGTGCAACCAGGGTCATGGCGCCATCAATCCCATTCCAGCGCCCCCTTCTTCCATTCATATATGAAGCCGATGGTCAGAACGCCAAGGAACAGCATCATCGCCCAGAAGCCGAAAGCCCCCACCTGGTGGAACGTCACCGCCCAGGGGAACAGGAAGCTCACTTCGAGATCGAAGATGATGAACAGGATGGCGACCAGATAGAATCGCACATCGAACTTCATGCGGGCGTCGTCGAAAGCGTTGAAGCCGCATTCATAGGCCGAGAGCTTTTCGGGATCCGGCTGCCGGTAGGCGACGATGAAGGGCGCGATCAGCAAAGCGAGTCCGATCGCGAGCGCCACCGCGATGAAAACGACCAGGGGCAGATAATCCAGCAGCAATGCGCTCATGGCCACCTCAAGCGTGCGCGCCTCCGACCCAATCCGGAACTACGCCCACCCGGGACCGTCCGGCGACTGGAAGAACGCCGCAACTCCGTACGAAATACGCCCTTGTTCTTTGGAATAGCCGCAAGGACGGGAGCGCCGGAGGCTTAGCGCAGGGAACATGGGGTGGCAAGCCGACATTCGGCGGCATCCACGGGCGTTCATTCATTCGCATCCCGGCATGCGGGCATTTTCTTCTCCCTCCCCCCGGTCGATGGAAGCCATGCACGCCGGCCCGATTGACAGGGATGGAACCGCCCAACAATAGTCGCGCCGGCCGGCGATCCAAAATCGGCTATCAACATATTCAAACGTCCGGGAGGACGCGCACATGACCCTGCTTCGACAATTCACGGCACCGCTCGCGCTGGTCGCCGCGCTGACTCTTGCGCCGGGCGCGGCCCGGGCCGACGATTATCCCTCGCGTCCGGTGAAGATCATCGCGCCCTTCGGCGCCGGCGGTCCGGCCGATTCGTTCACCCGCATCGTCGCGCAGGAATTGCAGAAGTCCCTGGGACAGCCCTTCGTGGTCGAAAACCGGCCCGGCGCCGGCACGACCATCGGAACCGAGGCGGCCGCCAAGGCGGCGCCCGACGGCTACACGCTGCTCGTCGTGTCCGGCACCCAGACCGTCAACGAGACGCTCTACAGCAAGAAAGCCTATCACCTGATGAAAGATCTCGTCGCGGTCTCGCCGACCGTCGACAGCGATCTCGTGCTGGTCGTCAATCCGTCGCTGCCGGCCAAGAACCTGAAGGAACTGCTGGCGCTGGCGCGGGCGAAGCCGGGCAGCCTCAATTTCGGCTCGTCCGGTCCGGGCTCGAACTATCACATGGCGGCGGAGCTTCTGAAGAACCTCACCGGCGTCGACATCGTGCACGTGCCCTACAAGGGCTCCACCGGCATGCGGACCGACATTCTGAGCGGCCAGATCCAACTGCTGTTCGACAGCGTTCCCACCATGGCCCCGTGGATCAAGGCCGGAAAGGTGCGCGCGATCGGCACCAGCGGCGCGACCCGCTCCCCGACCCTGCCCGACGTGCCGACGCTCGCCGAAGCGGGCGTGCCCGGTTTCCAGGCCACGCTCTGGGTCGGCCTCATGGCGCCCGCCGGCACGCCGCAGCCGATCCTCGAAAAGCTCAACCGCGAGGTCACCAAGATCCTGTCGCGGCCCGACATCAAGGCATCCTGGGACAAGCAGGGCGCCACGCCGCTCATCATGTCGCAGCCGGATTTCTCGCGCTTCATGCAGGCGCAGGTCGACAAATGGGCCAAGGTGATCAAGGACAATCACATTCCGCTGATCAAATGACCGCGTGACGGCGGCCCGCGCTCGATCGCGCGCGCCGTCCGCCCGACAACGATTGCAAAACCTCGAATGTGTTTCTAGCGGGGCCGGCGCGAAAAGCGCCGCGCCCCGCAAGTCGTTGGGTCCGTCCCGCATCGGCCGCCCGCCGCCCGCTCGCGCGCAGCCGCAGCCGCAGCCGAACCGGCGAAATACGAAATGTTTTCCGAGAGCAGGCGGAATTCCGATTGTCGGCAACCCTGGTTGAGCCAATGGTGGATGCGGGGGCATGCTGGCCACAGGGGGAAAAAAATGGGTACGCCGACCCTACTCGACAAAATTCGCGAGCTGACCGTCATCGCGCAGGCCATGGGGGCGCTTGGCGCGGAATTGCGCATTCGGCAATCCGGGACCGCCGGCGATCCGCAAGTCCGCCCGGCCTTGCAGGCGGTCGTGAACAGCATCAGCCCCAACCTGCTCGACGGCGTCACGCCGGCGCAGGCCGCCACCGGCATCTCGCAACTGACCTACGCCTTGCAGGAAGCCCTCGACCTGATCCGCGAACCCGCGCGCGCGCCGGGCTGGAGTTATACCGACCCGTCCATCCTGCAGGAGCGCGGGCGCGGATCGGGCGCCCTTGCGACAAACATCGCCAATTACCTGCGGCGCGAACGCCCGGCGCTGGCGGCCATCCTGCAAGAGGACTGCACGTTTCTCGATGTCGGAACGGGCGCGGCGTGGATCGCCATCGAGGCGGCGAAGATCTGGCCGGCGATGCGTGTCGTCGGCATCGACATCCTGGAGCCGGCACTTGCGCTCGCGCAGGCCAATATCGCGGCCGCGGGCCTGGCCGACCGAATTTCGCTGCGCCTGCAAAGCGTCGCCGACCTCGACGACGAGCGGGCCTTCGACCTGGTCTGGCTGCCGACCATGTTCATTCCGCGACAAATCGTCGAGGACACCCTGCCGCGTATCGCCCGCGCGATGAAATCGGGCGGAATACTGCTGTTCGGCATGTTCGCCGGCGGCCCCGACGCGCAAAGCGAAACCGTGGCCAATCTGCTCACCATCCGCTGCGGCGGCCATCCGTGGAAGAAAGACGAGATCGACGCCTGCCTCGCGGCGTCCGGCTTCGCCGGCGGCGACGTGATTCAGGCGGGCGTCACGACCCGATCCGTGCTCGCCCGGCGCATGTGACCAGCGCCAAACAGCGCTTCCTTCAAACAGGCGCGTGCGCTAGCAGTGTCCGGCAATAGCCGGACCAAACCACAAGGTTGCACCATGAACGAAATGAGCAAGCCGCCCATCAAAGCCCAGGACCATTGGACCGAGAAGGACGGCGGCGTGAAGCTGTTCCTGTACGAGAAGCACGCGGGCGATCCCGCCGCCACGCGCGGCACCATCCTGTTCGTGCACGGCTCCTCGATGGCCTCGCAGCCGACCTTCGATTTGCAGGTGCCCGGGCGGCCGGATTCGTCGGCCATGGATCACTTCGCCCGCCTCGGCTACGACTGCTGGTGCGTCGACATGGAAGGCTATGGCCGCTCCACCAAGACGCGGGACAACAACGCGCCGATCTCGCAGGGCGCCGACGACTGTTACGCCGCCGCGCAGTACATCCAGAAACTGCGCGGGCCGCGGCCGCTGCTGGTCTACGGCATTTCCTCCGGCGCCCTGCGCGCCGCGCTGTTCACCCAGCGTCACCCGGAAATGGTCGCGCGGCTCGCGCTCGACGCCATGGTGTGGACCGGCGAAGGCTCGCCGACGCTCGCCGACCGCAAGAAGAAGCTGCCCGAGTTCATGGCCAAGAACCGCCGGCCGATCGACAAGCCCTTCGTCTATTCGATCTTCAACCGCGACCATCCCGGTACCGCCGACGAAAATGTGATCGAGGCCTTCGCCGACGCCATCACCGCGCTCGACGATTCCGTGCCGACCGGCACCTATGTCGACATGTGCTCGCGGCTTCCGGTGGTCGATCCGGAGAAGATCACGGTGCCGACCATCATCATGCGCGGGCAATGGGACGGCATCGCCTCGATGGAGGATCTGATCGCCTTCTTCGCCAAGCTGCCGAACCCGGACAAGCAGTTCGCGGTGATGCCCGGCATCTCGCACGCCAGCTTCCAGCAGAAGAACTACATGCTGGTCTATCACATCCTGGCGAGCTTCTACGGCCAGCCGGAGCCGATCTATCGCGGCTGAGGCTGTCCCGCCGTCAAGCGAGAGCCAATGACAGCCTTGGCGCGCCCCATCGACGGGCGCGCCGAGGCGCAAGTCCGACCTGCCGGCGGCAGGTTCGGGCATTAAGGACATTCACAGCAGGACGACCAACCGGCGCGCCATTTCCTGTAATATTCGAGCCACACGACATCCTGGCAGTGCGGGGAGAGCGATGTCCGATCCCATCCGTCCGTTGAACGTCGCCGCCGCGATGTTTTGCGCGCTGTTCTACGCGCTGCCCGCCGCCGCCGACCCGATGCTCGCGCCGACGGTCGATTATATCGCCGATGTCGAGATCACCCGCGACAGCGACCATTCGGTCGAGACGCCCGCGCGCTACGTCTATGGCGGCCGTCACCTGCGCATCGATCTGGTCGGCATCGTCACGCTCGTCGATCTCGACCGCAAAGAAACGGTGACGATGATTCCGCGCGTGCGCACCTATTGGCGCCCGGTTCGGATTCCGCAGCCCCCGCCGGACGGACGCCGCTGGGTCGGCGTCGAGGCGCATTCCGCCGTCGCGATCGGACCGGACACGCTGCTCGGCCGCCCGGTCACCAAATATCGCGTGCGCGGCACGATCTTCGAGACGCGCACGCCATTTGAAGGCGAGGTCTGGACCACCGCGGAAAACATCGTCGTGCGCGTGGATGGCAAGGCACTCGACGAGCGATTCAACTCGCCCATCAAGGTATCGACCGTGCAGCTCGTCGTCGGTCCCGTCGATCGCCGTCTGTTCGGTGTGCCTTCAAATTATGCACGCGCTTCCAATTCGGACCCGCTGCCGCGCCCCTACGATTGATACGACCGGTCCTGCTACGGGAACGCGCTTGCGCCCGCCGCGCCCGGTGATAAAATTAACCATATTTTTTTCGAGCGTCGCGCTGGCGGGGTTGGGCATGTGTATTTCGAACCGTGCGCGCTGTTTCGTTGCTCTGGCCGGCGTGTGGGCCGGCATTTGCGCGATCGCCACGGTCTTGAGCGCCAGCCCGGCGCGCGCCGAAACCTTCGAGCAGGGCTTCGCCGTTCAAGCGCACGGCCGCGGGCTTTTCACCTCCGATGCATTCCGTTCGCGTGCGGACGTTCAAAGCCACTCGGGTGCGCGCGTCGCGCAATTCTTTCCCTTCTTTACCTCCGCCCCGTCGCCGGCACCGTCGCAGCGACGAACACGGTCCGAACAGCGCCGTTACGAGCAGCGCTCCGCGCGGACGCATGATCGGCGTTCAGCGAGGAAACGGTACGAGGCGCTGCGCCGCGAGCGAAAAAATGCGCGGGCCCATGAGCGGCGTGCGAAACGGAAATGGCGCGCCGTCGTCGAGCGCGAACAATCGAATGATGGCGATCGGTCGGAACGCCCGCGCGCCGTCGTCCATCGCGTCGAAACCGGCGAGCGCCGGCGCAAGGTCGGACGCAGGGTGCCGCCCCTGAGCCACAAAGAGCGTATCGCCGCGCTGTTGCGCGATCCGCCGCCCACGCCGCCGACCAAGGGCCCCCTGCTGCTGACCGTTTCGATCGCCAAACAGACGATCACCCTGTTCGACGGCGGTATTCCGGTCGCGCAGGGTCGCGTTTCGACCGGAACGGAAAGCCGTCCCACGCCGATGGGCGTGTTCAGCGTGCTGGAGAAAGCCTGGTGGCATCGCTCCAACATGTACAGCGCGGCGCCGATGCCCTTCATGCAGCGCATCACCTGGTCCGGCGTCGCCATCCATTCCGGCGAACTGCCCGGCTACCGGGCCTCGCATGGCTGCGTGCGGCTCACCGAGCCCTTTGCGCTGCGGCTGTGGTACGCGACCCGTATCGGCGCGCGCGTGGTGATCAGCTGGGACGAAATCGCTCCGCTCGAAATCACGCATCCGCTGCTATTCCAGCCCAAGCCCGGCACGCTCCCTCCCCCGCAGAAAGCGCCGCCGATCGCGCCGGCGCACCCCTATGAGGGGCTCATCAGCAAGAATGTGCCGCCGGTGTTGTCCGACCAATTCGACGTGGCGGACCTGGCCGACGCGGGCCATGATTTGCGGACCGACCCCGGTGCCGCGCCCGACGACGATCCGGTGCTCGATCACATGATGAACGCCTCGGCCGATGACGGTGCGGGCCTCGACGACGAGCCCGGTTCCGGCAACGAGCCGCGCGCTGTCCTCGCCGCCGCGTCGAATTCCCCGGTCAGGTTGCGCGAGCCGCAGGATGAAGCCGACCTTGGCCTGGCGGCCGCGAGCCTGCCCGATCAGCCGCTCGCCCTGGCGAGCCTTTGGGACCGCGACCGTGCCGGGGCGCGCCCGCCGCTCGAGGCCTTCCAGGTCGCGCGGCGCAGCGCCAAGCGTGCCCGCCATAACGTCGCGCGCGAGCCGGCGCCGGCGCCGCAATACACGCTCGAGCGCGTGCTGCGCCCCGGACCGATTTCGGTCCTCATCAGCCGCAAAGAGCGCCGCCTCTATGTGCGGAAGGGCATGCAGCCGCTGTTCGACGCTCCGGTCTCCATCGCCAATCCCGAGCGGGCCATGGGCACCCATGTGTTCACCGCCGAGGGCGTAACTCATGACGCGACCAAGCTGCGCTGGACGGTGGTGTCGCCATCGACCCATCCGACGAGCCGCACCGCGATCTCGACGGTGGCGGCCCGGGCCGCGCTCGACCGCATCACCCTGCCGGAAACCGCAGTCGCCCGCATTACCGACCTCATGTCGACCGGCGCGACCCTCATCGTCACCGACGCCGGCCTCGGCCGCACCGCGCAGACGCTCGACTCCGATTTCACGGTGCTGCTGCGCTAGGGGCGCTCCGATCAGGCGCCCACCTTCTCGGCCAGATCGGCCAGGTCCTTCGCCGCCACGTCGACCGGAACCGTCGGGGCAAGTTCTCCCTGACCCGGCCCGTGCTCGTTCGGCCGCGCCAGATGGCCTGTACGCAGGCCGCAGGCGGCCGCGGCGGCAAGATCGCTCGAATGCGCGGCGACCATCATGCATTGCCCCGGTGGCAGATCGAACGCCGCGCAGGCGGCGAGATAGACTCGCGGCTTCGGCTTGTAGTCGCCGGCCACTTCGGCGCCGAGAATCGCATCCCACGGCAGCGCGTTGCGGCGCGCGAGATCGACCATCAGCGAAATATTGCCGTTGGAGACCGGCGCCAGCCAGAACTTGCGCTTGAGCCGGGCCAGCGCGGGCGGGACATCGGGCCAGGCGTCGAGCCGGTGCCAGGCCAAGGTCAGTTCGGCCAGCACCTCCCCGGAGAGACCGGCAAGGCCGAAGCGCGGCAGCAGGCGTTCGAGGTTGCGCCGGTGCAGGACGTCGAGCTTGGCGAAGGGCAGCCGCCCGGAGCGCACCTCCTCCATGCCCGGCTGGTATTCGTCGCGCCAGGCATCGGCCAGGGCCGGCCAATCGAGCCGGTAGCCGAGCGGGGCCAGGATCCGTTCCGACTCGCGGGCCACCGAGCTGCGCCAGTCGACCAGGGTCCCGAAGACGTCGAAGAACAGCGCTCGGACGCCGAGGAACGGGGTGTCGTCGAGCATGCAAGCGCGCCCTGACAGCGCTCGGCCGGAACGCCCCGAAACGGGGCTAAGTCATTGAAAAAATGGCGGGAGCGACGGGACTCGAACCCGCGGCCTCTGCCGTGACAGGGCAGCGCTCTAACCAACTGAGCTACGCCCCCGCGGGCGTGGAGGTGGAGTTAAAGGGCGGCCCGTCGCAAGTCAAGGCGAGAGACCGCAAAGCCGGCCAGAATTACGAAAAAGCCTTATTTACCGACAAGAACGGATAGTCCCACGTGCCCGAATCGTCTATTCGGGCGAGTGTTTGGCGGCTCGCCAAACTTGCGGATATGCAAAAGGAGGGTCCCATCGATGGCTACGGCTCCTGGAAAAGCACCGGCAACAGTGACACTCAAGCATCTCGCCGCCGCGCTCGCGGATACCCATGAGATGCCGAAAAAGCAGGCGGAAGCCGTGCTCGGCGATCTCGTCGGTAACATCGTCAAGCATCTGAAGAAGGGCGAGCGCATCCGCATCGGCGGGCTCGGCATCCTTCAGGTGCGCAAGCGCGCCGCGCGCGTCGGCCGCAATCCGGCGACGGGCGAGCAAATCCAGATCAAGGCCAGCAAAAAGGTCGCCTTCCGCGCCGCCAAGGAGCTCAAGGAAGCGATCTGACGGCTCGCAGACACCCGGACCCTCGGGGAGCTTTCATACGGCAGGTGTGGGACCTCGGCCTCCCGCGCCTGCCGTTTTCGTATTGGGGCTGTTTCCGCCGCGAGTATCGTCATGGCGCCCGTGGTTTTCGATTATACCGTCACCGAGCGTTTCCTGCGTTACGTCACCATCGACACGCAATCGGATCCCGATTCGCGCACGACGCCCTCGACCGAAAAGCAGAAGGATCTCGGCCGGCTCCTGGTCGCCGAACTGCGCGAGATCGGGCTCACCGACGCCGAAATGGACGCCCACGGCTATGTCTATGCGACGCTGCCGGCCACCAGCGACAAAACCGTTCCGGTGATCTGTTTCTGCTCGCACATGGACACCTCGCCGGAATGCCCCGGCGCCCATGTGAAGCCGCAAATCGTGCGCGACTACCGCGGCGGCGACATCGTGTTGCCGGGCGATCCGTCGCAGGTCATCCGCTTCGCCGAACACCCTGCCCTACGCAGCCAGATCGGCAACAGCATCATCACCGCCGACGGCACCACGCTGCTCGGCGCCGACAACAAGGCCGGTATTGCCGAGATTGTCGATGCTGTCCGCTTTCTCAAACAGAACCCGCAGATCCGGCACGGCACCATCAAGGTCCTGTTCACCCCCGACGAAGAAATCGGCCGCGGCGTCGACAAGGTCGATCTCGCGCGCCTCGGCGCCGATGTCGCCTACACGATCGATGGCGAAACCGCCGGCAATGTCGAGGACGAAACCTTCTCGGCCGATGCCGCGACCGTCACCGTCCAGGGCGTGAGCGCGCATCCCGGTCTCGCCAAGGGGCGCATGGAAAACGCGGTCAAGATCGCCGCCCGCATCGTCGAATGGCTGCCGAAGGATTCCTGCTCGCCCGAAACCACCGAAGGACGCGAGGGTTTCGTGCATCCGCTGGCGGTCGAGGCCGAACTCGACCGCGCCACCCTGAAATTCATCCTGCGTGATTTCAGCGAGAGCGGGCTCGCGGAGAAGGCCGCGCTGCTCGAGCGAACCGTGCAGCGCGCCTTGCAGGATTTCCCGCGCTCGTCCTACCGGATCGAGATCACGCCGCAATATCGCAACATGAAGGCGGTGCTCGACCGGCACCCGCAAGTCGTCGCCCATGCCATGGAAGCGGTGCGGCGGGCCGGCCTGACCCCGAAACAGGCGAGCGTGCGCGGCGGCACCGACGGTTCGCGCCTGTCGGCCATGGGCCTGCCCTGCCCCAATATCTTCGCCGGCGAGCACGCCTTCCATTCGCGGCTCGAATGGGTGAGCGTTGAGGATATGCAGGCCGCCGTGCGCACCATCGTTCATCTGGCGATGGTGTGGGAGGAAAGGGCGTAGGCGCTCGTCGGCGCCCGCCTAAGCGGCCATGCCGTCCGGCAGGCAGACGTGGCGCATCGGCAATACAGCCCTCCTTCGCCGACGCTTCGGAGGGCATCCTGCTTCGCCATTTGCGCGTATACGATCCTGCGAAGCGCGCCGCGCGAAGCAGGCTGGTGGGCGATGACGGACTCGAACCGCCGACATCCTCCGTGTAAAGGAGGCGCTCTACCAACTGAGCTAATCGCCCGCCATAGCCGTTTATCGCCAACCGCCGGTGAGAGGCAAGCGCGCCGCGGTCGCCCGCCTGCTCCCCGCAAGAAAACGGCGCCTTGCGGCGCCGTTTCAATCCGTGGCGGGGTTACCCCGATCAGTGGGCGGTCAGCCCGGAACCATCCTCGTCCACCGCGCCCTCCGAGGACGACGCGGCGAGCTTGGCATTCTCCTCGTCCCACACGATCGGCTCCGGCTTGCGCGTGAGCGCGCGCGCCAGCACCTCGTCCATGCGGGTGACCGGGACGATTTCCAGCCCCTTCTTGATCGTGTCGGAGATTTCCACCAGGTCCTTGGCGTTCTCCTCCGGGATCAGCACGGTCTTGATGCCGCCGCGGGCGGCGGCGAGCAGCTTTTCCTTCAGGCCGCCGATCGGCAGCACGCGGCCGCGCAGCGTGATCTCGCCGGTCATGGCGACATCGCGGCGCACCGGGATGCCGGTCATCACCGACACGATCGCGGTGACCATGGCGACGCCGGCCGACGGGCCGTCCTTCGGGGTGGCGCCTTCCGGCACGTGCACGTGGATGTCGCGCTTGTCGAACAGCGGCGGCTCGATGCCGAAGGCGACCGCGCGCGAGCGGACATAGGATGCCGCCGCCGAAATCGATTCCTTCATCACATCGCGCAGGTTGCCGGTCACCGTCATGCGGCCCTTGCCGGGCATCGACGTGCCTTCGATGGTGAGCAGTTCGCCGCCCACATCGGTCCAGGCCAGGCCGGTCACCACGCCGACCAGATCCTCCGCTTCCATCTCGCCGTAGCGATATTTCGGCACGCCGAGATAGTCGCCGAGATTGGCGGCGCCGACCGCGATCGACTTCTTCTTCGAGGTCATCAACTCCTTCACCGCCTTGCGGATCAGGGTCGACAATTCGCGCTCGAGATTGCGCACGCCCGCTTCCCGCGTATAGCGGCGGATCATCAGGAGCAGCGCCTCGTCGTCGATCGACCATTCCTTCGGCTCGAGGCCGTGCTTGGCGATCGCGTGCGGGATGAGATGCTTGCGCGCGATCTCGACCTTCTCGTCCTCCGTGTAGCCGGCGATGCGGATGATCTCCATGCGGTCCATCAACGGCGCCGGGATATTGAGCGTGTTGGCGGTCGTGATGAACATCACGTTGGACAGATCGTAGTCGACCTCGAGGTAGTGGTCGTTGAAGGTCGAGTTCTGCTCGGGATCGAGCACTTCGAGCAAGGCCGAGGACGGATCGCCGCGGAAATCGGCGCCCATCTTGTCGACCTCGTCGAGCAGGAACAGCGGGTTCGACGACTTGGCCTTGCGCATCGACTGGATGATCTTGCCCGGCATCGAGCCGATGTAAGTGCGCCGGTGGCCGCGGATCTCGGCCTCGTCACGCACGCCGCCGAGCGAGACGCGCACGAATTCGCGCCCGGTCGCCTTGGCGATCGACTTGCCGAGCGAGGTCTTGCCGACGCCCGGAGGCCCGACCAGGCACAGGATCGGCCCGGAAAGCTTGTTGGCGCGCTGCTGCACGGCGAGGTACTCGACGATGCGCTCCTTGACCTTCTCCAGGCCGTAGTGATCGGCGTCGAGCACGTCCTGCGCGAGGTTGAGGTCCTTCTTGACCTTGCTCTTCTTGTTCCACGGAATCGACAGCAGCCAGTCGAGATAGTTGCGCACGACGGTGGCTTCCGCCGACATCGGCGACATCTGGCGCAGCTTCTTGAGCTCGTGCGTCGCCTTCTCGCGGGCTTCCTTCGAGAGCTTGGTCTTCTTGATCTTGTCTTCCAGCTCGGCCAGCTCGTCGCGGCCTTCCTCGTCGCCGAGCTCCTTCTGGATCGCCTTCATCTGCTCGTTGAGGTAGTACTCGCGCTGGGTCTTCTCCATCTGCCGCTTGACGCGGGTACGGATGCGCTTTTCCACCTGCAGGACGGAGATTTCGCTCTCCATCAGGCCCAGCACCTTCTCCAGGCGCTCGGTGACCGAGGGCGTCTCCAGGATGTCCTGCTTGTCCGGAATCTTGACGGCGAGATGCGAAGCCACCGTGTCGGCGAGCTTGGCGTAATCCTCGATCTGCTGGATCACGCCGACGACTTCCGGCGACACCTTCTTGTTCAGCTTCACGTAGTTTTCGAATTCGGTGACGACCGAACGCGCCATGGCCTCGGCCTCGACGCGCTCGCCCAGATCGTCGGCGAGCACGGTCGCATCGGCTTCGTAGTATTCGTGGCGGTCGGTATATTTACGCACCTTCGCGCGCGCGGCGCCTTCGACCAGCACCTTCACGGTGCCGTCGGGGAGTTTCAGCAGCTGCAGGACGCTGGCGAGCGTGCCGACTTCGAAAATCGCGTCGGTGGCCGGGTCGTCGTCGGAGGCGTTCTTCTGGGTCGCCAGCAGAATGAAGGTGTCGGAACGCATCACCTCTTCCAGCGCCTTGATCGACTTTTCACGGCCGACGAAGAGCGGGACGATCATGTGCGGAAACACCACGATGTCGCGCAGCGGCAAGACGGGGTAGGCCCGGGTTTCCCCCGGCTGCGGCTGAGGTCGTGGTTTGGTGGTCATTGGCCAAAGTCCTTTTTGTTGCGCCCCTGCCCCACGACCCGCTGGCAGCGGCATCGCCGGTCAGTGCCGATCAGGATGGGCGAGGCTGCGCAGGGCCAAGCTCGGGTCCGGCGCGATGATAACAAGGGTACGCCCCCCACCCACTCGAAAGCTATGATTCGTACGCCAGTACGCTTTCGATGATATACGTATGACGGGACACGGGGGTCTGCAAGTTGCCGCGGTGTTTCCAGCCACAAACCGAATGCCAGACCCGCAACAGCCCTCATCCGGGCTGAAAAGCGAAAGACGGCGGGCGTTCCCCGTCCGGGCAACGCCCGCCGGTCGCAAAATCTCAGGCGCTCGCGCTGCCCGATTCGGCGGTCCGATCGCTGCGGTCGGCGTAGATATAGAGCGGACGGGCGGTTCCCTCGACGACCTCCTTGGAGATCACGACCTCCTCGACCCCCTCGAGGCTCGGCAGGTCGAACATGGTGTCGAGCAGGATGCCTTCCATGATGGAACGCAGGCCGCGCGCGCCGGTCTTGCGCTCGATCGCCTTGCGGGCGATGGCGCCGAGCGCCTCCTCCGCAAGCGTGAGGTCGATCGATTCCATCTCGAACAGGCGCTGGTACTGCTTGACCAGCGCGTTCTTCGGCTCGACCAGGATCTTCTTGAGCGAAGCCTCGTCGAGATCCTCCAGCGTGGCGACCACCGGCAGACGCCCGACGAATTCGGGGATCAACCCGTATTTGAGCAGATCCTCGGGCTCGACCTCGCGGAAAATCTCGCCGGTCTTGCGATCCTCGGGCGCCAGCACCTTGGCGCCGAAACCGATCGACGTGGAACGGCCGCGCGCCGAAATGATCTTGTCGAGGCCGGCGAAAGCGCCGCCGCAGACGAACAGGATGTTCGTCGTGTCCACCTGCAGGAACTCCTGCTGCGGATGCTTGCGGCCGCCCTGCGGCGGCACCGAGGCGATGGTGCCTTCCATGATCTTCAGGAGGGCCTGCTGCACGCCCTCGCCCGACACGTCGCGCGTGATCGACGGATTGTCGGACTTGCGCGAAATCTTGTCGATCTCGTCGATATAGACGATGCCGCGCTGCGCGCGCTCGACATTGTAGTCGGCCGCCTGCAGGAGCTTGAGGATGATGTTCTCCACGTCCTCGCCGACATAGCCGGCTTCGGTGAGCGTGGTGGCGTCGGCCATGGTGAACGGCACGTCGAGAATGCGCGCGAGCGTCTGGGCGAGCAGCGTCTTGCCCGAACCGGTCGGCCCGATCAGCAGGATGTTCGACTTCGCCAGTTCGACGTCGTTGTGCTTGGTCTGGTGGTTGAGCCGCTTGTAGTGGTTATGGACGGCGACCGAGAGCACCTTCTTGGCGTGGTCCTGCCCGATCACATAGTCGTCGAGAACCTTGCGGATTTCTTTCGGCGTCGGAATGCCGTCACGCGATTTCACCAGCGAGGACTTGTTCTCCTCGCGGATGATGTCCATGCACAGCTCGACGCATTCATCGCAGATGAACACCGTCGGCCCGGCGATGAGCTTGCGCACTTCGTGCTGGCTCTTGCCGCAGAACGAGCAGTAGAGAGTGTTCTTCGAATCGCTGCCGCCGACTTTGCTCATTCATTTCTCCGTCACACACGTTCGCCCACTTTGGCCGTCGACGAAACCTTTCGCCTAGACACGGAACGAACGAAGCAAGTTACGCGCCGGAATTCCGACACGGCGGCCCTTGTAACGCGGGGAGGCCTGCATGCCCATATTCTCCCCCACACCATAAGCGAAGCATGCTAACGACGTGATAATCAAGAATTAATTAACGATAACGAGGCTCTAAGAGCCTGCCAAAAAGGGCCGCACCAAGGCAAGCCCCTCGGTGCGCCCGTGGCCACTCTCCGGAACCCGCGCGCGCGGTCACGCGGGCTTGGCCATGTCCTCCGGCCGCTTGTCGATCACCTGATCGACCAGGCCGAACTCCTTCGCCGCGTCGGCGGTCAGGAAGTAGTCGCGCTCGAGGGCATCCTCGATTTTCTTCAGCGACTGGCCGGTATGCTTGACGTAAATCTCGTTCAGCCGCCGCTTCAGGTTCAGAATTTCTTGCGCGTGCAACATGATATCGGTCGCCTGGCCCTGGAACCCGCCGGACGGCTGATGCACCATGATGCGGGCATTCGGCAGGGCGAAACGCTGATCCTTGGCACCGGCGGCCAGCAGGAGCGAGCCCATGGAGGCGGCCTGCCCGACGCAGAGCGTCGACACCGGCGGGCGGATGAACTGCATGGTGTCGTAGATCGCCATGCCGGAGGTCACCACCCCACCCGGCGAGTTGATGTACATCGATATTTCTTTTTTCGGGTTTTCCGCTTCCAGGAAAAGGAGTTGCGCCACCACCAGGGTGGACATCCCGTCCTCGATCGGGCCCGTAATGAAGACAATACGTTCCTTGAGAAGCCGCGAAAAAATGTCGTAGGCGCGCTCGCCCCGGTTGGTCTGCTCGACCACCATGGGGACGAGCTGCATATAGGTATCGACGGGATCTCTCATTTCCGCTCCTTGGCGCGAATCGGGGGATTTCCGGCCAGTCTAACCTTCCCCCCGCGCCCGCATGATCTATTTCCCCACCCGGCCCGTCGCAAGGTTAACGGCCGCTCAACCGGCGGCCGCCTCGTCCTCTTTGTACAGTTCCTCGCGCGCCACCTTGTTCTCGGTGACGGTCGCGAGCTCGACCAGGAAGTCGACCACCTTCTCCTCGAAGATCGGCGCGCGCAGGGACGCGACCGCCTGCGGATTCGAGCGGAAATATTCGTAGACCCGCTGTTCCTGGCCGGGGAACTGACGGACGCGCTCCATGACCGCGCGGTTGAGCTCGTCGTCGCTCACCGTAATGTTGTTCTTCTCGCCGATCTCGGCCAGCACCAAGCCCAGCCGCACCCGCCGCTCGGCAATGGCGCGGTATTCGGCCTTGGCCTTCTCCTCGGTGGTGCCTTCGTCGGCGAAGGTCTTCTTCTCGTTCTCCATCTCCTGGAGCACCGATTTCCACACGCGGTCGAACTCCTCCTCGACCAGGGTCGGGGGCGGATCGAACTTGTGCAGGCGGTCGAGTTCGTCGAGCAGCGCGCGCTTGAGCTTCTGGCGCGAAACCGACTGGTGCTCTTGCGCGATGCGGTCCTTCACCGCGTCGCGCAGCTTGGCGATCGATTCCAGGCCGAGCGACTTGGCGAAATCGTCGTCCACGGACACGCTGCCAGGGGTCTCGAGCGACTTGGCGGTGACCACGAACTCGGCATTCTTGCCGGCGAGATGCTCGGCCTGATAGTGCGTCGGGAACGTCACCTTCAGCGTGCGCGTCTCGCCCTGGGCGATGCCGACGAGCTGGTCCTCGAAGCCCGGAATGAAGGTGTTCGACCCGATCACCACCGGGGTGTCGTCGCCGGTGCCGCCCTCGAAGGGCACGCCGTCGATGCTGCCGGCATAGGAAATGGTGACGCGGTCGCCCTGCGCGGCCTTCTCGCCTTCGGCCTTCGCGGCATAGGGCTTGTTCTGCTCGGAGATGCGCTGAAGCGCCTCCTCGACCTCGGCATCGGTGACGTCGCTCACCAGCCGGGTGAGCTTGACGTCCTTGAAATTGGCCAGCTCGATCGGCGGGATGATTTCCAGCGCCATCGTGTAGTCGAGATCGCACTTGCCGGCGATGAGGTCCTCGACCGCGCTCTGCTCGGTCGCCATCGTCACCTTGGGCTCGGCCGCGAGCTTGTAGCCGTGCTCGGACACGATCTGGTTGTTGGCGTCGCGGACGGTCGCCTCGATCACCTCGGCCATGGTGGCGCGCCCATACATGCGCTTGAGGTGAGAGACCGGCACCTTGCCGGGACGGAAGCCTCGGATCTGCACGCGATCTTTCAGCTCGTCCAGACGGGAATTGACCTTGGCTTCGAGCTCGGCCGCAGGCACGACCACCTTGTATTCGCGTTTCAGGCCTTCGGAGAGCGTTTCGGTAATTTGCATTGAGTCACACACTTCTTTGCTTGCACTCGCGTCGCACCGGCTCACCATTGAGCCGCACGCGCCGCTCGTGTCGGAATTCGGGCACTGCGCGCGCCCTGACAACTCAACGAGCCCTCGGCCTGGTGCGGGCGGAGGGGCTCGAACCCCCACGACTTTCGTCACGGGAACCTAAATCCCGCGCGTCTACCAATTCCGCCACGCCCGCAAAGGGCCGTTGCAGGGAGCCTCCTGCGACGCAGTCGGGGGAGGCTTAACGCGCCAATGCCCGCGAAGGCAAGGCGCACCTGCGCCTTCCCCTGCGGGCGGCGCGGCTTATATCACGCGAAATTGCGGGCGCACCACAAAAATGGGGCCGACTTGACCTTCCTCAAGCCCCCCGGAGCGCGTGGAATTAGCGTGACCATGTCCCAACATGGCAAGCGGAGGCCCCCTCATGGCAATTGCCGATAGCCGCCCCTCCGGGCGTGCCGGTATCACCCGGCGGCGCTGGTTGGCCGGTGCGGCCCTAAGCCTCACCGCCATCGCCCTGCCCGGCCGCACGCGGGCCGCCGGAAAACCGGCGGTACCCGAGACCGCGGCCGACGGCTTCCGCGTGCTGCGCGCCCGCCCGGGCGAAGCGCGCCTGCGCGGCGCCGGCGAAACGCCGACGCCGATCTGGGGCTATGATGGACTTTCTCCGGGGCCGACGCTGCGCATAGCCCAGGGCGAGGAACTGAAAGTTCGCCTGATCAACGAGCTGCGGCAGTCGACCGTGGTGCACTGGCACGGATTGCGGCTGCCCAATGCCATGGACGGCGTGCCGCACCTGACCCAGATGCCGATCGAGCCGGGTGCGCGCTTCGACTACCGCTTCAATCCGCCCGACGCCGGCACCTTCTGGTACCACTCGCATTTCATGTCGTCGGAACAGCTGGCGCGCGGGCTTTACGGCGTGCTGATCGTGGACGAGCGCACGCCGATCGCGGTCGACCGCGACGTCGCGCTGGTGATCGACGACTGGCGGCTGATGGACGACGGCGCCATCCAGCCGAGCTTCGGCAATTTTCACGATGCCGCCATGGCCGGGCGGCTCGGGCAATACATCACGCTCAACAGCGAGGATACGCTCGATCTGCCGGTCAGGACCAACGAACGGCTGCGCTTGCGCCTCGTCAACGCCGCCAATGCGAGAATCTTCCAGCTTCGCATCGCCGGGCACGCCGCCAGGGTGATGGCGGTCGACGGCCAGCCCTGCCCGCCAAGTGTCGTGCCCAATGGCGTGTTGCGGCTGGCGCCGGGCAATCGGGTCGACCTGTTCCTCGACGCCACACTCGAGCCCGGCGCAACCGCCGCCATCCTGGTCGACGATCTGCGCGGCGGCGAATTGGAAATCGGCCGGCTGGTCTATGACAAGGGCGCGCCGCTGCGGCCGGCCCCCCTCGCGGAGCCCGCGCCGCTGCCGGATAATCCGCTGCCGTCCCGGCTCGACCTCGACAACGCTCTGGCGCTCGACGTGCCGCTCGAGGGCGGCGGCATGGCCATGATGATGGGGCGCGGCGGCATGATGGGGGGCGGCATGGGCGGTGCC
>Ga0182748_1000582_pt1 | contig 38652 bp, 43 predicted proteins | sample eDN3rd37CKraftOP_FD_128877 | JGI IMG/M metagenome (GOLD analysis project Ga0182748, IMG submission 128877) | Enriched Organic Plus compost microbial communities from Emeryville, California, USA - eDNA 3rd pass 37_C Kraft OP (version 2) (version 2) ... | reverse complement strand
GGTCGAACCGCTCGTCGCGATAGGCGCTGAGCACCCGCGGCATCAGCTTGTCCTGGGCATAGCCGCGCGCGGTGTCGCGCACCATCTTCTCCTCTTCGGACAGCTCGTGCTCCAGATCGAGCGGATCCTCCCACACAAACGCCGAATCCTTCAGGCTCGCCACCGACCCCCCGCCTCGCCGCTCCGCCGCCTGCGCCATCGTCCCGCTCTCCTCACGCACAATCCGTCACCTATCCCGCGTCACCGCCGGCCCTGTCCGCCGAGCAGCACCAGCCCCGCATTCGCCGTCACGGCGAAGGCCGTCAGCAGCACCGCGATCGCCATGATCGTCTGGGTGTCGCCGAGATTCATCGCATTGGTGATCAGGAAGCCGAGGCCGCGGCGCGATGCGAACATTTCGCCGATCAGCACGCCCAGCAAGGTCAGCGAAAAGCCGAGCCGGATGCCCGAGAACACCTCCGGCAGGATCGCCGGCAGCACCACGGTCCAAGCGGTCTGCAGCGGCGTCAGCCGCATGACGCGGGAGCTGCGCAGATAGACCGGCTTCATCTGCCGGATCGCGTTCATCGTGAAGATCGTCATCGGGATCATGCCGTGCATGACGCCGAACGCCACCTTGGCCGAGATGCCGAGCCCGAAGCACAGCAGCACCAGCGGATAGAGCGTGACCTTGGGGATCGAATAGAGGTTGATCAGGATCGGCTCGGCGACCTGCGAGGACAGCCGCGACACGCCGAGCACGATGCCGAGCGATATGCCGGCCACCGTGCCGATCACCAGCGCCATCACGAAGGCATAGGAGGTCTCGGCGACATGGCCCCAGAAGTCATTGTCGCCCATCATCGCGTAGAGCTTCACCGCGGTCTCGACCGGGGACGCCAGCGCGTTCTCGCCCGCGAGCTGGTGCAGCCCCTGCCAGATCACGAGCAGCGTCACGAACACCGCGGCCGTGCCGATATGGCGGTGGATCGTCATCGGCGCTGCCGGGCCTGCAGGCGGTTGTCGATGGTGTTGAGAACCATGTTCACCAGCGTGACGCTGGCCAGCACCAGGAGCATCAGCGCATACATCTTGCGGTTCTCGAAATTGTTGTACGCGTAGGCGATCTCGTAGCCGAGCCCGGAGCCGGACAGGATGAACTCCGAGGCGATGACGCCGATGAAGCAATAGGCCACCGCGAGCTTGACGCCGGTGAACAGATAGGGCGCCGCCGCCGGCAGCTCGACCAGCAGCGCGGTCGAGACCCGCGACATGCGGTGGATCCGCGCGGTCTTGCGCAGCACGTTGGGGATGCGGTCGAGCCCGTTGAGCGTCGCGGTGATCATCGCCACGATCGCGAGCAGCACGGCGATGGCGATGATCGGCGCGCTGCCGATGCCGAACAGCACGATGAACACCGGGTAGAACATGAAGGTCGGGACCGAGTAATAGCTCGCCAGCAGCGGCTCGACCGACAGCCGCAGCCATGGCGCGGCGTGGATCGCGAGCCCGGCGACGAAGCCGAGCACCACCACGATCAGCGTCGCCACCACGACGTTGCCGAAGGTCGCGGCGATATCGACCGTCATCTCCCCGCTGCGCAGGATCGCCACGAGCTCGACCACCATCTCCGAGGGCGGGATCATCACCGCATAGGGAATGACGCCGGTGCGGCACAGCAGCTCGATCGCGCCGATGAAGGCGGCGACCACCAGCAGCCTGATCCAGGCGTCCGGCTTCATGCGCTCTTGCGCGCCGCGTCCGGAGCCCGGTCGGCGACGCCCATGATCTTCATGGTCTCGCTGCGCAGCTTGTTCCACAGCCGCGCGGTGATCTCGCCGAAATGCGGCTTGGAGACCACGCGGCTGTCGCGGTCGCGCTCCCAGCCGGTCTCGACGAAATCGATGAACATGCCCGGGCGCGCCGACATCACGCCGACGCGGTCCGACAGCATCGCCGCCTCGTCGAGCGCATGGGTGATCAGCAGCACCGTGGCCGAGGTCTCGCGCCACAGCCGCAGCAATTCGTCGCCCATCAACAGCCGGGTCTGCTGGTCGAGCGCGCCGAACGGCTCGTCGAGCAGGATGAGCCGCGGCTGCAGCACCAGCGTCCGCGCGATGCAGACGCGCTGGCGCATGCCGCCGGAGAGCTGCGAGGGATAGGCGCCGGCGAAGTCGCGCAGCCCCATGAAGCCGATCGCATAGTCGACGCGGCGCTTGGTCTCCGCGGCATCGACCCCGGCGCGGCGCAGCCCGAACGCGACATTGTCCTCGACCGTCAGCCACGGAAACGAGGCGTCCTCCTGGAACACGACGCCGACGCCGTCGGGCACGCCGGCGATCGGCTTGCCCTCGAACATCGCGGTGCCCTCGGTCGGCGCCGCGAGCCCGGCCAGCACGTCGAGCAGCGTCGACTTGCCGCAGCCGGAGGGACCGACCACGGCGAAGAACTCGCCGCGCTTGAGCTCGAGATCGATCGGCCCCAGGGCGTGGAGCGCGGCGCCCGACGGCAGGCGGAACACCCGGGTCACGCCCTTGATCACCGCATGCGCTTCCGTCGCGGAAGGCCCAGAACGCACGTCCATATGTCCCTCGAATCCTCCCGCGCCGGTCCGCCCGCCGCCCGCCATCGGATCAGGCCGGCGCCGCGACCGTGCGTTCCGCAGCGGCAACACAGACTACCTCCCGCGGCTCGCGGGGAAACAGCCTAAGAAGCAGCCCCTACGCCGGTCCGGCCGTCACAGCTTGCGCTGCAGATCCGGCGGCAGGAACGACTGGTCGATCAGCGCATGCCAGTCGACATCGTCCTTCAGCTCGCCGATCAGCTTGAGGCCGTCCGCCGTGCGGTTGAGCTCGACGAGGTCGAAGCCGCCGGGACTCCACATCTTCGGGCCGATCATGTTGTCGACGGCTTCCTTGGCGATCGCCGGCTCGAATTTCCACAGCCGCTGCAGGATCTCGGCGGTGCCGGCCGGGTTGGCGTAGATCCAGTCGACGGCGGCGCGGCGGCCGGCGATGATGGCGCGCAGCTTCTGCCCGTTCTCCTTGGCGAAGGCCCGCGTGGTGATGCCGACCGAGGTCGTCATCGGCGGCAGGATGTCCTTGGCCGCGACGACGGTGCGATAGCGGTCCTTGCGGATGATCGACAGCGGCTCGACCAGCGCCGCCGCCGACACCGCGCCCTGCTCCAGCATGGTCAGCGCCGGCGGATAGCCGCCCGCCGCGATGCGCGTCACCTTGCTGGCGTCGATGCCGCTCGCCTTGAGCTCCATCAGGAAGATCATCTCAGATGAAGATTTCGGCGAGGTGATCGCCACCTTCTTGCCGACCAGGTCCTGGATCGACTTGACGTCGGAATTCGGCATCGTCACCAGGGTGGATTCCGCGATGGTGCGGGTGCCGACATTGACGATGACGAGATCAGGCGTCTGCCGCGCCGCCGCGAGCGCGGCCGGCAACGCGACCTCGCCGTAAGGCGTCGGGCTCGCGAGGATGTTGCGCACCGTGGTGCCGCCGCCGCCGGAACCGATGATGCCGGTGATGTCGATGCCGGCCTGCTTGAAGAAGCCCTTGTCCATCGCCACCGCGAAGGGCGCGCCGTAGAGGCTCTGGCCCCATTGCGTCACGGAAATCTCTTCCGCCGCCGCCTGGCCGGCGGCGAGCGCGATGCAGGCGGCGGCCGCTGCCTTCACGAAGCGTGATCGGATGGTCTTGCGCATGGTCCCTGCCTCCCCTTGCCTCTTGCTCTCTCGCTGCCGTTTGCCGGCGGGATATTGTTTGTATGCTAACAACATCAGATTCCCTTGGCCGCGCTTCCCTGTCAAGCATGGCCTGGGCGCCGCCATCGCAACGGCGGCGTGGTCGGCGCTGCCGTTCCGCCCTGGAGAACGGAGCATGGCCCGGGGAAACCGGACCGGCGCCGGTTCGATCCTTTCACCGTTTGATGACAACGGTGACGTCCGCGATCAGCAATTCCAATGATGAATTATTATGCACGCCGTGCTGCCGTATCTCAAGGTTGCGAGCTCTCTCCGATGCGCGGCAGGCGGCTTCGCGTGCGCCTTGTCCCCGATCCCCGCCGCGATTGCTGCGGGTGAACGGCGTTCGTTCTCGATGCCGGGAACCTGGCGTCGCGATCCGTCAGATTGACAGCCGCGGCGGTCGGGCTTCTTCTGCGGGCGCGTAGACTGCACGCAAGACATGCAACGCCGCGGCGCGGCGGGACAGGGGGCAAAGCTGATGACGATCCTTCTCGATGAGACGGTCAGGGTGAACAGCGGCATGGCGTGGGAGATGAAGCGCGGCCAGCGCGTGCGCATCACCTTCCAGTCGATCGTCGACTTCGTGGTGTTCAACCTGAACAATCTGTACGAGCGTTTCGACCAGGCGCGCACCAAGGCCAACCAGGGCAAGATCTATGTCAGCACCGGCGACCTGCTGCTCTCGAAGCTGAACAACACGATGATGACCATCGTCGAGGATACGTTCAAAGGAACGCACGACCTGCAATACGGAATGTGCAGCGCCTGCTCCTACACCAGCCGCTGGAACCGCCGCCACCTGTCGCCCTGGAAGGAGCTGTACGCGGAGGCCGGCATCACCAAGCGCGAGGATCTGCCGCTATGGGGCTGCTACGAGAACATCATGACCGCCCTGCAGAACTATCCGATCATCCCGCTCGATATCCCGGCGCCGCTCAACATCGGCCAGCACATGGAGCTCGACGAGAAGGGCAAGCTCAGATGGGCGCTCTTCGACAAGCACCGCGAGCTGTTCGAGCCCGCTCCGCACATCGACCTGCGCGCCGAAATGGACTGCCTGTGCGCGGCGAGCTGCGATCCGGGCGCCGGCAAGCTCGGCAGTTCGAAAGGCTTCTACTCCAAGCCCATCCGCATCCAGCTCTTCGAAAGCTAGGGCACGGTCCCCTTCACCAGCGCGTCCTTGCGAAAGTCGCGATCCAGGCTTTCAAGAGTGGATTTCCGCGTTCGCGGCCATGAGCGGCGACGCATCGCGCGTGCTTCAATCCGAACGTGCGGTCGCGCCCGCCGGGCAAGGATTCGTCCCGGACATCTTCACCCCGAACGGCTTCAACGGATATCGAAGCCGCTGTCGCCGGCGGCTTCCGCAGCGGCGGCCGCCAGCTCGGCCGGCCGGCTGGCGTGGATGACATAAAGGGCGTCGCCGGCGCGCACCGTATCGCCGCAGCGCGCCAGCAGATCGAGACCGGCCCCGGCATCGCCGGGCGCGCCGGCCTGCCGCGCAATTCCAGCAATCCGCCAGCCGTTGATGCCGGCCACCACGCCGGAGCGCGACGCCAGCACCGGCGCGGTCAGCGCGCCCGCCATGACGCGCGGATCGCGGCGCCCCTGCGCATCGACGATGCGCTCGAACGCCTCCTTCGCGGCGCCCGAGGCGAGCAGCTGCGCGGCGCGGGCATTTGCCGCAGCCTCGGACGAGATGCCGGGCGCCCATCGCAGGATGCGTCCGGCGAATTTCAGCGCCTTGTCGCGCAGGTCCTGGGGCGCGGACGGGCGCTGCTCCAGCACATCCAGCACGTCGCGCACCTCCAGCGCCGGGCCGATGCCGCGGCCGATCGGCGCGAAGCCTTCCGACGGGCAGACCTCCACGTTGAGGCCGAGCGCGCCGCCGACCTCGCGGAACAGCCGCGCCAGCTCGTCTGCCGCGCGCTCCTCCTTGACCTTGGCGTAAGGGCCGTAAGGCAGATCGACGATCAGGTGGGTGACGCCGGCGGCAAGCTTCTTGGACAGGATCGAGGCCACCGACCATCGCGTGGAATCGAGCCCGAGCGGCCGCGTGATCGCATTCATCACCTCGTCGAGCGCCGAATGGTTGAGCCGGCCGTTCCAGGCGATGCAGCCGCGGGCGACCGAGACCACACGGCGCACCGCATCGCGGTCGAGATCGACGCGCGACACCGTCTCCATCGCGTCGGCGGTGCCGGCCGCCGAGGTGATGGCGCGCGAGGAGGTCTTCGGGATCGCGAGGCCGTGCGCGGCGATGATCGGCACCACGATCATGGTGATGCGGCTGCCCGGCACGCCGCCCATCGAATGCTTGTCGACCACGATCGGCTCGTCCCAGCCGATGGCCGTGGCGAATTCGGCCCGCACCCTGGCGATCGCCGCGATCTCGGCGATCGACAGCGACCGGGTCGCCGCGATCAGGAACTGCTTGAGGTCGTCCTCGGAATGCTTCCGCTGTACGAATTCGCCGAGCAGCACCCGGTACTGCTCTTCCGACAGCTCCTCGCCGGCGAGCTTGGCGCGCAGGGCGCGCGCGCCGTCGGTCGAGCGCACCGGCTGCGGGCGCTGCCGGCGGCCGTGGGTCCGCAGCGCGGAGACCAGCCGGGCGACGCCGGTGGCGATGTCGGCATCGTTGGAGATCACGACCGCGCGCGCGCCGTCCGGCAGCGGCGGGGTGACGCGCGCAAGGCGCGCCGCCATCTCCTGCGCATCCTCGCGGCCGCGCGCGCGCATGCGCTGCGCGACGAGCTCCGCCGGCGCGGTGATCTCGATCACCACGACGTTCGGCATCCGCGCCAGCAGATCGGGCACCGCCGCGCGCGAGCCGTTGATGACGACGTTGCGGCCCTGTGCAAGCGCCTCGGCAAACGCCACCGGGATGCCGTAGCGCAGCCCGTGCGCGGACCACGACACCAGGAAGCCGCCGCTGTCATGAATGCGGGCGAACTCGTCCTCGGTGACCGAAAGATGCCCCTCGTCGCCGACATCGGCCGGCCGGGTGATGGTGCGGCGGGCGAACACGAAGTCCGGATCGTCGGCGAGCGCGGCCTTCGCTCCGTTCAGCAGCGTATCCTTGCCGATGCCGCTCGGGCCGACGACGAAGAACAGCGTGCCGTGCATGAAGCAAACAACTCCCGCCATCCGGCGCCGCCGCCGTCCGGGGTATCTCGACCAAGAGGCTGAATTTGTTAGTACACAAATGATATCGCGGCGCTGGCCGTTGTCAATAAAGCAGAGGCATCGGGCCCGCCCCCCGCTGCGGGTCAGCCGCGCCGGAGGCGGACCGAGGCCCGCGCTCGCGCAGAGTCCGGCGCACGGCAGCGGCATGCCGCTCGATCACATCATGGCGGCGGCGCCCGATCTCGAACCGGAATCGCACATGAGGGCGCCGCGATGATGCGGCCGGATGGCTTGGCGAGCTGCGGAGCGCGCACCGCGCGACTGATGGCCGCAAGATCCGCGGAGGTTGGCTGGGAGACTAGGATTCGAACCTAGATTAACGGAGTCAGAGTCCGCTGTCCTACCATTGGACGATCTCCCACCGGGCTGCGGGACCGCGCGGTTCCGGCGGCTCTCAGATGATATAATTCGATCGGTTTGACAAGAGCCGGAGCGCTGCGCCGGCGGTGCCGCCATCGCAGCGGCCCGCGCCGGGAAAACCGTACCCGGCACGACGCAAAAAGACGGCCGCCGCGGCGGCCGTCCTGTCGCGCCGAACCGCTTGGCTAGCGGGCCGGCCGCAATTCCAGGCCGGTGACGCCGGCCGCGAGATTGAGACCGGTCTGGCCCTGCACCGAGATCGGCTGCAGGGTGATGGTGCGGTTCGAGCCGCCGACCAGCACGTTGGCGCCGAGGCCGGCGCCCACCGTCGCCTCCGCGCTGCCGCCGACATAGTCGCCGGCCAGCGCGCCGAAGGTGCGGCTGCTCGGCGCGAACACCGACCACACCATCTCGCCGCCGGTCGTCGCGCCGACGTCGAGGCCGAACTTGGTGATCGACCCGGTATAGACCTCGCGCGGCGCGTTCGCCGCCGATGGCGTGAACACGCAGGCCACCGTCTTCTTCGAACCGAGGATCAGGCCGATGCCGCCGGAGATATCGCAGGTGAGCGCACCGACGCGGGTGCGGTCGGGCGCCTGCGCCTGCGCGGGGCCGGCCACCATCGCCAACGTCATTGCCGCGGCGCCGAGCGTCGCAGTGATGAGCGCGCCGGCGCGACATGAGTGTGTCATCGTTGTCTCCTGACTTGCGTGCCGGCGAGACAACGTCGCCTCCCGGTCGCGGTTCCGCGCTTGGCCGGGGAGAAGCACAGCGGAACTATTTACCAGGCGGCACGTTGCGGTTCCACAACCACAGCGGGGCTCATCATGACGCTTGGCACCATCCTTCTCATCATTCTCATTCTTGCGTTGATTGGCGTGATTCCGACCTGGGGCTACAGCGGCAGTTGGGGCTACGGGCCGTCCGGTCTGGTCGGCACCATCCTCATCATCGTGCTGATTCTCGTGCTGCTCGGACGGATCTAAAGTCCGAGCGCCGCTTCGTCGATCGCATCGTCGGCGGTCGGCACCGTAAAGCCCGGCGGTACCGGGACAACGAGGGTCGCCTCCAGGCGGCCCTCGCTTTTTTGCGCCTCGGCGCGGAAATGCCGGTGCAGCGCGATGCAGCTCGCGATGGTCTCGACTTCGGCGCCGACCTGCCGCGCGATCTCGCTCACGGTGAGGCGACGCTCCTTGCTCGCCGCGACCGTCGCCACGATGGCGGAGAACAGCGCGTTCGAGCGATGCGTCATGTCCGCGTCTGCCGACATCGAACGGCCCTCCGGCCGGGGTATTCCCGCGCGCGGTCAGGACAGGCAGCGCGTCGCGAAATTCAGCCGCGCATGATGCGACAGGTTGCTGAACGCCGGATCGCAGCCGACCAGGACCTTGGCGCGCGCGGCGTCCTTCTTCTCCTGCTTGTCCTGCGCCTGCGGCGCTGCCGGCCGCGTGGTGCTGCGCGCGACCGCCGCGGGGAGCCTGTCGCCCTTGCCGGCGCGGTTGACGACATAGAACGACGCCGGCACGGCCGCGTCGCGATAGGCCAGCGTCGCGCCGGCGGGCGCCGCATATTCAAAGGCGAGCAGCACGGCAAGACCGGCGACGAAATACGAGCCGAAGCTGTACATGGGAAGGTCTCCCCGCATCTCCACAAAGCCGCCGTGAAAACGTCGGCCTGCCGGGATTGGTTCCTGGCGCGGCGTTGCGCCGCGATCACGCCTTCGCGCGCGGATGCAGCAATTGTGCATCGCAGAGCACGATGCGGCAGGTCAGCCCCTCGGCCGCAAAGGCGAGATCGACCTCGGCATCGAGCGCGCGCGAGAGATTGTGCTGGATCACCAGCGTTCCGAAGCCGGCGCGGCGCGGCGGCTTCACCGGCGGACCGCCGCTCTCGCGCCAGGTCAGCTCGAGCCCGCCGCCCTCGGCCTCGGCGCGCCGGCGCCAGGTGATGGCGACGCGCCCTTGCGGAACCGACAGCGCGCCGTATTTCGCGGCATTGGTCGCGAGTTCGTGAAGCGCAAGGCCGAGGCTCTGCGTCGCCTCCGGCCGCAGCGTCACCGGCGGACCCGCGATCTTGATCTCGCCGAAGCTGCTGTTGAGATAATGCCCGAGCTGCGAGCGCACCAGTTCCTGCAGCGAGGCGCCGTGCCAGCTCTCCTGCACCAGGAGGTCGTGCGAGGCGGCGAGCGCCTGCAGCCGGGCGCTGAAATGGTCGAGGAAGCCGTCGATCGAGCCGGCATGCTTCGCGGTCTGGCGCGCCATGGCCTGGATCACCGCCAGCAGGTTCTTGGAGCGGTGCGTCAGCTCGCGCAGCAGCAGCCGCAGATGCGCCTCGTTTTCCTTGCGCTCGGTGACGTCGATGGCGGCGCAGGTCAGGCCGATGATGGCATCGCCCTCCCCGCGCAGCGGCTCGATATGCACGTCGAACCAGCGCAGCCGCCCGTCCGTCCCGAGCGCGATCTCGCGGTTGACCGGCTCGCCGCTCTCGAGCACGCCGCGCTTGAGCGTGATCAGCGTGGCGCGGCCTTCCATCGGCAGCACCTCCTCGTCGGAACGGCCGATGATGTCGTCGACGGCGCGGCCAAAGATCGGATTGCTGATCGCGGTGTAGCGCAGTTGCTCGTCCTGGGCCCACACCGTCACGCTCGAGCCGCGCAGCGCGGCCTGGTAGCGCTCGAGCAGGGCCCGCGCCGAGGCGAGTTCGCGGCCCTGTTTGACCAGCCGCGCTTCCAGGGGGCGCCCGACGCGCCGTCCTGTCTTGGCTTTCAGCGGCCGTGCCGCCGCGGTCGTCATCTTGTCTTGCACAGTCGCCTTTTAATGTCCGGCGCAGCCGTTGCGGTTATGCCGCCCCGCGACGCACCATACCCGTCCCCGCGACAACGCCGTTTCACCAAGGTGTTACGCGACAATGCAACGTCGCAACCGGCCGTTCCGTTGCAAAAAAGTGCTATTCTCCACACAAGGAAATCGGATCGCGCGGAACTTCCGGGATGGTGCGGCGTTGGCCTCGTGACCGGCCGCTTTCCCCCTCCCCCTCGTGCTCGGCCGGCCATTTCGGGCGTAGTCGGCATTCGGTTGCCGACTACGCCTCATTTTTAACTACGACCGCCGCGACATCGCCGCGCGGAACCCTTTTCCGGCCAAGGCGTTGCACGGCTGTCATTCCGCAAGCAGCAGGTCGCATGAGGTCGCCATGAGTACGCGTTCCAAGTTTTCCGCAGCCACCGCCGACGAAATCGCGGCGATCGAAGATCTCATGAGCGATCTGGAGAAGCGGCTGCAGCGGCTCAACCAGGCAGCCAAGAAAGAGGTCTCCGGCGGCGCCAGCGATGTCCAGGACTTCGTCCGCGAAGCGCTGGCCGGCATCACCAGCCGCATGCGCGAAAGCGCCAGCGCGGTGACCGACAAGGTGGCGGACGAGGCGAGCCGGCTCGGCGGCGACGCGGTCAAGCGGATCGCCGAGGAGGTCGACCAGCGGCCGCTGCTGATGCTGGCCGCGGCCGCGGGCATTGGATTTCTGCTTGGGCTGTCGCGGCGCTGACCGCGGCACCACCGGGGGGATGCACATGCGATTGGGCGATCTGGTCGGAGCCACGCTCGGAGAATTCCTCGGCCGCCTGCTGTGGCGGGCGGGCGCGGCGCTGCTCGTGGTCGTGGCGGTGCTCGCCGCGATCTACCATCTCACCGCTGCCGGAACCCTGGCGCTCACGGCGCATTACGGCGCGCTGAACGCCTATCTGTTCGTCGGCGGCGGCTATGCCGTCGCCGCGCTGATCGTCGTCGGGATCCTGCTGGCGACGCGCCGCAAGCCATCCGGCAACGGGGCCGTCAGCGCCGCGGCGCTGCTGTCGTCCCCGCGCGGCGCGCAGGTCGCGCTGCTGCTCGAAGCCGCGATGATCGGCTTCCTGGCCGCCAAGAAGACCTCGACCTCCTGACCTGACGGCCACATCCAACCGGCAAACACCGAAACGCCGCGCCTTCCGGGCGCGGCGTTTGTTTGGCGATGATCGGCCGCGGCGCGGCGTCCCGTTATGAGGCGCGGCGCTCGCGCCGCTTGGCGTTACGCTCGAAGAACAGCGCCTGGCTCAGCACTGCGGACACCGTCGAGGGCTGGAACGGCTTGGCGATCAGGAAGGCCGGCTCGGGCCGCTCGCCGGTCAGGAACCGTTCGGGATAGGCGGTGATGAAGATCACCGGCACCTCGAAGGTGCGCAACAGCTCGTTGACGGCATCGAGGCCGGAACTGCCATCGGCGAGCTGGATGTCGGCGAGGATCAGGCCGGGCCGCTTCGTCCGGGCCAGGGCCACCGCCTCGGAATGGGTCCGCGCCACGCCGATGACGTTGTGGCCGAGATTTTCGACCAGGCTTTCGAGATCGAGCGCGATGAAGGTCTCATCCTCGATGATGAGCACGTCGGTCGCGATCTCCGCCGCCAGTTCCTTGCCGGATTCCTCGACCAGCCCGCGCAGCGTCGGCACGTCGACGTCGAGCACCTTGGCGGCGTCGTCCTCCGACATGCCTTCCAGCGCCACCAGCAGGAACGCCTGCCGCGGCTTCGGCGTGATCTGCGACAGCCGGCTCTCGGCCGGCAGATTGGCGGCCGCCGGCTGGCTGGCGTCGTTGGCCGAGACCGAGTTCCATATCTTGGTGAAGACTTTGTAGAGCGCCACGCGGGTCGAGGCGTCCCGCTGCAGGACCTTGGGGTCGCTGATCAGCGCCTCCAGGGTAGCGGCGACATAGGCGTCGCCGGATTGCTGGCTGCCGGCCAGCGCGCGCGCATACCGGCGCAGATAGGGCAGATGCTGAGCTACCGCTTGAGACGTGGACAAGGAATCCCTCCCCGCTGATGAGGCCCCCCGCCGCGGCCGGAGGCCAGGGTAGGAAACCACGAAATTCAATGGCTTCGCGAATCCAACGGCGTCGCGATCGCCGGCCGGTCAACGTGCAGTCCACAAAAAAGTTCCATGGGTCCGGAACCATTAAGCTTTCCAAGTGTTTTGGAGGGACTAAGGGGCGGATCACACATCCCGGGGGGACTTGAACGACGATGAAAGAACGAAAACTAGGGTCGGGCCAGGACATGCAAGGCGCAGTCGAAGCGAAGAAGCCGAGCGCGAGGCTTAGCCGCGATATTCAGGCGAAACTCGGGCAGCAGCTTCGCGCCATCTACGACGATGTCGTCAATCAGGGCGTGCCGGAGCGGTTCGCGGCCCTGCTCGATCAGTTGGACAAATCCGACGACAAGGGAAAACAGTGATGGATCCCTCCGTTCGTCAAGCAGTCTTGAACGCGATTCCGAGCCTGCGGGCATTTGCCATCTCGCTGTGTGGCAATGTCGACCGGGCCGACGATCTCGTCCAGGAGACCATGCTGCGGGCGCTCGCGAACATCAACTCGTTCCAGCCCGGCACCAATATGTCGGCCTGGCTGTTCACGATCCTGCGCAACCATTTCCGCTCGGAATACCGCAAGCGGCGCCGCGAGGTTGAGGATTCCGACGGCAGCTATGCCGAGAGCCTCAAATCGCATCCCGAGCAGCAGGGCCACGTCGAGTTCGGCGAATTCCGCGAGGCGCTCGCCAAGCTGCCGCCCGATCAGCGCGAGGCGCTGATCCTGGTCGGCGCGTCCGGCTTCTCCTACGAGGAGGCGGCCAATATCTGCGGCTGCGCCGTCGGCACCATCAAGTCGCGCGTCAACCGCGCCCGCACGCGCCTGGCCGAGCTGATGTCGATCGACACCGTCGATGATTTCGGTCCGGACCGCACCACGCGCGCCGTTCTGGCCAGCGGCGATCGCTGACGGCGGCCGCAGATCCGGCACCGGCGCAGCGTATGCAGTCGAGGACAACGGCCTTGTCGAAATCCGGTCCGGCAAAATCCAACGGCGTAAAATCCAACGGCGCGAAATCCGGCGCGGCTTCGGTCCGGCACAGGGCGAGCGGGGCGAAAGCGCAGCCGGCCGGAGCCGACGCGAACGGAGCGGGCGCGGACGCCGCCAAATCGCCGTCGGCACCCGCCCACCTGCCCTGGTTCACGCGCTTCGCGCAGAGCACCGCGCATTTCGCCGGCCAGCCCGCGACATTCATGGCGGCGGTGGCATTGATCGTGATCTGGGCGGTGAGCGGGCCGGTGTTCGGCTATTCGGATGCCTGGCAGCTCGTCATCAACACCGGCACCACCATCGTCACCTTCCTGATGGTGTTTCTGATTCAGAACTCGCAGAACCGCGATTCGATGGAAATTCAGCTCAAATTGAGCGAACTGGTGCTGGCCGTGCGCGGCGCCCGCAACCGGCTCGCCACGATCGAGGATTTGTCGGACGAGGAGCTCGAATCGCTGCACCGGGAGAGCCACCAGCGCGCCGAGGCGGCCTGCCGCACGCTCGAGGAGCGGCGCAGCGCGAAGCAGCGGCAATCTGAAGCGGCGAAGACCTGAATTCGGTCAAAACGTCGCCGCCGCGGAACAAAATTTTCATGTTTCTGTTGTCGTGTCATCTTTTTACGCATAGCGGGAGCTGACTATGAAAAAGATGCTTTTCGTCGCCGCCGCGGCCCTGACCCTCGCCGGCTGCCAGACCGAGCGGCAGGACCGCACGCTGGGTGGGGCCCTGATCGGTGGCGGCGCGGGCGCGCTGATCGGCGGCGCGGCCTCCGGGACCGCGGGCGGCGCCCTGGCGGGCGGCGCGATCGGCGCGGCGACCGGCGCCATCATCGGCAATGCGACGACGCCGAGCCGCTGCTATTACCGCGACCGCTACGGCCATCGCCGCTGGTACCGCTGCTGACGGCGGACGGCATCTTTCCATCGACAGCGAGCGGCCCGCCGGCGCGGGTCGCTCGCGCGTCTGCGCATCGGCGCGGCTCGCGCGGGAACGGCAGGCATGATAAGGGCGGACGCCCGCCTGCCCAGCCTCCGCGAGAACAGCCATGCCCGCCAAGCGCAACGCTAAGCGCAGCAACGCCAAGCGCAGCAACGCCAAGCGCAACAACGCCAAGCGCAACAACGCCAAGCGCCCCGTCGGGCGCGATATCGCTCGCGCCGGCCGGCGTCCCGTCCCGCCGCCCCCGCGCCTCGCTCCCGTTCCCGAAAATCGCTGGACTGCGCCGCAGCGCGCGCTGGTCGAAGCCATCAGCGCCGGGCCGCGCGGCCGCTTCGACAACAGCGGGCCGTTCGGGCTGTGGCTGCACGCGCCGCGCTTCGGCATGCCGGCGCAGGCGCTCGGCAGCTATGCGCGGCTCGAGAGCCGCGTGCCGCCGCGGCTGTCGGAATTCGCCATCCTGGTGACCGCGCGGCTGTGGCGGGCGCATTACGAATGGTACGTGCATGCGCCGATCGCCGCCCGCGCCGGGGTCAAGGCGGCGACGATCGCCGATCTGCGCGCCGGCCGCGTGCCGAAGAGCGCCGCGAAGGACGAGCGCGCGGTCTACGATTTCGTGCGCGAGCTCTACCGGACCCGCCGCGTCGGCGAGCGCACCTACCAGCGCCTGCACCGCCTGCTCGGCGACGAGGCCATGGTCGAGTTCGTCGGCATCCTCGGCTATTACGCGCTGGTGGCGATGTCGCTCAACGTGTTCCGCATGCTGCCGCCGGGCGACGCGCCGCTGCCGTTCGGCCGCGAGCCGTAGCGCGGCCCGTCGCGCGTCAGGTCGAGGCCGGATACTGCCTGATCAGGCGGCTCTGCCGCACCAGGCTCTTGGCGAAATCCGCGAACTTGGTCGGGCGGAAGCCGCGCGCGCGGTTGCGCTTGCCGATCAGGAATAACAGGCGCTGCTGATCGACCAGCCGGCGGTAGACTTCGCCGACCGGCAGCCGCGGGTCCCAGACGTCGATCGCCTCGCCGCCGATGCCGTTGATCTCGACGATCGAGAAATCCTCGCCGCGCGCCAGTGCCTCGACGGTGTCGAAGCGCAGATCGAAGCGGCCGTAATGGAATTCGGTCATGCTGCCGGCGATGGCGTCGATCTTGCGCTCCATCGCCGCGGTGATGTAGCGGCGGCCGTCGCGATAGAGCGCGCCGGCGCGCTGGTTGCCGATCAGCGCGATCTGCACCACCTCGCCGGCGGCCGGCACGCGCTTGAGCTCGGCCTCGCTCAGGCCGCGATGGGTGGCGTCGCCGCCGAGATGGAGCTTGGCCTTCCAGCGCGCCCGCGCGTCCTGGCCGATCAGTTCGCGCACCGTGGCCGTGCCGTTGCCGACGACATGCGGGAAATAGCGGAACGTCAGCGACAGCACCCGGCCGTGGCGCTCGCCGGGCAGCCGCGCATAGAGCACCGCCGCCTCGCCGGCGTAAGGCACGTAGCGCTGCAGGATGATGTTGGCGTCCTCGGGGAAGCCGGCGATGTAGTCGGCGAGCTCCTGCGCGGTGAGGATGCGGCGCACGCCGTGGCCGTGCCAGCCGATGTCGGGCTTGGCGATCAGCGGATAGGTGATGCCGGCCTGCGCCAGCGCCGCGGTGGCGCGCGCCACGTCGGCGACGACGCTGCCGGCGCCGCGGCCGCGGCGCATCACCGTGAAATCGGCGACCCAGCCGCGCTGCTCCGGCGCGATGTCGAAGAGGTAGTCGCTTTTCGATTCGCCCCACATGCCGCCGGCAAAGATCTTGGGATTGGCCGCGGTCGGCAGCGTGAAGCTGCGGTGGCGCAGGCCGAAGCCGATCCAGCTCAGGATCAGCGGCAGATAGAACAGCATCGGCGGGATGCGCTCGGCGACGGCGAGCTTGCGGTCGCCCAGCGTCAGCTCCGGCATGCCGCGATGGCCGTAGACCACGCGGCTCTCCGCGGCCGGTTCGCGCTCGCCGGTGCGCACCAGCGCGAACACGCGCTTGCGCACCAGCGCGGTGGCGGCGAGCACGATGAACAGCATCGGCCACGCCCACAATCCCATATGGTCTTCGAGGGCGTCGCCGAACGACATCACGAAATACAGCATCGCCGGCAGGTAGAGCGCGGAGATCACCACCGTCGCGGCGGTGAAACGCGCTAGCGACACCCGCGCCCAGCCGCAGGCGACGAAGGCGACGAACACGATGCCGGGCACGACGCGGCACAGCGCCACCACGCTGAACACGTTGCGCCGCAGCGTGTCGCCGAGATAGCGCACCCGCTCGTCGACGGCGAAGCGTTTCAGCCAGGGCACGGTGCGCGCCGCGGCGCCGAGGCCGTAGAGCGCGAAGTCGCTGGCGACCATGCCGCTATAGAGGCAGCCCGCGACCAGCGCGGTCGGCATCAGGTCGTTGGCGATCAGATAGCCGCCGAGGATGATGGCGAGGTCTTCATGAGCGAAGGGCAGGAAGAGCAGCGAAGCGATTTGCGCAAACCACGACACGCCGCCCCCCGCGACGTCGATCAGCGCCGTCATAGTCTCGAGCAAGTTTTAGCCCCCAAATCCTCCGCTTCCGCGCTTGACGGCTGTCAGCGGTCAGGCTTTGAGCCTGGACCCGCGTGCCGGCTTCTTGTCCGCTGACAGGGCAAGCGCGCGAAGCAGTGGCAACCCCGCTTCAATCTAAACGGAGCGAGGCTCCGGCGACAAGAAATAAACAAAATTAACGCGACCTCTCCGCTGAATATCCGCCGTGATAAGCTGCCGGCGACAGACCGATGAATAATTCTTCATCCGAGCAGGACGACCAGCGCGTGGTGAGCTTCCGCCGCCCGGCGGCAGCGCCGCGCGCGCCGGCGCCGCCGCCGGTGGAGGACCTCGCCAAATACGAGGAAGCGCCCGAGGAGACGCCCGAGGCCTACCGCCACCGCATGATGGTCAATCTGGCGGCGTTCGCCTTCGTGGTGGCGTTGATCGGCGGCGCGATCTGGCTCGCCGACGTGATGATGACCATGCGCAAGAATCAGGACTGCGTGCTGTCGGGCCGGCGCGGCTGCACCCCGGTCGAATACACGCCGCAGCCGCGCTGATCAGGGCCGCTCGACTGCGAGCACCACCGGCGCGAGACCGGAAATGCCGAGCTGACGCGCCGCCGCCGGCGACAGGTCGATCACCCGGCTGCGGATGAAGGGACCGCGGTCGTTGATGCGCACTGCGACGCTGCGGCCGTTGCGCTGGTTGGTGACGCGGACCACGGTGCCGAACGGCAAGGTGCGGTGCGCCGCGGTCAGCGCCTCGGCGCGGTTGACCTCGCCGCTCGCGGTCTTGCCGCCGGCGTAATGCCGCGAATAGACCGAGGCGATGCCGCTGAGCCGGGATGCCGGCGTCGCGTCGCGCGCGGCGGCGATGACGGGGATGCCACAGACAACGACGAGAATCAGCGCCGGCAGACGCATGGGGCCTCCGGAATGATGCAATAAGCGGGAAGACCGGATTTGGTTTCTCGCCGCGGTGATAATACCGCTATCCTGATAGAATCGGCCGGAATTCCGGCCGGCATTGAACTCCCCGCCCCCGTTCGCTATACGGGCAGGCGCTTTCGATCCGGGACGGCCGGCCCGGAGAGCGGCCCGCCAAAGAAAACCCTGGTCCCACCGAGATTTACCTGATGGCCTCGACGTTCGATACCATTGCCAGCATCATCGCCGAGACATGCGATATCCCGCGTGAGACGATCACGCCGGAGAGCCACGCCATCAACGATCTGGGCATCGACAGCCTGGATTTTCTCGACATCGCCTTTGCCATCGACAAGGCGTTCGGCATCAAGCTGCCGCTCGAGCAATGGACCCAGGAGGTCAACGACGGCAAGGCGACCACCGAGCAGTATTTCGTGCTCAAGAACCTTGCCGCGCGCATCGACGACCTCGTGGCTGCCAAAGGAACCTGACCTGGGCCTGACCGGGGAACCTGATCTGGCAGAGCATGCGCCTGGAGTATTTTCAGCTCATCGACAGGATCGTCGATCTCAGGCTCGCCGACCGCACCATTGCCACCGAGGCTACGGTTCCGACCGAAAGCACCATCTTCGAGGGCCACTTCCCCGGCCATCCGCTGATGCCGGGCGTGCTGCTCGGCGAGGCCATGGCGCAGACCTCGGGCTGGCTCATCATCGCGCTGACCCGATTCGAGCGGATGCCGTTCCTCGCCGCGATGAAGGACCTCAAGCTGCGCAACTTCGTGCGGCCGGGCGAGCGGCTCGACCTGTCCGCCACCCTCGTCCATGACGGCTCCGGCTTCGCCATGACGCGCGCGGAAGGCCGGCTCGACGGCAAGCTCGTCTGCGATGCCACCATTACCTTCCGCATCGTCGACTTCCCCAATCCGGAGATGCGCGCGCACATGGAGGCGCTGGCCAAGGTGATCGAATTCCCGAGCGAGGCGGTGGCCCATGGCTGAGAATGCGCGCGACGCCTGGATCACCGGCATCGGCATCGTCTCCTGCCTCGGCGAAGGGCCGGAAGCGCACTGGCGCGGCCTCACCGCCGGCGACATCAAGGCCGACGTCACCACCTTCGCGCCGTTCGTGGTGCATCCGATCGCGCCGCTGAACTTCGACCTGCAAATCCCGAAGAAGGGCGACCAGCGCCAGATGGAGGCGTGGCAGCGCATCGGCACCTATGCCGCCGGGCTCGCGCTCGATTCCGCAGGCGTGAAGGGCAAGACCGACATCCTGTCGCGCATGGACATGATCGTCGCCGCGGGCGGCGGCGAGCGCGACGTCGCGGTCGATGGCGCGATCCTCACCGGCATGGCCAAGGCCGCCGATCCGGACGCCTTCCTCAACGAGCGGCTGATGAACGATCTGCGGCCGACGCTGTTCCTGGCGCAGCTCTCCAACCTGCTCGCCGGCAACATCTCGATCGTCCACGGCGTCACCGGCTCCTCGCGCACCTTCATGGGCGAGGAGGCGGCCGGCGTCGACGCGATGCGCATCGCGGTGTCGCGCATCGCCGCCGGACAGAGCGAGATCGCGCTCATTGGCGGCGCCCATAACGGCGAGCGGCAGGACCTGCTGATGCTCTACGAGTTCGGCGCGCACGCGCTCAAGGACCGCCATGTGCCGGTGTGGGAGCGCAGCAGCCGGCCCGGCTTCGCGCTCGGCTCGCTCGGCGCGTTCCTGGTGGTGGAATCCCGCGAACATGCGCAGGCGCGCGGCGCCACGCCGCTCGCGCGCATCAGCACGGTGCTGGCCGAGCGCAGCAACCGCCAGCCCGGGGCGCTGGCGCGCACGCTCGCGACCCTCTGGGAGCGGATCAAGCCGCGCCTCAAGCCCGGCTATGCCGTGCTGTCGGGCGCGACCGGCGCCGCGCCCGCGACCGAGGACGAGCGCGCGTTCCTGGCCGGGCTGGGGGATGTTGCCGTCCGCGCCACGGGTACCTATCTCGGGCATGGGCTGGAGCCGCAGTTTCCCATGAATGTCGCGCTTGCCGCCGTTGCGCTGTCGCAGGGCAGCCTGTTTCCGCCGCGTGACGCGTCGGGCACGGAAAAGCCGATGGCCGGCGCACCGGCGCAGATCGTGGTCACCGGCGTCGGCCACTGGCGCGGCGAAGGGCTCGCCTTGATCGAGCCGGCCGGCTGAAGCACGAGGACAACACCATGGCATCGACACGCGACAAGGCCGGCCGTCCCATCGTCGTCGTCACCGGCATGGGCCTCGTCACCTCGCTTGGCGCCGGCAAGGCCGAGAACTGGGAAAAGCTCACAGCCGGCCAGTCCGGCATCCGCGCCATTTCGCGGTTCTCCACAGCCGGGCTGAAGACCCGCGTCGCCGGCACCATCGACTATCTGTCGCGCGAGCCGCTCAACACCGCGGCGATGTCGGAAAAGCTCGCCGACCTCGCGGTCGAGGAGGCGATCGCCGAATCCGGCATCGGCGCCAAGGGCGACTTTCCCGGCCCCCTCTTCCTCGCAGTGCCGCCGGTCGAGCTCGAATGGCCGCAGCGTCGCGAGGTCGCGGCCGCCTGCGGCGCCAACGACGCGATCAGCTACCAGGACCTGCTGCGCGCCAGCGCCCGGTTCCCGGCCTATCACGACCGCTTCATGTTCGGCTCGGTCGCCGACCATCTCGCCGAACGGTTCGGCACCAAGGGCTCGCCGATCTCGCTGTCGACCGCCTGCGCCTCCGGCGCCACCGCGATCCAGCTCGGCGTCGAGGCGATCCGCCGCGGCGAGACCGAGGCCGCGCTGTGCGTCGCCTCCGACGGCTCGGTCAATCCGGAATCGCTGATCCGCTTCTCGCTGCTCTCGGCGCTGTCGACCCAGAACGACGTGCCCGAGGCCGCCTCCAAGCCGTTCTCCAAGAACCGCGACGGCTTCGTGATGGCGGAAGGCGCCGGCGCCCTGGTGCTGGAGAGCTACGAGGCGGCGAAGGCGCGCGGCGCGCGCATCCTCGGCGTGATCGAGGGCTGCGGCGAGCTCGCCGACAGCTTCCACCGCACCCGCTCGAGCCCGGACGGCAAGCCGATCATCGGCTGCATCGCCAACGCCATCCGCGACGCCGGCCTGATGCCGCAGGACATCGACCACATCAACGCCCACGGCACCTCGACGCCGGAAAACGACAAGATGGAATATACCGGGCTCGCCGCGGTGCTCGGCGAGCGCGCCACGGCGGTGCCGATCACCTCCAACAAGTCGATGATCGGCCATACCCTGTCGGCGGCCGGCGCGGTCGAGGCGGTGATCTCGCTGCTGACGCTGCAGCACCAGCGCATCCCGCCGACCATCAACTACAAGATCCCCGATCCGGCGATCCCGCTCGACGTGGTCGGCAACACCGCCCGCGACGCGCGGGTGACCCATGCGCTGTCGAACTCGTTCGGGTTCGGCGGCCAGAACGTCTCCCTGGTGCTCGGCGCCGAGCCGGCCTGACCGCGACGCGGCACGGCGCGGGTTGACGCCGCCGCGGCGGCGCGCCATCCACATCCCTGTTTGAGCATGATCTTTTCCGAAAACCGCTTCACACTTTTCGGGATCATGCTCTCTCACCCTCCGGACCGGACATGCGCGCCCTCACCCTGATCGCCGACCGCAAGCTCGAACTCACGGATCTGCCGCCGCCGCCGGCGCCCGGTCCCGGCGAGGTGCAGGTCCGCATCAAGGCGGTCGGCCTCAACCATCTCGACCTGTGGGGCTTCCGCGGCATGGCCTTCGCCAAGCGCAAGCTGCCGCTCGTGGTCGGCGCCGAGGCCGCCGGCGAGATCGCCGCCGCCGGCCCCGGCGTCACCGCGTTCAGGCCCGGCGATCCGGTGGCAATGTACGGCGCGCTGACCTGCGGGGTCTGCAAGGCGTGCCGCGAGGGCCGCGACAATCTGTGCGAGAACGTCGGCGGCATCATGGGCTTCCACGTCGACGGCTTCGCCCGCGATCTGGTCACCATGCCGGCGCGCCTCGTCGTGCCGGTGCCGCCCGGCGTCAAGCTGCGCGACGCCGCCTGCGCGCCGATCGCGTTCGGCACCGTGCAGCACATGCTGTTCGACAACGCCAAATTGCAGCCCGGCGAGACCATCCTCGTCCATGCCGGCGGCTCCGGCATCGGCACCGCGGCGATCAAGATGGCGAAGGCGATCGGCTGCACCGTGATCACCACCGTCGGCGACGACGCCAAGGCGGAGAAGGCCAAGGCGCTTGGCGCCGACCACGTCATCAACTACCGCAAGGACCGCTTCGAGACCATCACCCGCAAGCTCACCGCCAAGAAGGGCGTCGACGTGGTGTTCGAGCATGTCGGCGGCGAAGGCTTCAACGGCTCGCTGCTGGTGCTCAAGCGCGGCGGCCGGCTCGTCACCTGCGGCTCGACCGCGGGGCCGACCGTGCAGCTCAACCTGATGCAGCTCTTTCAGCAGCAGTACCGCATCTTCGGCTCGTTCGGCTGCACCATCCGCAACATCCGCGAGAGCCTCGACAAGATGGCGGCCGGCCTGTTGCCGGTGATCGACACCGAGGTGCCGCTCGCCGAGTTCGAGCGCGGCCTGGCGCGGCTCGAAGGCCGGCAGGTGTTCGGCAAAGTGATCGTCACGTTCTGATGGCGCGCCCCGGCAAAGCGTGGCTGAACGCGCTCGTCGGCCGGCTCACCGTGGCGATGCTGCGGACGCTGCGGCTCGTCGACCGCCGCCGCGTCGCGCCGGGCGCCGCCTGGCTGTCGCGCCGCATCGGGCCGCTCCTGAAGGAGCACCGGCTCGGCCGCGCCCAGCTCGCCGCCGCCTTCCCCGAGAAGTCCGCCGACGAGATCGAGCGCATCCTCGCCGGCGTCTGGGACAATCTCGGCCGCGTCGCCGCCGAGTTCGCGCATATGGACCGCTTCCGGGTCGAGGACCCGCAGCAGCCGGGGCCGGCCGACATCGTCTACGATGAGGCGACGCTGGAGCGGTTCTACCGCCTGCGCGAAGACGGCAAGCCGGCGCTGATCTTCACCGCGCATCTCGCCAACTGGGAATTGCCGGCCGTGGTCGCCGCCGCGCACGGGCTCGACGCGATTTCGGTCTATCGCCGGCCCAACATCCCCGCGGTCGCCGACGCGGTGCTCGCGATCCGCGCCGGCAGCATGGGCACGCTGATGGCCACCTCGCTCGATGCGCCGGTCAAGCTCGCCGACGCGCTGACGCGCGGCCGCCATGTCGGCATGCTGGTCGATCAATATGCGGTGCGCGGCGTGCCGGTGACGTTCTTCGGCCGCCCCACCCGCGCCAATCCGCTGCTGGCGCGGCTCGCGCGCCACATCGACTGTCCGATCCACGGCGTGCGCATGATCCGCCTGCCCGACGGCCACCGCTTCCGCGCCGAGCTCACGGAGGCGATCGCGCCGGCGCGCGATGCCGGCGGCGATATCGACGTGACGGGCACCATGCAGGCGATCACCGCCGTGGTGGAAGGCTGGGTGCGCGAATATCCCGAGCAGTGGCTGTGGCTGCACCGCCGCTGGCGGCCGGAGGACGAGCGCGCGGCGTGAGCGGCCGCACGCTCCGGCAGCTCACCGCCCGCTCTTGATCCGCGTCCACAACCGGTTGAGCACGCGCTGGGTGCGCAGGTCGTGCGCCCGCACCGTGTAGAGCTTGGCGAGCATCGCCGCGTCGGGATAGACGCCGGGATCGCCGAGCACCGCCTTGTCGATCAGCTTCTGGCTGTCGAGATTGCCGTTGGCGTAGGAGATGAAGTTCGAGTTGCGCGCCGCCACTTCGGGCCGCAGCAGGTAGTCGATGAAGGCGTAGGCTTCCTCGACGTTCTTCGCGTCTTTCGGGATCGCGAGATTGTCGAACCACATCTGCGTCCCCTCCTTGGGGATCGCATAGCCGATGACGACGCCGTTCTTCGCTTCGGCAGCGCGCTTCTGCGCCTGCTTGATGTCGCCGGACCAGCCGACCACGAGGCAGATCTCGCCCGACGCCAGCGCATTGAGATATTCGGACGAATGAAACTTGCGCACCGACGGCCGCACCGCGGCGATCAGCTCCGCGGCCTTTTCCAGCACCGCGGGATCGGTGCTGTTGACGTCGAGATTGAGATAATGCAGCGCCGCCGGGATGATGTCGTCCGGCGAATCCAGCATGTGCACGCCGCAGTCCTTGAACTTCGCCAGCATCTCCGGCTTGAACACCACGTCCCAGCTGTCGATGCGGCCGTCGCCGCCGAGGATGTCCTTCGCCTTGCCGACATTGTAACCGATGCCGGTCGTGCCCCACATGTAATTGACCGCGAAGCGGTTGCCGGGATCGTAGGTGGCGAGCCGCTGCGCGATCTCGGGCCAGACATGGACGAGGTTCGGCAGCTTGGCCTTGTCGAGCGGCAGGAACACGCTGGCCTTGATCTGCCGCTCCAGGAAATAGCCGGTCGGCACCACCACGTCGTAGCCGGATTTGCCGGCGAGCAGCTTGGTTTCCAGCACCTCGTTGGCATCGAAGGTGTCGTACTGCACCCTGATGCCGGTCTCGCGCGTGAAATCGGCGAGCACCGCGGGATCGATGTAGTCCGACCAGTTGTAGACATTCACCACGCGCTGCTGCGCGGGAGCCGCCATCGGCGCGAGGCAGACCGCGGCCAGGACAACAGAGCTGATGAGCGTGGGGCGGCGCATCGGCGTCTCCTGTGAAGGCTTGTCAGGCGGCGCGGCGCAGCGCGCCGGCAAGCCGCTCCAGCGCGGCGTCGAGCGTGGCATCGCGCTTGGCGAAGCAGAAACGCACCACCGAGCGGATCGGGTCGTCGGCATAGAACGCCGATACCGGGATCGCCGCGACCTTGTGCTCGGTGACGAGCCGCTTGCAGAAGCTCTCGTCGTCCTCGTTGAGGCCGAGCGGCGCGAGATCGACATTGAGGAAATAGGTGCCTTGCGCCTCCAGCACCGGGAAGCCCAGCGCGCGCAGGCCCGCGGTGAAGCGGTCGCGGCTGCGCTGCAGATCGGCGCGCAGGCCGTCGTAATAGCTGTCCGGCTTGGCGAGCCCGTAGGCGACCGCGGCCTGCAGGTTCGGCGGCGTGGCGAAGGTGATGAACTGGTGCGCCTTGGCGAGCACGCGCAGGATCGCGGGTGCCGCGCAGACGAAGCCGACCTTCCAGCCGGTCAGCGAGAAGATCTTGCCGGCCGAGCCGATCTTGACGGAGCGCTCGCGCATCTGCGGCAGCCCGATCAGCGGCACGTGGCGGCGGCCGTCGAACACCACGTGCTCCCAGACCTCGTCGCACACCGCGATCGCGCCGGAGCGCTCGCAGAACCGCGCCAGGAGCTCCAGGTCCTCGCGCGGATAGACCGTGCCGGTCGGGTTGAGCGGATTGTTGAACAGCACCACCTTGGTCTTGGGCGTGAAGGCGCGCGCCAGCATCTCCTCGGTGAAACGCCAGTGCGGCGGCTCGAGCCGCACGAAGCGCGGCACGCCGCCGGCGCGCTTCACCAGCGGCACATAGGCGTCATAGAGCGGCTGGAACAGCACCACCTCGTCGCCGGGCGCGATCAAGGCGAGGAGCGCGCCGGCCAGCGCCTCGGTGGCGCCGGAGGTGACCATGACCTCGCTGTCGGGATCGAGGTCGAGCCCCTGCCAGTGCCGGTAATGCGCGGCGATCGCCTGGCGCAGCTCCGGCAGGCCGAGCATCGGCGGATACTGGTTCCAGCCGGACACCACCGCCTCCGCCGCCTTGCGCCGCACGTCCTCCGGGCCCGGATCGTCGGGAAAGCCCTGGCCGAGATTGACCGCGTCATGCTGGCGCGCCAGCGCCGACATCACCTCGAACACCGAGACCGGAAGCTCCGCGAAGATCGGGTTCATGTCGAGGCCGGTACTCCCGGCGTCCGGGTCGGCAGGCCCGCGGCCTTCCAGCCGATCAGGCCGCCGGCGAGATGATGGTCGTACGGAAAGCCCTGCTCCTGCGCGGCGCGCGAGGCGGTGACCGAGCGCTTGCCGGAGCGGCAGGCGAACACTACCTGGCGGCCCTGCGGGTCCGGGATCGCCCGCGGATCGAAGCTTGATAGCGGCACCACGACGCCGTCCGGGTATCCCTCGACGGCGGTTTCGTTCGGCTCGCGCACATCGACCAGCAGGATGCGGCCTTCGGCGAGCCCGCGCGCCACCTGTTCCGGGGTGAGATCGTGTACCTGCGGGGCAGTATCGGCCATGCGCTCTCCCATCGTCTGTTGCCGGCGCGATGTTCTAGCTGGAAAAGCCGGGCGCCGCACCTCCCGGCCGGCCCGGATCGCGCCCTGTCAAACCACAATCCGTCAAATCGCGACCTGGGTGCCGACCTCGACCACCCGGCCGGTCGGGATCTGGAAGAACTCCGACGGATCGCTGGCCGAGCGCGCCAGCGCGATGAACAGCCGGTCCTGCCACATCGGCATGCTCGACTTCGCGGCCGGCTTGAGCGCGCGGCGCGACAGGAAGAACGACGTCGACATGATGTCGAACTGCCAGCCCTGCTTGCGCGCGACCGCCAGCGCCTTGGGCACGTTGGGCGATTCCATATAGCCGAAGGTCAGCACCACCCGCATGAAGTGCTCGGACGCGGGCGTGATCCGCACCCGCTCGTCCTCGGCGACGCGCGGCGTGTCGGCGATGCGGATGGTGAGGATGACATTGTTCTCGTGCAGCACCTTGTTGTGCTTGAGATTGTGCAGCAGCGCGGTCGGCGCGAAGTCCGGCGTCGCGGTGAAGAACACCGCGGTGCCCGGCACGAAGTGCGGCGGCTTCTTCTCCAGGCTGCGCAGCAGCGTGTCGAGCGGCACCTCGGTGCGGCGGGTCTTGAGCGTCAGCAGATTGGTGCCGCGCCGCCAGGTCAGGATCAGCAGCACCGTCATCGCGCCGAACAGGATCGGCAGCCAGGCGCCTTCCATCAGCTTGAGCAGGTTGGCGGAGAAGAACGTCATGTCGACGATGATCAGCGGCACGATCATCGCCAGCGCCTGCCACAGCTTGAGCTGCCACAGCTTCCACACCACGATGAAGCCGAGAATGCCGTCGACCACCATGGTGGTCGCCACCGCGATGCCATAGGCATGGGCGAGCGCGCTCGAGGTGTGGAACATGCCGACCAGCAGTACGACGCCGACGAACAGCGCGATGGTGACGCGCGGGATATAGATCTGCCCGACATGCGAATGCGAGGTGTGCAGGATCACGAGCCGCGGCAACAGGCCGAGCTGGATCGCCTGATGCACCAGCGAATAGGCGCCGGTGATGACCGCCTGGCTGGCGATCACCGTGGCGGCGGTCGCCAGCACCACCATGGGCAGCAGCAGCGCGTCCGGCAGCAGCCGGAAGAACGGGTTCTCGATCGCGGTCGGGTCGGACAGCACGCGCGCGCCCTGTCCGAAATAGTTGAAGAGCAGCGCCGGCAGCACCAGCGACAGCCAGGCGACCTGGATCGGCTTGCGGCCGAAATGGCCGAGATCGGCATAGAGCGCCTCGCCGCCGGTGACGCACAGGAACACCGCGCCGAGCGCGATCAGGCCGATATGGCCGTGGTCGATCACGAAGGCGATCGCATAGAGCGGGTTGATCGCGAGCAGCACGTGCGGATCGTCGCTGATGTGCAGCAGGCCGACGATGGCGATGGTGGCGAACCACACCACCATCACCGGGCCGAACATCGCAGCGACGCGGGCGGTGCCGCGGCGCTGGGCCCAGAACAGCAGCACCAGGATCAGGAGCGTGATCGGCACCACGTAATCGGAGAACGCCGGGTTGGCGAGCTTGAGGCCCTCGACCGCCGACAGCACCGAGATCGCCGGCGTGATGACGCTGTCGCCGAGGAACATCGCGGCGCCGACCACGCCGAGCAGGAACACCAGCGTGGTGCGCCGGCCGAGCGCGCGGGTGGCGAGCGCGGTGAGCGACAGCGTGCCGCCCTCGCCGTTGTTGTCGGCGCGCAGCAGGATCAGCACATATTTGATGGTGACGGTGATGATCAGCGACCACACGATCAGCGACAGCACGCCGAGCACGATCTCGCGGGTGACGGCGCCGCCGCCGGCCGCGGCGCTCGCGGCCTCGCGGAACGCGTAGAGCGGGCTGGTGCCGATGTCGCCGTAGACCACGCCGACGCTGCCGAGCGCCAGCGCCCAGAAGCCGGTCGGTGCGGGCTTGTCCATGGCCGCGTCGGCCGACGCGGGCTCGTTCAATCCGTTGTTCATGCACGTGCAGTTGACAGAAGCGCGATGCAGACCGATCTGGCGGCGGGACGAGGCTTATATCATGCCGTGGGCGGCGGGCCATGGCCGGCTGAAAACAAAAGACGAGGAAATTTAAGACCTTACGCAGATCATGGCCTGAAATCTGCCGGAATCGGCGGCTCTTCGCGCATCAGCGTGATGGTGACGCGCCGGTTCGAGGCGAGCCCCGGATTGTCCGGGAACAGCGGCTCGGTGTCGGCCTTGCCGGCGACCATGAAGATGTTGCCCGCGCGCAGCCCCTCCTCCTGCAGGATGCGCCGCACCGCGTTGGCGCGGCCGGCCGACAGTTCCCACGGCCCGAGCCCGGTCAAGGGCGGGGTGCGCACCGCCGCGGTATGGCCGGTGATCGACAGCCGGTACGGCATGGCCTTGAGCGCCGGCGCCATCTTGGCGATCAGCTTGCTGGTGCGCTCGTTGGGCTCCTGCGAGCCCTCCGCGAACATCGAGCGGCCGTCCTGGTCCACGATCTCGATGTTGAGGCCGTCCTTGGTCTCCTCGATCATGATGTGCTTGGAGGCCTCGGCGATCTCCGGCATCGCCTGCAGCGCCTGGCGCAGCGAGGCCGCGGCCAGCGAGAACTTGCGGTCTTCCTTGAAGCGCGCGCCATAGGCGCGGTTGTGGTCCTTCTCGTCCGGGCTCGGCGTCGCCGAGGCTTCCTCGGGCGTGATATTGGCGGCGTTCTTCAGGCGCGGCCGCGTCGGCAGGCCGGGAATCTCGATGATGCCGGAATAGCGCACCTTGTCCTGCACGCCGAACGCATCGCGCATCGAGCCGGCGACGACCTGCAGCTTGGCCTGGTCCTGGGTCGAGAACGCGACCAGCATGACGAAGAAGCTCATCAGCAGGCCCATGAGGTCGGCGAAGGTGACGAACCAGCCGTGCCCTCCCGCGTGTCCGCCGCGCTTCCTCGCCATCGCTTAAGCCTTTGCGCTGCGCATCACGCCGCGGCTCAAGCGGCCACCGCGGCGGCCTCGTCGGCGTCGGCGTCGCGATGCTTCTCCGGCAGATAGGCGAGCAGCATCTCGCGCACCAGCGTCGGGCTCTTGGCCTCGCGCATCATCAGCACGCCGTCGATGATCAGCGTGCGATTGATCTCCTCGTCGACCAGCTTGACATGCAGCTTGTCGGCGATCGGCAGGCAGAACAGGTTGGCGACCACGGCGCCGTACAGCGTCGCCAGCAGCGCAATCGCCATGAACGGGCCGAGCTTCGACGGGTCTGTCATGTTGGCGAACATCTGCACCATGCCGATCAGCGTGCCGATCATGCCGAAAGCCGGCGCACAGTCGCCGATCGCGCGATAGATCTTCTGGCCCTCGTCGAGGTGGGTCAGGAAGTTGTCGCGGTCGCGCTCGAGATTGTCGCGGATGAAGTCGCCGTCATAGCCGTCGGCGACGAAGCGCAGCCCCTTGGCCAGGAACGGGTCCTCGACCGTGACCTTCTCGAGTCCGATCGGCCCCTGCTTGCGCACGATCTCGGCGAGCCCCGCGATCTCGTCGACCAGCTCGCGCTGGGTGGTGCGCCGCATGGTGAAGGCGAACTTCATGCCGAGCGGCAGGCCGTGCAGCATCGACACCAGGGGAAAGCGGATCAGCGTCGCGGAGAACGAGCCGCCGAAGATGATGATGATGGCGTGCATGTCGTAGAACATGCGCAGGTCGCCGCCCATCAGGATCAGCGTGACGATCACGATCGCGCCTGCGACGAGGCCGAGGCCGGTTGTGATATCCATGACGAGCTGCTCCGGGACGACCGCCGGCGCCGGGCGGCGCCGACAGCGACCCTAGACGGCCCCGATTAATGCGGCGTAAAGGGTAAGGATCAGTGAATTTTCTCCGGATCGGCGCATGCCCTGCCGCGCCCCGCGCCGCGGCGTGACCGACCGGGAAAAACCTGCACAATGGGCCGCCCGGAGCGGGCGGCGGAAGCGGCTGTCGGACGGTCAAGGAGAGGGATATGCGGGAGATCGGGCATTTTGTCGGTGGCAAGATCGTGGAGGGGCGCTCGGGCCGGTTCGGCGACATCTTCGATCCCAATACCGGCGAGGTCCAGGCCCGCGTGGCGCTGGCCGGCCGCAGCGAGGTCGAGGCGGCGATCGCCAATGCCGAGGCGGCGCAGCCGGCCTGGGCCGCCGTCAATCCGCAGCGCCGCGCCCGCGTGATGTTCAAGTTTCTCGAACTGGTGCAGCAGGAATTCGACAGCCTGGCCCGCCTGCTGTCGTCCGAGCACGGCAAGACGCTGGCCGACGCCAAGGGCGACATCCAGCGCGGCCTCGAAGTGGTCGAATTCGCCTGCGGGGTGCCGCACCTGCTCAAGGGCGAGTTCAGCGAGAGCGCCGGCTCCGGCATCGACCTCTATTCGCTGCGCCAGCCGCTCGGCGTCGTCGCCGGCATCACGCCGTTCAACTTCCCGGCCATGATCCCGCTGTGGAAATGCGCGCCGGCGATCGCCTGCGGCAATGCCTTCATCCTCAAGCCGTCCGAGCGCGATCCCTCGGTGCCGCTGCGGCTCGCCGAGCTGTTCCTCGCCGCCGGCCTGCCGCCCGGCATCCTCAATGTCGTCAACGGCGACAAGGAAGCCGTCGACACCCTGCTCACCGATCCGCGGATCAGGGCGATCGGCTTCGTCGGCTCCTCCGACATCGCCCAGTACATCTATGCGACCGGCTGCGCGCACGGCAAACGCGTGCAATGCTTCGGCGGCGCCAAGAACCACATGATCGTGATGCCGGACGCCGACATGGACCAGGCGGTCGATGCGCTGATCGGCGCCGGCTACGGCTCGGCCGGCGAGCGCTGCATGGCGATTTCGGTCGCGGTGCCGGTCGGCGAGAAGACCGCCGACCTCCTGATCAAGAAGCTGATCCCGCGCGTCGAGAGCCTCAAGGTCGGTCTCTCGACCGACCCGCAAGCCGATTACGGCCCGATGGTGACGCGCGCGCTGCTCGACAAGGTCAGGCAGTATATCGATCTCGGGGTCAAGGAAGGCGCCGAGCTTCTGGTCGACGGCCGCGGCTTCAAGCTGCAGGGCTACGAGAACGGCCACTTCATCGGTGGCTGCCTGTTCGACCAGGTGACGCCGGACATGACGATCTACAAGGAGGAGATCTTCGGGCCGGTGCTGTCGGTGGTGCGCGCCAAGGATTACGAGGAGGCGCTGCGGCTGCCGTCCGAGCATCAGTACGGCAACGGTGTCGCGATCTTCACCCGTGACGGCGATACCGCGCGCGACTTCGCCACCCGCGTCAATGTCGGCATGGTCGGCGTCAATTTCGCGATTCCGGTGCCCCTCGCCTATCATACCTTCGGCGGCTGGAAGCGGTCGGGCTTCGGCGACCTCAACCAGCACGGACCGGATTCGATCCGCTTCTACACCAAGACCAAGACCGTGACGCAGCGCTGGCCGTCCGGCACCAAGGAAGGCGCCGAGTTCGTCATTCCGACGATGGCGTGATCGGGCGCCCCGCTAATTGAGCCGCGCCGGGCGGTCGTCGCTGTCGTCGCGGGGAACGTCCGGCGGCATCGTGCCCGGCGTCTCCGCGGCCGCGACCGGCGCGGGCGCCGCAGCCTGTTGCGCAGCCTCGCGCGCATGGCGCTGCCACGACAGATAGCCGAGCGGCAGCGCGCCGAGATACATCAGCGTGCCGATCGTCAGCACCTCATACGGATAGGCGAGCAGCAGCGCGAAGAACAGCACCGCGAGAACGAAGACCGGCAGCACCTTGTCGGGCGGCACCCGCTTGCCGCCCTGCTTGCCGGAGAACACCGGCAGCCGCGACACCATCAGGAAGGCGACGAACAGCACATAGACCAGCGTGAAGCCGGTCAGGATCGTGCCGCGCTCGAGGCCGAGGAAATTCACATAGATCGGCAGCAGCACGGTGATCGCGCCGGCCGGCGCCGGCACGCCGGTGAAGAACTTGCCGGCCCAGGCCGGCTTGTCCGGATCGTCGATCATGACGTTGAAGCGCGCCAAGCGCAGGCTGGCGCAGATCGCGAACACCAGCGCGGCGATCCAGCCGACCGACTTGAAATCGTGCAGGCCCCAGAAATACAGGATCAGCGCCGGCGCCACGCCGAAATTGACGAAGTCCGCGAGGCTGTCGAGCTCGGCACCGAATTTCGAGGTGCCCTTGAGCAGGCGCGCGATGCGGCCGTCGACGCCGTCGAGCAGCGCGGCGAACACGATCGCGGCGAGCGCGAGGTCGAGCTTGTCCTCGAAGGCGAGCCGGATCGCGGTCAGTCCCGCGCACAGCGCCAGCAGCGTGATGACGTTGGGCACCAGCATGCGCACCGGCACCGCCTTGAAGCGGCGGCGGCGCGGATTGTCGGGGTCGAACGGTCTGAACACCATGGCCGAACTCTCGTCCTGCTTGCCGTCAGGATATCACGGTTTCGGGTCCAGGCGCAGCGCCGCCTAGCCGGAGCGATACACCCGGGAACCGTCGTTGACCTTCAGGTCGGCGAGCACGGTCTCCCCGGCGATCGCGGTCTGCCCCACCGAGACCTGCGGCACCGTGCCCTCCGGCAGATAGACGTCGAGCCGCGAGCCGAACCGGATCATGCCGAACCGCTCGCCGGCAGCGACCGGCTGGCCCTCGCGCACGAAGCAGAGGATGCGGCGCGCGACGAGCCCGGCGATCTGCACCACCGCGATGCGCGCGGTCGGCATCGCGATCACCAGCGCGTTGCGCTCGTTGTGCTCGCTCGCCTTGTCGAGATCGGCGTTGAAGAACTTGCCCTTGCGGTAGGCGATGCGCTCGACCCGGCCGGCGACCGGGCTGCGGTTCACATGGCAGTCGAACACGCTCATGAAGATCGAGACCCGCGGCAACGGCCGGTCGCCGAGCCCGAGCTCGGGCGGCGGCGATGCCGGCTGCACCAGGCTGACGCGGCCGTCGGCCGGCGACACCACGAGGCCGTCGCGCACCGGCGTCACCCGCGGCGGATCGCGGAAGAAATAGGCGCACCACAGGGTCAGCACCGTGCCGATCCAGCCGAGCGGCGTCCACAGCCAGAACAACACCAGGCTGGCGAGCGCGAACGCGCCGATGAACGGATAGCCCTCCGGGCTGATCGGGACCATCTGCGAGCGGATCGATTGGGCGATCGACATGGTGCTCCTCTAAGGATTCTGGGCGACGCTATTCGGCGGCGTCGAGCGGCTCGCGGAACGCGCGCGGATCGTCGGCCGGCAGCTCGTCGCGCACCGGCGGCGGATTGCGGTTCGGCGCCACCGCGCTGTCGCCGGCGAGCGCCAGCTTCTCGCGCGCCGCCTCGGCCTCGCGCTGCCGGTTCCACATGCTGGCATAGAGGCCGCCCTGCGCCAGCAGTTCGCGATGGGTGCCGCGCTCGACGATGCGGCCGGCGTCGAGCACGATGATCTCATCGGCGCCGACGATGGTGGAGAGCCGGTGCGCGATCACCAACGTGGTGCGGTTGCGCGAGACGCGCTCCAGCGCATCCTGAATCTCGCGCTCGGTGTGGCTATCGAGCGCCGAGGTCGCCTCGTCGAGGATCAGGATCGGCGGCGCCTTGAGGATGGTGCGCGCGATCGCGACGCGCTGCTTCTCGCCGCCGGACAGCTTGAGGCCGCGCTCGCCGACCTCGGTGTCGTAGCCGCGCGGCGAGCGGCGGATGAACTCGTCGATCTGCGCGAGCTTGGCCGCGGCCTCGACCTCGGCGTCGGTCGCGTCCCAGCGGCCGTAGCGGATGTTGTAGCGGATGGTGTCGTTGAACAGCACGGTGTCCTGCGGCACCATGCCGATATTGGCGCGCAGCGACTTCTGCGTGACGGCACTGATGTCCTGGCCGTCGATGGTGATGCGGCCCGAGCTGAGATCGTAGAAACGGTAGAGCAGCCGCGAGATCGTCGACTTGCCGGCGCCGGACGGCCCCACCACCGCGACGGTGCGCCCGGCCGGAACCTCGAAGCTGATGCTCTTGAGGATCGGCCGCGACGGCTCGTAGGCGAACTCGACGTTCTCGAAGCGGATCGCGCCGGCGGTGACGACGAGGTCGGGCGCGCCGGGCGGATCGGCAATCTCCGGCTTGCGGCCGAGGATCGAGAACATCATCTCGATGTCGATCAGCGCCTGCTTGATCTCGCGATACAGCATGCCCATCAGGTTGAGCGGCTGATAGAGCTGGATCATCATCGCATTGATCATCACGAAGTCGCCGACCGTATTGGTGCCGGCAGCGATGCCGTAGACGCACATCACCATCACCAGGGTGAGCCCGACGGTGAAGATGATGGCCTGTCCGGTATTGAGTACCGCGAGCGAGGTATAGGCGCTGACGCTGGCGCTCTCGTAGCGCGCCATGGCGCGGTCGTAGCGCGCGAGCTCGCGCGCCTCGGCGCTGAAATATTTCACGGTCTCGTAGTTGAGCAGCGAGTCGATCGCCTTGGTGTTGGCGTCGGAATCGCTCTCGTTCATGCGGCGGCGGATGTTGATCCGCCACTCGGTGGCGAAATAGGTGAACACCGTATAGAGCGCGACCGTCGCCACGATGACGACGACATAGCGCCAGTCGAACTGCCACAGCAGCACGGCGACGATCAGCGCAAGCTCGACCACGGTCGGCGCGAGCTGCAGGATCACCATCCGCACGATGGTCTCGATGCCGTTGCGGCCGCGCTCGAGGACGCGGGTCAGGCCGCCGGTCTTGCGCTCGAGATGGAAGCGCAGCGACAGCAGATGCATGTGCTCGAAGGTGAGCAGCGCGAGCCGCCGCACCGCGTGCATCGCCACCTTGGCGAACAGCCCGTCGCGCAGCTGCGTCACCACCGCCATGACGATGCGGGTCGCGCCATAGGCGACGGTCATCGCCACCGGCGCGGCGAGCGCCCAGGCGATCCACCCCGACGGCAGGCCCTCCGCCCCGCCGGCTGCTGCGGCCGCGCCCTGCCCGGCCAGCGCATCGGTCGCCCATTTGAACGCGAACGGCACCGCCAGGGTGGCGAGCTTGGCCACCACCAGCAGCACCACCGACCACGCTACCCGCGCCTTCAGGTCGCGGCGGTCGGACGGCCAGATATAGGGCCACAGCCCGGCCAGCGTGCGCAGCAGCGAGCCGCCGTCGGCGGCAGGCCGCAGCGGTCCGTCGTCCCGATGGCGATGCTGATGCGCGTGGCTCATTCCGCTCCGCTGCCGTCCCCAAGAAGACGGTCCAAACGGGCCGCCGGCCCGCCTCATATAGGAGGATTCTCCGCCGTATTCATCCCGCGCCGGCGGCTTGACGCCGCCGGCGACCGAAGGCACACCCCGCCCCAGCCAGGTCCGCGATCCGCGGCCCGAACCAATATCCCGATCCAACGTTCAGAAGAGCGTCTCCGAACAGCATCCCATGAGCACCATCCAGCGAATCTGCGTCTATTGCGGCTCCGGCCCCGGCACCGATCCCGCTTTCGTGATCGCCGCGGAAGCGTTCGGCAAGGCGATGGCGCAAGCGGGCATCGGGCTGGTCTATGGCGGCGGCACGGTCGGGCTGATGGGCGCGGTCGCCCGCGCCGCGCGCGATCACGGCGGCGAGGTGATCGGCATCATCCCGGAGTTCCTGATCTCGCGCGAGCGCGCCAAGTCCGACATCAACGACCTCATCGTCACCGCCAACATGCACGAGCGCAAGCAGAAGATGTTCGACGCCGCCGACGCCTTCGTCGCGCTGCCGGGCGGCGTCGGCACGCTCGAAGAGGTGGTCGAGCAGATGACCTGGGGCCAGCTCGGCCAGCACAGGAAGCCGATCCTGCTCGCCAACATCAACGGCTTCTGGGACCCGCTGTGCGCGCTGCTCGACCATATGCGCCGGCTCGAGTTCATCCGGCCCGGCCTGTCGTTCGACATCCATGTCGCCGACACCGTGCCGCAGATCATCCCGAAGCTGCAGGCGGCGGTCGCACGGGCAGCCGAAGACGAGATGCGGATGGGCGTGACGCCCGTCAGCAAGATGTGAGGCTCAAGCGCCCGCGATGAACGTCACCGCCTCGATGCGGTTGCCGTCCGGATCGCGGACGAAGGTGGCGTAATAGCCTTCGCCGTGCTGCGGCCGCAGCGCCGGCGCGCCCTCGCTGACGCCGCCCTGCGCCAGCGCCGCAGCATGGAACGCATCGACGATCTCGGTGCTGCGCGCGCAGCGCGACATGCGCGCCGTGGCCGGCCGGCAGCGCCGCCATGTCGGCGCGCAGATTGATCCAGAACTCCGGATAGGTCTTGCCGAAGCCGATGGTCGCCGCGCGCGTCTCCAGCCGGCGCAGGCCGAGCGTCGCCAGCACCGCCTCGTAGAACCGCGCCGCCGCAGCGAGATCGCGGACGCCGACCGAGACATGGTCGATCATCGCCTCACCTCACGCCGGCGCGCCCGAACGGACCAGCTTGTAGACGATGGAATCCATCAGCGCCTGGAACGAGGCCGCGATCACGTTCTCCGAGACGCCGACCGTGGTCCAGCGCGCGCCGGTCTCGTCGCGGCTCTCGATGGTGACACGCGTCACCGCCCCGGTGCCGCTGTTGAGGATACGCACGCGATAGTCCGTCAGCTCCAGCCCGCCGATATAGCGCTGGTACTTGCCGAGATCCTTGCGCAGCGCGCGGTCGAGCGCGTTGACCGGGCCGTTGCCTTCCGCCGCCGAGATCAGGCTGTCGTTGCCGACCTTGACCTTGACGACCGCGAGCGTCGCGGTGACGCGCTCGCCCAGCGCATTGTCGCGCTGTTCGACATTGACGTCGAACTGGGTCACCGTGAAATATTCCGGCACGGTGCCGAGCGCGCGCCGCGCCAGCAGCGCGAACGAGGCATCCGCCGCCTCGTAGGAATAGCCGGCAGCCTCGCGCTCCTTGACGATGTCCAGGAGCCGGCCGAGCCGCGGATCGTCCTTGTCGACCGCGAGCCCGATCTTGGCGAGCTCGGCGAGGAGGTTGGACTTGCCCGCCTGCTCCGACACCAGCACCTTGCGCATATTGCCGACCGCCTCCGGCGCGACATGTTCGTAGGTGCCGGGGTCCTTGAGGATCGCGGAGGCGTGGATGCCGGCCTTGGTGACGAAGGCGCTGTCGCCGACGTAAGGCGCGTGGCGGTTCGGCGCGCGGTTGAGCATGTCGTCGAGCTTGCGCGACACCGCCGGCAGGCTCCGGAGCCCGTCATCGCTGATCGCGATCTCGAAGCGGTCGGAAAATTCCGGCTTCAGCTTCAACGTCGGGATGATCGACACCAGATTGGCATTGCCGCAGCGCTCGCCGATGCCGTTGAGCGTGCCCTGAATCTGGCGCACGCCGGCGCGCACGGCGGCGAGCGAGTTCGCCACCGCCTGCTCGGTGTCGTTGTGGGCATGGATGCCGAGATGGTCGCCGGGGACGTGCTGCGTCACCGCGCGCACGATGGCCTCGATCTCGTGCGGCAGCGTGCCGCCATTGGTGTCGCACAGCACCACCCAGCGCGCGCCGGCCTCGTAGGCCGCCTTGGCGCAGGCCAGGGCATAGTCCGGATTGGCCTTGTAGCCGTCGAAGAAATGCTCGCAGTCGAGCAGCACCTCGCGGCCCCTGGCGCGGGCGGCGGCGACGCTGTCGCGGATCGAGGCGAGGTTCTCCTCGTTGCTGGTCTCGAGCGCCACCTTGACGTGGTAGTCCCACGACTTGGCGACGAAGCAGATCGCGCCGGCCCTGGCGTCGAGCAGCAAGGCGAGACCGGGGTCGTTGGCGGCGGAGCGGCCCGGCCGCCGCGTCATGCCGAAGGCGGTGAAGGTCGCGGCCTTGAGCTTAAGGTCCCTGGAGAACAGTTCGGTGTCGGTCGGATTGGCGCCGGGATAGCCGGCCTCGATATAGTCGAGGCCGAGCTCGTCGAGCATCGTCGCGATCGCGAGCTTGTCGTGCAGCGTGAAATCGACGCCATTGGTCTGCGCGCCGTCGCGCAGCGTGGTGTCGAACAGATAGAGCCGCTCCTTGCCGGACGCCATGTTGCCGTCTGCCATGATGCTCACAACAGTCCGAATACGTACAGCGCCAGCGCCACCGCGGCGGCGAGCACGACGAGCTTCAGCACGATGTAATAGAGCCAGTGGCGCGGAAACGGTGTGTCCGGGCGCTTCATGCGCGGCCTCCCTGCGGGGTCAGCGTCTTCGTCATCGTGGTGTTGGCCAGCCACTGGCCGCCGACCGAGACGGTGTTGCGCTGCTGCGCGATGAAGCCGCGCTTGCCGAAGAAATCGGCGGCGGTGTCGCTGGCATCCGTGGTCAGCCGGCTGGCGCCGCGCGCCGCGGCGAGCTTCTCGATCGCGTCGAGCAGCGCCGCGCCGACGCCGCGGCCGGCCGCCGCGGGATGGACATAGAGCATGTCGATCCGCTCGTTGTCGGCCAGCGAGATGAAGCCGACCGCCGAACCCTCGAGCGTCGCCACCAGCGTCAATTGCCGGCCGAGCCGGTCGGCGAAAGCCGAAGCGTCGTCGGCCGCCGCCATCCACGCCTCCTGCTGCGCGGCATCGTAATCGTCCGCGGTCAGCGTCTCGATGCTGGCGCGGAAGATGTCGGCGACGAGCGGCGCGTCCTGCGGCAGCAGCGGCCGCAGCGCGATCCGCGGATGCGCGACCGCGTTCATGGCGCGAGCTCCCAGGTGGTGCCGTCCTTTGAATCCTTGACGATCACGCCCATGGCCTTGAGCTCATCGCGGATGCGGTCGGACTCGGCGAAGTTCTTCGCCTTGCGGGCGTCGAGCCGCCGCGCCACCAGCGCCTCGATCCGCTCGTCGTCGACCTTGCGCCGGCTCTGCGGGCGCTGAGCGAAGCCGAGCGCGCGCAGCGTGGCGTCGAGCGCCCCGCGCGCGCCGGCGTGATGCAGGGCATGCAGTTCGG
>Ga0182748_1000574_pt1 | contig 39004 bp, 40 predicted proteins | sample eDN3rd37CKraftOP_FD_128877 | JGI IMG/M metagenome (GOLD analysis project Ga0182748, IMG submission 128877) | Enriched Organic Plus compost microbial communities from Emeryville, California, USA - eDNA 3rd pass 37_C Kraft OP (version 2) (version 2) ... | reverse complement strand
GACGCTGACGGCATCGCGACCATCACCTGGGATGCGCCGGGGCGGTCGATGAATGTCATCGACCTCGCAACGATCCAGGAATTGTCCGAGCTGGTCGAGAAGACGACCGCGGACGATAAGGTGAAAGGCGTCGTCATCACCTCCGGCAAGGACACCTTCTGCGCCGGCGCCGATCTCACCTTGCTCAACACCATGCAGGCGACCTTCACCGAGATGGTGAAGACGCAAGGCGAAGAAGCGGCGGCGAAGACGCTGTTCGAGGAAAGCCGCAAGCTGTCGCTGCTCTATCGGCGGATCGAAACCAGCGGCAAGTCTTGGGTCGCTGCGATCAATGGCACCGCGCTCGGCGGTGGTTTCGAGCTGTGTCTTGCCTGCCATCACCGCATCGCGGCCGACAATGACAAGACGCGCGTCGGCCTTCCCGAGATCAAGATCGGCCTGTTTCCCGGCGCCGGCGGCACGACCCGCATCTCGCGCATGATGCTGCCGGCCGATGCGCTGCAATTTCTGGCTAAGGGCGATCAGCTCAAGGTCGCGCGCGCCAAGGGTATGAAGCTGATCGACAATGTGGTGCCGGCGGCCGATCTTCTGAAAGCTGCGAAGGACTGGATCAAGGCCGGCGGCAAGGCAGTCGCACCCTGGGACGAGAAGGGCTTCAAGAATCCCGGCGGTGCGGTCTGGTCGAAAGCCGGGATGATGGTGTTCTCCCCGGCGAGCGCGCTCTATCGCAAGCAGACCTACGACAATTATCCGGCGGCGCGCGCAATCATGCAGGTGGTGTTCGACGGCCTGCAATTGCCGTTCGATCTCGCGCTCACCGTGGAGTCGCGTTACTTCGCGCATATCCTGCGCTCGAAGGAAGCGGCGGCGATGATCCGCACCTTGTTCGTGTCGATGGGCGAACTGAACAAGGGCGCGCGGCGTCCCGCCAATATCCCGCCGACGAAGCTGACCAGGATCGGCGTGCTCGGCGCGGGCTTCATGGGCGCCGGCATCGCCTATGTCAGCGCGCAGGCCGGGCTCGAGGTGGTGCTGATCGACCGCGACCAGGACTCAGCCGACAGGGGCAAGGCTTTGTCGCACAAGCTGATGACCGAGCAGATCAGCAAGGGGCGCGCCAACACCGCGGCGCGCGACGCGCTGCTGGCGCGCATCACCGCGACGCCGGACTACAATGCACTGAAGGGCTGCGACCTCGTGATCGAGGCCGTGTTCGAGGATCGCAAGGTCAAGGCGGAGGCGACCGCGAAGGCGCAGGCCGTCGTGCCCGATGCGGTGTTCGGCTCCAACACCTCGACGCTGCCGATCACCTCGCTCGCGGAAAACGCCAAGGACCCGGCGAAATTCATCGGCGTCCATTTCTTCTCGCCGGTCGAGCGCATGATGCTGGTCGAGGTCATCATGGGCAAGCAGACCGGCGACGAAGCGCTGGCGGTTGCGCTCGATTTCGTGCGCGCCATCCGCAAGACGCCGATCGTGGTCAACGATTCCCGCGGCTTCTACACCTCGCGCGTGGTCGGCACCTATATCCGCGAAGGCCATCTGATGCTGATGGAAGGCGTTCCGGCGGCCATGATCGAGAATGTCGGGCGGATCGCCGGCATGCCGGTCGGCCCGTTGTCGCTGAACGACGAGGTGGCGGTCGATCTCGCCTGGAAGATCCTGAAGGCCACCGAAGCCGATCTCGGCAAGGACGCGGTGGATGCGCGGCAGAAGGCGCTGCTCGAAGCGATGGTCGAAAAGCACGGCCGGCTCGGCCGCAAGAACGGCAAGGGCTTCTACGATTATCCGGAGAAGGGACAGAAGAGCCTGTGGCCCGGCCTCGCCGATCTGCAACAGACGACGCTCGATCCGGACACCATCGACGTGGACGAACTGAAGAAGCGTCTCCTCGTCATCCAGGCGCTGGAAACGGCGCGCTGCTTCGAGGAAGGCGTCCTGACCGATGTGCGCGAGGCCGATGTCGGCTCGATCCTCGGCTTCGGCTTTGCGCCGTTCACCGGCGGCACCTTGTCCTACATCGATTTCATGGGCATGAAGACATTCGTTTCGCTCTGCGAGGCGCTGGAGAAAAAGCACGGCCCCCGCTTTGCGCCGAATGCGCTGTTGCGCGATCTCGCGGCGAAGGGGGAGACCTTCTACGGCCGTTTCGCAACGGGCAGCGAGAAGGCCGCGGCTTAGTCGAGCTTCGTGTCCCGGGCGCAGCGCAGCGTGAAACGGTGGGCTGCAGAACCGGGACCCATCCTTCCTGCTAAATTGCAGCATGATAAGTTGCGGCATGATAAGTTGAGGCATGGGCCCCGGCTCTGCGGTGCAGTACTTCGTACCGCACCGCGTCCGGGGCGCGAGGCCTCACGCATTACGCCAGACAGGTTGGTTCCGCGCGATTCCCTCCCACGAGGGGAGGGTGAAGACCGGACGGTGTTCGCGTTCCGCCATCACACCACCTGCGCGATCCGCTCGCAGGCATCGCGGATCTGCGCCGGATCGCGCGCAAAGCACAGGCGGACAAAGCCTGCGCCGCCATCGCCGAAAGCGGTACCTGGCGCGAGGCCGACCTGCGCCTCGTCGACAAGGCGGCGCGCCAGCGCCTCGCTGTCGGCCTCGCCATCGACCGAAAAGAACAGATAGAACGCGCCCTGCGGCGGCGTGAAGCGGCAGCGCCCGGTCTTGCCAAGAATGTCGCAGGCGATGTCGCGGCTCGCTCTTGCGCGCGCGACCTGCGCTTTCACGAAGTCCTCGCCCTGATCGAGCGCAACGACGCCGGCGCGCTGCATGAATTGCGCGACGCCGGACGTCGAATACTGGATCAGATTCTCGACCACCTGACCGAGCGAAGGGTGCGCCATGATCCAGCCCATGCGCCAGCCGGTCATGCACCAGTTCTTCGAGAAGGTGTTGACGAACAGGATGCGATCCTGCGGCTCCATGATGTCGATGAAGGACGGCGCGCGCTCGCCTTGCCCGTACCAGAAGCGCGCATAGGTCTCGTCGGCGACGATCCACAAACCGTGCTGCCGCGAAAGCGCCAGCACCGCGCGCAAGTCGTCCTGCGTTGCGGTCCAGCCGGTCGGATTGGATGGCGTGACGAGGACGATGACGCGCGTGCGGCCGGTGATCGCGGCGGCCAGCCGGTCGAGATCGAGCGTCCAGCCGTCATTGCCGAACCGCATCGGCAGCTCCACTGGCCGCGCCCCGATCAGCGTGGTGGCGCCGGCGGCATTCGGCCAGGCCGGCGTCGGGATGATCACGTCGCTGTCGGCCGTCGCGGTCATTGCAAGCGTGATCTGGATCGCCTGCATTCCGGACCCGGTGACGAAAAACGCGTCCGCCGAGAAGGCGCGTCCGTAATGCCGCGCGTGATAGCGCGCGAGCGCCTCACGCAAATCGGGAATGCCGCGCTGCCAGGTATAGAAAGTCTCGCCTGCGGCCAGCGCGCGGTTGGCGGCCTCGGCGATGAAGGCCGGCGTCGGCGTGTCGCCTTCGCCGGCCCAAAGGCCCATCACGCCGCCGCGTGCGCGGCCATACTTCATGATCTCCACGATGCCGCTGATCGGCGCCTCGCGGGCCGCCGGCCGCAATGCGTCGATCACGGCGCCGGCCGGCAAAGGCGTATGGTCATGCGGTCCGTGTTCTGACACGCAAGGCCGATCAGATTTTCTTCGCCAGAAGGTCGCGGATTTCCTCCAGCAGCTTTTCCTGCCGCGGCGGTTCCGCTGGTGCTGCGGCCTCTTCCTTCGCGGCCATGCGGCGGAGATAATTGATGCCCTTCACCACGAAGAACAGCGCGCCCGCGACAATCGCGAAATTGATGGCAATGGTCAGAAAATTGCCCCAGGCGATCACCGGGCCCTGCTTCTTCGCATCCGCGAGATTCGAGGCGGTCACGTCCTTGGACAGCGCGAGAAAATAATTCGAGAAATCGAGCCCGCCGATCGCCCCGAAAATCGGCATGATCATGTCGCCGACCAGCGACTCGACGATCCGGCCGAAGGCCGCGCCGATGATGACGCCGATGGCGAGGTCGACCACATTGCCCTTGACCGCAAACTCACGGAACTCGTTGAGCATCTTTTTCATGCTTGCCTCCTGCCCGGTACCGGCGGTCACGATAGGCCGATCCGAGGGGTCGGGAAAAGCCGGTATTGCGGCCCGCGGTAGCCATGAACCGCAATTTGTGATGTTTTGTCGGCCGGGAGACTGCGGCCCGTGAAAGGGCGAAAGCCATGATGCTGCAAGGCTGGGTCGTTATAGCGATTGCGCTCGGCTATATCGGCTTGTTGTTCGTGGTCGCGAGTTACGGCGACCGGTTGCGGACGATTGCCCGCTCCGACCGCTCGCGGCTTCTGATCTACCCGCTCTGCCTCGCGATCTACTGCACGTCCTGGACGTTTTTCGGCTCGGTCGGCCTCGCCTCGAAGTCCGGCTTCGACTTCCTGACCATTTATGTCGGGCCGATCCTGATGATCGGACTGTGCACGCCGCTGGTGTTGCGGATCGTGCGTCTGGCGAAGGGTCAGAACATCACCTCGATCGCCGACTTCATCGCAGCGCGCTACGGCAAGCGTCAGTCGGTGGCGGCGCTGGTGGCGCTGATCGCGATCGTCGGCACCATCCCCTACATCGCGCTGCAGCTCAAGGCGGTGTCGGCGATGTTCGCCACCGTCCTGATGCATGTCGCGCCGCATTTCACTCCGAACGCGCTCGGCGACACCGCGCTGCTGGTCGCCTTGGCGATGGCTGCTTTCGCCATCCTGTTCGGCACGCGGCATATCGATGCGACCGAGCACCAGGACGGCCTCATGCTTGCGATCGCAACGGAATCGATCGTCAAGCTCGCGGCCTTCCTCGCCGTCGGACTGTTTGTCACCTACGCGATGTTCGGTGGGCCGACTGACCTGTTCTCACGGGCCCTGAGCCGGCCCGACACCGCCAAGGTGCTGACATCCGCGCCCGATTTCTCCACCGTGATCGCGATGACGCTGCTGTCCACGGTGGCGATCATCCTGCTGCCGCGGCAATTCCATGTGACGGTCGTCGAGAACCATTCCGAAGCCGAGATCAAGCGCGCGCGCTGGCTGTTTCCGCTCTATCTCGTGCTGATCAACCTGTTCGTGGTGCCGATCGCGCTGGCCGGCCTTCTGACCTTTCCGCCCGGCAAGGTCGACAGCGACATGTTCGTGCTGGCGCTGCCGTTATCGGCGCAGGCCTCGTTCTTCACGATCGCGGCGTTCATCGGCGGATTGTCGGCCGCCACCGCCATGGTCATCGTGGAATCGGTGGCGCTCGCCATCATGGTATCGAACGATCTTGTGGTGCCGTTCTTCCTGAAGCGGCGGTCCGAACTCGTCACCGGTCAGCGCGATGTCGGCAAGCTGCTCCTGAGCATCCGCAGGTTCGCGATCTTCCTGATCCTGCTGTTTGCGTATCTGTATTACCGCGCGGTCGGCGACGCGCAACTTGCGGCCATCGGGTTGTTGTCGTTCGCCGCCGTCGCGCAACTCGCCCCGGCCTTCTTCGGCGGCCTGTTCTGGCGCCACGGCACGGCGCGCGGCGCAATCGCCGGGCTGATGGTTGGTATCATCGCGTGGTTCTACACGCTGCTGATCCCGAGCGCGGTCGGCAGCGGGATCGTCAATCCCTCGGTGCTGGCCGACGGGCCGTTCGGCATCTGGTTCCTGCGTCCGACCGCATTGTTCGGTCTCGACCTGCCACAACTCGCACATGGCGTGTTCTGGAGCCTCGCGCTGAACATCATGGCCTATATCGGCTTCTCCTTGAGCCGTGCACCCGAAGCGATCGAACGTGTGCAGGCCGACGTGTTCGTGCCGGACGCCGCTCCCGCGCCGAGCTTCCGGCTGTGGCGCTCCGCGGTCACCGTCGACGAACTGACGACGGCCGTAGCCCGCTATATCGGCCAGGAACGCACGCGATCCTCGTTCGAAAGCTTTGCGGCAGCCAAGCGCATCGATCTGTCGCCCGGCAGCTCCGCCGATTTCCAGTTGCTGCAACACGCAGAGCACCTTCTGGCATCGGCGATCGGCGCCGCGTCCTCTCGTCTCGTGCTGTCGTTGCTTCTGCGCAAACGCACGGTGTCGACCAGAGCTGCGCTCAAGCTGCTCGACGATGCAAACGCCGCGATCCACTATAACCGCGAGATCCTGCAAACCGCGCTGGAGCATGTGAGCGAAGGCATCGCGGTGTTCGACAAGGACCTGCAGCTCGTCTGCTGGAACCGGACATTCGGTGAAATCCTCGATTTGCCGCGCGACATGATCGGCATCGGCACCCGGCTCGACGAGATTCTGCGGCTCCATGCCGAACGCGGCATCTACGGCCCTGGCGATATCGAGGAACTCGTTGCAGGCCGCATGCAGCGCTATTCCTCGGCGTCCGAACCATTCATCGAACGGTTCGTGGCGCGCGGCCTTGTGCTCGAAGTGCGCTCCAACCAGATGCCGGGCGGCGGCATCGTCACGACGTTCACCGATGTGACGCCGAGCTTCGAGGCCGCCGAGGCGCTGGAGCAAAGGGTGCGGGAGCGCACCACCGAACTGACCCTGCTGAATGAGGAACTCGCGCGCGCCAAGGCCGACGCCGAAGAGGCCAACATCTCGAAGACGCGATTCCTCGCTGCGGCCAGTCACGACATTCTGCAGCCGCTCAATGCCGCGCGGCTTTATGTGACCTCGCTGGTGGAACGTCAGGGTCACGGCGAGGACGCGCGACTGGTCAGCAATATCGATGCCTCGCTCGACGCCGTTGAGGAGATTTTCGGCGCGCTTCTCGACATCTCGCGTCTCGACACCGGCGCGATGAAACCGGAAATCAGCTCCTTCCGGATCGACGAAATGATGCGCCAGCTCGAGCTCGAATTCGCGCCGCTGGCGCGCGAGAAGGGGCTCGACCTGAGATTCGTGATGGCGAGCGCGACGGTGCGTTCGGATCGGCGCCTGCTGCGGCGGTTACTGCAGAATCTGATCTCGAATGCGATCAAGTACACGCCGTCGGGCCGGGTGCTGGTCGGCTGCCGCAGAACCAAGGGCAATCTTCGGATCGAGGTGCTGGATTCCGGGCTTGGTATTCCGGCGGCGCAGACGCGTGCGATTTTCCGCGAATTTCATCGCCTGCAGGACGGCGCCAAGGTGGCGCGCGGTCTCGGACTGGGCCTGTCGATCGTGGAGCGGATCAGCCGCGTTCTCAATCATCCGGTTCGTCTGAAATCCGAGCCGGGCCGCGGCTCGGTGTTTTCCGTCGAAGTGCCGGTGACCGCCGCGATCAGCGCAAGTCCCCCGCAGCGTGGACCGATGCGATCGGACCCCGCGCAATTGTCCGGCATGGCGGTGCTATGCATGGACAACGATCCGCAAATCCTCGACGGCATGGAGGCGCTGCTCGGGGGCTGGGGCTGTCAGGTGATGAAGGCCGCCGATCTGCCGTCGGCCATCAAGTTGATCGAAAGCGAACGGCCGATCCTCAGCGGTCTGCTTGTCGATTATCACCTCGATGATGGCACAGGGATCGATGCCATCATCGAGCTGCGCCGGCGCTTCGGCGCCGATCTGCCCGCGATCCTGATCACCGCCGATCGCACGCCACGCGTGCGCGAGGAAGCGCGCGCCGGCGATGTGCCGATCGTCAACAAGCCGGTGAAGCCGGCGGCTTTGCGCGCGCTGCTGGCGCAATGGCGCATCCAGCACGCGACCGCCGCCGAATAGGCTTGGAGCATTTCGGTTGAGGCGCGCCCATTTTTGTCATGCCCCGCGAAAGCGGGGCATCCAGTAAGCTTTTGAAGCTGTTGTGTTGACTTGATCTCCCGCTAGAGCCTGTCATCGGGCCGCGCTTTGCGCTGACCCGTTGGCGGGCGATGACAGCGAGAGAGCGGTTGCTCTTGTGAAAACGGAACGTCCTCTACGCCAGCGGGTCCGCCGGCAGGCCGAGGCGGAACTTGCCGTGATTTTCGTAAGCGGTGTCGCTCATGACCTGATGGATGCCGGCGGTGTTGATGTCGCGCAGCAGGCGCCCGATCACATGCGGATGGTGCAGGCCGGTGTTTCCGGCGAAGTGATAGGCCATGGTCGCGACTTCGATCGCGACATCCGTCGCGTAAACACAAATCGCGCGGACATCGGCAATATCGGGTCCGTCCGGCGCTCCACCCGCATTCACCTTCTGCCAGAGCTGGTTATATCGCTCATGCATCAATGAACGCGCGGCCCGCAGCTTCAGGTCGGCTTCGCCGATGAAGCGATGCACCACCTGCCGCTCGTCGAGCTTCGAGGATCGGAACGTGCCGCGCGTCGAGGTGGCGATCTTGACGAGTTCGTCGAGCGCGCGCCGTGCGCCGCCGATCGCGACGCTGCCATGCTCCTTGGCGACATAGCTGAACGGCGGCAGCTTGTAGGATGGCCCGCCGCGCAGCGGCTTGGGATGCAAGAGATCCCAGACGAAGGTCTGGTCTTCCGGCAGATCGTAATCCTGCACCGAAAAATCGACCGAGCCGGTGCCGCGCAGTCCGGTGACGCCGCCCCAATTGTCGTAGAGCGTCACGTCCTTTGCCGGAAAGGCCGAGAACATTACCACCGGGCCGCCCTGACCGTTGTCGCTGTTCTGCACGACGGTACCGCCGAGCACCCATTCTGCATGGCGGATGCCGCTGTTGAAGCGCCAGCGTCCGCTGACCTTGTAGCCGCCGCCGTCCTTCCGCGTGGCCTGTCCGGCGGGAAAGAACGAGATCGAGGCCGTGGGCACGTGGCCGTTCCGAAAAACCTTGTCGAGGCCCGATTGCGGGAGGAAGGTGCCGAGCGATGCCACCGCGGTCGCGCCGACCATGGTGCACCAGGCGCTGGTGAGGTCGTGATACGCGACCTCTTCAAGCACCAGCATCTCGGTGAGCGGATCGGCTTCGGCACCGCCCATGACGGATGCAAGCTTCAGCCGGAAGATCCCGGTGTCGCGCAACGCATTGACCGCGGCGGGCGCCAGCGTGCCCAGCTCCTCGCTCTGGCCGCCCGAAGCGCTGAGCGTTGGACCGATTGCCGCGACTGCATCGAGCAGCGCCTTGCGCTTGGCCTCCGGATCGGCGGGAAACGCCACCATTGCTTGTCCTCCCTTTGTATTTTTGTCGGTGTCTTTTACGAAAGCAGCCGCGCGCTCCTGTCATCGGCCGCGAAAGCGGACGTTCGAGTCAACACAGCCGTTCGGGAATTGACGGGATGCCCCGTTGTTGCGGGGCCTGGCAGAACCGGGCGAGGCGATCTGACGTCAACCAAGATCGCCTAGTGCTCCACCATGGCCTGCGGCCATTGCCCGACTTCGATCTTGGACGCGGCGATCACCGCCTGGGTGCGGCTCTCGACGCCGAGCTTTTGCAGGATCGCGGAGACATGCGCCTTCACGGTGGCTTCCGACACCGACAGCTCGTAGGCGATCTGCTTGTTGAGCAGGCCCTCCGACAGCATCATCAGAACGCGCACCTGTTGCGGCGTCAGCGTTGCAAGCCGTGACAGCAGCGCCGCGGTTTCGGCGTCGGTGCCGGCATCGAGATCGACATCCGGTGGCGTCCAGATTCCGCCTTTGAGAACCGCGGCAATGGCGTTGCGCATGCCCTCGGTATCGAGCGTCTTCGGGATGAAGCCCGACGCGCCGAAATCCATGCAACGGCGGATCACCGCCGGATCGTCATTGCCCGATACGACAACGACCGGCACGCCGGGATATTGCGCACGCAGATACATCAGCCCGGAAAAGCCCCGCACGCCGGGCATCGACAGGTCGAGCAGGATCAGGTCGACATCGGCGCCGTCATCGAGGAGCTTGGAGACCTCGTCGAACGAACCGGCTTCGGCAAATTCGACACGGGCGAACAGGCCGCTCACGGCCTCCCGGAGGGCCCCGCGAAACAGAGGATGGTCGTCTGCAATGACCAGCCGATAGAGCGTGCTGTCGGTCACTCTGTGGTCGATCCTCTCCCCGGAGCGAACCGCGATCGGCGGCGCACCGTGTGTCGACTTTACAACATTTTCGCCCGAGTCGAGAGATTTGCCGCGCGGCCGGTCAAACCGTGCTGCCGGTGAATTGCAGAACGATCTGCCGCCGGTGCGGCCGCTCCCGGTGTTCGACAAGATAGACGCCCTGCCATGTTCCGAGTTGCAGCCGCCCGTGAAGAACCGGGATCTGCAACGAGACGTCCGTCAGCATGGTGCGGATATGCGCCGGCATGTCGTCCGGCCCCTCGGTGTCGTGCACCCAGCCGAAATCCCGCGGCGCGAGGTGACGCAGCGCCGAAACGAGATCGCGCAGTACGTCCGGGTCGGCATTTTCCTGGATCGTCAGCGATGCCGATGTGTGGCGCAGGAACAGCGAGACGAAGCCGGTCTGCGCGCGGGCCTGGCCGATAAATTCACGGATGTCGGCGGTGATATCCTGGAAGCCTTCGCCGGGGGTCTCGACGGTCAGTTCCGCGGTCGCGATCACGTCAGGAGTGACGGTGGCAATCGCCGACAATGTGCGTCTCGCAGCAGGTTTCATCGCGGAACGTCGATGCCGCCGGTCAGATCGGCGTCATTTCCCGCTGCCAGCGCTGCACCATTTCGACCAGCCGCTTCCAGAGCCGTTCCATCACTGCGACGGCACGGTCGAGTTCCGCGTCGCTCGGCAGTTTCAGCGTCGGCTTGTCCGGCTCGGGCGCCTTGGCCGTTCCGCCGCCGGGTGGCGTGATGCCGCGCGCCAGCAGCTCCTTCTTCAGCGCGGCATTGTCCTTCTGGAGCCGTGCGATTTCTTCCTCGAGCGCCGAGCGCTCATCCGGAACCGGGTGGCAGGACCAACCCATGGGGCGCTTCGCGCAGAGCGAGACCTGGCCGGTCCGCTGGTCGAGCCGCAGATAGCCGTCCTCGACCCGGTTGAAGGCATACCGGCCATTCTCCGAATCGGGTGCGCCGGCCTGGCCAAAGGCGGCCACCGGGATGGCAATAGTCAGGCCGGTCAGGGCTACAACGAGGAGGCGCGGCATGAGGTCAATCTCCAGTCGCGGATGATTTGCTTCTAGCACTGCGCATCCTTGCACCGAAAGTCTTGGGCCCAAGCCGTGAGGCGTGGTGTCGCCATTGGCTAAGACTTTGGAATTTCTGCATTTTCTATCTATTGCGCGGTGCACAGCGTTTCTTGACTCGACACAACCCCATCAGTATGGTCCGCGCGGTTTTTGAGGGGTGTCAGGACGTTCGAACGTCTTCTTCCCGACGCGAGTGTCGAAAGCATGGCTGAGGGCGCGCGCGACAAGGACGAGGAATCGGCTGGCCGTCATTCCGAGGAGACCGCTCTCTCCGCGAGGCTCAAAGGTCTCGGCGCGAAGCTCGGCCAGACCGGGCAACCGAAGCCGGCCCAAAACGACTCCGGAAAATACGTGTCCGATCCGCAGGCAATGGCGAAAGGGTTTCGCCTGTCTACGGAACTGGTCGCGGGCGTGATCGTGGGAGCGATCATCGGCTGGGTGTTCGATCGGCTGACCGGGTTTTCGCCCTGGGGACTGATCGTGTTCCTGCTGCTGGGTTTCGCGGCTGGTGTGTTGAATGTGATGCGGGCGGCCGGCGTGGTCGCTCCGAGCAAGCTTCCCGGCGGCGACGCCGACAAACGCTAAGGGCCGCATTCGCGGCGACTGAAGGACAAGACCGAAGGCCATGGCCGACCCGATCGCCCAATTCCAGATCAAGAAGATCGCAACGCTTGGTCACATCGGCGGTCACGAGATCGCCTTCACCAATTCCGCGCTCTACATGCTGATCGCCGTCGCCGGCATCTCGCTCCTGATGATCGGCGCGACGTCGAAGCGGCAGCTGGTTCCGGGCCGCATGCAATCGGTCGCCGAGCTGACCTACGAATTCGTCGCCGACATGTTACGAAGTTCGGCCGGCAACGAGGGGATGAAATTCTTCCCGCTCGTCTTCTCGCTTTTCACCTTCATCCTTTTCGCCAACATGATCGGGCTGATCCCCGGCACCTTCACGGTGACGAGCCACATCATCATCACCGTGATGATGGCGATGATCGTCTTCCTGACCGTGCTCGGCTACGGCATCTATCGGAACGGCCTGAAATTCCTGAAGCTGTTCGTGCCGAGCGGCATCCCGATCGTGATCCTGCCGCTGATCGTCATGATCGAGCTGATGTCGTTCCTGTCGCGGCCGCTGTCGCACTCGGTGCGTCTGTTCGCCAACATGCTGGCCGGGCACATCACGCTGAAAGTGTTCGCGGGCTTCGTGACCATGCTCGGCGGCATCGGTGCACTCGGCTGGCTGGTCGCGGTCCTGCCGCTCAGCCTGACGGTGGCGCTGACCGCGCTGGAATTCCTGGTCGCGTTCCTGCAGGCCTATGTGTTCACCATCCTGACCTGCATCTACATCAACGACGCCATTCACCCGGGCCACTAGGTCCGTCCACAAGATATCCAACGGACAAACGAAGAGGAGTTCTCCATGGATCCCGTCGCAGCGAAGTACATTGGTGCCGGCATTGCCTGCATCGGCATGGGTGGTGCCGGTGTCGGCGTGGGCACGATTTTCGGCAATTATCTCGCCGCCGCGCTTCGCAACCCGTCGGCCGCGCAGGGCCAGTTCGGCAACCTGATCTTCGGCTTCGCCGTGACCGAAGCGCTGGGCATCTTTTCGCTGCTGATCGCGCTGCTGCTGCTGTTCGCGCTCTGATTTGATCTATCCTCTGCGCGGACCTCGGTCCGCGCATGGGGCTTTGAGGCGTTCCGATGGCGATCCTTCTCGCGACCACGCAAGCTCCGGGCGGCGCCAAGCCGCAGTTTCCGCCGTTCAATTCGGAAACCTTCGCGTCCCAGATTCTCTGGTTCGCGATCACCTTCGTGCTGCTCTATCTGTTGATGTCGCGCGTGGCATTGCCGCGCGTCGGAGCGATCGTGTCGGCCCGCGCCGGCAAGATCGCCGCCGATCTCAGCGAAGCGCAGAAGACCAAGGACGAAACCGACGCTGCGATCGCGGGCTACGAAAAGAAGCTTTCGGACGCACGCGCCAACGCCCAGTCGCTTGCCGCACAGACCCGCGACAAGCTGATGGCGGAGGCCGAGGAGCGCCGCAAGACGGTCGAGGCCCAGCTCAACGAGCGCCTGCAGCAGGCCGAAAAGACCATCGCCCAGACCAAGACCGCGGCGATGTCCAATGTCAAAAGCATTGCGACCGATGCCGCTTCGGCGATCGTGGAGCGTTTGATTGGTAACAAGCCCGAAGCGGGTGCCGTGAACGACGCGGTCGAGAAGTCTCTGAAGGGCTAGGTCATGCACCTGATTTGGGAAGCGGAGTTCTGGGTCGCGGTTGCGTTCCTGATCTTCCTTGGCGGCCTGCTTTATGTCGGCGTGCACAAGACTATCTCCAACACGCTCGACAAGCGCAGCTCCCGCATCCAGGCCGAGCTCGAAGAAGCGGCCAAGCTGAAAAGCGAAGCGCTGGCTCTGCTCGCCGAATACAAGCAGAAGACCGCGAACGCCGAGCAGGAAGCCGCTGCGATCATCGAGAGTGCCAAGGCGGATGCCGAACGGCTCGCCGCGGAAGCCCATGCCAAGCTCGAGGATTTTGTCTCGCGCCGCACCAAGATGGCCGAGACCAAGATCGCCCAGGCCGAGGCTCAGGCGCTCGCCGAAGTGCGCAGCATCGCGGCCGATGTCGCCGCGAGTGCCGCCGAGAAGGTCCTGGCACTCACCGCCAAGGGCCATGTCGCCGAGCAGTTGATCGCGCGTGGCATCGACGACGTGAAAAAGAAGCTGAATTGATCAGCGGCTTCGTCTCGTCCTGCCTTTTCACAGAACCTCTCTGCACAACGGATTACCGCGACGCTTCGCCGCGGTATTGCTGTGCACATCGGGCAAAACGGGCCGGCGGCAATGACGCGGGTTCGCACGGGCGCCGAGTTGTGGCCATACTTGCTGATTCGAATCAGCTGTGGCGACGAATCGATCCGCGCGCATAAATCACATCCATGATCATCTTCGACTGCAATGGCGTCCTCGTCGACTCGGAGCCGATTGCGGCTGCGGTCGCCGCGGAGGCGTTCCAGAAGGTCGGCATCAACATGACGGCCGAGATGGTCGCGCGCTACTTCACCGGGCGCCGGCCGGCCGACATGTTCGTTGCCGTCGAAGAGGCTGCGGGCGTCAGGCTGCCTGCGAACTTCGCGACGCAGGTTTCGAGCGCCACGCTGGTCCGGCTGCATCAGGAGGTGCGCGCCCTTGCGCATGTCGAGCAGGCGCTGAGCTGGCTGCGCGGGCCCAAGGCCGTCGCATCCTCATCGAGTCTCGATCGTGTCCGCATCTGCCTGAACGCGACCGAGCTTTCGCGCTTTTTCGGCCACAACCTGTTTTCAGCGGTTGATGTGCCCGAAGGCAAGCCGGCGCCGGATCTGTTTCTTCATGTCGCGCAGCAGACCGGCGTTCAACCGCAGGATTGCATCGTGGTCGAGGATTCGCCGGCTGGCGTCACGGCCGCGGTCGCGGCGGGCATGACGGCAATCGGCTTTGTCGGTGGCAGCCATGCCGGCGAGGACATGCCGGGCAAGCTCCAGCAGGCGGGCGCGGTCGCCGTGATCGCCGACATGCGGGCGCTCAAGCCGGAAGTGACGCGGTTGCGCGGTTACTGACCGAAGCCGCGCCCTGGCTGTCATTGCCCGCGAAGGCGGGCGATCCGGTAAAACACGACTGCTTCAGCAGCTTGCTGGATGCCTCGCTTTCGCGGGGCATGACAAGGAATGGTGGCGATTCCGCCTCGACCCAAACGCCCTAGTTCTTCTTCGCGGGGCGCTTTTTCGTCTGCCGCCGCTCCTGTGCCGAGCCCAGCGGGTCGTATCCGACATAGATGACATAACGATCGAACACCGCCGGCGGCGGCATCGGCACGGCCATTTCTTCTTCGATATGGGTGAAGGACACGCTCGGCTGACCCTCGCCGATTGTCACCGGCACCCGATAGAGCTTCGAATAGACCGTCTTCGGCTCCGGCCCTTCCTCAACCAGCGCATAGCGCACCGGCACTTCGATGGTCCCCGGCGTTCCGGCAGGGCCGAGAACGACGCGGCCATGCAGGCCGACCTTGATGGTGAGCGTGCCGGCGACATTGGCGCATTCGCGCGCGAGCTGCACCACCGAAACCTGGTAGCGAAGTTGCATCGCGGAAGGGTCGCGCGCATTGGTGTTAATGGTGATGGTCCCGGCGCCACGCCGGATGTCGGCATTCGGGCAGGTGTCGAGCGCGGTGGAGGCGCCGGTGGTCGAGGCCGGCGCCGGTGCGGTCGTCGTCCCGGTCGCCATCGCCCTCGTGAAGCGTTCGCCGAACGACGTGCCGTCCCCGCCGCCGGAGGACGAGCAGCCGGCGACGGTCAGCATCACCGCGGCGAGTGAGATAAAAGCTGAGATATGGCGGCCATATCGGCCCGCCTTGACGCGACGCATGTGCAAACTAGCCCGGCTGCTTGCTGGCCCCCTTGCGCGGGCACCCCAAGTCCCCCGCCGCCCTTATAGCAACCGAACCATGGCCAGCCCAAGGCGCAAGCGCGCCGCATGCCGCCGGTGGTTAATCGCCGCGCAGGCGCGCGTACAACAGATGATCCTGCCACAGGCCGTTGATGCACAGATACTCGCGGGCATAGCCTTCGCGCTTGAAGCCGGTGCGCTCCAGCAGCCGGATCGAGGGCTGATTGGTCGGGATGCAGGCGGCTTCGATCCGATGAAGCCGCAGCACGTCGAACGCGAACGGGATCAGCGCGGAAACGCCGCGCGTCATGTAGCCCTGCGCCGCGAACGGCTCGCCGACCCAATAGCCCATGCTGCAGGTCTGCGCGACGCCGCGGCGAACATTGGTGAGCGTGATTCCGCCGAGCAAGGCGCTGTCCGCCTTGCGGAACATGAGGAAGGGATAGGCCTGGTCGCAGCGCGTGTCCTCGGCATAGCGGCGCAGCCTGCGGCGGAAGGACGACCGCGTCAGGTCGTCGTCCGGCCAGGTCGGCTCCCACGGCACGAGGAAGCTCCGGCTTCGTTCGCGCAGATCGGCCCAGGCGCTGAAATCGGAGATCTGCGGCGCGCGCAGGAAGACCCCGTCGCCCTGCACGACGGGGTGCGTCTCGCTGAGCTGGATGGAGCGAAAGAAGGCCATTGTCCCCGCGGCGCGCCTTGCGCCGCTCGTCCCAGCAGAGATGACCTGTCACCGATATGCGAACCCGGTCCGGCTCTGCCAGACACGAACGACCGAAATGCGCTCCCTCCCTGCAACCATTCTACACGGCGGCGCGTGCGAATCGCTCCACGATATCCGCGGCGCGTTCCGTCCCGCGTCCCGGTCCCAAGCCTGCAATGGCGAGCCGGCTGCGCGCAAGCAGGTCGAGCCCGGCCTGCTGCGCGCTCTCGACGGTCACCGCCTCGATCTTGGCGACGATCTCCGGCAGCGGGAGCGGGCGGCCATAGACCATGATCTGGCGCGCGATCTGCTCGGCGCGGGCGCTCGAGCTTTCCAGCGCCATCAGGAGGCTCGCCTTCATCTGGGCCTTGGCGCGCGCGACCTCCTCGGGGGTGATCGAGTTCACCGCGCGTTCGAGCTGGTCGACCACGACCTGCACGAGTTCGGGCGCGTCATTGTCGTCGGTGCCGGCATAGATCCCGAAAAAGCCGGTGTCGGAATAGGCCATGTGGAAGGCCGAGATCGAGTAGCAAAGCCCGCGGATCTCCCGCACCTCCTGGAACAGCCGCGATGACATGCCGCCGCCGAGGATGTTGGTGAAGACCTGCAGGCTGAACAATTGCGGATGACGCTGCGGCAGGCCCTCCATCGCAAGCGCCAGATGCGCCTGTTCGAGGTCCTGCTGCTCGACATAGGTGCCGCCGATGAAGCGCGCCGCTTCGCGCGGGTGCCGGTCGGCGGCGCCGAAGCCCGCGAACAGACGCTCCGCCTCGTCGACGATCATCTGATGGGTGACCGATCCCGACGCCGCGATCACCATGTCGGGCCCGCGATAATTCCGCGACAGATAATGGCGCAGCCGGCCGGCATTGATCGAGCGGACGCTGTCGCGCGTGCCCAGCACCGGACGCCCGATCGCCTGATCAGGAAACGCGCAGCGCTGCAGGTGATCGAACACGATATCGTCCGGCGTATCCTCGGCAGCGCCGATCTCCTGGATGATGACGTTCTGCTCGCGCGACAATTCCTCCGGATCGAAGGACGGATTCGTCAGAATGTCGGACAGCACATCGAGCGCGAGCGGCACGTCCGCCTTGAGCACGCGCGCATAATAGGTCGTCATCTCGATCGAGGTCGCAGCGTTGAGATCGCCGCCGACCGCCTCGATCTCCTCGGCGATCTGGCGCGCGGTGCGCTGCGTCGTCCCCTTGAACGCCATGTGTTCGAGGAGATGCGATATGCCGTGCTCGTCGCCGAGTTCGTCGCGGCTGCCGGCGCCGACCCAGACGCCGAGCGAAGCCGATTCGAGATGCGGCATGGCATCCGTCACGACAGTCAGTCCGGACGGCAGACGGGTGACTTCAACGCTCATGCTGCGGCTCCTTCACGCGCGGCTCGGGACGCCGCCAGTACAAAATTCTCGATTTCTTTCGGCTCCGGCGGCAGCACCGTGATGTGCTCGGGCCGCTCGTTCAGCCCGGAGAGCCATTCGGGCAGCTGCGGACGCGCACCGCAGGCCGCTTCGACGGCATCCGGGAATTTCGCCGCATGCGCGGTCGACAGCACGACCATCGGCAAGGCCGCATCGCGCGGCTCCTTCTCGGCGACAGCGAGGCCCACGGCGGTATGCGGATCGACGAAATGGCCGGTCTCGCGCAGCGCCGTGCGCATGACCGCATCGACCTCGTCCTCGCCGGCGCGTCCCGCGGCAAAGCCTGAGCGGATCGCGGCCAGGGGTTCCGCGGCAATATCGAAGCGCTTGGATTGCGCGAAGTTCGTCATCAGCGCGCGAACCGCCGCGCTGTCGCGGCCATAGGCCTCGAACAGCAGCCGTTCGAAGTTCGACGACACCTGGATGTCCATGGACGGCGACGTCGTCGCCACGACATCGCGTGGCTCATAGGTCCCGGTGGTCAGCGCGCGAACGAGAATGTCGTTGACGTTGGTCGCGATGACCAGGCGGTCGATCGGCAAACCCATGTTGCGGGCGACATGGCCGGCGAAAATGTCGCCGAAATTCCCGGTCGGCACGGTGAAGGCGACCTTGCGATGCGGGGCGCCGAGCGCGACCGCAGCGGTGAAGTAATAGACCGCCTGCGCGACGATGCGCGCCCAGTTGATCGAATTGACGCCGGCGAGCCTGACGCGATCGGCGAAGGCATGGTGATTGAACAGGCCCTTCACCAGCGCCTGGCAGTCATCGAACGTGCCCTTCACCGCGACGGCGTGGATGTTGTCGTCTTCCACCGTGGTCATCATCCGGCGCTGCACGTCGGAGATCCGTCCGTCCGGAAACAGCACAACGAGATCGATGCGTTTGCGCCCGCGGAACGCTTCGACCGCCGCGCCGCCGGTGTCACCGGACGTCGCGACAACAATGGTGACGCGCTCGCCCCGCTGTTCCAGCGCGTAGTCCATCAGCCGCGCCAGGAACTGCATCGCGAGGTCCTTGAAGGCGAGTGTCGGACCGTGAAACAGCTCGAGGAGGAACGTATTGGTGTCGACCTGGCTCAGCGGCGCGACCGCCGGGTGGCGGAAGCTGCCGTAAGCCTCGCGTGCGATCCGCGACAAATCGCGGATGTTGATCTGGTCGCCCGTGAAGGGACGGATCACCTCGACCGCGACCTCGGCATAAGGGCGGCCGGCGAAGGATGCGATCGTGTCCGCCGACAGGCGCGGCCAGGTCTGCGGCACATACAATCCGCCGTCGCGGGCAAGCCCGGCGAGCGTCACATCGACGAAGCCAAGGATCGGGGCTTCTCCGCGTGTCGACAGGTATTGCAAAGCAGGTCCTCGAACCCGCCCCAGCGGAACTATCCACAGGCACGGGCAGTATAAGTGATTGATTTAACGGAGATTTCCCTTAATCGGGGAAATGCACTGCGCCTATTAGACTAGTGGCTCGGGGGCGCTTGCACAAGGAAGGGCAGGGCTCGGCGTCGGTTCCATGGTACCGATCACGAGAGAATTATGAGGTGCGGTGATACCGTTCCCGAATAGCCCAGGCGCCGAAGACCGCGAGCAGCGAGGCGGCGAGGCCGAACCACGTGATCGCGTAACCGAGGTGGTCGTTGCGGAGAGTCACAGTGAGAGGACCGGGCTTCGGAAAGCCGCCCGGCGGCGTCGGCGATTGCTGGTCGATATAGAAGGCGCCGACCGGACCCCACCCGCGGGCTGCGGCCATGGCGTGAGGGTCGCGGACGAACCAGACGTCGTCCTTGGCGACACGCTCCTGAGCGAACCAGCCGGGTGATTCCGGCCAGCGCAGGTAGCCGACGATGTCGGTTGCACCGGCGGGTGGCGCATCGCCGCGGCGATCCATCGGGACGTAGCCGCGATTGATCACCACGGTTTGACCGTCCGCAAGGCGAGCCGGGGCAAACACGAAATAGCCCGGCTGCTTGAGGTCCCTGCGCAGCGCGGAAACCCCCGTATACAGATAGACCGGCTTCGCATCGGGGATGAATTCCACCGACAGCGACACGCGCTGAAATTCAGAATTGTCCCGAGTCATCGCGGCGCGCGACGAAGCGTCAGGCAAACGTTTGGGCTCCGCTGCCATCTGATGGTTCAGCGTCGCGATCAGGTCTTCTTTCCATTGCTTGCGCTGCAGCTGCCAGGTTCCGAGCCCGATCAGGATCGCGAGGCCGACGATGGTGAGCAGGCCAGGGACAAGAAGCCGCCGCCAATACGGGCGTGCGGCGTCGGTCATGGCTTGGGCTCGCGCACCTCAAGCCGTCCCTCGGCAGCCTTGTGACGAAATTGCAGGGCGATCATCAGCGCCTTGACCGGGCGCAGCGGCAGCAGCGTCGTCAAAAGGATCAAGGGAAGCCAGACGAGGGCGTGGACATAGAAGGGCGGCTGATAAAGCACCTCGACCACCAGCGCCGCGAATACCACGATGAAACCGGCGGCGAGAATGATGAAGACGGCCGGACCGTCAGCGGAATCGAAGTTGCTGTAATCCAGCCCGCAAACCTCGCAGCGCGGACGAAGCGACAGGAAACCCTGAAACAGCTTGCCCTGACCGCATTGGGGGCAACGGCAGGTCAGGGCGGCGGTGACGGGTGATGGTTGCGACATGGGACTGTTCGACCGCGATCGGTGCACACCGAATGTAGGACGTAACGGCCCGATCCGTAACCCCGCGAGCGCCTGCGCATGGCATGGCTGCTCTCACCGGAATGACATGCGCACTAGGACCCCGCGCCAAAGAAAAAGGCGGCCGAAGCCGCCTTTTCCCGATCCGTGAGATGCTGGCCGTCAGGGTGCGATGCCAGCGAAGTGCGACCCCGCGCCCCAGACGTAGATGCAGGCGAACAGGAAGATCCAGACCACGTCGACGAAATGCCAGTACCAGGCGGCGAATTCGAAGCCGAGGTGCTGCTTCGGCGTGAACTGGCCCGCGTAGACGCGCAACAGGCATACGATCAGGAAGATCGTGCCGATCAGCACGTGGAAGCCATGGAAGCCGGTCGCCATGAAGAAGGTGGCGCCGTAGATGTTGCCTTTGAAGCCGAAGACGGCGTGGCCGTATTCGTAAGCCTGCACGCAGGTGAACAGCGCGCCGAGGATCACGGTCAGCCACAGGCCCTTCTTCACCGATTCGCGGTCGCCTTCGAGCAGCGCGTGATGTGCCCAGGTCACGGTGGTGCCCGAGGTGAGCAGGATCAGCGTGTTGAGCAGCGGCAGGTGCCAGGGGTCGAAGGTCTCGATGTTCTTGGGCGGCCACACGCCGCCGATGAACTCGGCGCGCATGAATTGCTGCGCATCGCCCGGGAACAGCGCGACGTTGAAATAGGCCCAGAACCACGCCACGAAGAACATCACCTCGGAGGCGATGAACAGGATCATGCCGTAGCGGTGGTGGAGCTGCACGACGCGGGTGTGGTCGCCGTGCTCGGCCTCGTTGATGACGTCACGCCACCATCCGATCATCGTGTAGAGCACGCCGATCAGGCCGGCGGCGAAGACCAGCGGCGCCAGGGCGAAACTCTTGTGCATCCAGGTAATGGCGCCGACCGCCATGATGAATGCGGAAATAGAGCCGACCACGGGCCACGGGCTCGGATTCACGAGGTGGTAGTCGTGATGCTTGGTATGACCCCCAGCCATTCTTCAGTCTCCGTCTCGATCCTTTTGCGACGCGAGGAGCGCCGTAGCTTCTAAATCCGCCCCGCCTCGGCGCCCGTGCTGGTCTCAGCGACCGGCCGTTGCGGCGTCCGTTGCGGATAGAATGTGTATGAGAGCGTCATGCTCAGGTTGCTTCCGGCATCCGGGTCGCTGGCCAGCGCCGGGTCGACATAGAACACGACCGTCATCGCGCGGGTTTCGCCCGGCTTCATCGTCTGTTCGGTGAAGCAGAAGCAGTTGATTTTCTGGAAATAGGCGCCCCAGGCGAGCGGGACGACATTGTACCCGGCAACGCCGTGCGTCTCGCGCGCGACCATGTTGGTGACCGTGTAATCCACGGTGACCACTTCGCCGAGGCGGGCGGTGATCTCGTTGCGCTCCGGCGTGAATTTCCACGGCAGGCCCGGCCCGACATTGGCGTCGAAGCGGACGGTCACGGTGCGATCGAGTGTCTGTGCCGGCGCCGAGGTCGCAACCTGCGTCGTGCCGTTGAAGCCGGTCACGCGGCAGAACCAGTCATAGAGCGGCACGGCGGCATAGGACGCGCCGACCATGAAGGCGACGAATGCGCCGCAGCCGGTGGCTACGGCGATGTCACGGACAGGCGTCTTGCGATTGGGACCCGCGCTCATGTCACAGCGGCCGGTTCAGGACGCCGGGGCCTTTCACCAGCGTCACGACATAGAAGAGGATGGCGAGAACCGCGAGCAGGATCGCGAGCGCAACCGAGCGCTGGCGCCGCGCGCGCTTCTGTTCGGGGGTGAGGACGATGCCCTCCTGGTCGGGCTGTTTGTCCACGGCAATCACCATACGAGCTGCCCGAACGACCAGCCCGTGCTTTTCTCGACGAGCAGCACGGCGAACAGCAGGAACAGATAAAGGATCGAGAAGCCGAACAGCGACTTGGCGGCCTTGACCGTCGCCTCGCCTTCGGCGGCCTTGCGCAGGCGCAGGGCGTAGACGACGAACATCACGCCGCAGACGAGCGAGATGACGCCGTAGACGAGGCCGGCATAGCCGAGAATGAAGGGCAGGACGCCGACCGGGGCGAGCAGCCAGGAATAGAGAACGATCTGGCGGCGGGTTTCGGCCTCGCCGGCGACGACCGGCAGCATCGGGATGCCCGCGCGCGCATATTCGTCGGACCGCAGCAGCGCGAGCGCCCAGAAATGCGGGGGCGTCCACAGGAAGATGATCAGGAACATCACGATCGGCTCGAGCGCGATCGAGTTGGAGGCCGCGGCCCAGCCGATCACCGGCGGGAAGGCGCCGGCGGCGCCGCCGATGACGATGTTCTGCGGCGTCGAGGGCTTCAGCCAGATGGAATAGATGACCGCGTAGAAGAAGATCGTGAAGGCGAGCAGAGCAGCCGCCAGAACATTCACGAGCAGGCCGAGAGCAACCACAGAGAACACGGCGAGGAACAGCGCAAAGCCCAGAACTTCGCCGCGGCGGATCACGCCTTGCGGGATCGGGCGCTTCGCGGTGCGCGACATCTTGGCGTCGATGTCGGCTTCGTACCACATGTTGAGCGCGCCGGACGCGCCGGCGCCGATCGCGATGAAGAGCAGCGCCGTGATTCCGATCACCGGATGAATCTCGCCCGGCGCCGCCACGATGCCGACCAGCGCGGTGAAAACCACGAGCGACATCACCCGCGGCTTCAAAAGTGCGAAATAATCGCGCGGCGTCGCCAGACTTGGACCGGCATGCGCACCCGCATTCGCCGCGGGAAGCGGCGAGGGCAGGTGCGCGGTATCGGTTTGCATCGACATGTCAGGCGATCACCGTACGAAGATCACTTGATCTTCGGCAGGACTTCGAACTGGTGGAACGGCGGCGGAGAGGACAGGGTCCATTCCAGCGTCGTCGCCCCCGGCCCCCACGGATTGTCGGCCGCCTTCTCCTTGCGGGTGAAGGCGACGATCAGCCCGTAGAAGAAGATCAGCATGCCGAGCGCGGAGATGTACGAACCGATCGAGGATACGTAGTTCCAGCCCGCATAAGCGTCCGGATAGTCGGCGATGCGGCGCGGCATGCCGGCGAGTCCGAGGAAATGCTGCGGGAAGAACAGGATGTTGACGCCGATGAAGGTCACCCAGAAGTGCAGCTTGCCGATGGTTTCGTTGTACATGTAGCCGGTGATCTTCGGGAACCAGTAGTACCAGCCCGCGAAGATCGTAAACACCGCGCCCATCGACAGCACGTAGTGGAAGTGCGCGACGACATAGTAGGTGTCGTGCATTGAGCGATCGACGCCAGCATTGGCGAGCACCACGCCGGTGACGCCGCCGACAGTGAAGAGGAAGATCATGCCGACCGCCCAGAGCATGGGCGTGCGGAATTCGATAGAGCCTCCCCACATCGTGGCGATCCACGAGAAGATCTTCACGCCGGTCGGCACCGCGATCACCATTGTGGCGGCGACGAAATAGGCCTGCGTCGCGGTGTTCATGCCGACGGTGTACATGTGGTGCGCCCACACGACGAAGCCGATGCCGCCGATCGCGACCATGGCATAAGCCATGCCGAGATAACCGAACACGGGCTTGCGCGAGAAGGTGGCGATGATCTGGCTCGCGATGCCGAAGCCCGGAAGGATCAGGATGTAGACTTCCGGATGGCCGAAGAACCAGAACAGGTGCTGGTACAGGATCGGGTCACCACCGCCGTCCGGTGAGAAGAAGGTGGTGCCGAAGTTACGATCGGTGAGCAGCATGGTGATCGCACCGGCGAGAACCGGCAGCGACAGCAGCAGCAGGAACACCGTCACCAGGATCGCCCACACGAACAGCGGCATCTTGTGCAGGGTCATACCCGGCGCGCGCATGTTGAAGATCGTGGTGATGAAGTTGATCGCGCCGAGGATTGACGAGGCGCCGGCGATATGCAGCGCCAGGATGGCGAAGTCGACAGCCGGTCCAGGATGGCCCGTCGTCGAGAGCGGCGCATACAGCGTCCAACCGCCGCCGACGCCGGGTGCGCCAGGCTCGCCTTCCACGAACAGCGAGATGATCAGCAGCGCGAACGAGGCCGGCAGCAGCCAAAATGAGATGTTGTTCATGCGCGGGAAGGCCATGTCCGGCGCGCCTATCATCAGCGGCACGATCCAGTTGCCGAAGCCGCCGATCATCGCCGGCATAACCATGAAGAAGATCATGATCAGGCCGTGCGCCGTCGTGAAGACATTAAACATATGCGCGTCGTGGAAGATCTGCATGCCGGGCTGCTGCAGCTCGAGCCGCATCGCGATCGAGAGAATGCCGCCGATCACGCCTGCCATGATCGCGAACACAAGGTACATCGTGCCGATGTCCTTGTGGTTGGTCGAATAAACGTATCGCCGCCATCCGGTCGGGTGGTCATGCGCGTCATGCGCATGCTGGTCGGCGTGGGCGGTATGCGGCGTGGCTGCCATGATCTTACCCTTTTAGTCTTAATTCCGGTATCGCGGCCCGGGCGCGATTTCGTCCGGGCGCCGCGCATTCTCTGCGGCGTTACTGCGCCTGCGGCGTGCCCGTGGACGCCACGTTAATACCTTCGGGCGCGGTTGTGTTCGCGAACTTCTTCTTCGCCTCGTCGAGCCAGGCGGCGTAGTCCTTGTCGTTCACCACCCGGACCGTGATCGGCATGAAGGCGTGGTCCTTGCCGCAGAGCTCCGAGCACTGGCCGTAATAGACCCCCTCGCGGGTGGCCCGGAACCAGGTCTCGTTGAGGCGGCCCGGAACGGCGTCGATCTTGATGCCGAAGGACGGAACGGCGAAGGCGTGAATGACGTCGGCGCCGACCACCTGCATGCGGACCACCTTGTTGACCGGCACCACGACCTCGTTGTCGACGGCGAGCAGCCGCGGCTGGCCGGGCTTGAGATCCTTCTCCTGCACCATCAGCGAATCGAAGGAAAAGCCGTTGTCCGGATAGTCGTAGGTCCAAAACCACTGCTTTCCGGTCGCCTTGATGGTCACGTCGGCCGCTGGAATGGTCAGCTGGTTGAACAGAAGGCGGAACGACGGGATGGCGATGGCGACGAGGATCATCACCGGGACCACCGTCCACACCACCTCGATCAGCGTATTATGCGTGGTCTTGGAGGGAACCGGATTGGCCCGCGCGTTGAACTTGAAGATGACGACGAGCAGCAGCGCCAGCACGAAGACGGTGATCAGGGTGATGATCACCAGCAGGAAGTCATGGAACCAGGTGATCTGCTCCATGATCGGGGTCGCGGCTTGCTGGAAACTGATTTGCCAGGGCGAGGGCTGCCCGAGGCCGGCCATCGCCGCCATGGGCACCAGGGCTGCCGCGGCACTCACCGCCCCAACCAAGAAATTCTGCACCCGCATGTGGTCTTCGCTCCTTCGACAAATCGGCCGTATCGGCAGCCGACCTCACGTGTGATGGTGGCGGCAGCCTGATGGGCGCGCGCGCGCCTGAGCCAAAAACCTGCCGAAGCGGCGATGCGCACCAGGATTTCAGGGAAAATCCCGGCTTCTCAAACCATAATTCCGTCCCGCTCGCAATGCGGCTGCGCATTGAAATAATGAGACATTCTGCCTAGCGGCGAACCGGCAGAAGAATGCCTGTTTTCGGCCAGAAAACCGTGGTTTTTGGCAGTTGTGTCGGAGCTTGACAGCGCTGGGCGCGCGTGGTGCCACGAACCCTATCCGTTGTACTGAGCGATTCGGTTGGCGCACCGACCGCGCTAAGTGAGGCCTTCACCAGCCCCGGACGATTCCATGCTGATTTCAATGCCCGTGAGGCTTGCCGGACTGGCGCAGCTCGCCGCCATCCTCGCCACCCTGATTTCGCAGATCGGGTATGCCCAAGCGCAGGGCGCGGTGAAGTCGGTCCACGCCGACTGGCAGATCCGTTGCGATACGCCTCCGGGCGCTCAGTCCGAGCAATGCGCCCTGATTCAGAGCGTCACCGCCGAGGACCGGCCCAATATCGGGCTGACGGTGATCGTGCTGAAAACCGCGGACAACAAGAGCCGCCTGATGCGGGTGATCGCCCCGCTCGGGGTGCTGCTGCCGTCGGGGCTGGGGCTGAAGATCGACAACACCGACATCGGCCGCGCCGGTTTCGTCCGCTGCCTGCCCAATGGCTGCGTGGCAGAGGTGGTGATGGACGATAACCTGATGAAGCAGCTCCGCGAGGGGCAGACGGCGACCTTCATCATCTTCCAGACCCCGGAAGAGGGAATCGGCTTCCCGATGGCACTGAAGGGCTTCGGCGAAGGCTTCGACAAGCTGCCCTAGTCATCCCGCTTCAGCAGGCGGCCCATGCTCCCCGATCAGACGCTGTTCCTCACCCAATTGCTGACGCTTTGGGCCGTCGTCGATCCCGTCAGCCATCTGCCGCTGTTCATGGGCGCGACCGCCGATTTCAACGCCGCGGAGCGGCGCAGAGCCGCGGTGCTCTCCGTTCTGATGGCCTTCGTGATCCTGACGGCGTTCGGGTTCGGGGGACAATATCTGCTCTCGGCGATGGGGATTTCGCTCCTGTCCTTCCAGATCGCCGGTGGGATCGTGCTGTTTCTGTTCGCGGTCTCGATGGTGCTCGGCGATGCCTCGCATGCTCTGAAGGTGCCCGCGAAGCGCGGCGAAGCGGCGCGCCGCGATGCCGTCATGGCGATCGCGGTCTATCCGCTTGCGACCCCGATCATCGCCGGCCCGGGCTCGATGCTGACGATTGTCCTTTTGATGGACAACAACCGCCATTCTCACGCCGAGCAGGTGATGACGGTTGCGGCCCTTGCGACCGCTCTCGCCGGATTGCTCCTTATTTTCCTCGCGGGTGACTGGGTCGAGCGGGTGACCGGCAGCGGCGTCACCCAGCTCCTGCGCCGGATCATGGGGCTGCTGCTCTCCGCGCTTGCCGTCAATCTCGTGCTGAGCGCGGTCGCGGCCTGGCTGAAGCTTCCGCCGATCTGAGCGTGCCGCGCACGATCCGTGCGCGCCGACGTCATCGCGAGAAGCGTTCGCGACGAGCAATTCATAAAAAGCTAAATTGCTTTGCTTCGCTCATCCGTTTCGATCATGGCAAAAGACCCCCGCCGAAGCGGGGCTAAGCGGAGTCTTTTGCCAACTCGTAATGAGGCGTCAGTAACTCAATAGGAATGCGCCATTCTGAACTAATCATCCTGATCATATCCAGCGTCAGCCGACGTTTCCGGTTGAGCACTTCGGAAGCGTGGCTTCGGCTCCCGAGCAGCGCTGCAAGTTGGGCCTGCGATTTGCCCATCGATTCAATTGCGAAGCGCAGCACCTCAATTGGATCGGCGGCGGGGATATGAGTGTTCTTGTCCTCATAGTCCCGGAGGAGGGCTAGGAGAACTTCAAAGCGATCCCCATCAGGCGAACCAGGAGGTGGCTCGGTGTCAAAATAGCGGGAGACTTCTGCAAGCGCCCACTCATAGTCGCTTTCAGTGTGTAGAGGCCGTACATCCATCATCACACGGTCTCCACGTTAATCTTGCTGTATTCTTCGTGGGTGCCGACGAACTTGATCATTGCGCTTTTGAATAGGTAGGAAACGCGAACCACTACTCGATACTTATTCCCGCCTATGTCGAACACCACTCGATTGTCGCCGACGAAGTCTACGTTTGTACCAAAGGCTGTTTTGATATCTGCTGGCCCAGTCCAGTTCCCTTTCGAGAAGATCTGATACCAAGTCGACAGCGGGGTTTCCGCCATCGGGTGCTTCTCCCAGAAGCTTTGTAGTTTCTTCCTCGAAATTACGTTCATTGGCATATCATGTTCCCAATATGGGAGCAAGTTAATATTCCCAATATGGGAACATTTTGAATACTCTATTACCGCGCCCCGAATACGTTTGATTTTGTGCGGCTTAGCACTGCGCTTCTCCAGCGAAGAGACGCTTAGCAGGCTTGAAGCAATCCATTTTGCCCTGAAACGCTGGATCGCGCTTGGCTCGCAAGGACGTCGTGCGCCGTCGAGAGGCCCTCTTGTAACGCGGCGTTTCTAGGGTTATATTCCTAGAATGCGCCTTTACCCCTTTCATCCTCCCTCTCCGGTTGTTCGGCTCAGCGTGCGGCCCGATCACGATGACCCGAACGCCGTGGTCACACGGTACGGACCGCGACAGCCGCATACCGATGCCAAGGTCGCGGCGGTGCGCCGACTCTTTGAACAGAGCACGCTCAATTACCGCCAGATCGCCGCGCGCACCGGCGTCAGCACCGGCAGCATTTCCAACTGGGCGCGCGACGGCGGCTGGAAACGGCCGCCCTTCGCGCCGCGCGCCTGCGACTTGATGCCCACGCCTCGCGCCACCGCGAAGCTCAAGCGCCGCATGCTCGGCGCGCGCCTTCAGGCCCTCGCCGAGCGCCACATCCGCGAGCTGGAGGCGAGTGCGTGCGTCGACTCCGTCAAGCTCGGAGAGGCGCTGGAGCTTCTCAACATGGCGCGGCTCGCCGCCCTGCCGAGGCGCCGGTCGAAACGGCGGCCGGACGAGATGCCGCCGGAGGGGCCGTTACGCCCGATCGCGGAGCTCTGTCTCGGCGGCGTGGACCTTGCCCGCGCCCCGCGCGCGGCGGTCGAGGACTACCTCGCCAACCGCGAGCGGCCGCGCGATGAGGACCTGCCGCCGCGCGGCAGCCGCGGGTCCCGTCGCTGGCGGCAGCTGGCGCGGATGCGGGAGCGGAAGGGGTAGGCATCCCCCCATCGGCGTCATCGCGAGGCGCGTCAGCGACGAAGCAATCCGTTTGCTTAAAGGCTGTTGCTTCGCTTCGCTCGCGATGACGTTGCTCCGGGCGAGGCACGAACCGAACTCGCCGGCTGCGCAAACTTGCCGGCGATGCGGCGCCCGGAAATGACGAGAACGAGCCTCGCGCGGGAGCGGTTTCGGCACTATCTTGGCAGGCATGACAGATCAAACCTCCCCCACCGCCTCTCTCATCGATCGCGCCGGTCTCGACCGCTCGCGTGTCCGCTCCATCCTGTCGAAGGGCCTTGAAGGCGCCGACGATGGCGAATTGTTCCTGGAATATCGGCAGTCGGAAGCGCTGGGCTTCGACAATGGCCGGCTGAAGCAGGCGACCTACGACACGGCGCAGGGCTTCGGTCTTCGCGCGGTCAAATCCGACGCGGTCGGCTACGCCCATGCCTCGGATCTGTCAGAGGCGGCGCTGATGCGCGCCGCCGATGCGGTGCGGGCGGTGCGGGGTGGCTATAGCGGCCATTATTCCGAGGCGCCGGGGCGCAGCAATGTGCGTCTCTACTCGGACGAGAATCCGCTCGATGCGCCGGGCTTCGAAGCCAAGGTCAAATTGCTGCAGGAAATTGATGCCTATGCCCGCGCCAAGGACCCGCGGGTCCGGCAGGTCAGCGCCAGCCTGGGCGCGTCGTGGCAGGTGGTGGAAATCCTGCGCGCCGACGGCGAGATCTATCGCGACATCCGTCCGATGGTTCGCATCAATGTGTCGATCGTCGCCGGCGAGGGCGACCGGCAGGAATCCGGCGGTCACGGCTATGGTGGCCGCGAAGGCTATGCGCGTTTCATCGAGACCGCAGCCTGGCGCGGTGCGGTCGATGATGCGGTCCGGCAGGCTTTGGTGAATCTCGAATCGGTGCCGGCCCCGGCCGGGGAGATGGACGTTGTGCTGGCCGCCGGCTGGCCGGGCGTCATGCTCCATGAAGCGGTGGGGCATGGCCTCGAAGGCGACTTCAACCGCAAGGGCACCTCGGCCTTTGCCGGCCTGATGGGCCAGCAGGTCGCCGCCAAAGGCGTCACGGTGCTTGACGACGGCACCATCGCCTCGCGCCGCGGTTCACTCTCGATCGATGACGAGGGCACGCCGACCAACAGGACCGTGCTGATCGAGGACGGCATTCTCGTCGGCTATATGCAGGACCGCCAGAACGCGCGGCTGATGAACATGAAGCCGACCGGCAATGGCCGCCGTGAGTCATACGCGCATGTGCCGATGCCGCGCATGACCAACACCTACATGCTGGCCGGCGATCGCGAACCGGGCGAGATCATCGCATCGGTCAAGAACGGCATCTATGCGGTGAATTTCGGCGGCGGGCAGGTCGATATCACCTCGGGGAAATACGTGTTCCAGTGCACCGAGGCCTACAAGATCGAGAACGGCAAGATCGGCGCGCCGGTGAAGGGCGCCATGCTGATCGGGAACGGGCCGACCGACCTGCATCGCATCTCGATGATCGGTAACGATCTCGCGCTCGACCACGGCGTCGGCACCTGCGGCAAGAACGGCCAGGGCGTTCCGGTCGGTGTCGGTCAGCCGACGCTGCGCATGGATCGCATCACCGTGGGCGGCACCGGTTAGCGTTCGCTTCGAACGCCAACCCCGCTTCAGAAATAGGCGATCAGCCGGCCGCAGGCGGCGACCGTGAGCCAGATCACGATCGACGTCATGCCGATGAGGCGCGCGCGCACCGGCAGCGGCGTGTGCGGCTGCAGATCGCGAACGCGGGGCGCGACGGACTTTTCGAACCAGGCGATATTGGCGAGCGCCAGCGCGATCAGCAGCAGCTTGATCTGAAAGACCTGGTTGAGAATGACGTGGCTCGCTTCGGCCAGGAACAACATCGAGCCCGAAAGAACGAGGCCGATAAATCCGAGAATGGCGATGAGGCGCGTGCGCCGCAGGAGGCTGCCGGGCCATGTCGACTGGAAAAAGCCGACGAGCCGCAGGTCCATCACCGCGACCGCGCCGAAGAAGATCATCAGCGACAGGATATGCGCGACATTCGCCGCCATATAGGCATAGGGCGATTGCCGTATCGTTGCGGCAAGCGCCGTGCCTTCCAGGGCGACGAAGATCGCGGGAGCGGCGTCGGACATTCAGCGCATCTCGACGGTCTTGCCGTCGACCGTGATCCGTTCGGCGCGCATCTCGTCCTTCTCAACGGTCGATGCATAGCCATAGGCCGAGACCGTCTTTCCGACGGCGACCATGTCCCTGGTGGCGCCGCGATTGATCATGCGTGACGTCGGCGCGAGCGTTACCGTCCACACCTTGTCGGGTGCCTTGACGGTGATGGTGGCGTGCGGATTTTCGTATTTCGACGTCAGGATCGTGCCGTCGACGGTGATCGGCTTCGACGCGTCGTAACTTCCCCATCCGTGATGAGCGAGCGCGCCGCCGCCGGCCAGTGCGAGCGTTGCCAGGGCGGCAAGCAGAGGCTTCATCATGACGTCACCTCGTCAGTTTCGTTTCTGCGCTAACGCACGACCCCGGAAATGCAGCAGGGCTTGCGGCGGGGTCGTGTAATCTTGTCCTTCAGGTAACAGCGCGCCGATGCCCCGCCGTAGCCCGGCCGGACATAGGTGAAGGCGCGGCAGCGGCTGTCGCCCTGACAGGCTTTGGCGCATGAGCCGCCGGTCGCATCGGGCGTGATCTCAAATGATCTGTAATCGCCGCCGGCGCGGTCGATGGAAAATTCCGTTTGCCCGACATTCGGCATGAGAAGCGCAGCGCCGCGAACGCCCGAGACGCAGCAACTGTCTTCTTTCGCGGGCGTGACGCGGTTCTTCAATCGGCAAATGGCATCGGAGGTCGTCGCGGTCGGATAGGAAAAGCTCCACGCGCGGCAGCGTCCATCGCGGTCGCAGCGCGCCGCGCAGGTGGCCGGGTCCGCCCCGCGCACGGGCCCGCTGGAATAGTCGCCTCCGGGACGGTCGAACCCGACCTGCGCCCGCGCTGCTGCGTTGCACCATGCGAGCGCAACGAAACAGAGCGCTGCCAAGACCCCCCGGTTCACCAGCCATTCATTCCTGGACACGATGATGCACGCTCCCGCCTGGGTGCATGATAGAATTTCACCGGCAAGGTTGCGAGCCTGGATTGCTGCGGACGCGAAGACGTGACCCTACGCGCTGAATTGATGGTCCGGGTTTAGGTGCGCGCGTCGCCATGACACACTTTGTTCCGCGGCCATGCCCCGGCGCATCACAGCGCGATGCGACACCCCTCTGAACCATCCGGACCGTTCTGGTCTTCGCCATATGACCGGGTGTCTGCCGGCGTTCTCGCCGGCATTATTGTGCTCGTCTGCCTGACCTTCCGCGACTACGGGATCTCGAACGACGAGGAAGTCCAGCACCGGTACGGCGAGCTGATCGTCAATTATTACGCCAGCGGTTTTCGCGACTCCGCATTGTTCAATTATTACAACCTGTTTCTCTATGGCGGGCTGTTCGACATCCTCGCGGTCGCCGCCGTCAAGGTGCTGCCGTTCGATGCCTTCCTGATCCGCCACTTCTTATCGGCGATGATCGGTGTTGCTGGCATCGCGGGATGCTGGGCAACGGCACGGCTCATTGCCGGGCCGCGCGCGGGCCTGATTGCGCTCATCGGGCTTGCGCTCTGCGGACCCTATTTCGGCGGCATGTTCAATCATACGAAGGACGTGCCCTTCGCCGCCGCGATGATCGGCGCCGTCTTCTTCCTGCTGCGCATCGGGCGCGATCTGCCGAAGCCGCGCTGGTTCGATGTCATCTGTTTCGGGCTGATGCTGGGCGCGGCGACCGGCTTGCGTGCGATGGGCTTGCTGCTGCTCGGTTATGCCGGTCTCATTGTGCTGTGGTGGCTGCCGCGGCCGTTCCGTCTTGCGGAAGCGGCACGCTTCGTATTGCTGTCGGCATTGCGCTTCGCGCCGGCCGTGGTGATCGGCTATCTGATCATGATCGCGGCATGGCCGTGGGCGGCGCTTGCGCCACTCAATCCGCTGCGCGCGATCTTTTCGTTCGCGCATTTCCATTACGAGATTCGCACCATCGTCGCCGGCGAGGTCTATCGCATGGCGGACGTGCCGTGGTGGTACGTGCCCTTCTATCTTCTGATCAAGGTGCCGCTGGTGGTCTATGCCGGCGCGCTGTGCGCGATCATAGCGTCAGTTTTGGCCGTGGCGCATGGCGGCCTGTCGCAGCTGGCGACCCGTCATCGCGAAACGGCATTCGTCGCGTTCGTCGCGCTGTTTCCGGTATTTTGTGAAGCGGTGACCGAGGGACCGGCCTTTACCGGCATGCGGCATTTCATCTTCGTCTTGCCCCCGCTCGCGGTCCTCGCCGGGATTGGCTTCGATGCGCTGCTCGACGCGTTGTCGCCGCGCCGCTGGATCGCGGCGGCGACCGCTGCCGCGCTCGCCTTGATCTTTGCCTGGGACGCGAGCCTGCTCGTCCGGCTGCATCCTTATGAATACATGGCCTACAATTCGCTGGTCGGCGGGCTGGAAGGCGCGGCGCGGCGCTACGAAATGGATTACTGGGTCAACATGATGCCGGAAGCGGTGCGCGCGCTTCAGGATTATCTCGGTCCGCCGCAAGACCAGTCGTCGCAGGTCTACACGGTCGGAGTCTGCGGCGAGAAATTCGCCTTCGACAATTACGCGGACAAGAGATTGCAGGCCCAGCCCGGATGGCTCGAAGCCGATTTCTTCCTCGCGCCGACGCAGATGAATTGCGATCAGCTCGTGGATGGCCGCGTGATCGCAACGATCCGGCGGTTCGGCGTGCCGATTGGCGTCGTGAAGGATCGCCGCGGTCTCAAGCAGAAGGCCCTCAACGAGCCATTCAGGTCGCTGCCACAATAAAGCGCCCGCCGCGGCAGGCCGGGGCGGGCGCTTGATCCGCAGGTGCGAGGGGACACACGACTGGCGGATCCATCGGGCGGCTGGGCAGGCCGGCCGATAGGTCAAACGGTGTGGCGGGCGGCGCGATCGGTCCGGGGCTGCTGGAAAGCCTCGTCGGGGACGATCGCGGGCGCGGTCACGGTGCCCGCATCCGGGCCATGGCGCCGATGCGAGCGCTTCGCGCGCGCCCGGTCCGCCAGCACGTCGGTCGGATCGCGCCACAGCGGCTGCGCGTAGGCGTCGCGCAAGTCGCTGCGGTTCAGGCCGATATCGCGAAGCATCCGGTCGTCCATGCCCGCCAGCATCCGGGCGCGGCGGCGATTTTTCAGGACGCGGGCGAGCTTGCGCATCCCGCCAAGGGCAATGGCGAAGGCCGAGCGGACGAGCGCCGGCTCCCGATGCCGGGTCCGGATCGAGGGGGAGCTGCAAATCGCGGTCATGGGTTGCTCCTGTGGCTCATCAAGGGTGCAGAAATCTCTCGCCGCAGGAGGGCTCCTGCGCGACCCGATTTCCGGCCCAGGTGATTTGGACTGACGCCGATATCGCATTCCGTCATTGATAAGTGAAACGAATGTTTATAATCTCAAGCATCAACGCAAATGATGAAAAGGGCAGGCTGCGCCAGCCTGGACAGACCCGATGACCGTCCTGATCGATATCGACCAGCTCCGCACTTTCATCGCCATCGCGGAGACCGGCAGCTTCACCAAGGCGGCTGAGGTTGTTCACAAAACCCAGTCAGCCGTCTCGATGCAGATGAAGCGGCTGGAGGAACGGCTCAACAAGCCGATCTTCGCCCGCGACGGACGCGCCTCGAAACTGACGGAGGACGGCGAACGTCTGCTCGATTACGCGCGCCGCATCGTGAAGCTCAATCTCGAAGCGCTGGCGGCATTCTCCGGGCCGGAATTGTCGGGTCGGGTGAGGCTTGGCGTGCCGGACGATTATGCCGACCGCTACTTGCCGGAAATCATGGCGCGCTTCTCGCGCTCCTATCCCGGCGTCGAATTGACGGTGCTGTGCGAGCCGTCAATCGATCTGTTGCGCAGGATCGACATGAACGATCTCGATCTTGCAATCATCACCGCGACGGAGACGCAGCGCACGGCCGAACAATTCCGCCAGGAGCGGCTGTTATGGGTGACGTCGGTGCGTCATGCGACACATACGGAGAATCCGTTGCCGCTGGCGCTTGGCAAACAGAGCTGCGCGTGGCGGCGGATTGCCCTTGAGCATCTGGAGAAACTCGGCAGGCCGCATCGCGTGATCTATACGAGCTCGAATGCCGGTGCTTACGTCGCGGCCGTGCTGTCGGGTCTCGCGGTCTCGGTGGTGCCGGAATCGACCTTGCGGCCGGGCATGCGCGTGCTCACGCCTGCCGACGGTTTTCCGGACCTGCCGCATTGCCGCATCGGCCTTGTCCGCAACCCGCATGAAAGTTCAGCGCTGGCGGATGCGCTGGCCGAGCACATCATCTCCTCGCTCGACAACCTGTCCGAAGCGGCGCAGGCTGCGGAATAACGCCGTCCTATTTGCGCACCGGCCGGAGCACCAGCACGTTTCCCGCGATCACGGCGACGAGGCCAAGCGCCGCGATGACGGTCCATTGGAAATTCTCGACGACCGTCGAGACCGCGAGTGCGAGTACGGGTCCGAGCACCGTGGCATAGGCCGCGCGGTCGGCGCCGATACGCCCGAGCAAGGTCAGATAACAGGCGAAGGCCACGACCGAGCCGATCAGTGCGAGATAGGCGAGACCCACCAGATAGGGCATCGTCCACTCGATGGTGAAGGTGTGTCCGTTCGCAGCCGCGTACAAACCCACACTCGCAGCGCCATACAGCATTGCGTAACCGGTCGCGGCGAAAACCGGGATCTTCCGCTTCGTCAGCGTCGCCGAAACCATGTTGCCGAAGCAGAAGGCGAGCGTGCCCGCGATCGTCAGTCCGAAAGCGATCAGCGCACCGCGCGGAAAGCTGTGACCGACGAGTTGAGGATAGAACAGCGCGCACATGCCGATCACGCCAAGGACGCCGCCGGCGACCACGCGCCGATCGATCGGTGCGCCGAGCAGCAACGCGCCGAGCCAGACATTGAAGAACGACGCGAGAGAAAAGACGATCGACAGCAGGCCCGAGGGCAGCGATTCCGCCGCGTGGTAATAGAGAAGGAAGTTCAGCGAGAACATCAGGCAGCCGAGCAACGCGAACATGCCATGCTCGCGCAGGCCGTAACGCATCCGGTCCCCGCGCAGGGCTGCGATCGCCAGCATGATCGGTCCCGCAGCGAGGAAACGCCACATCACCGAGACGTCAGGCGCAACGACGCCGACCTGAAAATGGATGCCGATCCATGCAAACCCCCAAGCCAGGACGACCGTGGCATAAAGCGCAAAATCGAACGGTGTGAGCTTCGCGCGCGTCAGCACAGGTCGGTCGCCTTTGCATCGATGGCTTCGACAAGGGCGGCCGGTGCGATCTCGATCTGCAATCCGCGGCGTCCGCCATTCACCAGCACGGTCGCATGCGACAGCGCCGCGCGTTCGATGAAGGAAGCCGCGCGCTTGCGCTGTCCAAGCGGCGAGATGCCGCCGACATGATAACCGGTGACGCGTTCGGCCTCGGCCGGAGGCAGCAAGGCCGCCTCTTTCGCGCCAGCCGCGGCTGCGAGCCGCTTGAGGCTGACCTCCTTGTCGGATGGCGCAAGCACGCACACGATGTTCGTGCCGGCCTTTGCCATCAGCGTCTTGAGGAGGCGCTCCGGCGCAATGCCCAACGCTTCCGCGGCCTGAAGGCCGATCCGCGGCGCGTTGGGGTCATAATCATACTCGTGCAGCTTGAAGGCGATGCCTGCGCGTTCCAGAGCGGCCGTTGCGGGCGTTGCTCTGGCCATCAGTAGGCATACTCGCTGAAGACCGGCTCGACCGAGCCGCCCCACGGTCCGTGATACTTCGTGAGCAATTCCTCGGCGGGCGTGATGCCACGCGACACCAGATCGTCCAACGGCTCAAGATATTTGGTCTCGTCCTCGCCGCCGGCATTCAGGCGGCGCCGCCGCACCAGTCCCTCGCGCGCGAGCTTGAGCGTCTCTTCGGCGAGCGACAGCATGGTCCGGTTGCGGATGGTCGCGGCGAAACCTTGCTTCGGCACGTCATCGCGAAGCTTCTGCCGCTCCTCCGCGGTCCAGTCCTTGACGATGTCCCAGGCGGCGTCGAGCGAAACCGCGTCGTACAGGATGCCCACCCAGAATGCCGGCAGCGCCGGGATGCGGCGCCCCGGCCCGCCGTCGGCGCCGCGCATCTCGAGGTAGCGCTTGAGGCGCACCTCGGGAAAGATCGTCGAGATGTGATTGGCCCAGTCCGAGATGGTGGCGCACTCGCCGGGCAATTCCTTCAGCTTCCCGGCAAACAGATCGCGGAACGACAATCCGGAGACGTCGATATACTCGTCGCCGCGCTTGACGAAATACATCGGCACGTCGAGCGCATAATCCACCCAGCGCTCGAAGCCCATGCCGTCCTCGAAGGCCCAGGGCAGCATCCCGGATCGATCGCCGTCGGTGTCGCGCCAGACCTCGGACCGGAACGACAGGAAGCCGTTCGGCTTGCCCTCGGTGAACGGAGAATTCGCGAACAAGGCCGTCGCCACCGGTTGCAGCGCGAGCGAGACACGCAGCTTCTTGACCATGTCGGCTTCGGAGGAAAAGTCGAGATTGGTCTGCACCGTGCAGGTCCGGTACATCATGTCGAGGCCGAGATTGCCGACCCTCGGCATGTACCGGGTCATGATGCGGTAGCGCCCCTTGGGCATCACCGGAATTTCGGCGCGGGTCCATTTCGGATTCATCCCGAGCCCGAGGAAACCGATGCCGAGCGGCCGGGCGACTTCGCGGAGCTGGGCGAGATGGGCCATCAGCTCGGTGCAGGTCTGATGCACATTTTCCACCGGCGCGCCGGACAATTCGAACTGACCGCCCGGCTCGAGCGAAATCGCGCCGCCGCCGGTGACGTCGTGGAGCCCGATGATGTTGTCTTGCTCCATGATCGGTTCCCAGCCGAGCAGGAGCTGCATGCCTTCGAGCAGCGCACGGATGCCGCGCGGTCCTTCATAGGGGACCGGGTTGTGACGGTGCACCGTGAAAGCGAATTTCTCGTGCTCGGTGCCGATTCGCCATTCGGCTTTCGGTTTGCAGCCCGATGCGAGCCACGCGACAAGTTCGTCGCGCCGCTCGACCGGCGTCATGTCAATCTGGTCTCGGGCCATCAAGGAATCCGACAAAAGGGCCGCGACCATACACGCGCCGCTGCGGAAAGGGCAATCGCGCGACGGCCTGTCAGGATTGCGCGTCGCCGCATTGACCTGTCGGCATATATGGGTTGCGAAGCGGCGCTTGATAGGCGCGCCGGAAAGGACATAACGGGCGCATGGCGCTTCCGTCCCGGCAGACCGTACTCAATCTCGGGGAGACATTGCTGGCCGGGACCATCGGCGGCGCCCTCTTGACCTATGCCGGGATACCGGCCGGCTGGTTGTCCGGTTCGATGATCGCGATCGCGATCGCGGCCCTGGCGGGTCGGCCGATGGGGATGCCCGCGCCGCTCGGTCGCGTGGTGTTCGTTCTGATCGGCATTTCCCTCGGCGGCGCGGTGACGCCGGAAACGCTGAAAGGCGTGTCGACCTGGCCCCTGTCCGTCGTTCTGCTTTGCGCGGCGATGACCTGCGCGATGTTCGGCAGCGCGCTCTACCTGAAAAAGGTTCACGGATGGGACATGCTGTCGGGGCTGTTCGGCTCGGCGCCCGGAGCGCTGTCGCAGGTGATGGCCTATGCGACGCAGTACCATTCCGACCTGCGCGGCATCGCGATCGTGCAGACGATTCGTGTCGTGATCCTCACGGCGCTTCTCCCGGTAGGTCTGGCGCTGTTCGGCCTGATTCCGGCAGCGCCGCCGGCGCGGGGATCCGCGGCAACCGATTCGCCCCTCGAGATCGGCCTGCTGGTCCTGATTTCGTCGGCGGCGGCGATTGTCGCGCATTATGTGCGCTTTCCGGGCGGGTTGATCTTCGG
>Ga0182748_1000570_pt1 | contig 39137 bp, 27 predicted proteins | sample eDN3rd37CKraftOP_FD_128877 | JGI IMG/M metagenome (GOLD analysis project Ga0182748, IMG submission 128877) | Enriched Organic Plus compost microbial communities from Emeryville, California, USA - eDNA 3rd pass 37_C Kraft OP (version 2) (version 2) ... | reverse complement strand
GGGCAACATGAGCGAGGACAACTGGTACTGGCACATGTACGACACCGTCAAGGGGTCGGACTGGCTGGGCGACCAGGACGCCATCGAGTTCATGTGCCGCGAGGCGCCCAACGCCGTCTACGAACTCGAGCATTTCGGCATGCCCTTCGACCGCAACGCCGACGGCACCATCTACCAGCGCCCGTTCGGCGGCCATACCGCCAACTTCGGCGAAAAGCCCGTGCAGCGCGCCTGTGCGGCAGCCGACCGGACCGGTCACGCCCTGCTGCACACGCTCTACCAGCGCAACGTCGCCGCGCGCACCCAGTTCTTCGTCGAATGGATGGCGCTCGACCTGCTGCGCAACGAACAGGGCGACGTGCTCGGCGTGACCGCGCTCGAAATGGAAACCGGCGAGATCTACATCCTCGAAGCCAAGACCACGGTGCTGGCCACCGGCGGGGCGGGCCGCATCTGGGCCGCCTCGACGAACGCCTTCATCAACACCGGCGACGGCCTGGGCATGGCGGCGCGCGCGGGCATTCCGCTGCAGGACATGGAGTTCTGGCAGTTCCACCCCACCGGGGTGGCCGGCGCCGGCGTGCTCATCACCGAAGGCGTGCGCGGCGAGGGCGGCATCCTGCTCAACAAGGACGGCGAGCGCTTCATGGAGCGTTACGCCCCCACCCTGAAAGACCTGGCGCCGCGCGACTTCGTCTCGCGCTCCATGGACCAGGAAATCAAGGAAGGCCGCGGCTGCGGCCCCGACGGCAGCTACGTGGTGCTCAAGCTCGACCACCTGGGCGCGGAGACCATCAACAAGCGGCTGCCCTCGATCCGCGAGATCGCGATCAAGTTCGGCAACGTCGACCCGATCAAGGAACCCATCCCGGTCGTGCCGACCATCCACTACCAGATGGGAGGCATCCCGGCCAACTATCATGGCCAGGTGGTGGACTGGCGCGACGGCGAGAGCCGTGTCATCAATGGCCTGTACGCCATCGGCGAATGCTCGGCGGTGTCGGTGCACGGCGCCAACCGCCTGGGCACCAACTCGCTGCTCGACCTGGTGGTGTTCGGGCGCGCGGCCGGCAACCACATCGTGGCGGCCCACCTCGAGCGCCAGCACGCGCACCAGCCGGTGCCGCAGGAAGCGGTCGATTTCTCCGTGGGCCGCGTCGCCGCGCTCGAAGCGCGTACCGGCGGCGAGAAGGTCCAGGACGTGGGCAACGCCATCCGCGTCAGCATGCAGCGCCACTGCGGGGTGTTCCGCACGCTCAAGCTGCTCAACGAAGGCGTGGGGCAGATCGAGGCGCTGGCCGAGCAGGCCGGCCACGTGTCTTTCCAGGACAAGTCCAAGGTGTTCAACACCGCCCGCGTCGAAGCGCTCGAGCTTGCCAACATGACCGAGGTCGCGCGCGCGACCATCAAGTCGGCGGCCAACCGCACCGAGAGCCGGGGCGCCCACGCCCTGGACGACCATCCCCAGCGGGACGACGAGAACTGGCTGCGCCACACGCTGTGGTATTCCGAGGGCAGCCGCCTGGACTACAAGCCGGTGCAGATGAAGCCCCTGACGGTCGACACCTTCCCGCCCAAGGCGCGGACTTTCTGAGCAGGACGCAGGCATGAGCAACAAGCGTATCGTGAAATTCGAGATCTACCGCTACGATCCCGACAAGGACGAGCGGCCCTACATGCAGAAGCTGGAAGTCGAGCTGCAGCCGACCGACAAGATGCTGCTCGACGCCCTCGTGCGCATCAAGAACGACGTCGACGACAGCCTGGCGCTGCGCCGCTCCTGCCGCGAGGGCGTGTGCGGGTCCGACGCCATGAACATCAACGGCAAGAACGGGTTGGCCTGCATTACCAACCTGCGCGACCTGAAGGAACCCATCGTCCTCAAGCCGCTGCCGGGGCTGCCGGTCATCCGCGACCTGATCGTGGACATGACCCATTTCTTCAATCAGTACCATTCGGTCCGGCCCTACCTGATCAACGACGCGCCGCCGCCCGAAAAAGAGCGCCTGCAGACGCCCGCCGCGCGCGAAGAGCTCGACGGCCTGTACGAGTGCATCCTGTGCGCGTGCTGTTCGACTTCCTGCCCCTCGTTCTGGTGGAATCCGGACAAGTTCGTCGGCCCGGCCGGCCTGCTGCAGGCCTACCGCTTCATCGCGGACAGCCGGGACGAAGCCACGGGCCAGCGCCTGGACAACCTCGAAGATCCTTACCGCCTGTTCCGCTGCCACACCATCATGAACTGCGTCGACGTCTGTCCCAAGGGCCTGAACCCGACGCGGGCCATCGGCAAGATCCGGGAACTGATGGTGCGCCGTGCGGTCTAGTCCGGGAACGTCGTGGCCGTGCTGAGCGAACGGGACCGCGAGCGCCTGCGGTGGCGGGCGCGCCGCGGCCTGCTCGAGAACGACCTGATCATCACCCGGTTCCTGGATGCCAGCATCCACGAGCTGACGGACGTCGAGGCGGACACGCTGATGCGGCTCTTCGAGCTGGGCGACCACGAACTGCTCGACCTCCTGCTGGGGCGCACGCAGCCGCAGGGGGCCGTCGATACTCCCGTCGCACGCGACCTCATAGGGCGCATGCGCGAGGCCTGATTTTTAGAGAGGAATGAGCGATGAAACTGTCTGACAAAAAGGCGACACTGAGCTTCTCGGATGGCTCCCCCGCCGTCGAGTTCCCCGTCTACCAGGGAACCGTCGGCCCGGACGTCATTGACATCCGCAAGCTGTACGGCCAGACCGGGATGTTCACCTACGATCCCGGCTTCATGGCGACCGCCTCGTGCGCCTCGAGCATCACCTACATCGACGGTGACAAGGGCGAGCTGCTGTACCGCGGCTACCCCATCGAGCAGTTGGCCGTGAACTGCGACTTCATGGACATCTGCTACCTGATCCTGAACGGCGACCTGCCCAACCAGGGCCAGAAGACGGAATTCGACTCGCTGGTCACGCACCACACGATGGTCAACGAGCAGATGCATTTCTTCCTGCGCGGCTTCCGCCGCGACGCCCATCCCATGGCCGTGCTGACCGGCCTGGTGGGCGCGATGTCGGCGTTCTACCACGACGCCAACGACATCACCAACCCCGAGCATCGCCGCATCTCGGCCATCCGCCTGATCGCCAAGATGCCCACGCTGGTGTCCATGGCCTACAAGTACTCGAACGGCCAGCCCTACATCTACCCGCGCAACGACCTGTCGTACACCGGCAACTTCCTGCGCATGATGTTCGCCACGCCGTGCGAGGAATACCAGGTCAACGAAGTGGTCGAGCGCGCGCTGGACCGCATCTTCATCCTGCATGCGGACCACGAGCAGAACGCCTCCACTTCCACCGTGCGCCTGTGCGGCTCGTCGGGCACCAACCCGTTCGCGGCCATCGCGGCCGGCGTGGCGTGCCTTTGGGGGCCCGCCCATGGCGGCGCCAACGAGGCGTGCCTGCAGATGCTAGAGGAGCTCCAGGCCAACGGCGGCGTGGCCAAGGTCGGCGAGTTCATGGAAAAGGTCAAGGACAAGAATTCGGGCGTGCGCCTGATGGGCTTCGGCCACCGGGTCTACAAGAACTACGACCCGCGCGCCAAGCTCATGCAGCAGACGTGCAAGGAAGTCCTGCAGGCGCTGGGCCTGGAGAACGACCCCCTGTTCAAGCTGGCCATGGAGCTCGAGCGCATCGCCCTCGAGGACAAGTACTTCGTCGACCGCAAGCTGTACCCCAACGTGGATTTCTACTCGGGCATCGTGCAGCGGGCCATCGGCATCCCGACCAGCCTGTTCACCGCCATCTTCGCGCTGGCGCGCACGGTGGGCTGGATCGCCCAGTGGGACGAAATGCTGTCCGACCCCGAGTACAAGATCGGCCGTCCCCGCCAGCTGTTCACCGGCTCGCCCACGCGCGACGTCAAGCCGATCGCGCAGCGCTGACGGCATCGGCGCCGGGCCATGCGCCCGGCCTGCCGAACGGCCGCCTTTCCGGGGCGGCCGTTTTCGTTTCCGCAGCGGCCGCCGGAGCTGGCGTCGGCACCGGTTCAGCCGCGTTCGCGGGTCTGCCCGGCAGCCTCCTGCTGGGCGTCCACCACCGCCAGCGCCGTCATGTTGACGATGCGGCGCACGGTGGCGCTGGTGGTCAGGATATGGACCGGCCGTGCCGCGCCCAGCAGAATGGGACCCATGGCGATGCCATGGCTGCCGGTCATCTTGAGCATGTTGTAGGTGATGTTGCCCGTGTCGAGATTGGGCATCACCAGCAGGTTGGCCGGCCCCTTCAGGGTGCTGTCGGGGTAGGCCTGCATGCGGATGGGCTCGGACAGCGCGGCGTCGGCGTGCATCTCGCCGTCGACTTCGAGGTCGGGCGCGCGTTCGGCCACGATGCGCCGCGCCTCGGCCATCTTGCGCGACGAGTCGGTGGGGCGGCTGCCGAAGTTCGAATGCGACAGCAGGGCGATCTTGGGCACCACGCCGAAGCGCAGCATCTCGTCGGCCGCCTGGATCGTGATGCTGGCGATCTGCTCGGCCGTCGGGCATTCGTTGACGTGGGTGTCGGCGACGAACAGCGTCTGGTTGGGCAGCATCAGCACGTTCAGCGCCGCGTAGGTCTGGCCGGGCTTGCGGCCGATGACGTCGTCCACGTACTTGAGCTGGTTGTCGTACTTGCTGGCTACGCCGCACAGCAGGGCGTCGGCGTCGCCGCGGCGCAGCAGCATGGCGCCGATAAGCGTGTTGTGCTTGCGGATCATCGCCTTGGCGATGGCGGGCGTCACGCCTTCCCGGCCCTTGAGCTGATAGTACGCCGACCAGGTCTCGTTGAACCGGCTGTCGTCCTCGGGGTCGACGATCTCGAAATCGCGGCCGGGCGCCAGGCGCAGGCCGGCCTTCTTGATGCGCATCCCGATCACCGAGGGCCGGCCGATCAGGATGGGCTGGGCCAGCTTCTCGTCCACCACGGTCTGCGCGGCGCGCAGCACGCGTTCGTCCTCGCCGTCGGCGTAGATGACCCGCTTGGGAGCCTGCTTGGCCTGCTGGAACAGCGGCCGCATCAGCTGGCCCGAATGGTAGACGAAGCTCATCAGCCGCTGGCGGTAGGCCTCGATGTCCTCGATCGGGCGGGCGGCCACGCCCGACTCGGCGGCGGCCCGCGCCACGGCCGGCGCGATCTGCACGATCAGGCGCGGGTCGAAGGGTTTGGGAATGATGTAGTCCGGGCCGAAATTCAGCTCCTGCCCGGCGTAGGCGCGGGCGACCTCGTCGTTCTGCTCGGCCTCGGCCAGCTCGGCGATGGCCTTGACGCAGGCCAGCTTCATTTCCTCGGTGATGCGGGTGGCGCCCGCGTCCATCGCGCCGCGGAAGATGAACGGGAAGCACAGCACGTTGTTCACCTGGTTCGGGTAGTCCGAACGGCCGGTGGCGATGATGCAGTCCGGACGTGCGGCCTTGGCGACCTCCGGGCGGATTTCCGGCTCCGGGTTCGCCAGCGCCAGGATCAGCGGCTGGCGGGCCATGCTCTCGACCATGTCGGCGGTCAGCACGCCTGCCGTGGAGCAGCCCAGGAACACGTCGGCGCCGGCGACCACGTCGGCCAGGGTGCGGGCCTCGGTCTTCTGGGCGTAGCGGCGCTTGTTGGCTTCCATTTCGGCGTCACGGCCTTCCCAGATGACCCCGCGCGAATCCACGACGTAGATGTTCTCGCGCCTGACGCCCAGGTGGACCAGCAGGTCCAGGCAGGCGATGGCTGCGGCGCCCGCGCCCGAGCAGGCCAGCTTGACCCGGCCGATGTCCTTGCCCACCACTTTCAGGCCGTTCAGGATGGCCGCCGACGAGATGATGGCCGTGCCGTGCTGGTCGTCGTGGAAGACGGGGATCTTCATGCGCTCGCGCAGCTTCTTCTCGATATAGAAGCATTCGGGCGCCTTGATGTCTTCCAGGTTGACCCCGCCCAGCGTGGGCTCCAGCGCGGCGATGATGTCGACCAGCTTGTCGGGGTCGGTCTCGGCCAGCTCGATGTCGAAGACGTCGATGCCGGCGAACTTCTTGAACAGGCAGCCTTTGCCTTCCATCACCGGCTTGGCGGCCAGCGGGCCGATGTTGCCCAGCCCCAGCACCGCAGTGCCGTTGGTGATGACGCCCACCAGGTTGCCGCGCGAGGTATAGCGCGACGCGGCATCGTCGCCTCCGGAATGGATCGCCATGCAGGCCGCGGCCACGCCGGGCGAATAGGCCAGCGAAAGGTCGTCCTGGTTGGCCAGGGGTTTGGTGGGGGTGACGGAAATCTTGCCGGGGGCGGGATGCGCGTGGTAATCCAGCGCGAGCTTGGTCAGGGTGTCGTCCATGCGGGATGCAGCCGGTGGGAGGAGGGAAGGGAGTCGATTCCGGGGCCGTTATTTGAACAGGAAAACCGGCCGGCCGGGGGACCGGCCATGCTGCGACGCAATATGGAATTGGGCCGGCGGACGCGCGCCGCTGCACGGCTTGCCGGGCCCGGCAGCCCGCCTCAGCGCTCCCAGGGCGGCTGCCCGCGTTCCCCCGCTTCCAGCCTGGCGCGCAGCGCCCGCGCGGCAGCCGGGTCGCCGCCCTGGCGGACCAGCAGGTCCAGCGCGGCCAGGGCGATCCATTCGGCGCCGATCTCGAAGAAGTCGCGCAGGGCGGCCCGCGTGTCGCTGCGCCCGAACCCGTCGGTGCCCAGGCAGCGGTAGGGGCCGGGGATCCAGGCGCGAATTTGTTCGGGCACGGCGCGCACGTAGTCCGTGGCCGCCACCGTGGGCAGGGCGGCGGCGCCGAGCTGCGCCGTGATCCACGGCCGCGCCGCCGCCCCTTCCAGCATGGCGGCGCGGTCGCAGGCCTGGCCGTCGCGGGCGAGCTCGGAAAAGCTGGTCACGCTCCATACCTCGGCAGCCACCCCGTATTCCGTTTCCAGCAACTCGGCGGCCCGCAGGGCCTCGGCCAGGATGGCGCCGGAACCCAGCAGCCGCGCCTGCGCCGCGCCGCCTGCGGCGCGCACCCGGTACAGGCCGCGCACGATGCCCTCGCGCACGCCTTCCTCCCCGGGCATCGAAGGCTGGGGCAGGTTCTCGTTGACTACGGTCAGGTAATGGAACTCGTCGCGCTGCTCTTCGAGCATGCGCCGCATGCCGTGTTCGAGCAGCACCGCCACCTCGTAGGCGTAGGCAGGGTCGTACGCCCGGCAGTTGGGCACGGCCGCGGCCAGCAGGTGGCTGGTCCCGTCCTGGTGCTGCAGGCCTTCGCCGCCCAGGGTGGTGCGCCCCGAGGTCGCGCCCACCAGGAAGCCGCGCACGCGCTGGTCCGCGGCTGCCCAGATCAGGTCGCCCACCCGCTGGAACCCGAAGATGGAGTAGTAGATGTAGATCGGCAGCATGGGCAGGCCGTGCGCCGAATAGCTGGTGCCCGCGGCGGTCCAGGACGACACGGCGCCTGCCTCGGTGATGCCTTCCTCCAGGATCTGGCCGTCGCGGGCCTCCCGGTAGCAGAGCACCGAGCCGATGTCCTCGGGCTCGTAGAGCTGGCCCTGGGCCGAATAGATGCCCACCTGCCGGAACAGGTTGGCCATGCCGAAGGTGCGCGCTTCATCCGCCACGATGGGCACGATGCGCGGGCCCAGGCCCGGCTGCTTGAGCAGGGCGGTCATCATGCGCACCAGCGCCATCGTGGTGGACATTTCCTTGCCGGCGGCCTCCAGCGCGAAGCGGCCCCAGTCCTGCGCCGGCGGTACCGGCAGGCGCGGCGCGTCGGCCCGGCGCCGCGGCACGCAGCCGCCGAGCGCGGCGCGCCGCGCGTGCAGGTAGCGCAGTTCCGGGCTGTCGGCCGGCGGCCGGTAGAACTTCAGCGCCAGGCAGTCCTCGTCGGACAGCGGCAGGGCGAAGCGGTCGCGGAAGGCCAGCAGGGCCTCGGCGTCCAGCTTCTTCTGCTGGTGGGTCGTCATCCGGCCCTGCCCGGCGGCCCCCATGCCGTAGCCTTTCTTGGTCTGGGCCAGGATGACGGTGGGCTGGCCGCGATGGCGCGCCGCCCGGTCGTAGGCCGCATGGATCTTGGCCATGTCGTGGCCCCCGCGCTGCAGCCGGTCGATGGCCTCGTCGCTCCAGTCCGCCACCAGCGCGGCCAGTTCCGGGTCCCGGTTGAAGAAGCGCTCGCGGTTGAAGGCGCCGTCGTTGGCGGCGTAGGTCTGGAACTGGCCGTCGACGGTGCGGGCGAAGGCGCGCGCCAGCGCGCCGGTCCGGTCGCGGCGCAACAGCGTATCCCAGTCGCTGCCCCACACCAGCTTGATGACGTTCCACCCCGCTCCCGAGTAGAGGGTTTCCAGCTCGTCGATAATGCGCCCGTTGCCGCGCACCGGGCCGTCGAGCCGCTGCAGGTTGCAATTGACCACGAAGACCAGATTGTCCAGTTTTTCGCGCGCGGCCAGGGTGAGGGCGGCGATCGACTCCGGCTCGTCCATTTCGCCGTCGCCGAACAGCCCCCATACCTTGCGGCCGCTGGCCGGCGCCAGCGTGCGGTGCTCCAGGTAGCGCATGAAGCGCGCCTGGTAGATGGCATTGATCGGGCCGATGCCCATCGAGCCGGTGGGAAACTGCCAGAAATCCGGCATCAGCCAGGGGTGCGGATACGACGACAGGCCCCGGGCGCCGTGCGCGCGGGCGGCGATCTCCCGGCGGAAGTACGCCAGGTCCTCTTCCCGCAGGAAGCCTTCGAGATAGGCGCGGGCGTAGATGCCCGGCGCCGAATGCGGCTGCATGTAGACCAGGTCGCCGCCGAAGCCGTCGCTGCGCGCGCGGAAGAAATGGTTGAACCCCACTTCGAACAGGTCGGCGGCCGAGGCGTAGCTGGCGATGTGCCCGCCCAGCTCGCCGTAGGCCTGGTTGGCGCGCACCACCATGGCCAGGGCGTTCCAGCGGTGGATCGCCGCCAGCCGCTGTTCGACCTCCAGGTTGCCGGGAAAGGCCGGCTGCTCGTCGCCGGGGATGGTGTTGAGGTAGGGCGTGCCGCTGCGCCGCAGCCCGGGCACGCCCAGCGCCGCCGCGTGCGCGCCGACCTGCTGCAGGATATAGGCCGCCCGGGCCTGGCCGTCGGCCTGCACCAGGGATTGCAGCGCGTCGCGCCATTCCGCGGTCTCGGCCGGATCGGGATCGGCAGCCGGCAGGGGCGGGGGGGTGTCGGGGTCGGTATGCATGGCGTTCTCCTCCTGGACGCCATCCTATCCGCGGCCCGGCCGCATGGGGCATCGAATCGACTGTGTAAATCCCGTTTGTGTGGCAAAAAGTGCTGCATAATTCGTAATCACAAGCATTTCATGCCATTTCCTGCCGGAGGCGCCATGAGTTCCCACCAGATGGACGCGACCGACCGCCGCATCCTGGACATTCTCCAGACCGATTCCAGCCTGACCAACGTCGAGCTCGCCCGCCGCGTGCACCTGTCGCCTTCGCCCTGCCTGGCGCGGGTCAAGGCCCTGGAGGCCGCGGGCGTGATCCGGGGCTACGTGGCGCTGGCCGACCCCTTGCGGCTGGGCCTGAACCTGAACGTCTTCATCCAGGTCAGCCTGGAAAAGCAGATCGATTCCGAGCTGGAGCGTTTCCAGCAGGCCATGGCCGACTACCCGGAAGTCATGGAGTGCTACCTCATGACGGGCGACGCCGACTACCTGCTGCGGGTGGTGGTCCCCGACATGCAATCGCTGGAGCGCTTCATCGTCAGCCACCTGACCCGCATCCCCGGGGTCAAGAACATCCGGTCCGGCTTCGCGCTGAAGCAGGTCAAGTACCAGACCGCGCTGCCGGTCGCCGCCTGACGCGTGCCGCGGAAAACGGGCGGGCCTGTCGGATAAACGAAATATGGAAGGGGGTATACTGCCGGGATGGCTCCAAAGGCTAGTACCAACCGCCTTCTGCCCTGCTATCCGCTATCCGGTCTGGCCGTGTCGCGGAAGGTTTTCCTGCATCGTACCGGGTGAAGCACCCGCCAAGGTGAAGCGCACAATGTCATCGGAACTCGAATCCTTATCCACCTCCTATTTGTTCGGGGGTAACGCCCCCTACGTCGAGGAACTCTACGAGGCCTACCTCGACAACCCCGGATCGGTTCCGGACAAGTGGCGGGAATACTTCGACCAGCTGCAGCACGTCCCGGCCACCGACGGCCAGGAATCCACCCGCGACCAGGCCCACGCCCCCATCGTCGCCTCGTTCGCCGAGCGCGCCAAGGCCAACGCCTTCGTGAGCCGCGTGCAGCAGGCCGACCACCTCCCCATGGCGGGCCGGCAGGTTTCCGTCCAGTCCATCATCGCCGCCTACCGTTCGCTGGGCTCGCGCTGGGCCGACCTCGACCCGCTCAAGCGCCAGGACCGTCCGCCCATTCCCGAGCTGGACCCGTCGTTCTACGGGCTGTCCGAATCCGACCTCGACGAGGTGTATTCGGCCACCAACACGTATTTCACGACGGCCGACACGATGACGCTGCGCGACATCATCAAGGCGCTGCGCGATACCTACTGTCGCTCCGTCGGAGCGGAGTTCATGCACATCTCCGATCCGGCCGCCAAGCGCTGGATCCAGGAGCGGCTGGAATCCACGTTCGCGGCCCCGCCCGTCGAGCCTGACCGCAAGCGCTACATCCTGCAGCAGCTGACCGAGGCCGAGGGCCTGGAGCGCTTCCTGCACACCAAGTACGTCGGCCAGAAGCGCTTCTCGCTCGAGGGCGGCGAAAGCTTCATCGCCTCCATGGATGAACTGGTGCACCATGCCGGCGAAAGCGGCGTGCAGGAAATCGTGGTCGGCATGGCCCACCGCGGGCGCCTGAACCTGCTCATCAACATCATGGGCAAGCGGCCCGGCGACCTGTTCGCCGAGTTCGAGGGCAAGCACGCCGAAGGCCTGACCGACGGCGACGTCAAGTACCACAACGGTTTTTCCAGCGACCTTTCCACGCGCGGCGGCCCGGTGCATTTGTCGCTCGCCTTCAACCCCTCCCACCTCGAGATCGTCAACCCGGTGGTCGAGGGCAGCGTGCGCGCCCGCCAGGAACGGCGCGGCGACACGATCGGGGCCCAGGTGCTGCCCGTGCTGGTACACGGCGACGCCGCCTTCGCCGGGCAGGGCGTGGTCATGGAAACCCTCAACCTGGCGCAAACCCGCGGCTACGGCACCGGCGGCACGGTGCACATCGTCATCAACAACCAGATCGGCTTCACGACCTCGGACCCGCGCGACTCCCGCTCCACGCTGTATTGCACCGACGTGGTCAAGATGATCGAGGCGCCGGTCTTCCACGTCAACGGCGACGATCCCGAGGCGGTGGTGTTCGTCACCCGCCTGGCCCTGGACTACCGCAACACCTTCCGCCACGACGTGGTGGTCGATATCGTCTGCTTCCGCAAGCTGGGGCACAACGAGCAGGACACGCCCTCGCTCACCCAGCCGCTCATGTACAAGCGCATCGGCCACCACCCCGGCACGCGCCGGCTCTATGCCGACAAGCTCGAGGCGCAGGGCGTCCTCGCCCCCGGCGAGGCCGACCAGCTGGTCAAGGACTACCGCCAGCTCATGGAAGACGGCCACCGCACCATCGAGCCGGTGCTGACCGACTACAAGAGCAAGTACGCGCTGGACTGGTCCGCCTTCATCGGCGCCAAGTGGACCGACGCCGGCGACACCGCCGTGCCGCTGGCCGAACTCAAGCGCCTGGGCGAGCGCATCACCACCGTGCCGGAAGGCTTCACCGTCCACCCGCTGGTGGCCAAGCTGCTCAACGACCGCCGGGCGATGGCCCGCGGCGAGATGAACCTGGACTGGGGCATGGGCGAGCACCTGGCCTTCGCCTCGCTGGTGGCCTCGGGTTACGCGGTGCGCATCACGGGGCAGGATTCCGGCCGCGGCACCTTCACCCACCGGCACGCCGTGCTGCACGACCAGAACCGCGAGCGCTGGAACGATGGCAGCTACGTGCCGCTGCAGAACGTCTCGGAGGGCCAGGCGCCGTTCACGGTCATCGATTCCGTGCTGTCCGAGGAAGCCGTCCTGGGCTTCGAGTACGGGTACTCCAGCGCCGAGCCCAACACGCTGACCATCTGGGAAGCCCAGTTCGGCGACTTCGCCAACGGCGCCCAGGTGGTGATCGACCAGTTCATCAGTTCCGGCGAGGCCAAGTGGGGCCGCCAGTCCGGCCTGACCCTGATGCTGCCGCACGGCTACGAAGGGCAGGGCCCGGAGCACTCCTCGGCCCGCATCGAGCGTTTCCTGCAGCTGTGCGCCGACCACAACATGCAGGTGACCCAGCCCACCACCGCCGCGCAGATCTTCCACCTGCTGCGCCGGCAGATGATCCGGCCCTTCCGCAAGCCGCTGGTCATCTTCACGCCCAAGTCCCTGCTGCGCAACAAAGATGCCGGTTCGGCGCTGACCGAGCTGGCGGGCGGCAGTTTCCGCACCGTCATCGGCGAGCTCGACGAAGCCATCCCGGCCGGGTCTGTCAAGCGGGTGCTGGCGTGCTCGGGCAAGGTCTATTACGACCTGGTCCATGCCCGCAAGGACCGCGGGGTGGCCGACGTGGCGATCGTCCGCGTCGAGCAGCTCTACCCGTTCGCGCACAAGACCTTCGAGACCGTGCTGCGCAAGTATCCCAAGGCCACCGAGGTGGTCTGGGTGCAGGACGAGCCGCAGAACCAGGGCGCCTGGTTCTATGTCCAGCACCACCTGTTCGAGAACATGCGCACCGGGCAGAAGCTGGCCTACGCGGGCCGTGCGGCTTCGGCCTCGCCGGCCGTGGGCTACCTCGCCAAGCACCAGGAGCAGCAGAAGGCGCTGATCGAGCAGGCCTTCGGCAAGCTCAAGGGCTTCACGCTGACCAAGTAACGAGATCGCGCAGAACCAACATAAACGGAAAAAACACGCCATGGCCATTACCGACGTCGTCGTTCCCCAGCTTTCCGAATCCGTCTCCGAAGCCACGCTGCTCACCTGGAAGAAGCAGGCCGGGGCCGCTGTCGAGGCGGATGAAATCCTCATCGAGATCGAGACCGACAAGGTCGTGCTCGAAGTGCCGGCGCCCGCCGCCGGCGTGTTGTCCGAGATCGTCAAGGGCGACGGCAGTACCGTGACCTCCGGCGAGGTCATCGCCAAGATCGACACCGCGGCCAAGGCCGCCGCCGCGCCGGCCAAGGCCGAGGCGCCCGCCGCTGCCGCGGCGCCCGAGCCCGCCAAGGCGGCCCCCGCCCAGGCGGCGGCCGCCGCGCCCGCCGCGTCGCCCGCCGCCGCCAAGATCCTGGCCGACAAGGGGGTGGACGCCGCCTCCGTCGCCGGCACCGGCCGGGGCGGCCGTATCACCAAGGGCGATGCGCTGGCCGCCGACGGCGCGCCCGCCAGGCCTGCGGCACCGGCTCCGTCCGTTCCGGCGCCTTCGCGAGCCCCGGACGGCCGCCCCGAGCAGCGCGTGCCCATGAGCCGCCTGCGCGCCCGGGTGGCCGAGCGCCTGCTGCAGTCGCAGCAGGAAAACGCCATTCTCACTACCTTCAACGAAGTCAACATGCAGGCGGTGATGAGCCTGCGCAACGCCTACAAGGACAAGTTCGAGAAAGAGCACGGCGTCAAGCTGGGCTTCATGTCCTTCTTCGTGAAGGCCGCGGTGGCCGCGCTCAAGAAGTACCCGGTGGTAAACGCCTCGGTCGACGGCAAGGACATCATCTACCACGGCTACTTCGACATCGGCATCGCCGTGGGCAGCCCGCGCGGCCTGGTGGTGCCCATCCTGCGCGACGCCGACCAGCGCTCGATCGCCGAGATCGAGAAGCAGATCGCCGACTTCGGCACCCGCGCCCGCGACGGCAAGCTCTCGCTGGAAGAGCTCACCGGCGGCACCTTCTCGATCTCCAACGGCGGGGTGTTCGGCTCCATGCTGTCCACGCCCATCATCAACCCGCCCCAATCGGCCATCCTGGGCATCCACGCCACCAAGGACCGGCCGGTGGTCGAGAACGGGCAGATCGTGATCCGTCCCATGAACTACCTGGCCCTGTCCTACGACCACCGCATCATCGACGGCCGCGAAGCCGTGCTGGCGCTGGTGGCCATCAAGGAAGCGCTGGAAGATCCGCAGCGCCTGCTGCTGGACGTCTGAGGAGCCTTCCATGTCCGCACAGCAATTCGACGTCGTCGTCATCGGCGCGGGTCCCGGCGGCTACATCGCCGCCATCCGCGCCGCCCAGCTGGGCCTGTCCGTGGCCTGCATCGATGCCTGGCAGAACGGGCAGGGCGGTCCCGCCCCAGGCGGCACCTGCACCAACGTGGGCTGCATTCCGTCCAAGGCGCTGCTGCAGTCTTCCGAGCACTACGACCAGGCCAACCACCATTTCGCCGAGCACGGCATCGAGCTCAAGGGAGTGGGCCTGAAGCTCGATACCCTGCTGGGCCGCAAGAATGCCGTGGTCAAGCAGAACAACGACGGCATCCTGTACCTGTTCAAGAAGAACAAAGTCACCTTCTTCCACGGCAAGGGCGCCTTCGCCGGCAAGGCCGAGGGCGGCTGGGCCGTGCAGGTCTCCGGCACGACCCAGGCCGAGCTGGTAGCCCGCCACGTGATCGTCGCGACCGGCTCGTCGGCCCGCGAGCTGCCCGGCCTGCCGTTCGACGAAAAGCAGGTGCTGTCCAACGACGGCGCGCTGAACATTCCCGCCGTGCCCAGGCGGCTGGGCGTGATCGGGGCCGGCGTCATCGGCCTGGAAATGGGCAGCGTCTGGCGCCGCCTGGGGGCGGAGGTCACCATCCTGGAAGCCATGCCGGAGTTCCTGGCGGCTGCCGACGAGCAGGTTTCCAAGGAAGCGCTCAAGGTCTTCCGCAAGCAGGGCCTGGACATCCAGATGGGCGTGAAGATCGGCGCGGTCAAGTCCACCGCCCGCACTGTCACGGTACCCTATACCGACGCTTCCGGCGCCGAGCAGAAGCTGGTGGTGGACAAGCTCATCGTCTCCATCGGCCGCGTGCCCTACACGGGCGGCCTGAACGCCGAGGCGGTCGGGCTCAAGCTGGACGAGCGCGGCTTCGTGGCGGTCGACGACCAATGCCGCACCAACCTGCCCGACGTATGGGCGGTGGGCGACGTGGTGCGCGGCCCCATGCTTGCCCACAAGGCCGAGGAAGAGGGCGTGGCCGTGGCCGAGCGCATCGCGGGCCAGCACGGGCATGTGAATTTCGCGACCATTCCGTGGGTGATCTATACCTCCCCGGAAATTGCCTGGGTGGGGCAGACGGAGCAGCAGCTCAAGCAGGCCGGCCGCGAGTACCGGGCGGGCAGCTTCCCGTTCATGGCCAACGGCCGCGCGCGGGCGCTGGGCGATACGACGGGCTTCGTGAAGGTGCTGGCGGATGCCTCGACCGACGAGGTGCTGGGGGTGCATATCATCGGGCCGATGGCTTCGGAGCTGATTTCCGAGGCCGTGACCATCATGGAATTCCGCGGCGCCGCGGAAGACATCGCCCGCATCTGTCATGCGCACCCGACCTTGTCCGAGTCGCTCAAGGAAGCGGCGCTGGCGGTCGACAAGCGTACGCTCAACTTTTGAGCCCGGGACCGGGCGGAGAGGGATGCCGCCTTGGCCTCCGGCAAGCAGCTTGGGAGTGTGCTGGCGGAGGGCGGCGTTCTTGACCCGTCCCCGCCGGGGGCCGGGCAGGGGCGCCGGCCAAGTCGTTCGGCTCGGGCGCGCCAGCAGGCGCCCTCGGCCCCGCTGCGCGGGGCTACCCTCTCTCCAATTGGCCGGCACCCCTGCCCGGCCCCCGGCGGGGACTCGCGGCTGCGGCATGCGGATGATCCTGCGGACGATGCCGGCGTGCTTCATGGTTATCCCGGATGTCTGGCAGGGCGTCGCCGAACTGCCACGCTGGCAGGCAGGCTAGCGGCATGACGACATCGCAAGCCTCGGTGCGGCACAGGGGAGATCCGGCCAATTGGAGAGAGGGTAGCCCCGCGCAGCGGGGCCGAGGGCGCCTGCTGGCGCGCCCGAGCCGAACGACTTGGCCGGATCTCCCCTGTGCCGCACCGAGGCGCCTTGAGAACCCGACCGCCCCATACCCGTTACGAAACAAGACCCCAGCTCCCTCCCCATGAACGTCCGCCAATACTACGAACAAGCCCTGGCCGAGCGCGGCTACCGTCCCGATCCCGCCCAGGAGGCGGCCGTCGAGCGCCTGCAGCGCTATTACGACGACTGGGTGCGCTTCAGGGCCATGCGTTCGAACGCCCTCAAGAAACTGCTGAACCGTCCCGAAGTGCCGCGCGGCGTCTACCTCTGGGGCGGGGTGGGGCGCGGCAAGAGCTTCCTCATGGACGCCTTCTACGCCACGGTCCCCGTCACCCGCAAGACCCGCCTGCACTTTCACGAATTCATGCGCGGCGTGCATCGCGAGCTCGAAGAGGTCAAGGGCATGCAGGATCCCCTGGACGAAGTCGCCCGCCGGGTGGCGCGCCGTTACCGGCTGATCTGCTTCGACGAGTTCCACGTGTCGGACGTGGCCGACGCCATGATCCTCTACCGCCTGCTGCTCAAGCTTTTCGAGTACGGCACTTCGTTCGTGATGACCTCCAACTACGAGCCCTCCACGCTGTATCCCGAAGGGCTGCACCGCGACCGCATCCTGCCGGCCATCGCGCTCATCCAGGCGCGCATGGACGTGCTCAATGTGGACGCCGGCGTGGATTACCGCCGCCGCTCGCTCGAGCAGGTGCAGTGCTACCACTCGCCCCTGGACGAACGGGCGGAGCAGGCGCTGGCCGAGGCCTTCCGCAGCCTGTCCGACACGGCGCCGCAGGAGCCCGTGCTGCACATCGAGCACCGCGAGATCCGGGCGCTCGCGCTGGGCGGCAGCGTCGTCTGGTTCGACTTCGCCACCCTGTGCGGCGGCCCGCGCTCGCAGAACGATTACCTGGAGCTGGCCAGCCGCTTCCATGCCGTGATCCTGTCCGGGGTCCCCCGCATGGGGCCGCGCCAGGCGTCGGAAGCCCGGCGCTTCACCTGGCTGATCGACGTCTTCTACGACCATCGGGTCAAACTCATCATGTCGGCCGAGTGCGAGCCCGAAGAGATCTATACCGACGGCCCCCTGGCCAACGAATTCCACCGCACCGTCTCGCGCATCCTGGAAATGCAGTCGCGCGAGTACCTGGACGCCGACCGGCGCGACGCGGCGACGCTCTGAGCGCCCCGCGGGGCCCGCCATGTCGCGCGGGCGCGGACGGGCCTGCGCGGGGACCCGCCCGCGGCCGCAGGCGTCCGCGTTCTGCCGACGATCCGTCCGGCCGGGCCGCAGCGGCCCCTGCGGGCGGAGGTACCGGCACGCTACACTTGCGTGTTTCCGTTCACAGCCGCAGCCTTTCCGCCATGAGCACCCGTGTCCTGACCGGCATCACCACCTCCGGCACTCCCCACCTGGGCAACTACGTCGGCGCCATCCGCCCGGCGGTCACCGCCAGCACCCAGGCCGGCGTCGACGCGTTCTTCTTCCTGGCCGACTACCACGCGCTCATCAAGTGCGACGACCCGGCGCGCATCGCGCGCTCGCGCCTGGAAATCGCCGCCACCTGGCTGGCCGCCGGGCTCGACCCCGAGCGCGTCACCTTCTACCGCCAGTCGGACATTCCCGAGATCCCCGAACTGTGCTGGATGCTCACCTGCGTCACCGGCAAGGGCCTGATGAACCGCGCCCATGCGTACAAGGCGGCGGTCGACCAGAACGAGGCCCGGGGCGCGGAGCCCGACGACGGCGTGACCATGGGCCTGTTCTCGTACCCGGTGCTCATGGCCGCGGACATCCTCATGTTCAACGCCCACAAGGTGCCGGTCGGCCGCGACCAGATCCAGCATCTGGAGATGGCGCGCGATATCGCCCAGCGCTTCAATCACCTGTACGGCGGGGGCAGGGATCTCTTCGTGCTGCCCGAGGTCGCGGTCGAGGAAGACGTCGCCACGCTGCCCGGGCTGGACGGGCGCAAGATGTCCAAAAGCTATGACAACACCATTCCGCTGTTCGAGGGCGGCGCCGCCGCCCTGCGCGCGGCGGTCATGCGCGTGGTGACCGATTCCCGCCAGCCGGGCGAGCCCAAGGACCCGGACGCCTCGCATTTGTATACGCTGTTCCGCGCCTTCGCCGCCCCGCACGAGACCGAGGCTTTCCGCGGCAGCCTGCTCGCGGGCATGGGCTGGGGCGACGCCAAGCAGGCGCTGTGCGAACGCATCGAGCGCGATCTGGCGCCCATGCGCGAGCGCTATGCCGCGCTCATGGCCGACCCCGGGCGCATCGAGGACATTCTGCAGGCGGGTGCGGCCAAGGCGCGTCGCATCGCGCAGCCGTTCATGGCCGAGCTGCGCGAGGCCGTCGGGCTGCGCAGCCTGCGCGGGCAGGCTGCGCCCGCGGCCGGCAAGGGCGGCAGGAAGGGTGTGCGCCAGGCACGCTTCGTCAGCTTCCGGGACGACGGCGGCCGCTTCCGCTTCCGCCTGCTGGCGGCCGACGGCGAAGAGCTGCTGCGCTCCGAACCGTTCGAGGACCCCAAGGCAGCCGGCGCCCTGATGCGCCGGCTGCGCGGGGATCCGGTCGGGCAATGGCTGCAGAACGACGGCCTGCGCTACGCGGCGGTCGTCGACGGCCGCCGCGCGGCCGAAGGGCCGGAATGCGCGGACGCCGCCGCGCGCGACGCGCTGGCGGCCCGGCTGGGCATCGCGCTGGCGGAACTCGGGGAGTAGGGTAGGCCGGTCCGGTGCTCAGCACCCGGCGCCAGCCGGGGCGGGAGCTGCCGATCCGGCTTCAATCCGGCGAGCAAGCGGTGCGCACGAGGCGCCCGCCTTCCAGGCGCAGGTTCCCTGGGCGCGATGGCGCCAATTCGACCGTGTCGCCTTCCTGCCAGCCGGCAAGCACGGGCAGCGCGCGCCATTCGGGGTTGGCGAAGGGTGCGAAGACCAGCGTGCCGGTGCCGCCGCTGGCGAATTCTATGGTCGTGTTTTCGATGATCTCGGGCTCGGCCAGGTTGGCGTCCAGCGCCAGGGTGCAGCCAGGCCCGATGCGGTAGACGATGCTCGCGCCGATGCTGGCAAAGAACAGCTCCCCCACGGTCAGCGACGCGCCGGCCAGCAGTTCGATGCTGCGGGTGCCGACCCGCGCCAGGGTGACGCCGTCGAGCCGCGCTGCCACGCCTTCCAGGACCAGGCGGCTGTAGGGCCCCAGCCTGACGTCGCGATAGACACCGCTGGCGGCCAGGTTCGCTTCGCCCACGACTTCGGTCTGGCCGGCGGCCAACTGCAGAATGCTCATGGTGAGGTTCCCCGTGTACGCACGGGGTCGAGGGGAGATGTGGCAGGGCTCGAACGCCGGGCGGTCGTCGCATGCGGCCAGCCGGCGGCCCGCCTGCGGCAGGCGCGTGGCGCCAGGTAGCCGCGCCGGCATAGGTTCCGGCGCAACCGCGCATTTTAATTCGTTCGTGATTATTTGTCACCTGTCCCCAACGGTCCAGTCCAAGGGGAAATCCGGGAAAGGAAATTCCCGAGGGGATATCCCGGAATGCCGGTGCGGCGGCCGTTTCGCCCGCGCAGGAGCGCCGGCAAGGCGGCGCAATGCGCGGACATGCCCCGCGCCGGGGCGCCGGTGTCATTCAGTTTTCATTTTCGCCCTCCATCATTGCGCCAGTCGCGTTATCCGTTACCCCTGGCTTTCGCGGCCGATGCCTGGCGCAACGGCCGCGCGGGGAGCGTTCGTCCTGCGATTTTTCCCTCACCTCCAATCGACGCCCACCATGCCCGATATCACGAAACTCTCCCGCCGCCGTACCCTCAAACTGCTTGCCGGCGCTCCCCTGCTGCCGCTGGGCGCCTCGATGGGCGCCACGGCGTTGCTGACCGCCTGTGGCAGCGACGACGATGACGACGATGACCAGGCTGCCGGTCCGGCGCCCGGCGCGAAGTTCCAGTCGGCCCGTTTCGTTCCCATGGACGCTCCGACCCTGGCCGACCCCGCCGCCATGGCCGCCACGTCGGTGAAGTCCGCGCTGGAGGTGACCTATAGCGACGGCACCACCGAAACCTACCAGCTGGGCTACCACCCGTTCTTCGTGACCGGCGACGAAGTGCCCGACGGCAAGGGCGGCACGGTAATCTCCGGCGGCTACTTCGACATCAACAACGATCCCATCATGGACGAATCCGGCGCCGCGCCGCGCCAGTTCTTCTCGAACTGTCCGGACGGTTCGTCGCTGATCCGCCTGGAAAATGCCAAGGTGGACGGCGTCGCGGGCAACCCCGTGTTCGCGGTGGTGCAGTTCGAATACACCGATTCCGACCTCGCCGGCGAAAGCATGTACGGCAAGCTGCCGTCGCCGATCGCCGTGCTGACGCTGGACCAGAACCCGGAGACCGGCGAACTGAGCCTGGTGAAGTACCACAACGTGGATACCTCGCCGGCCAACGGTTTGTGGATCACCTGTGGCGCCAGCCTGTCGCCCTGGAACACGCACCTGTCCAGCGAGGAATACGAGCCCGACGCCTCGCAGGCGGACAACGCCCAGCTGGATGCCTTCGGCCAGTTCCTGTATGCCGGCGCCCGGCGCGCCAACCCGTACGACTACGGGCACCTGCCCGAAGTCGTGGTGAACCCCGACGGCACCGGGACCATCAAGAAGCATTACTGCCTGGGCCGCATTTCGCACGAGCTGATCCAGGTGATGCCCGACCAGCGCACCGCGCTGATGGGCGACGACGCGACCAACGGCGGCCTGTTCATGTTCGTGGCCGACCGTGCCGCGGATCTGTCCGCCGGCACGCTGTACGTGGCGCGCTTCCAGCAGACCAGCAACCAGGGCGCCGGCGCCGGCTCCACGCGCTGGATCCGCCTGGGCCACGCCACCAGCGACGAAATCCGGACCATGGCCGCCGATCTGACGTTCGACGACATCATGGAGCGTTCGGCCGACGATCCGGGCGACGCGACCTTCACGCCCATCTTCTACAACGGCCGCCGCGAATGGGTGCGCCTGCGCGACGGCATGGACAAGGCCGCCGCCTTCCTGGAGACGCACCGCTACGCCGCGCTCAAGGGCGCGAGCATGGCGCTGACCAAGAACGAGGGCACGACCGTCAACGCCCGCGACAAGATCGTGTACTCGGCGCTGGCCAATATCGTCGATTCCATGATCGAGGGCAACGCGAAGTGGGACGCCGACAGCGGCGTCGCCCTGGCCGCGCCGATCACGGCCGGCGGCATCATGGCCGGCCAGATGGCCGGCGGCCAGCAGGACACCGACGGCGCCGCGATCGACAGCGAATGGGTGCCGCACGAATACTCGACCCTGCTGGTGGGCGAGGACATCGACGCCGACGCGCTGGGCAACACCGCGAATCCGGACAAGATCGCCAGCCCCGACAACCTGAAGTTCTCGGAGAAGCTGCGCACGCTGTTCATCGGCGAGGACAGCGGCAACCACGTGAACAACTTCCTGTGGGCCTACAACGTGGACACGAAGGAACTGTCGCGCATCCTGTCGTGCCCGGCCGGGGCGGAATCCACCGGCCTGCACGCGGTCGACGAGATCAACGGCTGGACGTACATCATGAGCAACTTCCAGCACGCGGGCGACTGGATCCGCACCACGCCCGACGAGGTCAAGGAAGCGCTCGAGCCGCTGATCGACGCCAACTACAAGGACAAGTTCGGCGCGGCCGTGGGCTATATCACCGGCATCAACCTGGGTTCCGGCGACTGAGGCGGCTTGCCGGCGGCGCGCGCCCGGGCTTCGGCGCGGCGCGTGCCGCAGATGGCTTGAACCGGCCAGGCGGCGTTCGCGCCCCTGGCCTGTTTTTCGTGTCCGGGCTGCACGCGCGCCGCGCTGCGGCAGAGCGATCCGGCGCCTCGCGAGGCGCGGCAGATGCCGTCCCGGAGTTCGCCGGCCTGTCCTGGGGCGGCGCGCTAGCGCTTCAGCTTGGCGAAGGCCTGGGCCATGGCTCCCTGGGGCGTCTCGTCGCCGCCGCGCCTGGCCGGGCGGCCGGCCGCCGGCCGCGCCGGGCCTGCGCTGCGCCGTACCGCGGGCTGGGCGTCGTCGTTCAGCCGCATGGTCAGCGCGATGCGCTTGCGGGCGATGTCGACTTCCAGCACCTTGACCGTGACGGTCTGGCCCACGCGCACGACGTCGCGCGGGTCCTTGACGAATTTCTCGGCCAGGGCGGAGATGTGCACCAGCCCGTCCTGGTGCACGCCCACGTCCACGAAGGCGCCGAAATTGGCGACGTTGGTCACCACGCCTTCGAGCACCATGCCGGGCAGCAGGTCGGAGAGCTTTTCCACGCCGTCCTTGAACCGGGCGGTCTTGAACTCCGGGCGCGGGTCCCGTCCCGGCTTCTCCAGTTCGCCGAAGATGTCGTGCACGGTGGGCAGGCCGAAGCGTTCGTCGGTGAATTCCGAGGGGGAAAGGCCCTTGAGCGCTTCCCGGTTGCCGATCACCTGCCGCACGTCGGCCTGGATGCGGGCCAGGATGCGCTCGACCACGGGGTAGGCCTCCGGGTGCACCGCCGATGCGTCCAGGGGATTGTCGCCGGCCGGGATGCGCAGGAAGCCCGCGGCCTGTTCGAAGGCCTTCTCGCCGAAGCGCGGCACTTCGCGCAACTGCGTGCGGGTGGGGAAGGCGCCGTGCTGGTCGCGCCAGGCCACGATGTTGCGCGCCAGCGAGGCGGTCAGGCCGGAGACGCGGGCCAGCAGGGCGGCCGAGGCCGTGTTGACGTCCACGCCCACCGCGTTGACGCAGTCTTCCACCACGGCATCCAGCGAGCGGGCCAGCTCGCGCTGGTTGACGTCGTGCTGGTACTGTCCCACGCCGATGGCCTTGGGCTCGATCTTGACCAGCTCGGCAAGAGGGTCCTGCAGCCGGCGCGCGATGGAGACCGCGCCGCGCAGGCTCACGTCCAGATCCGGGAATTCGAGCGCCGCGGTTTCAGAGGCCGAATACACCGACGCGCCGGCTTCCGAGACCACCACGCGCGTCAGGCCGAGTTCCGGATGGCGTTCGGCCAGGTCCGCCGCGAGCTTTTCGGTTTCGCGCGAGGCGGTGCCGTTGCCGATGGCCACCAGCTCGATCTTGTGGCGCGCGGCCAGTTCCGCCAGCGTGCGCAGGGCGCCCTCGCGGTCGCGCCGGGGCTCGAAAGGATAGACGGTGGCGGTTTCCACCAGCTTGCCGGTGCGGTCGATGGCCGCCACCTTCACGCCGGTGCGGATGCCGGGGTCCAGCCCCAGCACGGCCTTGGGGCCGGCCGGGGCGGCCAGCAGCAAGTCCTTGAGATTGGCGGCGAACACCCGGATGGCCTCGGCCTCGGCGCTTTCGCGCAGGCGGCCGATCAGTTCGGTCTCGAAGGCGGTCAGCAGCTTGACCCGCCAGGTCCAGCGGCAGACTTCGCCCAGCCACCGCTCGCGCGGCGCCGCGTCGGCGGCGAACAGGCCCTTGCCCAGTTTCAGGAAATCGGCGATGCGGGATACGCAGGGGTGGGGCACGAGGGCTTCGCGCTCGGCGTCCAGCCCCAGGCGCAGCTCCAGTACGCCCTGCTGGCGCCCGCGCAGCAGGGCCAGCACGCGGTGCGAGGGCAGGGTGCGCAGGGGTTCGCTGAAATCGAACCAGTCGCGGAAGTTCGCGCCCTCGGCCTCTTTGCCTTCGGCTACCTTCGAGTAGAGCTGGCCGGCGCTCCAGAGGTGTTCGCGCATGTCCGCCAGCAGGTCGGCGTTTTCCGCGTAGCGTTCGGCCAGGATGTCGCGCGCGCCGTCCAGGGCCGCCTTGGCGTCGCCGATCGAGGCGTCCGGGTTGAGATACTGCGCGGCCAGCGCCTGCGGGTCGCAGCCCGCATCGGCCAGGATGGCGTCGGCCAGGGGCTCCAGGCCGGCCTCGCGGGCAATCTGCGCGCGCGTGCGGCGCTTGGGCTTGTAGGGGGCGTACAGGTCTTCCAGGCGCTGCTTGGTGTCGGCGGATTCGATCTCGCCGCGCAGCGCGTCGGTGAGCTTGCCCTGCTGCGCCACCGATTCCAGGATGGCGGCGCGCCGGTCCTCGAGCTCGCGCAGGTAGGCCAGCCGCGTCTCCAGGTTGCGCAGCACCGTGTCGTCCAGCCCGCCCGTGGCTTCCTTGCGGTAGCGGGCGATGAAAGGCACGGTGGCGCCGTCGTCGAGCAGGTCGACGGCCGCGCCCACCTGCGCGGGGCGCACGCCGAGTTCCTGGGCCAGCTGGGCGACGATGCGTTGCGGGACGTCGGCCCGGAGGGGGGCGGCGGAGGCGGTCACGGCGGTAGCGGTCATGAAGGCGGCAAAGAGGGAAAACAAGCCGCGGATTTTGCCACAAGCCCGCCGGCCGCCTCCGGCCCGGCGCGGTATCATGGGCCGCTTCCCTGCCTGCCCTGCGCGATTTCCTCCATGCCGGATCCGGACCTGCCCTCCCTGTTCGCCGACGACGGTCCGCTGGCCGCGGCGCTGCCCGGCTACCGGGTCCGGCCGGCCCAGGTCGACCTGGCCGAGGCCATCGGGCAGGCCATCGCCGCGCGCTCCACTCTGGTGGCCGAGGCCGGCACCGGCATCGGCAAGACCTGGGCCTACCTGGTCCCGGCCTTCCTGGCCGGCGGCAAGGTGCTGGTCTCCACCGGCACCCGCACCCTGCAGGACCAGCTGTTCGCCCGCGACCTGCCCCGGGTGCGCGCCGCGCTGGCCGCGCCGGTCACCGCCGCGCTGCTCAAGGGCCGCGGCAACTACGTCTGCCACTATCACCTGGAGCGCCTGCAGGCCGACGACCGCGGCCTGAAATCGCGCGCCGAGGCCGGCCAGCTGCGCAGCATCCAGGTCTTCGCGCAGCGCTCGCGCACCGGCGACCGCGCCGACCTGGCCGAAGTTCCGGAAGATGCCGACATCTGGCATCGCGTGACCTCCACCCGCGAGAACTGCCTGGGCCAGGAATGCCCCCGGGTGCGCGACTGCTTCGTGCTCAAGGCCCGGCGCCAGGCGCAGGACGCCGACGTGGTGGTGGTCAACCACGCGCTGTTCATGGCCGACCTGGCGCTGCGCGAAGAAGGCGTGACCGACCTGCTGCCCGAGGCCGACACCGTCATCTTCGACGAGGCCCACCAGTTGCCCGATGTCGCCACGCGCTTCATGGGCACGAGCGTGTCCACCCACCAGCTGCTGGACCAGGCCCGCGCCATCGAGGCCGCCGGGCTGGCTCACGCGCGCGAGGCCGCCAACTGGAGCGAGGCCGGGCGCAGGCTGGAGCACGCCGCCCGCGAATTGCGCCTGGCCTGCGCGCCCCTGGAAAAGCTGCCGGGCCGCAAGGCCACGCTGGAAGCCATGCCCGCGCGCGCGGCCTTCGACGACGCGCTGGCGGGGCTGGCCGCCACGCTGGGCGAACTCAACCTCATGCTGGCTCCCGTGGCCGGCAAGCATCCCGACCTGGCCGCCGCCCTGCGCGCCGGCAGCGAGCTGGCCGCGAAGCTGGGGCGCTGGGCGGGGCCCGGCGCTGGGGCGGCCAGCCTGCAGTGCCCGGCATCTTCCGGGCAGGCCGACGCAGCCGGAACGCCCGCGGCCTTCCGGGCATCCGGGACGCCCGCGTCCGCAACCTCGGACCCGGACCAGGAAAGCCCGGAGGCCGCGGTGCGCTGGGTGGAGCAGGGCGCGCACCACGTGCGCCTGCATGCCGCCCCGCTTTCGGTGGCGCGCGCCTTTTCGCGCTGCCGGCGGCCGGGCCAGGCCTGGGTGCTGACTTCGGCCACGCTTTCGGTGCGCGGCGATTTCTCGCATTTCACCGCCCAGCTCGGCCTGGACGGCGCCCGCACCGGTCGCTGGGAGTCGCCCTTCGACTATGCCGCGCAGGGCCTGCTGTTCGTGCCGCGCACGCTGCCGCCGCCGCAGTCGCCGGATTTCGCCGAGCGTTTCGTGCAGACCCTGGCGCCGCTGCTGGAAGCCGGCCCCGGCGGCGCCCTGGTGCTGTGCACCACGCTGCGCGCCGTGGACCGGGTGGCGGGCTTGCTGGCCGAACTGTCGGCCCGGCGCGGCTGGGACCGTCCGCTGCTGCGGCAGGGCGAGACCACGCGCCGCGAGCTGCTGGACCGGTTCCGCCGCCTGCCGGGCGCCGTGCTGGTGGGCAGCGCCAGCTTCTGGGAAGGCGTGGACGTGCCGGGCGACGCCCTGACCCTGGTGGCCATAGACAAGCTGCCCTTCGCGCCGCCCGACGACCCGGTGGTGGAGGCCCGCCTGCGGGCCTGCCGGGCGCGCGGCGGCAACCCCTTCGCCGAATACCAGTTGCCGGAAGCCGCCATCGCGCTCAAGCAGGGCGCGGGGCGGCTGATCCGCACCGAAACCGACTGGGGCGTGTTGCTGGTGGGCGACGCCCGGCTGGTGGACCGCTCCTACGGCCGCCTGCTGTGGCGCGGGCTGCCGCCTTTCGCCCGCACCCGCGAACTGGACGAGGCGGTGGCCTTCTGCCAAAGAAAACGGGCTCCCGGGGAGCCCGTCGTCGACGCCGCCTGAGGCGCCGGGCCGCCGCCTTTCAGTTCCAGCTGAAGGGGTTCCACCAGCTGCTGCCGGCCTGGTAGCCCTGGGCCAGGAACTTGCTGTCGGGGTAGTTGGTATCCAGCACCCGCTTGACGTCGTCGCGCAGGGACTCCATGCCCAGCTTGTCGTAGGACAGGTACATGATGTAGAGGGCTTCCTCGGCGGCCGGCGCGCCGTCGAAATCGGTGATCACGGTCTGGGCCCGGTTGACCGCCGCCACGTAGGCGTCGCGCTCGTAGTAGTAGCGCGCCACGTGGACCTCGTTCATGGCGATGTTGTTGACCAGCCAGGTCAGGCGCGCGCGGGCGTCGTCGGCGTAGCGGCTGTTCGGGAAGCGCTTGACCAGCTCGTTGAAGGCGTCATAGGACTGGCGCAGGCCCTTGGGGTCGCGTTCGGAGGGGTCCTGGCCGGTGAGGTTGGACATGAAGGCGCTGGACGGCGTGAAGCTGACCAGGCCCTTGAGATAGAGCATGTAGTCCGTGCCGGGGTGGTTGGGGTAGAGCTGCTGGAAGCGGTCGATGGTGGCCAGCGCCTGCTCGGGTTCGTTGTCCTTCCAGTTGACGTAGGCCAGGTCGATCAGCGCCTGCTGGGCGTACAGCCCGAAGGGGTAGCGGCTTTCTATGGCCTGCAGGCGGGTGCGGGCCTGCTCCCAGTTGGAGGCGCTCATTTCCTCCTTGGCGTCCTTGTAGAGCTGCTCGGCGCTCCAGTTGGCGGTCTTGTCGTATTCGGAGCCCTTGGTGCCGCAGCCGGCGATCATGAGGGCGGCGAGCAGGCACATTAGCCCGCGCAGGACAAGGCCGCCCCGGCGGGCAGAAAACGGCAGGGGGGCGGCATGGCGCATCACGGTCGATTCCTCGGTGTTAGCATGGCAGACCGATTATATGATTTGTGCCCATGGCTGACATTGCCGCCCCCGCCGACCCGCCGCCCGAGGACGAACCGCAGGCGCTGCGCGTGGCGCCCGGCACGCCGGCCGGCCGCCTGGACAAGGCGCTGGCCGCGCTGCTGCCCGGCCATTCCCGCAGCCGCCTGCAGGGCTGGATCGAGGCCGGCCACGTGCTGGTCAACGGTCGTGCGGCTACGGTGCGCCAGCCGGTGGGGCCAGGCGACGAACTCACGGTCTGGCCCCAGCCGGCCCCGGAGTCCCTGGCCTTCGTGGCCGAACCCGTGGATTTCGAGGTGGTCGCCGACAGCCCGGACTGGATCGTGGTCGACAAGCCGGCCGGCCTGGTCACCCACCCGGGCGCGGGCAACTGGCGGGGGACGCTGCTCAACGGCCTGCTGCACCGCTATCCCGAGCTGGCGGGCGTGGCGCGGGCCGGCATCGTACACCGCCTGGACAAGGACACCTCCGGTCTGCTGGTGGTGGCACGCAACGAGCTGGCCCAGACCCATCTCGTGCGCCAGCTCCAGGCCCGCAGCATGGGCCGGGAATACCTGGCGCTGGCCCACGGCCGGCTGGCCGCGGCCGGCACCTGCGAGCGGCCGGTCGGGCGCGACGCCCGGGTGCCGGTGCGCATGAGCGCGGACCGGCCGCTGGCGCCCAAGCCGGCCGTCACCCGCTATGCGCCGCTGCGCCACGGCCAGGCGGGCGGCGAGCCGGTCACCGAGGTCGCCTGCCGGCTGGAAACCGGCCGTACCCACCAGATCCGGGTACACCTGGCGAGCCTGGGCCACCCGCTGCTGGGCGACGCGCTGTACGGCGGGCGCGGCCTGGCCGGCGCCGGGCGGCAGATGCTGCATGCCCGCGCCCTGCATTTCGAGGACCCCGGCGGGAGCGGGGAGCGCGCCTTCGAGTCCCGCCCCCCGGCCGATTTCCGCCGCACGACGGAGGCGATATCGTGGAATCCGTGAATCCGCAGGCCGGCGCGGCTGCGCTGCCCGTGATCGAAGGCCCCGCCTGGCGCGGGACGCGCTGCTTCTGCACCACACGGGCCGGGGGCGTGGGCCGTGCTCCCTTCGATACCCTCAACCTGGGCCTGCGGGCCGGCGACGACCCGCAGGCCGTGCACGAGAACCGCCGGCGGCTGCGCGCCATGCTGCCCGCCGAGCCGCTCTGGCTGGCCCAGGTCCACGGTGCGCGGGTGGTGGACGCCGACATTCCCAACGACACCCTGGAGGCCGACGCCGCGGTCACTGCCATGCCCGGGCGCGTGCTGGCGATCATGGCGGCGGACTGCCTGCCGGTGGCCATCGCCGATACCCGCGGGCGAGTGCTGGGCGCGGCCCACGCGGGCTGGCGCGGCCTGTCGGCCGGGGTGCTCGAATGCACCCTGCAGCGTCTGCGCTCGCGCTGTCCGGACGGCCGCTGGACGGCCTGGATCGGTCCCGGCATCGGGCCCGCCCGCTTCGAAGTGGGCGAGGACGTCCTGCGCGCCTTCGCCGGCCCGGACCCGGACGCGGCGGCGGCCTTCGCGCCGTTTCCGGGCCGTCCGGGCAAGTGGCTGGCGGACTTGCCGCGCCTGGCCGAACGCCGCCTGCGGGCGGCCGGCGTGGCCGACGTGCATGCCAGCGGCCTGTGCACCGCGGGCGATCCGGAGCGCTTCTTTTCCTACCGGCGCGACGGCGTCACCGGGCGCATGGCCATGCTGGCCTGGCTGACCGGCGACAGCCCCGATTGACAGGGCGGCCGCTGCAATGCACCATCGGCTGCGCAGTCCCGACTACATGGTGTCGACGTGAACGCCCCCCTTCCCACCGCCTTGCCGGTCAGCCTGGCGCCCGACGACATGGCGCGCATCCAGGCGGATTTCGCCCGCGACTGGAACCAGGCCTGGCAGGCCGCGCGCCAGGGCACGCTGGAGCCGCCGCGCGATCGTCGCTTCGCCGGCGAGGCCTGGCGCGAAAGTCCCGCCCACGTGCTGCTGGCACATGCCTACCTGGCCTCGGCGCGCGCCCTGGCGCGCATGGCCGACGCCGTACAGGGGCCCGAGCCGCTGCGCAACCGCCTGCGTTTCGCCGTCATGCAATGGGTCGACGCCCTGTCGCCGTCGAATTTCCTGGCCCTGAACCCCGAGGCACAGCGCTGCGCGTTCCAGACGGGCGGGCAGGCGCTGCAGGCCGGGCTGGCGAACCTGCTGGCCGACCTGCGCCGCGGGCGCATCTCCCAGACCGACGAAAGCGCCTTCGAAATCGGCCGCAACGTGGCGACCACCCCGGGCGGCGTCGTCTACGAGAACGCGCTGTTCCAGCTCATCCAGTACCGGCCGCTCACCGATACGGTCCATGAGCGGCCGCTGCTGGTCGTGCCGCCCTGCATCAACAAGTACTACATCCTGGACCTGCAGCCCGGGAACTCCTTCGTGCGATACGCGGCGGAGCAAGGGCATACCGTATTCGTGGTGTCGTGGCGCAACCCGCTGGCCTCCGACGCCGACGGCATCGACGCCGCCACCTGGGACGACTATCTCGACGGGGCGGTGCTGCCGGCGCTGGACGCGGTGCTCGACATCACCGCCCAGGAGCAGGCCAATGTCTTGGGCTTCTGCGTGGGCGGCACGCTGCTGGCCTGCGCGCTGGCGCTGGCGCATGCGCGCGGCCGGCGTCCGGCCGCCTCGCTCACGCTGCTCACGTCCTTCCTGGATTTCCGCGACACCGGCGTGCTGGACGTGTTCGTCGACGAGGCCCATGCGCGCCTGCGCGAGCAGCAGCTGGGCGCGGGCGGCCTGATGGCCGCGCGCGAGCTGGCCACCACCTTTTCCTTCCTGCGGCCCAACGAACTGGTCTGGAACTACGTCGTCGGCAACTATCTCAAGGGCCAGACGCCCGAGCCCTTCGACCTGCTGTTCTGGAACGCCGACGGCACCAACCTGCCCGGCCCCTTCTTCGCCTGGTACTTCCGCAACGCCTACCTGGAAAATAATCTCAAGGAGCCGGGCCGGGTCTCGGCGGCCGGCCTGCCGCTGGACCTCACCCGGCTGGACATGCCCGCCTATGTCTACGGCTCGCGCGAGGACCACATCGTGCCCTGGACCTCGGCCTATGCCTCCACCGGCATCCTGCGCGGCCCCAGCCGCTTCGTGCTGGGAGCCTCGGGCCACATCGCCGGCGTGCTCAATCCGCCGGCCCGGGGCCGCCGCAGCCACTGGGTCTCGCCGGCGGGGCGGGAACGCCTGCCGGGCGATCCCCTGGTCTGGCTCGAGGCCGCCGAAGAGCGCGCCGGCAGCTGGTGGGGCGACTGGACGCGGTGGCTCGCGCAGCATGGCGGCGGGCGCGTGCCCGCCCGCGCGCGCCTGGGCAACGCGCGCCACCGTGTGCTGGAGCCGGCGCCCGGCCGCTACGTCAAGGTCCGCGCCGTGTGACGGCCGGGCGCACAGACAAAGCAGGGCGGCTCTGGTATGGTTCGTACATTCGGGGACGGCGGGACACACGGAGATCGGTTCATGGGCGGCAGACTGGCATACGTCACGGGCGGCATGGGAGGCATAGGCACGGCGATCTGCCAGCGGCTGGCCAAGGAAGGGTTCCGGGTCGTCGCCGGCTGCGGCCCCAGCCGCGACCACCGGCAGTGGCTGGCCGGCCAGCAGGCCCTGGGCTATTCCTTCCACGCCTCGGTCGGCAACGTGGCCGACTGGGACTCCACCGTGGAAGCCTTCGAGCGCGTCGTGGCCGAGCACGGCCCGGTCGACGTGCTGGTCAACAATGCCGGCATCACTCGCGACGGCGTCTTCCGCAAACTGTCGCTCGAAGACTGGCGGGCCGTCATAGACACCAACCTCAACAGCCTGTTCAACGTCACCAAGCAGGTCATAGACGGCATGGTCGAGCGCCAGTGGGGGCGCATCGTCAACATCAGCTCGGTCAACGGGCAGAAAGGGCAGTTCGGACAAACCAACTATTCGACCGCCAAGGCCGGCATCCATGGCTTCACCATGGCGCTGGCCCAGGAAGTCGCCAGCAAGGGCGTGACGGTCAATACCGTTTCGCCCGGGTACATCGGAACGGAAATGGTGCGCGCCATCCGGCCGGACGTGCTCGACAAGATCGTCGCCACCATACCGGTGCGCCGGCTCGGAACGCCCGAAGAGATCGCCTCCATCGTGGCGTGGATCGCTTCCGACGACGCCGGGTTCGCGACGGGGGCCGACTTCTCGCTCAACGGCGGCCTGCACATGGGTTGACGCAACCCAGGGGACAACGATGACTGAGACGCAAGAGGGCGCCAAGCCGCGCCTGATCAAGAAATATCCCAACCGCCGCCTGTACGATACCCAGACCAGCACCTACATCACCCTGGCCGACGTCAAGCAGCTGGTGCTGGCGCACGAGACCTTCCAGGTGGTCGACGCCAAGACGGGCGACGACCTGACCCGCAGCATCCTGCTGCAGATCATCCTCGAAGAGGAAAGCGGTGGCCTGCCCATGTTCTCGTCCAACATGCTGGCGCAGATCATCCGTTTCTACGGCCACGCCATGCAGGGCATCATGGGCTCGTACCTGGAAAAGAACATCCAGGCCTTCATGGAGATCCAGGAGCGCATGGCCGAACAGTCCAAGGGCCTGTACGGCGCGCAGTTCGGCCCGGAGGCCTGGGCGCAGTTCATGAACGTGCAGACGCCCATGATGCAGAACATGATGAACAACTACATCGAGCAGAGCAAGAACCTGTTCGTGCAGATGCAGGACCAGATGCAGGACCAGACCCGCGCCATGTTCTCCACCTTTCCCTTCGCGCCGGGTTCCGGCCCGGGCGGCGGACGCAAGTAGGGGTCTTTCAGGGCAGAGGCATGCCGGGGCGCCCGCGGGCGCCCCGGTCGTTTCAGGCTTCCGTCAGCGCGCCGCCGTTAGTATTGCAATGAACAAGACGCATTTGCAGTCTCCGATTGCAGTGCCGTTCGCAATGCTTGAAGCCGCCTTCCGTGCGCGGCTGCGGCCGTCCGGAGTCTCCACCCCATGTCCATCCGCATTTCCGCCATGGCCGCAGCGCTGGCCATGATGAGTTCCGTCGCCTGCGCCGCGGAGTATCCCATCGGCAAGCCGGCCGAGCGCGGCGGCATGGAGATCGGCGCCGTCTACCTGCAGCCCGTCGAGATGGATCCCCCGGGCCTCATGCGCCCCGCCGCGGAGTCCGACATCCACCTCGAGGCGGACATCCACGCCACGGCCGATAACGACAACGGCTTCCCGGAAGGCGAATGGATTCCGTACCTGACGGTGCGGTACGAATTGCGCAAGCAGGGCGGCCAGCCGTCCTCCGGCGACCTGATGCCCATGGTCGCGAACGACGGTCCGCACTACGGCGACAATGTCCGGCTCGACGGGCCGGGGCGCTACCACCTGAAGTTCTCCGTCATGCCGCCCGGCGCGGCGGGCATGTCCCACTTCGGCCGCCATGTCGACAAGGAAACCGGCGTGGGGCCGTGGTTCGCTCCCTTCGAGCTGGAGTACGACTTCGTCTACGCCGGTACGGGCAAGAAGGGGGGGTATTGACGATGCTCCGCGGCCCGCGGGCGGCAGGGGTGCGCGTCCTGCTGGCCGGCGCGGTGTTTTCCGCCGCGGCGGCGGCCGCGGACCTGCCCACCCTGCGCCTGACCTTCCGGCCGGACGGCCGCTTCGAGCCCGACGTGCTCGAGGTGCCCGCCGGCCGCTTCAAGATCGAGCTGGTCAACGCCAGCGACCAGCCGGTGGAATTCGAAAGCCTGCCCCTGCGCAAGGAAAAGGTCCTGGGCCCGGGCGTCACGTCTTTCGTCGTCATCACCGTCAAGCGGCCCGGCCGGTATCCCTTCTTCGACGATTTCCACCCGGACGTCAAGGGCGAGCTGGTGGTCGTGCCGGCCCGGGATTGAGCGTTTCGCCATGGAACAGGTGCTTTTCATCGTCTGGCGCGAAAGCGTCGAAGCCCTGCTGGTGGTGGGCATCCTCCATGCCTGGCTGCGGGCCTCGCCCGGCGGGCGCCGCGGCCTGCCCTGGCTGTGGGCCGGCGTGGCCGCCGGGCTGGCGCTGGCGTTCCTGCTCGCGCTGGTGCTGCTGGGCATGTCGTCGTGGCTGTCGGACGAAGGGCAGGAGTGGTTCCAGGCCGGCATGTCGCTGGCGGCCTGCGCGCTCATCCTGCAAATGGTGGTGTGGACGCGGCGGCACGGGCGCACCCTCAAGTCCGAACTCGAATCGGGCGCCAGCGACCGGCTCGGCCGCTCGGACGGCTGGGGCCTGCTGGCGCTGGCGGCAATCGCCGTGGCCCGCGAAGGCAGCGAAACCGTGGTGTTCCTCTACGGCACCGTGGCAGCGGGGCAGGGTGCCGGCATGCCGGCCCTGGCGGGCGCCGGCGTCGCGGGGCTGCTCGCGGCGCTCGGCACGTTCTGGCTGCTGCAGTGGGCGGGCAAGCGCTTCGCCTGGCGATTGTTCTTCCGCCTGACCGAGATCCTGCTGCTGTGCCTGGCCGCTGCGCTGCTGGTCGGCGGCCTGGACCGCCTGATTTCGCTCGATGCCGTGCCGGCCCTGATCGATCCGGTCTGGGACAGTTCCTGGCTGCTGGACGACGGCACGGGGCCGGGCAAGGTGCTGGCGGATTTCGCCGGCTATCGCGCCCTTCCGGCGCTGACCGTCGTGCTGGCGTGGGCCGCATACTGGGCGGTCGCGGCGGCGCTGCTGCGCCGCGCCGGCGGCGCCGGGGCCAAGGCCGCTCCATGAGTGCGCACGGCCTGTCGCTGCGGCAGTCCGCCGCACGCGCCGCCGATTTCCTGCGCGACCATGCGGCGCTGCTGCGGGGCCTGCAATGGGCCATCGTCGGCGTCTATGCCTTCCTGCTCATCGTGCCCGCCTGCCTGCCGCTGCCGGGCAGCGCCGCATCGGTGTTCGACAATCTCACGGTGCTGGCGCAGTTCGCGTTCTGGGGCGTGTGGTGGCCGTTCGTGCTGGTGTCCATGCCCCTGCTGGGGCGAGCCTGGTGCGGCTGGCTGTGCCCCGAAGGCATGCTGACAGAATGGGCCAGCGAACGGGGCCAGGGCCGCGCCATTCCCAAATGGATGCGCTGGGGGGGCTGGCCCTTCGTCGCCTTCGCCGGCACCACGGTCTACGGCCAGTTGGTCAGCGTCTACCAGTATCCGCTGGCCGCGCTGGCGGTACTGGGCGGGTCCACGCTCGCCGCCCTGGCCGTGGGCTGGCGATACGGCCGCGGCAAGCGCGTCTGGTGCCGCCATCTCTGCCCGGTGAACGGGGTGTTCAACCTGCTGGCCCGGCTCGCGCCCTGGCACTTCCGGGTCGACGCCCAGGCCTGGCGCCGGCCCGCCGGGCGCACGCAGGCCATCAATTGCGCGCCCCTGGTGCCGCTGCGCCACATGCAGGGGGCGGGGGACTGCCATATGTGCGGGCGCTGCAGCGGCTACCGGGGCGCCATTGCGTTGACGCCGCGCTCGCCGGAATCCGAGATCGTCGAGGTTGCGCACGGCGAGGCCTGGCAGACGGCGCTGATCGCCTTCGGCCTCATGGGGCTGGCGGTGGGCGCCTTCCTGTGGAGCGCCAGCCCCTGGTTCGTGGCGCTCAAGCAATGGGCCGCCGCGTGGCTGATCGATCGCGATATCTATTGGCCCCTGGCGGACAACGCGCCGTGGTTCGTGCTGACGCACTATCCCGAGGTCAACGACAGCTTTTCCTGGCTGGACGGCGCCTGCATCGTGCTGTTCGCGCTCGGAGGCGCGCTGCTGGCCGGCGGGCCGGCCTGGGCCGGGGCCTGGCTGGCCGACCGGCTGCTGCCGGGTCCGGGCAACCCGCACCGGATGGCGCAGGCCATGATCCCGGCCGCCGGCGCGGGCGTCTTCCTGGGCCTGTCGGCCACCACGGTCACTCTGCTGCGCCACGAGGGCCTGAAGCTGGCGTGGGTGCCGGCCGCCCGCTTCGCCCTGCTGGCGCTGGCGCTGGCCTGGACCCTGCGGCTGGCGTGGCGGCTGGCCGGCGGCCGGCAGCCCGTGCCGGTCAGGCGCCTGCCGGCGATGGCCGCCATGGCGGCGGGGCTGGCGCCCTTCGCCACGGCCTGGGTGCTGTTCTTCGCGGTCTGGTAGGGCGCGGCGCGATACCCGCGGGGAACGGCAGGCGGGGCCGCGGTGCGCAAAGTGGCCGCGGGTTCCGCCGCGACCGATACAATCGGACTCATGTCCCTGGTCCTGCTCCTCGCGCTTCCCTTCGCCGGCGCCCTGTGCGCCGCCTGCCTGCCCGCCCGGGCCCGCAACGCGGAATCCTGGCTGGCCGGCGGCGTGGCGCTGGCCGGCGCGGTCCAGACGCTGCTGCTGTTCCCCCGGGTGGCCGCCGGCGGCGTGCTGCAGGCGCGCTGGACATGGCTGCCGGAATACGGGCTGGACTTCGTGCTGCGCATGGACGGCTTCGCCTGGCTGTTCTCCATGCTGGTCACCGGCATCGGCGCGTTGGTGGTGCTTTACGCGCGCTACTACATGTCCCCGCAGGACCCGGTGGCGCGCTTCTTTTCCTTCTTCCTGGCCTTCATGGGGGCCATGCAGGGCATCGTGCTCTCGGGCAACCTGATCCAGCTGGCGCTATTCTGGGAACTGACCAGCCTGGTGTCGTTCATGCTGATCGCCTACTGGCACCACCGCGACGACGCGCGCCGCGGGGCGCGCATGGCGCTGACGGTGACTGCCGCCGGCGGGCTGGCGCTGCTGGCGGGCATGCTGGTGCTGGGGCATATCGCGGGCACCTACGACCTGGACCGCGTCCTGCAGGCAGGCCCCGCGATCCGCGCCCACCCGTGGTACGGCGCGGCGGTGGCGCTGATCGCGCTGGGCGCGCTCACCAAGAGCGCGCAGTTTCCTTTCCATTTCTGGCTGCCGCACGCCATGGCGGCGCCCACGCCGGTCTCGGCCTACCTGCACTCGGCCACCATGGTCAAGGCCGGCGTCTTCCTGCTGGCGCGGCTCTGGCCCGTGCTGGCCGGCACCGAGACCTGGTTCTGGGTCGTCGGCGGGGCGGGCGTGTGCACCCTGGTGCTGGGTACCTACGCGGCCATGTTCCAGCAGGATCTCAAGGGCGTGCTGGCGTATTCCACCATCGGCCACCTGGGCCTCATCACGCTGCTGCTGGGCATGAACAGCCCGCTGGCCACGGTGGCGGCCATCTTCCACATCGTCAACCACGCCACCTTCAAGGCCTCGCTGTTCATGGCCGCGGGCATCGTGGACCACGAAACCGGCACGCGCGACATGCGCCGGCTCAGCGGGCTGCGCGCGGCCATGCCGGTGACGGCGACGCTGGCCACCGTGGCCAGCGCCGCCATGGCCGGCGTGCCCCTGCTCAACGGTTTTCTCTCCAAGGAAATGTTCTTCACCGAGACCGTCTTCGTCGGCGGCGCGCCCTGGCTGCGCGTGGCGCTGCCGCTGGCCGCGACGCTGGCCGGCCTGTTCAGCGTGGTGTATTCGCTGCGCTTCATTCACCAGGTGTTCTTCGGCCCGCCGGCCGCCGACCTGCCGCGCCAACCCCACGAGCCGCCGCACTGGATGCGCTTTCCCGTCGAGCTGCTGGTGGTGGCCTGCCTGGTGGTCGGCATGGTGCCGGCGCTTACCGTCGGCCCCTTCCTGGCGAGCGCGGCCGGAGCCGTGCTTGGGGCCTCGCTGCCGGACTACGACCTGGCGGTCTGGCACGGCGCGACCCCGGCGCTGGGCATGAGCCTGGTCGCCATGCTGGGCGGCGTCGCCTGCTATGCGCGGGTGCGGCGCCTGCGCCTGAGCGCGGACGAAGAGGCGCCGGGCATCCGCCGGCTGGACGGCCGGCGCACCTTCGACCGGGTGCTATCCGCGCTGGACGTCGCCGCCGACCGGGTCCTGGAAGCCTGCGGCAGCCAGCGGCTGCAGCCGCAGTTGCTGCTGCTCGTCTGTGCGGCCGTGGCGGCGGGGCTGCTGCCGCTGGCCGCCGGTCCCGCCTGGACGCCGCGGGGCGGGCAGGCCGCCGATCCCGCTTTTGCGCTGCTGTGGGCGTTGGGCGCGGCCTGCGCGCTGGCCGCGGCGGTGCAGGCCAAGTACCACCGGCTGGCCGCCCTCATGTTGCTGGGCGCGACGGGCCTGGCGGTCTGCCTGACCTTCGCCTGGTTCTCGGCGCCTGACCTGGCCCTGACCCAGATGGCCGTCGAGATCGTCACCACCATCCTGCTGCTGCTCGGGCTGCGCTGGCTGCCCAAGCGCATGCCGCCCGAGGCCGGCACGGCCGGTGCCGCGGCGCCCGCCGCCGTGCTGCGCCGCGGCCGCGACATCGCCATCGCGGCCGGCGCGGGCGCGGGGATGTCGGCGCTGTCCTACCTGGTGCTGACCCTGCCGCCGGGACAGAGCATTGCCTCGTATTTCCTGACGCATGCGTTGACCTACGGCGGCGGCACCAACGTGGTCAACGTCATCCTGGTGGACTTCCGCGCCTTCGATACGCTGGGGGAAATCACCGTGCTGGGCGCTGTCGCCCTGACCGTATACGCCCTGCTGCGGCGGTTCCGGCCGGCCGAGGAAAGCATGGAACTGCCTGCGCAGCAGCGCGGCCAGGAAGCCGCCGACCCGGCCGAGCGCAAGGACGCCGTGCTGCCCGCCGGCCCGCTGGCGCTGCCCGCGGTGCTGGCGCGCCTGCTGCTGCCGATGGCCGGGCTGGTATCCGCGTTTTTCCTGCTGCGCGGCCACAACGAACCGGGAGGCGGCTTCGTGGCGGGCCTGGTCATGGCTACCGCGGTGGTGCTGCAGTACATGGTGGGGGGCGTGGCCTGGGTGGAGTCGCGCACGCGCATCCACCCGCAGTCCTGGATTGCACTCGGCCTGCTGTGCTGCGCCCTGACCGCCATGGGCGCATGGCTGGTGGCCAGGCCCTTCCTGACGGCCGGCATGGTGCACCTGCGCCTGCCGGTGATCGGCGACATCCACTTGGCCAGCGCGCTGCTGTTCGATCTCGGGGTCTACATGCTGGTGGTGGGGGCCACCATCCTGGTGCTGGTGGCGCTGGCCCACCAGTCGCTGCGCAGCCACCGGCGCGAGGCCCCGGCGCCGGGCAGGGGAGTCTACTGATGGAAGCCATCTACGCCCTGGCGATCGGCGTGCTGACGGGCGCGGGCGTCTGGCTGCTGCTGCGCCCGCGCACCTTCCAGGTCATCATGGGCCTGTCCATGCTGTCCTACGCCGTGAACCTTTTCATCTTCGGCATGGGACGGCTGCACGTCAACCGCCCGCCGGTCCTGCTGGACACGGACCGCGCGGGCGACCCGTCCATGTACGCCGACCCCCTGCCGCAGGCCCTGGTCCTGACCGCCATCGTCATCGGCTTCGCCATGACCGCGCTGTTCCTGGTGGTGCTGCTGGCCTCCCGCGGCCTGACCGGCACCGACCACGTCGACGGCCGGGAGCCGGGGCCATGAGCGCGCCCCGCCCGGCCGCCCGAAGGGGCGCGCGCTCCTCCCCCGGGGAGGATGTCGCGCAGCGACAGGAGGGCTGTCCAGCGAGCGCGCCCCGCCCGGCCGCCCGAAGGGGCGCGCGCTCCTCCCCCGGGGAGGATGTCGCGCAGCGACAGGAGGGCCGTCCAGCGAGCGCGCCCCGCCCGGCCGCCCGAAGGGGCGCGCGCTCCTCCCCCGGGGAGGATGTCGCGCAGCGACAGGAGGGCTGTCCAGCGAGCGCGCCCCGCCCGGCCGCCCG
>Ga0182748_1000569_pt1 | contig 39170 bp, 33 predicted proteins | sample eDN3rd37CKraftOP_FD_128877 | JGI IMG/M metagenome (GOLD analysis project Ga0182748, IMG submission 128877) | Enriched Organic Plus compost microbial communities from Emeryville, California, USA - eDNA 3rd pass 37_C Kraft OP (version 2) (version 2) ... | reverse complement strand
GGCTATATCTGGTCCAAGCTCAAGTGCGAAGGCGCGCCGCTGCTGCTGGGCCTGGTGCTGGGCCCCATGATGGAAGAGAACTTCCGGCGCGCGCTGTTGCTCTCGCGCGGCGACTATGCAACCTTCGTGGAGCGCCCGCTGTCGGCATCGCTGCTGGCCGCCGCCGTCTTCCTGGTCATCGTCGTGGCGCTGCCGTCCATCCGCAAGAAGCGCGAGGAAACCTTCGTCGAGGAAGATTGACCAACGTCGCGCCCCGCTGCGTGCCCGGCACGCGGCGGGTTCCGGCGGGAGGCGTTAACATGCGCCTTCTTCCGGAACCGCCGATGGAACCCGTACGCATTTCCAAACTGTTGTCCGAGCGCGGGCTGTGCTCGCGGCGCGAAGCCGACGACTACATCTCCCGCGGCTGGGTCAAGGTGGACGGCCAGGTCGTCTCGGAACTCGGTGCCCGGGCCCGCCCGGACCAGCGCATCGAACTCGACCGCGCCGCCCGTTCGACCCAGGCCGACCGCGTCACCATACTCCTGCACAAACCGGTGGGCTACGTTTCCGCGCAGGCGGAGCGCGGCTACCGTCCCGCCGTCGAGCTGATCGGCGCGGCCTCGCAATACGCGGGCGACCGTTCCGGGCGGCGCTTCCAGCGCGCGCACTTGCGCGGCCTGGCGCCCGCGGGGCGCCTGGACATCGATTCCCAGGGCCTGCTGGTACTGACCCAGGACGGGCGCATCGCCCGCCAGCTGATCGGCGAATCTTCGACCGTGGACAAGGAATACCTCGTCCGCGTGGCAGGCCGGATCGCCCCGGACGGCCTGGCAAAGCTCAATCACGGCCTGGTGCTCGACGGCCGGGCGCTGCGCCCGGCCCGGGTGGTCTGGCAGAACGCCGACCAGTTGCGTTTCGTGCTGCAAGAAGGGCGCAAGCGGCAGATCCGTCGCATGTGCGAACTGGTCGGCCTGAAAGTGGTGGGCCTGAAGCGGGTACGCATCGGCCTGGTGCGGCTGGGCGACCTGCCTCCCGGCCAGTGGCGCTATCTGCGGACGGACGAGCGATTTGCCTGACGGCGCCGCGCGGGGCCGTCTCAGTCGAAGCCGCCGGCCAGGCGCGCGCCCAGGAATTCGATGAACAGGCGGGTGCGGGCGGGCAGCAGCCGGGTCTCGGTAACCGCGTAGACCGGAACCGGCCCGGTATGCCAGTCGGGCAGGACGCGCCGCAGCCGTCCCGCGGCGAGGTCCTGCTGTGTTCCGGTCTGCGCCATCATGGCGATGCCCGCGCCCATGTAGGCCAGGCGGCGCGCCATGGCCATGCTGTTGACGGAAAAGCGCCGGTGCGGATCGATTTCCGCCCGCCGGTCGCCGTTCTGCAGCCGCCAGCGGCCAGGCTGGCCCAGAGGTTCGTGCCGGAAGCCTATGCATTCGTGGCGGGCCAGGTCTTCCGGCGCGCGCGGTTCGCCGGCGCGATCCAGATACGAAGGCGCCGCGTAGAGCGCGGCCGTCAGGGTGGCGACGCGGCGGGCGATCAGGCTGGAATCGGGCCGTTCGCCCACGTGGATGGCCACGTCGCAGCGCTGGAAGACCCGGTCGGCATGCTCGGGGGCCGCCAGATCCAGGTGGAAGGCCAGATCTGGGTAACGTCTGGAAAATTCCAGGAACTCTTCGGCCAGGAAATCGGTCCCGAAATCAGCGGGGAGGTTGACGCGCAGCAGGCCCGAGGGGTTGGCGACCAGGCCTTGCAGTTCTTCGTGGGCCAGCACGGCTTCGCCGACGATGCGTTGGCAGCGCTCGAAGTAGAGCTGGCCGGCGTCGGTGAGTTCCACCTTGCGCGTGGTGCGGCTGAGCAGCCGCAGCCCCACCGCGCGTTCCAGCCCGGTGATCTGGCGCGACAGGGTGGAGCGGGGCATGCCCAGCACCGCCGCGGCCCTGCTGAAGCTGCGCGCCTTGGCCACTTCCACGAACAGGGCCATGCCCTGCAACTGTTTCATGCCGTCGATTATTCCATATGCAGAACTAAGTTTTCAGGTTTAGTAGCTTTGTGTCTCCAATGGAAAAGTCCATAATACCCAGTTTTGCGCTGCACCATTCCGCATGACGGGCGGCGCGGTCCAGTCAGTCCATCCGGCGATATCCATGATCCAAATTCTACGTTCGGGCCGCCTCGCGGCCGTGGTGCTGGGACTCTCGGTCCTGGCCGCTTGCGGCGACGCACAGGACACGGCCGGCGCCCCGGCCGGCGCTCCGCCCGAGGTCGGCGTGGTGACGCTGCGTACGCAGCCGGTCTCGCTTACCAACGACCTGCCGGGGAGGACCGCACCCTACCGGGTGGCGGAAGTCCGGCCCCAGGTCAATGGCATCGTCCTCAAGCGGCTCTTCGCCGAGGGCGGGGAGGTCAAGGCCGGAGAGCAGCTCTACCAGATCGATCCGGCGCTCTACCAGGCCGAGTACGACGCGCGCAAGGCGGCGCTGGCGCGGGCCCAGGCCCAGGCGCGCACCGCGGCCCTGCTGGTCAAGCGCTACGAGCCCCTGGTGCAGACCCGGGCCGTCAGCCGCCAGACCTACGACGACGCCGTGGCCGCACGCGACCAGGCCCTGGCCGACGTGCAGGCGGCCAAGGCCGCCCAGGACACGGCGCGCATCAACCTGGTCTACACCAAAGTGCTCTCGCCCATCGAAGGCCGCATCGGCCGTTCGGCGGTGACCGAAGGGGCGCTGGTGACGGCCGGCCAGGCCGCCGCGCTGGCCACCGTGCAGCAGGTGGATCCCATGTACGTGGACGTGACCCAGTCGGCCAACCAGCTGCTGGAGCTGCAGCGCGCCCTGGCCAGCGGCCGGCTGCAGGCGGTGGGGCAGGACCAGGCGGCCGTGTCCCTGACGCTGCCCGATGGCACCGAATACGAGCACCGCGGCCGCCTGCAATTCTCCGAGATCACCGTCGATCCGGGCACCGGGGCCGTCACGCTGCGGGCGGTCTTTCCCAATCCGGAGCGCTACCTGCTGCCCGGCATGTTCGTGCATGCCCGGCTGAGCCAGGCCGTCGACAAGGACGCGCTGCTGGTGCCGCAGTTGGGCGTGACGCGCTCGCCCAACGGCGACGCGCTGGTGCTGGTGGTGGACAGCCAGGGCAAGGTCGAGCAGCGCGTCGTGCGCACCGGACGCGCCGTCGGCAGCCAGTGGCTGGTCACCGACGGCCTGGCGGCGGGCGACCGCGTGATCGTGCGCGGCGTGCAGATGGCCAAGCCCGGCATGGAGGTCAAGGCGGTGGAAGTGCCTGCCGGCGAGTTCCAGCCCTCCGGCCCCGCAGGCCAGGCCGCGCCCGCGGCTGCCGACTGAGGGAGCGGGCGCATGGCCAAATTCTTCATCGACCGGCCGGTATTCGCCTGGGTCATCGCCATCGTGCTGATGCTGGCCGGCGCGCTGTCGGTCCTGACCCTGCCGGTCTCGCAGTACCCGAGCATCGCGCCGGCCTCGATCCGCATCGCGGTGACCTATCCGGGCGCCTCGGCGCAGACCGTGCAAGATACCGTGGTGCAGGTCATCGAGCAGCAGATGAACGGCATCGACAACCTGAGCTACATGACGTCGTCGAGCAATTCCGACGGCAGCATGGAGATCGTCCTGACGTTCAAGCAGGGCACCAACGCCGATACGGCGCAGGTTCAGGTGCAGAACAAGCTGCAGCTGGCCACGCCGCTGCTGCCGCAGGAGGTCCAGCAGCAGGGCATACGCGTGACCAAGGCGACCAAGAACTTCCTGATGGTGGCCGGTTTCGTGTCGACCGACGGCCGCCTGAGCCGCAGCGACATCGCCGACTACGTGGCCGCCAACGTGCAGGATCCGGTCAGCCGAACCGAAGGGGTGGGCGACTTCCAGCTGTTCGGCTCGCAGTACGCCATGCGCATCTGGCTGGACCCGGCCAAGCTGCACAACTACGGCCTGACCGCGCTGGATGTGACCGCCGCCATCCGCGAACAGAACGTCCAGGTGTCCTCGGGCCAGCTGGGCGGGCAGCCGGCCATCCAGGGCCAGCAGCTGAACGCGACCGTGATCGGTCCGACCCGCCTGCGCACGCCCGAGGAATTCCGCAACATCCTGCTGCGCGTGGATGCCGACGGTTCGCAGGTGCGCCTGCGCGACGTCGGCAGGGTGGAGCTGGGTGCCCAGACCTACGAGATCAACAGCAAGTACAACGGCCGCGCGGCCGCCGGCCTGGGCATCAAGCTGGCCGCCGACGCCAACGCGCTGGACACGGCCGAGGCGGTGCGCCATACCATCGAGCAACTGCGGCCCTTCTTCCCGCCGGGCATGGACGTGGTCTATCCCTATGACACCACGCCCTTCGTGCGGCTGTCCATCGAGGAGGTCTTCAAGACGCTGGCCGAGGCCATCGTGCTGGTCTTCCTCGTCATGTATCTGTTCCTGCAGAACCTGCGTGCCACGCTGATCCCCACCATTGCCGTGCCGGTGGTGCTGATGGGCACGGTGGGGGTGCTGGCCGCCTGCGGCTATTCGATCAACACCCTGACCATGTTCGGCATGGTGCTGGCCATCGGTCTGCTGGTCGACGACGCCATCGTGGTGGTGGAGAACGTCGAGCGGGTGATGGCCGAGGACGGGCTGTCGCCGCGGGCGGCGACCCGCAAGTCCATGGGGCAGATCACCGGCGCGCTGGTGGGCATCGGCATGGTGCTGTCGGCGGTGTTCGTGCCCATGGCCTTCTTCGGCGGCTCGACCGGCGTGATCTACCGGCAGTTCGCCATCACCATCGTGTCCTCGATGGCGCTGTCGGTGCTGGTAGCCATCGTCCTGACGCCGGCGCTGTGCGCTACCATGCTCAAGCCCATCCCCAAGGGCCACCACGAGGCGCGCACCGGTTTCTTCGGGTGGTTCAACCGCGCCTTCGAGCGCAGCAACGAACGCTATGCCGGCAGCGTGGCCCGGGTGGTGGCCAAGCCCAGGCGCCTGATGCTGATCTACCTGCTCCTGGTGGCCGGCATGGCCTTCCTGTTCACCCGCATTCCGACTTCCTTCCTGCCCGAAGAGGACCAGGGCCTGATGTTCGTCCAGGTGGCCGGGCCCGCCGGCTCGACCACCGAACGTACCGAGCAGGTGGTGGACGCGGTTTCGCGCTACCTGCGCGAGGACGAAAAAGACGCCGTGCTGTCCGTTTTCAGCATTACCGGCTTCAACTTCGCCGGCCGTGGGCAGAACGCCGCCATGATGTTCGTCAAGCTGCGAGACTGGGACGAGCGCGGCAAGGGCTTGCGGGCAGCCGACGTCGCGCGCCGGGCCATGGCCCATTTCGCGGCTACGGTCAAGGACGCCCAGGTATTCGCCTTTACGCCGCCGGCGGTCATGGAGCTGGGCAACGCCACGGGCTTCGACTTCGAGTTGCAGGACCGGGCCGGGGTGGGGCACGATGCGCTGCTCGCGGCGCGCAACCAATTGCTGGCCGAGGCGTCCCGCCACCCCGCGCTGCAGTCGGTGCGGCCCAACGGGGTCGAGGACGCTCCCCAGTACGAGCTCGACATCGACCGCGAGAAGGCCCGCGCCCTGGGCGTGAGCATCTCGGACATCAACCAGACCCTGTCGGTGGCCTGGGGCTCTTCGTACATCAACGATTTCGTGGACCGCGGCCGGGTCAAGAAGGTGTTCGTGCAGGGCGAGGCCGCGGCCCGCATGCTGCCGCAGGATCTCGGCAAGTGGTACGTGCGCAACGCCTCCGGCCAGATGGTGTCTTTCGACGCCTTCTCCAGCGCCCGCTGGAGCTACGGGCCGCAGAAGCTGGGCCGCTACAACGGTGTGCCCGCCTACGAGATCCTGGGCGAGCCGGCGCCGGGCTACAGCTCGGGCTACGCCATGCAGGTCATGGAAGAGCTCGCGGCCAAGCTGCCGGCCGGCGTGGGCTACGAATGGACCGGGCTGTCCTTCGAGGAGCGCTTGTCCGGCGCCCAGGCGCCGGCGCTCTATGCGATCTCGCTGGTGGTCGTGCTGCTGTGCCTGGCCGCGCTGTACGAAAGCTGGTCCATTCCCACCGCCGTCATGCTGGTGGTGCCGCTGGGCATCCTCGGGGCGGTGGCGGCCACGCTGCTGCGCGGCCTGAGCAACGACGTGTACTTCCAGGTGGGGCTGCTGACCACCATCGGCCTGGCGGCCAAGAACGCGATTCTCATCGTGGAGTTCGCCAAGGACCACTACGAACAGGGCACCGGCCTGGTCGAGGCGGCCGTGCACGCCGCACGCCAGCGCCTGCGGCCCATCCTGATGACGTCGCTGGCCTTCACCCTGGGCGTGGTGCCGCTGGCCATTTCGACCGGCGCAGGCTCCGGCAGCCAGAACGCCATCGGCACGGGCGTGATCGGCGGCATGCTCAGCGCGACCTTCCTGGCGATCTTCTTCGTGCCGGCCTTTTTCGTGCTGGTGCTGCGCGCCTTCAAGGTGCGGCGCCTGAGCGAGCGCCGGCGCGACGATGACGACGACACCGGCGGCGCCGCGACGGCGTCCGAGGAGCACGCATGACCTCGCCTGCATCTACCCGCCTGGCTGGCGGAATCGCGCTCGTCCTGGCGCTGGCGGGCTGCTCGCTGGCCCCCGAATACCGCCGCCCGGACGCCCCCGTGGCCGCCGCCTGGCCCGACGGTCCCGCCTACCGGGGCGGGCCGCGGGACGCAGCCGGCCCCGCGGCGGCCGACATCGGCTGGCGCGAGTTCTTCGCCGACCCCGTGCTGCGGCAACTGATCGGCACGGCCCTGGCGAACAACCGCGACCTGCGCGTGGCCGCGCTCAACGTCGAGGCGGCCCGGGCCCAGTACCGCATCCAGCGTTCCGAACTGCTGCCTGCCATCGGCGCCGGGGCCAACGCCAGCCTGCAGCGCACCCCGGGCGACCTGTCCGCCTCGGGCCGGGCGACCACCAGCCACAGCTACAGCGTGGGGCTGGGCGTGACGGCCTTCGAGCTGGACTTGTTCGGCCGGCTGCGCAGCCTGCGCGACCAGGCCCTGGAAAGCTATTTTGCCCAGCAGGAAACCCGCAGCGCCGTCCAGCTGAGCCTGGTCGCGGAAACCGCCAACGCCTATCTTTCGTTGCGCGCGCACCAGCAACTGCTGGACCTGACCCGGCAGACCCTGGACAGCCAGCGCGAATCGTACGACCTGACGCGGCAGAGCTTCGAGAACGACCTGGCCACGGCGCTCGACCTGAGCCAGGCAGAGATCGCGCTGCGTACCGCCGAGCGCGACCTGGAGGTGTACAGCCGCATGGCGGCGCAAGATCTGAACGCCGTGCAGCAGTTGGCCGGCGGCCCCTTGCCCGACGAGCTGGCGGCGGCCCTGCAGGCGCCGGGCGAATTGGCCGACGCCAGCCTGCCGGCCGATCCGCCGGCGGGCCTGCCTTCCGACCTGCTGGCGCGGCGGCCGGACGTGCGTGCGGCCGAGCACGACCTGAAGGCCGCCAATGCCAACATAGGCGCCGCGCGCGCGGCCTTTTTCCCCAGCATCAGCCTGACCGGCAGCGCCGGCACCGCCAGCAGCAGCTTGTCCGGGCTGTTCAAGGCCGGCTCGGGCGCCTGGAGCTTCGTGCCCCAGATCACGCTGCCCATTTTCAGCGGCGGTGCCAACCTGGCCAACCTGGACCTGGCCGAGACGCAGCAGCGCATACAGGTCGCCCGCTACGAGCAGGCCATCCAGGCCGCGTTCCGCGAAGTGGCCGACGGCCTGGCCGCCCGGGCCACGCTGGCGCGCCAGGTGCAGGCCCAGCAGGCGCTGGAGGCCGCGGCACAGCGCGCCTACCGCCTGGCCGAGCAGCGCTACCGCCAGGGCGTGGACAACTATCTGAGCGTGCTCGTGGCGCAGCGCGACTGGGTCGACGCCCGGCAGGCGCTGGTCGAGACGCGGCTGGCGCGCCTGGGCAACCTCGCCACGCTCTACAAGGCGCTGGGCGGGGGCTGGACCGAAACCGCCCCGGCCGCCGCATCCGGGCCGCCGGCTCAGGTGGCCGAGGCGCCCGCGCGATAAGCGCCCCCGGACGGCTTGCGGCGGCTCCCGCGTTCAGGCCGGGCTGATTTCCAGGACGTGCCGGGCCCGGTCGTCCTGGCCCAGCTCGCGGACCAGCCAGGGCAGGGCCGTGCGCAGGGCTTCCTGCAACGTCCAGGGCGGGTTGACGACGAACATGCCGCTGCCGTGCAGCCCGTGGCCGTCGGCCTGCGGACGGCACACCGTCAGGCTGGCGTGCAGCCAGGAAACGCCCGGCAGGCGGGAAAGCTGGCGCGGCAGGTCCTGGGCCTCGCGCCGCTGCACCTGGGGATACCACACCGCGTAACAGCCGGTGGCGAAGCGCTTGAGGCCCTCGCGGACGGCTTCCAGCGTGCGCCGGTAGTCGCGCTTGTCCTCGTACGAAGGGTCGATCAGCACCAGCCCGCGCCGGGTGGGCGGCGGGAGCAGGGCGGTCAGGCCCTCGAAGCCGTCGGCGCCGTAGATCAGCGTGCGCCGCGTCGCGCCCCGGCCGGCCTTGCCGAGGTTGTCCGACAGCACGCCGGACTCCGAGGGGTGCAACTCGAACAGGCGCAACCGGTCGCGCTCGCGCATGGCGTCCAGGACCAGCCAGGGCGAGCCGGGGTAATGGCGCAGCGTTTCCCCGCGATTGTGGCGCGCCACGCACTGGATGTAGTCGTCCAGCAGCGGCGGCAGGTCGCGGCGCTGCCAGAGCCGCCCGATGCCGCTTTCCCACTCGGCGTTCTTGGCCGCCCAGTTGCCGTCCAGCGCGTAGAGCCCGGCGCCCGCATGGGTATCGATGACCCAATAGGGCGCGTCCTTGCGGTTCAGGTGGGCGAGGATATGGACCAGGACGGCATGCTTGAGGACGTCGGCATGGTTGCCGGCATGGAAGGCGTGGCGGTAGCTGAACAAGGCGGATCTCGATGGCGCCCCGGCCGGCGCGGCGCCGGCTCCCGGCGGATCAGGCGCCGGGGGCCGGGCCCGGCGCGTATCGGTCCAGGGCGTCGGTGAAGAGGGAGTCGACCCCCCATTCTCGCAGGTTCCGGGCCCGCGCGGGGTCGTCCACCGTATAAGCCGCCAGGCGGTAGCCCGCTTCCCGGACCCGGGCGGCGAGCGGTGCGTCCAGCAGGCGGTGGTTCAGGTGCAGCGCCATGCAGCCATGGCGCCGCAGGCGCGCCAGCCAGTCGCCGGGCAGATCGTCGAGCAGCAGGGCGCGAGGCAGCTCCGGGGCGGTGTCGCGGGCCGCGGCCAGCGCTTCCTCGGAAAACGACGACAGCAGCGGTGCAAGCGGCGCCCCGCGCCACAGTTCGCGCGCGGCCTGGGCCACCAGCCGCCCGGTCCGGGCTTCGAGGCCGGGGGACGGCTTGATTTCCACGTTGCTGGCCACGCCCGCGGCCAGGGTCTGGCGCGCCACGGCCCGCAGCGAAGGCGGCGGCTCGCCGGCGTAGGCGGCCGAATGCCAGCTGCCGGCGTCGAGCAGCGCCAGTTCGCCGAACGGCCGCGCGGCGGCCGCGCCGCGTCCGTCGGTGGTGCGTTCCAGGGTGTCGTCGTGCAGCAGGAAAGGCACATCGTCGCGGCTGAGCTTGACGTCGAACTCCACCATGCCGAATCCCCGCGCGATGCCCGCGCGCATGGCCGCGAGCGTGTTCTCGGGAGCGAACCGGCCGCCGCCACGGTGGGCGATGAGCCATGGGTAGGGCCAGGAAGCGGGGGAGGTCATGTCGGCTCTTTGCGGCGGGCCGCGAACGGGGAAAACGGGCCGGCACAGCATAGCGCATCGGCCTGTCGCGAGATGGTAAACTGCCCCGCGGTTTTCCTGGCGCAGCCGGGCGCCCCGGCCTGTCCGGCACCGCGGCACGCGGCGCAGCGTATCCGGCTTGCCCGTCCCGCCGGCCGCCCCGAAGCAGGGGCGCTCCCGCGGAGGGCTGGCCGAAGGCGCCGGCGCATTTCTTTGCCTTTCATCGTGGACCCGCCGCGGCGGGTCCGGCATCGGGTCATCCATGTTCGATTTCATCCGCAACCATCAACGCTGGATGCAGTTCATTCTGCTGCTCCTGATCGTCCCGTCGTTCGCGTTCGTGGGCATCCAGGGGTTCTCCGGCTTCCTGTCCCACGAGGCGGACCTCGCCACGGTGGGCAAGCAGGCGGTCACCCAGCAGGAATTCGACCAGGCCCGGCGCAACCAGCTGGAGCAATACCGCTCCATGCTGGGCGGGCAGTTCGACGCCGCGGCGATCGACACGCCTGCCTTGCGCGAACGGCTGTTCAACCAGTTGGTCGACCGGCGCGTCGTCGCGCAGGCAGCCGCCGACGGCCGCCTGTCCGTTTCCGACGAGGCGTTGCGCCGGACCATCGCCTCGATTCCCTCGGTGCAGGACGATGGCCGCTTTTCGCCGGACAAGTACCGCGAGGTGCTGGCCTCGCAGGGCATGACGCCCGCTTCGTTCGAGGCCGGCCTGCGGCGCGACCTGGCCGTGGCCCGCGTGCTCGAGCCCATCGGCCAGTCGGCCGGCGTGCCGGGCGAGGTCGGCCGTTCCCTGCTGGCCGCGCTGGGCGAGACGCGCACCGTGCGCACCCGCGCCTTCCCCGCCGCGGACTATCGCGGCCAGGTTCAGGTCTCCGACGCCGACATCCAGGCCTGGTACGACGCACACAAGGCGTCGCTGGAAATTCCCGAGCAGGCGCAGGCGGAATACGTGGTGCTGGACGAGGCCGCCGCCAGCCGCGGCATCGAAGTCGGCGACGACGAGATCGCCCGCTATTACGAGCAGAACAAGGCGCGCTACGGCCAGCCCGAGCGGCGCCGTGCCAGCCATATCCTGATCGCCGTGCCGCCGGGCGCCGACGCTGCGGCGCGCGAGGCCGCCCGCACCAAGGCCGAGGAGCTCGCCCGGCAGGCCGCTGCTGATCCCTCGGGCTTCGCCGAACTCGCCAAGTCCCAGTCCCAGGACCCGGGCTCCGCGCCCGGCGGCGGCGACCTCGGGTGGATCTCGCCCAACATGCTGGTGCCGCCGGTCGAGAAGGCCATTTTCAGCCTGCAGAAGGGCCAGGTCTCCGGCGTGGTGCAAAGCGATTTCGGCTATCACGTCGTCACGGTCACCGACATCCAGCCAGCCGACGTCAAGCCGCTGGAATCGGTGCGCGGGGAAATCCGCGACGAGATCCGCAAGCAGATGGCCACCGAACGCTACGCCGACATGGCCACCAAGCTGACCGACCTGGTCTACGACCAGCGCGACAGTCTGCAGCCCGCTGCGGACGCGCTGGGGCTGACGATACGCAAGGCGGCGGGCATCACCCGCGACGGCCTGCTGGACGCCGACGACGCCGGCCCCGGCGCGGCCGCAGCCGGCCCCGACGCCGAACTGCTGAACGACCCGCGCGTACGTCAGGCGCTCTTTTCCAGCGAAGTCCTGCGCGACCGGCAGAATTCCGGCGTCATCGAATTGACGCCCGGCACCATGCTGGCGTTGCGGGCGGCGGCGGTGGAGCCTGCCCACGTGCCGCCGCTGGATGCCGTGCGCGACAAGCTGCGCGAACGGTTGTTGGCCGAACGGGCCGTGCAGGCCGCGCGCCAGGCGGGCGCCGAACAATTGGCCGCGCTGGAGAAATCGCCCCCGGGCGAAGCTCCCGAGGGCTTCGGCGAGCCCCGCCGCGTGAGCCGCCAGCAGCCCGGCGACGACATGCCGCGTGCGGAGCTCGATGCCGTCATGCGGGCGTCGGCCGCGGCGCTGCCAGCCTATGTGGGCGTGGAGCATGAAGACGGCTACGCCATCGCCCGCATCGAGAAGGTCGAGCCGGCGTCCGAGCCGGACGCGCAGGACCTGGCGCAGCTGCAGGCCCAGCTGGCCAATGCCTGGGGCCAGGCCGAGGAGCAGGCCGTGGTGCAGATGCTGCGCCAGCGCTACGACGTCAAGATCCTGCCCGAGGCGGCCCGCGCCATCCAGGCGGAATCCGCCGGACAGTAGAACAAGGCCGGGAGCCCGTCAGCCTTGTGACAGCAGGGGCTCGAGCGCTTTCCAGACGTTCTCCAGCAGCCGGGGCTGGGCATCTTCCGTGGGGTGCATGCCGTCGGCCTGGAACATGGCGCGGTCGGCGGCGATGCCCTCGAGCAGGAAAGGCACGTATCCCGCCTGCTGCTCGCGGGCCACTTCGCCGAACAGCGCCCGGAACCGCTCGGTGTAGTCCTGCCCGTAGTTGGGCGGGATCTGCATGCCGACCACCAGCACCCGCGCGCCGGCTTCCCTCGCCGCCTTGGCCATGGCGGCGAGGTTCGCGCGCGTCATGGACAGCGACAAGCCGCGCAGGGCGTCGTTGGATCCCAGCTCCAGCACCACGACGGCGGGCCGGTGCTCGGCCAGCAGGGCCGGCAGGCGGCTCGCCCCGCCGCTGGTGGTGTCGCCGCTGATACTGGCGTTGACCACGCGGTAAGCGGGATGCGAGCCGGCCATGCGCCGGCGCAGCAGTTCGGGCCAGCCGGTTCCCCGGCGCAGGCCGTATTCGGCGCTGAGGCTATCGCCCACGATGAGCACGGCCTTTACGCCGGAACCCCCGTCCGCGGCGGCGGTCTGAGGGTAGGCCGGGTACGGGGCCGCCAGGGCGAAGGCCAGGATGCACAACAATCGGACGAACATGGGCATGGAATCCACTGTGGCGATAAAAGTGAAGGGCCTGGGCAAGCAGGTGGCCGACGCCGGCGGCACGCTCACCATACTCGAGGGCATCGATTTTACGGTTGCGCGCGGCGCGGCCGTGGCCATCACCGGCAGTTCCGGCTCGGGCAAGTCGACCCTGCTGGGACTGCTGGCGGGGCTGGATGTTCCCACTTCCGGCAGCGTGCATCTGGCCGGCCACGACCTGTTCGCCCTGGACGAGGACGGCCGCGCGCGCCTGCGGGCGCGGCACGTCGGGTTCGTGTTCCAGTCGTTCCAGTTGCTGCCCAACCTCACCGCGCTGGAAAACGTGATGCTGCCGTTGGAGCTGGCCGGGCTGCCCGCGCGCGACGAGGCGCGTGACATGCTGCACCGGGTGGGACTGGAGGCCCGGCTGCACCACTATCCGCGTACGCTATCGGGCGGCGAACAGCAGCGCGTATCGCTGGCCCGGGCCTTCGTGGTGCGGCCGTCGCTGCTGTTCGCCGACGAGCCCACCGGCAGCCTGGACGCGGCCACCGGCGCCTCCGTCATCGACCGGATGTTCGAGCTGCACCGCGAACACGGTGCGACGCTGGTGCTGGTCACCCACGACGCCCGCCTGGCCGGGCGCTGCGACAGGCAACTGGTGCTGCAGGGCGGGCGCCTGGCCGGCGGCTGACCCTGTCTGCGCTGCGCCCCGGGTGCCGGAGCGTCTGCGCAGCGCCGCTACCGGGCCGCGTCTGCGGTTTCGAGCGTGTAGTGCAGCTTGTATTCCTCCCGGTACAGGGTTTCACCCCATAGCAGGGGAACCCCGCGCGCGTCCAGAAAGGTGTGGGTGCGGACCATGACCGGCCGGCCGGGAGCGATCTTCAGGTGGCGCGCCACCGCCGCGGGCGGCAAGGCCACCCTCACGGTATTCACGTAGCGGTCTATCCGCATCCCGATGTGCCCGTCGAGCAGGTTCTGCAGCGAGTGGCGCGACAGCAGGTCGGGCGTCAACTGGCTGCCCAGCAGGGCAGGCAGGTAGCGCATCTCGAAGGCGATCGGCTCGCCGTCCAGCAGGCGCAGCCGCTGCAGCCGGTACACCGGCTCGGACGCCTCCAGCCGCAGTTCCGAGCGAACATGGTCGTCCACCGGCCCCTTGCCGTAACCGATCACCTTGTAGGCGAGCGCCTTGCCGGTGATGTAGACGTCTTGCTCGAAATACCCCACGCGGCGCGTGTCCACCGTGGTCCCGAGGGCAGGGTGGGCCACGAAGCTGCCCAGGCCGCGCTTGCGCTCGATCAGTCCTTCGAACACCAGTTGTTGCAGGGCGTGGACGACGGTGGCGCGAGTGGTGCCGTAGCGCTTGGCGAGGTCGGTTTCGGAGGGGAGGAGGTCGCCGGGCGCATAGGCGCCGCTGGAAATCGCTTCCCGCACGGCATTGCGGATACGCAGATAAACGGGAACGGCCTGGGCGGGCGCCGTCCTTGACTTTGATTGCATAGTCAACTAGTCTTTGTGGCTGAAGAGAACAACGGATTCAGCAGCACTATACCGGCGATCCCACCGCGCATTCGACACCCGCGCGGAGCAGGGCGTCGGCAAAGGAAGACCGCATCATGACCCCTGGCGCAGGCGCCGACGCTTCTTTTTCCATTTCGGGTATCCGTATCGATGCAGGCATCGGCGGCCATTGGATCAACGACCAACTGGCGGTACAGACCGGCGCGCGGCCGGATGGCTTTTTCTTCGACGGCGCGACCAGTTCGCCCGCTTTCGATGCGGTGCGCGCACCCAGCCTGGCCTATCTGGTCAGCGTGGAACTGGACGACGGCCAGGTGGCTTGCGGGGATTGCGTCACCGTGGCCAATGCCGGCTACGCGGGCCGGCCCGCGCCGCTGCGCACCGGTTCACTACCGGCGGTGCGCGACGCGCTGCGCGAGGCGCTGGAAGGCCGGCACTACGCCGGCTTCCGGGAGGCCGCCGCGGCGCTCGAAGCGGCCAGCCTGCCTGCCGGCCTGGAATTGCCGGTAGGCTTCGGCGTGTCGCAGGCGCTGCTGGGCGCGGCCGCCCTGGCCGGGCGTACGACCATGGCCGGGGCGCTCTGCCGGGAATACGGCCTGCCCGCGCCGGTCCGTCCGTTCGGGTTCGCGGGCTCCTGCGGAGGTGCGTGGGAGGCCAACGTCGACAAGGCCATCGTGCGCGGCCTGGACATGTTTCCCCAGTCGGCGATCCAGACGCAGGCGGAATGCGAGCGCCTGCCGGACTATGCGGGGTGGATCCTGGAACGCGTGCGCAAATGGGGTGCGCCCGGATACCTGCCCGACCTGCACTTCGATTTCCATTCGTCCCTGGGCCGCATGCTGGACAACGACGAAACCCGCATCATGGATTACCTGGCTGGCGTCTGCGAAAAGGCGGGCGACTGCACCGTCTACTTCGAAGACCCGATGCTCTCGCGCAGTTCCGAAGAGGCGCAGGCGCGCATGGCCTCGCTGCGGGCCCGCCTCGAAGCCAGGCTGGCCAACGCCAGGCTGGTGGCCGACGAATGGGCCAACGGCCCCGGGCAGGTGGAAAGCTTCGCCCGGGCCAGGGCTGCCCACGCCATCCAGATCAAGATGCCCGACAACGGCTCGCTGCTGAACTCCATCCAGGCCCTGCAGGCCTGTCAGCGCCATGGCGCGCTGGCATACCTGGGCGGCAGCTGCAACGAAACCGACATTTCGTCGCGGGCATCGGTGCACGTCGGGCTAGCGTTCGGCGCCTGGCGCATGCTGACCAAGCCGGGCCTGGGCTTCGACGAAGGCCTGATGATCATGACCAACGAAGTCAACCGCACGCTGGGACGCGGCTGACGCGCGGCTTCCCATACATGGAGAAAGGGAGAGAATCATGCGTATCCATAATTTGTCCCGCCTGGGCAGGGCGCTCCTGCTGGGCCTGGCGCTGGCCTTGCCGGCCACCGCGGCCCGGGCCGGCTTTCCGGAAAAGCCCGTGACGCTGGTCGTGCCGTTCCCGCCGGGCGCGGCCACCGATATCATCGCGCGCACCGTGGCCGAGCGCCTGGGAGCGAAGTGGAAAACATCGGTCGTGGTGGAGAATCGCGCCGGCGCGACCGGCAGCATAGGGTCGAACTACGTCGCCCGTTCCGCGCCGGACGGCTACACGCTGCTGGTAGCCACCACCAGCAGTCATACCATGGGCCCCAATCTGTTCCGCAAGCGGCTATGGGACCCCGTCAAGGATTTCGCGCCCGTCACCCTGCTGGCCTGGGCGCCCAACGTGCTCGAGGTCAACCCCTCGGTGCCCGCCAAGACCGTGCCCGAGCTCATCGCGCTGCTCAAGCAGAACCCGGGCAAGTACACCTTCGCCTCGTCGGGCACGGGCAGCTCCATTCACCTGGCGGGGGAGATGTTCAAGACCCTGGCCGGCGTGGACATCGTGCACGTGCCGTACAAGGGCGCGGCGCCCGCCGTGGCCGACCTGCTAGGCGGGCAGGTCGACATGATGTTCGACACGGTGGCGCTGTCGCTGCCGCACATCCAGGCCGGCAAGCTGCGGCCGCTGGCGGTGACGACGCGGCAGCGCTCGTCCTCGCTGCCGGATGTGCCGACCATGGAAGAGGCCGGCCTGCCCGGATACGAAATGGCGGCCTGGATCGGGCTGCTGGCCCCCGCCGGCACGCCCGCCGACGTCGTGGCGCAGATCAACCGGGACACGCGGGAAGCGCTGGCCCTGCCCGAGGTCAAGCAACGCCTGTTCTCGGTCGGTACCGACGTCGCTCCCATGGAGGCGGCCGAATTCGGCCGCCTCATCGAGCAGGAGCTGCCCAAGTACGGCAAGATCATGCGCGACGCCGGCATCCGGCCCGGCGACTGAGCGGAGCGGGAACCGGCCATGCCTTCTGACCTGATCCGGGACCTGGAGCCAGGCGCCACGCGCTGGCTGGCAGGACACGCGCTGGCCTGCAAATGGAGCGGCCTGCCCGAGGACGCCCGCCGCATTGCCCTGCATTGCATCGTGGACTGGTACGCGGTGACGCTGGCGGCCATCGGCGACCCGGCGCTCGCGCCCCTGCTGGCGGACGCGGCCGAACAGGGCGGGCCCGGCCAGGCGAGCGCGGCAGGGGTAGGCGCCAGGCTGGGCATGTATCCGGCGGCGCTGGTCAACGGCACGACCGCCCATCTGCTCGACTACGACGATGTCAACCTCGCCATCGTCGGGCATCCCACTGCGGTCGTGTATTCGGCGCTGCTGCCCCTGGCGGAAACCCTGGGTGCGGACGGCCCGGCGCTGCTGTCGGCCTTCGTGGCCGGCTACGAGACGGCTTGCCGGGTGGGGCGCTGGCTGGGGGACGCGCATTACGCGCGGGGCTATCACGCCACCTCGACGGTCGGCGTGGTCGGCGCCGCGGCCGCCTGCGCCCGCCTGATGGGCCTGGACCAGGCGCGCACGGCCTGCGCGCTTGGCCTGGCCGCCACGCAGGCGGCGGGCCTGAAGTCCATGTTCGGTTCCCAGGGCAAGCCGCTGCACGCCGGCCTGGCCGCGCGCAACGGACTCATGGCCGCCCGCCTGGCCGCGCGCGGCTACGAGGGCGGCGGCCTGCTGGAAGCAGCGCAGGGCTATGCACGGGTGCTGAGCCCCGCGCCGGATGACGCCGCGCTGCGCGCCGATCCGCCGGGCGGGCTGTATCTGTACGGCCGCCTGTTCAAATACCATGCCTCCTGCTACGGCACCCATGCCGCCATCGAATGCGCCCGGGCGCTGCGCGAGAGCGGCGTCGAACCGGACCGGGTCGAATCCGTGCAGGTCGACGTCCACCCGGGCAGCCGCGACATGTGCGACATTCCGGCTCCCAAGACGGCCGCCCAGGCCCGCTTCAGCCTGCGGCTGAACGTCGCCTGCGGGCTGGCGGGCATCGACACCTCCGCCATCTCGGCGTATACCGACGCGCTGCTGCGCGACGAACGACTCGCCGCCTTGCGCGACCGCATCGAGGTGCGCGATACGGACGCGATGCGTACCATGGAATCCGAAGTCCGCGTCGTGCTGCGCGGCGGCGCGACGCGCCGCGCCCGCATCGACGCCGGCGTGCCGCAGCCGGACATCGGCATCGAGGCCGGGCGGCTGCGGGACAAGTTCCTGGCCCTGGCGGGTCCGGTCCTGGGCCGCGCCGAGGCCGAGCGGCTGCTCGACGATATCCACGGCCTGCCTGCGGCCGGCGACCCGCGCGCCCTGGCGCAGGCGCTGTGCGCGCCGCTGCGGCGGGCGGGATGACGCCGCCCCGGCGCGGGGCGCACGTGCTGCCGCTGATCGTCGCCTCGCAATTCGGCGGGACGTCGCTCTGGTTCGCCGGCAACGCGGTGGCCGCCGATCTCGCACCCGGATTGGCGCCCGCCCATGCGGCCAGTGCCGTGCAACTCGGCTTCATCGCCGGCACGCTGCTTTCCGCCCGGCTGCGCCTGGCCGACCGCTGGCCCGCGCCGGCGCTGTTCTGCCTTTGCTGCCTGGCCGGCGCGCTGCTCAATTTCCCCGTCACGGCGCTTGCGCGCGAGGCTGGCGGCCATGCCGCCGCGGCCGTCCTGGCCGTGCGCTTCGCGCTGGGGTTGACGCTGGCCGGCATCTATCCGGTGGGCATCAAGGCGGCGGCGGGCTGGTACCGGGAAGGGCTGGGCCGGGCCCTGGGCTACCTCACCGCCGCGCTGGTGCTGGGCACCGCCTTTCCCTATCTGGTGCGCGGTCTGGGCGCCGCCGTCTCGTGGCAGGCGGTGCTGGGAGCGTCTTCGGCAGCGGCGGCGCTGGGCGGCCTGGCGCTGTGGCTGGGGGTCGGCGAAGGCCCGCATGCCGCGCGCGCGGCACCGGAGGGCCAGGCCGGCGGCGCGTGGTCCAACATCCGCCGCCTTCCCCGGCTGCGGGGCGCTGCCCTGGGTTATTTCGGACACATGTGGGAACTCTACGCCTTCTGGGCCTTCGTCCCGTTGCTCGTGGCCTCCCATGCCACGCTCGCGCCGGCGTCCCCGCTGGAGGCGGCGCGCTGGTCATTCGCCGTGATCGCGGCCGGCGCCCTGGGCTGCGCCGGCGGGGGACTGCTGGCCGCGCGCCGCGGCAGCGCGCCGGTGGCCCTGGCGCAGCTGGCCGTCTCGGGCGCCTGCTGCCTGCTGTCTCCTCTGGCCTATGGCCTGCCCGGGCCGGCCTTCGGCGTCTTCCTGCTCGTGTGGGGCATCGCCGTGGTGGGAGACTCGCCACAGTTTTCCGCCTTGAATGCCCTGGAGGCGCCGCGCGACCGGGTCGGCAGCGTGGTGACGCTGGTCAACAGCGTGGGCTTCGCCATTACCGTCGCCAGCATCCAGCTGCTGGCGGCGCTGTCGGCATGGGTGGACGCGCGCTGGCTGATGCTGCCTCTGGCGCTCGGCCCGCTGGCGGGCGGCCTCGCCTTCCGGCGCGCCTATTTCCCCCGGGCGGCGGGCTGAAGCGTCGCGCGCCGCCATTCGTGCACGGCGATGCCGGCGCCGCTGGCGCACACGATGGCGATGCCCAGCCAGGTGAGGGCATCGGGGAAATGCCCCCATATCAGCCAGCCCAGCGTGGCCGCGCTGACGATCTGCAGGTATACGCAGGGCGCCAGCAGGGAGGCGGGCGCATAGCGGTAGGCCTGGATCTGCAGCAGGTGGCCCAGGCTGCCCGTCACGCCCGTCGAAGCCATGACCAGCCAGTGCCGGGCTTCCAGCGCCTGCAGGGCCGGCCACAGCGACGGCCAGGCGAAGAGCAGGGAGGCGCTCAGTCCCACCGTGCCCACCAGCCCGCTCCAGATCAGCGTGGTCAGCGGATGGTCCACCGCCACGCGCCGGGTGGCCAGGAACTGCAGCGCGAACAGCACGGCGGTGACCAGTCCGAGCGCCACGCCCCTGGGATCCAGCCCGCCGCCGGGCCGCACCACGATGAGCACACCCAGCAGGCCGGCGAGCGCCGCGATCCAGCGCGAGGCCCTGGGCGTCTCGCCCAGGGCCCAGGGCGCGGCGGCCAGCATGATGAGCGGAGCCAGGAAATTGATGGAGGTGGCCTCGGCCTGCGGCAGGTAGCTGAGCGTAGCGAAGAACATCAGGGTGGCGCACAGCATGGCGCCGCCGCGCAGCATCTGGTTGCGCGGCGCTACGCTGCGGACCGCCCCCCAGCCGCGCACGGGGACGATGAGCGCCGTCACCAGCAGCAGGTGGCCGGCATAGCGGATCCAGCACAGCACCAGCAGGGGAGCGCCCCCGGCCATCACCCACTTGCCGCTGGCGTCCAGCGCGGACAGCGCCCAGGTCGAGAGGAAGAGCACGAAGGCCCCGGCCACGGGCCGCACCGGCAGCGGCGCGGGCGCCTGTCCCCCGCGCGACGCCCGCGGCCCGCCGCGTTCCGGGCTTCCGGGAACGGACGGCGACGGGGCTGCGGTACGGGACATCGGCTCCTCCTGGCGCGGGCGGCGGCGCGAGGCCGGCCGGTGCAAAAGGCAGACATGATACGCTTGTCGCGCCCCGCGGCGGCGCGCCGCTTTCCGCCCACGCATCCGTTTTCCCGACATGGCCAGGCGCCTCATCGCCCATCTCGACATGGACGCTTTCTACGCGTCGGTCGAACTGCTGCGCTACCCCGAGCTGCGCGGGCAGCCCGTGGTCGTGGGCGGGCGGGGCGCGGCGCCCGAACCGGACGCCGGCGGCGTGCGCCGCTACGCGCGGCTCGACGGCTACGCGGGGCGCGGCGTGGTCACCACCGCCACCTACGAAGCCCGGGCGCTGGGCGTGCATTCGGCCATGGGCATGATGAAGGCGGCGGCGCTGGCGCCCCACGCGGTGCTGCTGCCGGCCGATTTCGACCGCTACCGCCACTATTCCCGCCTGTTCAAAGCCGCCGTCGCGGAGATCGCCCCGTGCATCGAGGACCGGGGCATAGACGAAATCTACATGGACCTCAGCGATGTCCCCGGTGCGCAGGATGCACGCGGCGGCGATCCCCTGGGCGGCGCGAGGGAACTGGCGCTTGCCATCCAGCGGCGCGTACGCGAGGCCACCGGGCTGAGTTGTTCGATAGGCGTCACGCCCAACAAGCTGCTGTCCAAGCTCTGCTCCGACCTGGAAAAGCCCGGCGGCATCGTGGTGGCCACCCACGAGGACCTGCCCGCGCGCATCTGGCCGCTGCCCGCCAGCCGCATCAACGGCATCGGCCCCAAGGCTGCCGCCCGGCTGCAGGCATTGGGCATCCGCACCATAGGCGAACTGGCCGGCGCCGACCGGCAGTGGCTGATCGGGCAGTTCGGGGCGTCCTACGGCGCCTGGCTGCACGACGCCGCGCACGGCCGCGACGACCGGCCGGTAACCACGTTCCGGGAGCCGAAATCGGTCAGCCGCGAAACCACCTTCGAGCGCGACCTGCATCCCCGGCTCGACCGCGAAACGCTGGGTGCGATCTTCACCCGGTTGTGCGAGCAGGTCGCGCAGGATCTGGTGCGCAAAGGCTACGAAGGGCGCACCGTCGGCGTCAAGTTGCGCGACGACCGTTTCCGCACCGTGACCCGCGACCTGACCCTGGAGCGGCCGGTCGCGGACGCTGCCGCCATCCGCCGCGCGGCGGGCGCCTGCCTGAAGCGGGTACCGCTGGAGCGCCGGCTGCGCCTGCTGGGGGTGCGCGTGGGCACGCTGTCGCGGCCCGGCCAGGCGCCGGCTGCCGTGCGCGAGCCCGGCGATCCGCATACCCTGCCGCTGTTCAGCCCTTGACGCGGACGATGCGCTGCACCTGCGGCACGTGGCGGATGGCGCGGATGACCTGGGCCAGATGCGTACGGCTGTCGACCTGTATGGTCAGGTGCAGCACCACCGCGGCCATGGCGTCGTCGTGCATGGCCACGTGCACGATGTTGGCGTCGGCGGCGGTGGCCTCGGCTGCGATGCGACCCAGCATGCCCCGCTCGTTGCGCACGACGATATCGAGCCGGGTGGCGAAATGCTTGGCCGGGTGAGTGTCCCAGGCCACGCTGATCCAGCGTTCCGGTTCGCGGGCCCGGGCACGCACGGCGACCGGGCAGTCCGCGGTATGCACCACCAGGCCGTGCCCCAGGCGGATGCCGGCGACGATCTGGTCGCCCGGCAGCGGCCCGCAGCATGGCGCGAGCTGCACCGCCTGGCCCTCGTTGCCCTGGATCAGGATGGGCGCGCTGCGCGCCGAGGTGATCTCGTCGACCGCGGCCGCGGTGGTCGCCACCAGGGCGTGCTCGGGCGCGAAGCGGCGGGCCACGACGGCGGCCAGGCGCTTGCCCAGGCCGATGTCGGCCAGGATCTCGTCGCGCGAGCGCGCGCCGCTGGAGCGCGCCAGTTTTTCCCATACCGGGTCGTCGGGCCCGGGCAGCTCCAGCTTGAGCCCGTGCAGCGCCTGCCGCAGCAGCCGCTCGCCGAAGGCCACCGATTCGGCGTACTTGACGGTGCGCAGGTAATGGCGGATTTCCGAGCGGGCGCGGCCGGTGCGCACGTAGTTGAGCCACTGGGCGTTGGGCCGCGAGGCGGGCGAGACGATGATCTCGACCGTATCGCCGCTGTTGAGCTCGGTGCGCAGCGGCACGAATTCGCTGTTGATCTTGGCCGCCACCGCTTGATTGCCGATGTCCGTGTGGATGGCGTAGGCGAAATCCACGGGGGTGGCTCCGCGGGGCAGGGAAATGATCTTGCCGCGCGGCGTGAAGACGTATACCGCGTCCGGGAACAGGTCGACCTTGACGTGCTCGAGGAACTCACCCGAATCGCCGGTCTGGCTCTGGATATCAAGCAGCGACTGCAGCCATTGGTGGGTGCGCTTCTGCAGCTCGTTGAGCGATACGTCCGACGACTTGTACAGCCAGTGCGAGGCCACGCCTTCCTCGGCCACGTGGTGCATGTCGCGCGTGCGGAACTGGAATTCCACCGGCGTGCCGTAGGGGCCGACCAGCGTAGTGTGCAGCGACTGGTAGCCGTTGAGCTTGGGGATGGCGATGTAGTCCTTGAACTTGCCCGGCACCGGCCGGTAGAGCTGGTGCAGCGTGCCCAGCGCCAGGTAACACTCGGGCAGCGTATGGACGATGATGCGGAACCCGTAGATATCGAGCACCTCGGAGAAGCTCTTCTTCTGCTCGACCATCTTGCGGTAGATGCCGAACAGCGTCTTCTCGCGCCCCTCGACCTCGGCCTCGATGCCGGCTGCGGGCAGGGCGGCCCGCACCGCGTCCGAAATCTTGCCGATGACTTCGCGCCGGTTGCCGCGTGCGGCCAGCACCGCCTTGTACAGCACCTGGTAGCGGTTGGGGTACATGGCCGCGAAGCAGAGGTCCTGCAGCTCGCGGAACAGAAGATTCAGCCCCAGGCGGTGGGCGATGGGCGAGTAGATCTCCAGCGTCTCGCGGGCGATGCGGCGGCGCTTCTCGGGGTTGACGGCATCCAGCGTGCGCATGTTGTGCAGCCGGTCCGCCAGCTTGATCAGGATGACGCGCACGTCGCGCGCCATGGCCAGCAGCATCTTGCGAAAGCTCTCGGCCTGCTGCTCCACCTTGGTCGCGAAATCCAGGCGGTCCAGCTTGGACAGGCCGTCGACCAGCTCGGCCACCTCGGCGCCGAACTTCTCGGCCAACTCCTGCTTGGAGACGCCCTGGTCTTCGATGACGTCGTGCAGCAGCGCTGCCATCAGCGCGTTGGCGTCGAGCTTCCAGCCGGCACAGATCTCGGTGACGGCGATGGGGTGCGAGATGTACGGCGCGCCGCTGGCGCGGAACTGGCCCAGGTGCGCCTGGTCCGCGAAGCGGTAGGCCTCGCGCACGCGGTTGACTTCCTTGGGTTCGAGATAGCCGCCGATGATCTCGGTCAGCGGGGCCAGCGAAGCGATGGGCGGGGCGGGCGTTTCGCCCGCAGGCAGGGCAACGGGCGCGGCGGATTTCTTTTTCTTGCCGGTGCGCCGCCCGAGGCGCGAGCCGGCCCGCAGCGCGGCCAGCAGCCCGGAAGAGGCGTGTCTCAGTCCGGGGAATGCCATGGTGCGCGGCGCGGGATCAGGTCGGGACCTTGCGCAGCATTTCCGTGCCGGTCAGCCCGTTGGCGATCTCGCGCAGCGCCGTGACGGTCGGCTTGTCCTTGCTGTCCAGGCGTGGGGCATGGCCCTGCGCCAGCTCGCGCGCACGGTAGGTTGCGGCCAGGGTCAGCTTGAAGCGGTTGGGGATCTGGTTCAGACAATCTTCGACGGTAATGCGTGCCATGGCGTACCTGCAGGAATGAGGGAAGGGTTCAGCGGGGACCGGCCGGCAGCCCCAGTTGCGAAAACAGCCCGGCGTGGCGCACGGCCTGCGAGGCGAACCTCAGGCGGGCGGCTTCCACGATTGTGGCGAGGTCTCGCAACGCGGCGCTAAATTCTTGATTAATAATAACATATTCGAACTCGGGCGCATGCGAGATTTCGCCGCCCGCGGCCAGCAGCCGGCGCGCGATCACGTGCGGCTCGTCCTGTCCCCGCTGGTGCAGCCGCTGCTCCAGCGCCTCGATCGAGGGCGGCAGGATGAATATGCCGATGGCCTCGGGAAAATGCCGTCGCACCTGCCGCGCGCCCTGCCAGTCGATCTCGAGCAGCACGTCGCGGCCTGCGGCCGTGGCGGCGTCGATGGCGTCGCGCGGCGTGCCGTAGAAATTCCCGTGCACCTCGGCCCATTCCAGCAGGGCGCCGCCGTCGCGCATGCGCCGGAAGGTCTCGGAGTCGACGTAGCGGTATTCCCTGCCTTCCACCTCGCCGGGCCGCGGCGCGCGCGTGGTGCACGACACCGACAGGACGATGGAATCGTTCTGCCTGAGCAGGGCGGTGACCAGGCTGGACTTGCCGGCGCCACTGGGGGCAACCACCATGAAGACGTTTCCGGCGCGGGCGGGCATGAAGAGGTATACGGCCAGGAAGAGGAAACGGCAAGGATACCAAATCGCCGCCGCTGACGGACGCGCCCGCGCCCATTACACTTGCCATCGGCGGCGACGCGCCGCCGGGCCCTTGCGGGCCCCATGCCAACGACGAGGAGATTGCGCGCATGTCCGTTTCCCCCCTGATGCAGGCCGGCGAGCTGGCCGCCGAAATCGAACGCAACCCGGCGGCGCTGCTGGTTTGCGATTGCAGCTTCGACCTGGGCGCGCCGCAGGCCGGCCGCCAGGCCTACGAGCAGGGCCATGTCCCGGGCGCCGTCCACGTCGACCTGGAGCGGGACCTCAGCATCGCGCCCACCGGGCGCAACGGCCGGCATCCGCTGCCGCGCGCGGAAGATTTCGCCGCCCGCATGGCGGCCCTGGGCGCGGGCAGCGCCACCCGCATCGTCGCCTACGACGCCAGCGGCGGCATGTTCGCCGCGCGCCTGTGGTGGATGTTGCGCTGGGTGGGGCACGCGCAGGCCGCGGTGCTCGACGGCGGTCTGCAGGCCTGGCGGGAAGCCGGCCTGCCGCTGTCGACCGGCGCCGAGCCGGCGCGCCCCGCCGGAGACTTCCAGGTCCGGCCGCCGCTGGCCGCCACCGTCGACTACGCCGACGTGCGCGCGCGGCTCGAAGACGGCCGCCGCGTGCTGATCGACGCCCGGGGCGCCGACCGCTACCGGGGCGAGAACGAAACCCTGGACCCGGTGGGCGGCCATATCCCGGGCGCGCGCAACCGGCCATACCGCGACAACCTCGCGGCCGACGGGCGCTTCAAGCCGGCCGCCGAACTGCGCGCCGAATTCGAGGCCGTGCTGGCCGGCGCCTCGCCCGCGGACAGCGTGGCGCAGTGCGGCTCCGGCGTGACGGCCTGCCACAACCTGCTGGCAATGGAAGCGGCCGGCCTGGCCGGGGCGGCGCTGTACCCAGGCTCGTGGAGCGAATGGTGCGCCCAGCCCGGTGCGCCTGTCGCCACCGGCGCCTGAGGGGACCGCCATGCCGCAAGCGGATCCCAAGGTCGCCGTGGTGACCGGCGCGGGCACCGGCATCGGCAGGGCGGTCGCCCTGGAACTGCTGGCCCAGGGCTACCACGTGGCGCTGGCCGGCCGGCGCCGCGAACTGCTCGAGCAGACGCGCGAACAGTCCGGCAGCCATGCCGGGCGGGCCCTGGCCGTACCCACCGACGTCACCGACGAAGCTTCGGTTCGGGCTCTGTTCGAGGCGGCGCGCGGGGCCTGGGGCAGAGTGGATGTCCTGTTCAACAATGCCGGGCGGGGCAACCCGCCGGTGCCCATCGACGAATTGCCGCTGGCCGCCTGGCGCGAAGTCGTGGACGTCAATCTCACGGGCATGTTCCTGTGCGCCCAGGCCGCCATCCGCGTCATGAAGGCCCAGCGCCCGCAAGGCGGGCGGATCCTCAACAACGGCTCCATCGCCGCGCACGCGCCGCGCCCGAATTCGGTGGCCTATACCGCGACCAAGCACGCGGTCACCGGGCTGACCAAATCGATCTCGCTGGACTGCCGCGCGCACCGCATCGCGTGCGGCCAGATCGACATCGGCAACGCGGCGACGGACATGACCGAGCGCATGGCTGCCGGCGTGCTCCAGGCCGACGGCAGCGTGCGTTCCGAGCCCCGCATGGACGTGCGCCATGTGGCGCAGGCGGTGGCGCACATGGCGGGGCTGCCGCTGGAAAGCAACGTGCAGTTCATGACCATCATGGCCACCAACATGCCGTACGTGGGACGCGGCTGAACCGCCGCAGGCCGGTCAGGCGGCCTGTTCGGCCAGCCGCGTGCCTTCTTCCGTACCCTGCGACGGCGGCACGTAGCGGCGGGCGCCGGTATACCGCCTGGCCCAGTAGCGGTTGTCCAGGCGGTCGACGCGCACCTTGGCCCCGCGCGAAGGCGCATGCACGAAGCGCTGCTCGCCGATGTAGATGCCGACGTGCGAGGCCGGGTTGCCGAGGGTGTTGAAGAACACCAGGTCGCCGGGCTGGAGCTGGGCGGAGGCCACCGGCTTGCCCAGGCGGCGCTGCAGCCGGGCGCGGTGCGGCAGCTCGAGCCCCGCCACCTTGCGGAACACGAACAGCACCAGCCCGCTGCAATCGAAGCCGTCGTCCGGTTTGTCGCCGCCCCAGGTATAGGGAACGCCCAGCTCGCCCAGCGTGGCCGACACCAGGCGATCGCGCAGCGTCGGGCGCGCCCGCGTCTTTACCCAATGCTCCAGGGCAACGGCCGCACGCGGCCCGCGCACGGCATGCGGCACGGCCGGGCGAGCGGACGCGCCGGCAGCGGAAGCGGAAGACGAATTGGAGGCGGGAGAGGCGCTGGCCGCCGAGCTTGCGGCAGCCAGGAAGAGGGCGAGCGCAGCGTGGCGCAGAAAGGTACGGGCGATAGCGGGCATCTCGGGCAATGCGGAATTCGGGAGCGGCGGCGCAGGGATTGTAACGTAATAATGTTTCAAGTGGGGAAATGCGGCGTCGGCCGCCCTGCGGATGGCATACACTTGCCTGCGGCCGCGGCGTCCGGCCCCGCGCCGCGCCCATTACCCAGAAGGAATCCGGACCATGCCCAGTTTCGATGTCGTCTCCGAAGTCGACAAACACGAACTCAGCAACGCCGTCGACCAGGCCAGCCGGGAGCTGGCCACCCGCTTCGATTTCAAGGGCAGCGGCGCCGCCTTCGAACTGGAGGGCTATGTCGTCACCCTGGCCGCGCCCAGCGAATTCCAGCTCAAGCAGATGCAGGACATCCTGCGCGGCAGGCTGAGCGCCCGCGGCATCGATCCGCGCTGCCTCGAGATCGCCGACCCTCTGGTCAACCTGGGCGGCGCGCGCCAGAAGGCCACGCTGCGCCAGGGCGTGTCCCAACCCGTCGCCAAGCAACTGATCGCCGCCATCAAGGCCGCGAAGCTCAAGGTGGAAACCCAGATCAACGGCGACAAGCTGCGCGTCACCGGCAAGAAGCGCGACGACCTGCAGGCCGTCATCGCGCTGCTGCGCAAGACGGACGTCGACCTGCCTCTGCAGTTCGACAATTTCCGCGACTGAATCCTTGCCCGGCCAGACGGGCGGCAATGCGCCCCTCTCCGGACCCGGGCTCGACGGATACGGGCTATTGACGCTTCACAGCCGGCCGGCCCAGGGCATCTCGCCCTCGGCATAGGCCTTGAGCAGGTGATGGGCAATGGCGTAGGGCAGGGGAGCGGACAGCCCGGCGGCATGCGTGCCGTCCAGCATGGCGCGGACCTCGTCGTGCCCGAACCAGCGGGCGTCCTCGAGCTCCTCGCGGTCGACCGCGATATCCGTCCCGCAGGCCAGCGCGAAGCAACCTATCATCAGCGACGACGGAAAGGGCCAGGGTTGCGACGCAAAGTACCGCACTTCCGAACACGCCACGCCGGCCTCTTCCAGGATCTCCCTGCGCACCGCGTCCTCGATCGTCTCGCCGGGCTCCAGGAAACCGGCCAGCGCCGAATACATGCCCGGCGCGAAGCGCGGCTGCCGGCCCAGCAGGCACCGCTGGCCGTCGGTCGCCAGCATGATGACCACCGGGTCCACACGCGGGAAATGCTGGGCGCCGCAGGCCTCGCAATCGCGCCGCCAGCCCGCGGCCGACACGCGGCTGGGCGCGCCGCAGTTGGCGCAATGGCGGTGACGCCGGTGCCAGTTGAGCACGGATTGCGCGCCGCCGAGCTCGCCCAGCAGGTCCGGCGCCACCCGGCCAGCCGTCGCGAGGGTCCGCAGGCTCACCGCCTCAAGCCCGTGGGCGGCCAGTCCGCCCGCCCGTTCCACGGCGGCGGGGTCCAGCGCCCGCGCGAACAGCGCCGTGCCGTCCTGCCCGCAGCCCAGGAACACCTCGCGTTCCGGCTCGCCCAGCGCTGCAGCCCGGCCAGGCCCGAACAGGATCTCGCGCCCCTGTGCGCCCAGTACCGGCGTCTCGCGGTCGAACAACAGGAAACGGGCGGTCGGCCGGTCCCGCAGTCCGCGCACGAAGGCGTCGTCGCCGCGCCTGCCGGACATCCGGTCCAGCGGGTTCAGGCCGAAGCCGATGGAGCGCGAACGGTCGGAGTCGGTCATGCGGGAAGGATCAGGGCAGGGGTAACGTGCGCTGGGCGGGCGGCGGCGCCTGTATGCGCGAGGTTTTCTTGTGGGAATACATGGCCTTGTCGGCTTCCATCACCATGTCGCCCACGCAGGTATGGCGGCCCGGATCATACTGTATCTGGCCGACGCTGAAGCTGATCTCGTAATTGCCTGCGGCTTCGCCGCGCCATGCGGCCAGCGCCTGCCGCACCCGGGACACGATGCCTGCGGTCTGCGTCAGATCCGAGTCGGCCAGGAAGACCACGAACTCGTCGCCGCCCAGCCGGCCGATCACATCGCTTTCGCGGAAAGCGTCCTTGAGCGCGCGGGCGAAAGTCGCCAGCGCCCGGTCGCCCTCGCTGTGTCCGTGGCGGTCGTTGATCTTCTTGAAATGGTTCAGGTCGAAATACACCAGCGAAGCGGGCTTGCCGCCCCGCCGGCACAGGCTGAGCGCATGTTCCGCGATGGTCTCGAAGCCGCGCCGGTTGGCCACGCTGGTCAGCTCGTCCGAAATGGCCAGCTGGAAGGCGATGATTTCCCGCTCCACCAAATGCCCCAGGTCGCACAGGCTTTCGCGCTGCTGCGCATCCAGGTCGGTGGGGCGCGTATCCATCAGGCACAGCGTACCGGGCCGCAGCCCGCCGGAAACCGTCAGCGGATAACCCGCGTAGAAACGGATATGCGGCTCGCCCGCGACCAGGGGATGGCCGCGGAAACGCCCGTCCGCCAGGGCGTCGGGAACCACGAAAACGTCCTTGCCCTGCACTGCGTGGCCGCAAAAGGAGAGGTCGCGCGGCGTCTCGCGCCGGAACGGGCCTTCGGCGGACTTGAACCATTGTCGCTGCGCGTCCACCAGGCTGATCAGCGCGATCGGCACCCCGAACAGGCGCCGGGCCAGCCGCGTCAGGCGCTCGAACCGTTCCTCCGGCAGCGTATCCAGGATGTCCAGCGACCTCAGCATGGCCATGCGGGCATCCTCGGACTGAGGCCCGGGAGAATTGAACATTTCGAAGCACCTGGTATGTTTTTGATGCAGTCACCTTGCAAGAAGGCCTGCATGCGATCCCGTTGCCGGAACTCGGAAAAGGGCGTGTGCTTCGGTGAAACAGAAGGCTTTCCGGCCCTATCTGGTACTCACGGCAAAGGCTGCTAGACCTGCCATAGTAATCCAGCAGGCAGCCGGCCATCAGCCAGAAGCGGGCGATCGCCCGGCGCCGGCCCAGGATATCAGTTAAAGTGAATTCTCAAGAAAATTTAAAGTTATTTCTCTAAAACCATCCTAATTTATTAATAAATATATATTTAATAGAAATACCGCGCTGCTGTGCTCTTTCCTGGCCCAACCGCATTTGCCCCAAAAACGCCCTCAAACCTGCCCTTGAGGACATGCCTCCGGCAACCAAGACAGCCCAGCCGAAGGCCCCCGGAAATGAAGACCCCGCAAGCCTTGGCGCGGCGCGGGGGATGCGGCCAATTGGAGAGAGGGAAGTCCCGCGCGAGCGGGACCGAGGGCGCCTCCTGGCGCGCCCGAGCCGAGCGACTTGGCCGCATCCCCCGCGCCGCGCCAAGGCGCCTGAAGAACTCAATAGCCCCGCAACGCCCTCTATTCGATGTTCTGCGCCTGCTCCCGCATCTGCTCGATCAGCAGCTTCAGATCCATGGCCGCGCGCGTGACGTCCACGCTGCCGGCCTTGGAGCCCAGCGTGTTGGCTTCGCGGTTCATCTCCTGGAACAGGAAATCCAGCCGCTTGCCCGCGCTGCCGCCGCGCTTGCCGCCCGAACCTTCCAGAATATGGCGCAGTTCTTCCAGATGGGAACGCAGGCGCGAGAGCTCCTCCGCCACGTCGATGCGCAACGCGAACAGCGTCGCTTCCTGCGCCAGGCGCTCCGACAGTTCGGGACCCGAAATGTGGGCGAATCCCCCGGGAAAGGCCGACTCAACCGCCTCGCGCAGCTTGGCGGCGAGCCTCTCGCGGTGCTCGGCCAGCAGCGCGGGCAGGTGGGTTTCCACCTGATCCACGATGGCGCCGACCTTCTGCGCGCAATCGCGCATCATGGCCGCCAGCCGCTCGCCTTCGCGCTGGCGGGCCTGCTGGAGCTGGGCCAGGGCCTGGCCCGCGGCCTCGAGACAGGCCGCAGCCAGGGCCTGGGGCTCCGGCGCGGACTCGCCGCGCTGACCCGGCCAGTTGAGCAATTCGACCAGGCGCGGTGCGGCCATGTCGGGAAAGGCCGCGCGCGCCGTGCGCAGCTGCGCGGCCACGCTTTCCAGCCATGCCGGGTCCAGCACCGAGGCTTCACCGGAGGCGTTGCGCACGCAACTGGCGCGGATTTCCACCTTGCCCCGCGACAGGGCGCCGCTGAGCAGCTCGCGCAGCGGTGCCTCCGCCTGCCGCAATTCTTCCGGCAGGCGGAAATAAAGGTCCAGGAAGCGGCTGTTGACGCTGCGCAGTTCCAGCGCCACGGCGGCCGTCTCGGGGCCGGCCTGTGCGCTGCCGAATGCGGTCATGCTGCGTATCATTTCAGTATCCTGCGGTCAGTCCATCGGGGTTGCGGGGATCGGACGCGCCGAGAAACCGGCCGTCGACGATCTGTATCGTCTGCGTGCTGCCCATCACGGGCATCACCTGCACCTCGTGCCCCATCTGGCCCAGCATGCGCAGGGTGTCGGGGCTGAAACCCTTCTCGACGCGCACCACGTCCGGCTTCCACTGGTGATGGATGCGGGGCATGGCCGCGGCCTCGGCCGGGTTCATGCCGAAGTCCATGGTGTCCAGCAGCGTCTGCAGCACGGTGGTGATGATGCGCGCGCCGCCCGGCGAACCCGTCACCAGCCAGGGCTGGTCGTCGCGAAAGACCAGGGTCGGCGACATCGAGCTCAGCGGGCGCTTGCCGGGCGCGACCGCATTGGCCGCTCCGCCCACCAGCCCGTAGGCGTTGGGTGCGCCCGGCTTGGCCGAGAAATCGTCCATTTCGTTGTTCAGCAGCACGCCGGTGCCCGGGGCCACGATGCCCGAGCCGAAATTCAGGTTCAGCGTGTAGGTGGTGCTGACCAGGTTGCCGCGGCCGTCGGCCACCGAGTAATGCGTGGTCTGGTTGCTCTCGTAGGGCAGGGGATTGCCCGGGCGCACCTGCCCGGCCGGCGTGGCACGCTGCGGGTCGATGCGCTGGGCCAGTTCGTCGGCATAGGCGGGCGAGGTGAGCGCAGCCACGGGTACGTCGACGAAATCCGGATCGCCCAGGTAGGCGGCCCGGTCGGCGTAGGCCAGCTTCATGCTTTCCACCATCAGGTGCAGCGCCTGGGCGCTGCCGGCGCCGTAGTCCGATAGGGGATAGCGCTGCAGCAGGTTGAGCATCTGCACGATGTGCACCCCGCCCGAGCTGGGCGGCGGCATGGAAACGATACGGTAGCCGCGATAGCTGCCGGTCACGGGGCGGCGCTCGACCGGACGGTACGCCGCCAGGTCCTGCAGCGTCATGGCCCCGCCGTGCCGGGCGATCTCGGCCACGATGCGCCGGCCCGTCTCGCCCCGGTAGAAGGCGTCGGGGCCGCCCTTGGCAATGGCTTCCAGCGTGGCCGCGAGCTCCCGCTGCACCAGCAGGTCGCCTGCCTCCAGGGGCACGCTGGCGGACGCCTCGGGACAGGGCGGCTGCTCGCAGCGCACCTCGGCGGCAGGAACCTGCTTGAAGAATACGGCGCGCGTGGCCGCCCATTTGCCGAGCTGCTCGCGCTCGTTCTGCAAGGCCGCGGCCAGGGTGGGGCTGACGGGAAAGCCCTTGCGCGCGAGCTCGATGGCCGGCGCCACGACGGTGGCCAGCGGCAGGGTGCCGTAGCGGGCCAGGGCGTGGGCCAGCCCCGCCACCGTGCCGGGCACGCCCACGGCGAAGTGCGTGTACAGCGACCGGCCGGGAACGACTTCGCCGCGCTCGTCCAGGTACATGTCGGGCTTGGCGCCGCCGGGCGCGGTCTCGCGGAAATCCAGCGCGATGTCGCGTCCGGACGCCGCATCGTGGATCAGCATGAAGCCGCCGCCGCCCACGTTGCCGGCATTGGGCAGCACGACCGCCAGCGCGAAACCCACCGCCACGGCCGCGTCCACCGCATTGCCGCCGCGCCGCAGGATGTCCACGCCCACCTGGGTGGCCAGGGCCTGGTCGGTGGCCACCATGCCATGGCGGGCCTCCACCGGCGCGAAGATGTCCATGCGCGTGTCGTAGCGGATACCCGGCGCGTCCTGCGCCCTTGCCGGCAGCGGCGCGGCCAGCAGCAGGCAGGCGAGCAGGGCGGCCGTCGACCGTTCGAGACAGGCAAGACAGGCGCGGAACATGGGGGCAGGAGCAGTGCGGCGGCGAAAAGGCGTAACGGGCCCAGGATACAGGAAATGCCGCGGCCCGGCAGGCAGGAAACGCGGTCCGGCGGCCCGTACAATGCGGCCTCCGGCCCGCACATGGAGTTCCGCATGCAACCTTCCGCCCCCGCCTTCGTGCGCCCCTCCGGGCGCGCGCCCGACGCCCTGCGCGACATGCGCATCGAACGCTCGTACACGCGCCACGCCGAAGGCTCGGTGCTGGTGCGGGCAGGCGACACGCACGTGCTGTGCACGGCCAGCGTGCTGGACAAGGTGCCGCCGTTCCTGAAGGGCAAGGGCCAGGGCTGGGTCACGGCGGAATACGGCATGCTGCCGCGCGCCACCCACACGCGCTCGGACCGCGAGGCGGCGCGCGGCAAGCAGTCGGGCCGCACCCAGGAAATCCAGCGCCTGATCGGCCGCAGCCTGCGCGCCGTGTTCGACCTGCGCGCGCTGGGCGAGCGCACGCTGCAACTGGATTGCGACGTCCTGCAGGCCGACGGCGGCACGCGCTGCGCGGCCATCACCGGCGCCTGGGTGGCCGCGGCCGACGCGGTCGCCTGGCTCTCGCGCCAGGGCGCGCTGCCCGGCCGGCCGCTGCTCGACAGCGTAGCGGCGGTGTCGGTCGGCCTGTACCGGGGCCAGCCGGTGCTCGACCTGGACTACGCGGAAGACTCCGGCTGCGATGCGGACATGAATGTGGTCATGACGGGCAGCGGGCGCTACGTGGAAGTCCAGGGCACGGCCGAAGGCCAGACTTTCGACCGGGCGCAGCTCGACGCGCTGTTGGCCCTGGCCGAAGGCGGCATCCGGAACCTGACCGCGCTGCAGAAGCCGGCCTGGCCGGCCTGATTCCCGCTCTCGCCCGCAGGACGCGGGGCAGGGCGCTGACCCGCCGAATACAATCCCGCCATGCAAGCCTTTTCTTCTCTTCCGGCCGGCCGGGTCGTGCTGGCCTCGAACAACGCGGGCAAGCTGCGCGAGTTCGACGCGCTGTTGGCCCCCCGCGGCCTGGCGCTGGTGCCGCAGGGCGAACTGGGCGTGCCCGAGGCGCCCGAACCGCATCCGACCTTCGTCGAGAACGCGCTGGCCAAGGCCCGCCATGCCAGCCGGCTGACCGGCCTGCCGGCCCTGGCCGACGATTCCGGGCTGTGCGTAGCGGCGCTGGGCGGTGCGCCGGGCGTGCATTCGGCACGCTATGCGCAGCCGGCCGGCGGCGAACGCTCGGACGCGGCCAACAACGCGCGTCTGGTGCGCGAATTGGCGGGCACGGCCGACCGCCGCGCCTGGTATGTGGCGGTGCTGGTGCTGGTGCGCGCGGCCGAGGACCCGCAGCCGCTCATCGGCGAAGGCACCTGGGCCGGCGAGATCGTGGACGACCCGCGCGGAGGCCACGGCTTCGGCTACGACCCTCACTTCCTGGTTTCCGGGACGGGCCGCACCGCGGCCGAACTCGACCCGGCCGAAAAGAATCGCCTGAGCCACCGCGCGCAGGCGCTGCGCCGGTTGCTGGAACGGGCCGCCGCGCGCTGATCCGGCCCGCGCATTCCATGGCAACCACCATCCCCATCCATCCCGCCGGTTCCCGGCCGCGGCGGGCGCCCGGTGGCGGGGAGCCGGCGCTGACGGCGCTGCCGCCCCTGTCGGTCTATGTGCACGTGCCCTGGTGCGTGCGCAAATGCCCGTACTGCGATTTCAATTCGCACGCGCTGGACGGCGAGCTGCCCGAAGCGGACTACCTGGAAGCGCTGCGCAGCGACCTCGAGCAGGCCCTGCCTTCGATCTGGGGCCGCCAGGTGATCTCGGTCTTCATCGGCGGCGGCACGCCCAGCCTGCTGTCGGCCGGCGCGGTGGATACGCTGCTGGCCATGCTGCGCGCCTGCCTCAATCTGCTGCCCGACGCCGAGATCACGCTGGAGGCCAACCCCGGCACCGCCGAAGCCGGCCGCTTGCGCGAGTACGGCGCCAGCGGCGTGAACCGCATCTCGCTGGGCGTGCAAAGCTTCGACGACGCCCGGCTGCGCGCGCTGGGCCGCATCCACGACGGCGCCCAGGCCCGGGCGGCCATCGACATGGCCCAGCGGGCGGTCGAGCGCGTCAACCTGGACCTGATGTTCGCGCTGCCGGGGCAGGACGAGGCCGGCGCGCTGGCCGACCTGGAAACGGCCCTGTCCCATGGCACCAGCCACCTTTCGCTCTACCACCTGACCCTGGAGCCGAACACGGTCTTCGCCAAGTACCCGCCGGCGGTGCCGGACGAGGATGCCGCCGCGACCATGCAGGATGCGCTCGAGACCCGGGCCGCCGAGGCCGGCCTGGAGCGCTACGAGGTCTCGGCCTACGCCCGTCCCGGCGCGCGCTGCCGCCACAACCTGAACTACTGGGAATTCGGCGATTACCTGGGGCTGGGGCCGGGCGCCCACGGCAAGCTGTCCTTCCACGACGGCATCGTGCGCCAGGCCAGGCTGCGCCAGCCCGGGTCCTGGATGGCGCGCGCCCTGGCCCGCGACGGTTCCCACCTGGCCGAATCGCGCCGCATTGGTGCGGACGAACTGCCCTTCGAGTTCATGCTCAATGCCCTGCGCCTGCGCGCCGGGGTGCCCGCCGCGCGTTTCCAGGAACGCACGGGGCTGCCGCTCGCCGCCCTTATGCACCAAATTGACGCATCCGTGCGGCGCGGCCTGCTGGATCCCGATCCCACGGTATTGCGCGCCACGCCTCTCGGATGGCGCTTCCTCAACGATCTGCAGGGCATGTTCCTGTAGCGAGAAGCCCCGTATCAGTGCATTCCGGCCACGGAAATGCACTATATTCGTGCATGCACTGGCGATTTCGGAGCATGTTCCCTGGCACGGGGAGTTGGCACGCTTATTGCTTGGTGCTTCGATGCCTATCGAGCACAGACCTCGACCTTTATTTCTCTCGGAGATGACATGGCCAAGCAACAGGACGTCCTCAAGATGATCGCGGACAACGAAGTCAAATTCGTCGATTTCCGCTTCACCGATACCGCCGGCAAGGAACAGCACGTATCGGTGCCCGCCCGGGTCGTGGACGAAGACAAGCTGGAATCGGGCCAGGCGTTCGACGGCTCGTCGATCGCCGGCTGGAAGGGCATCGAGGCGTCCGACATGCTGCTGGTGCCGGACCTCGAAACCGCCCGCATGGATCCGTTCCGCGAGGAATCCACGCTGATCCTGACCTGCGACGTCGTCGAGCCGTCCGACCTCAAGGGCTACGACCGCGACCCGCGTTCCACCGCCAAGCGCGCCGAAGCCTACCTGAAGGCCAGCGGCCTGGGCGACACCGCCTACTTCGGCCCCGAGCCCGAATTCTTCGTTTTCGACGCGGTCGCCTGGGACGACGACATGTCCGGCTGCTTCGTCAAGATCAAGTCGGAAGAGGCCCCGTGGTCCACCGGCCTGGACTTCGAAGGCGGCAACCTGGGCCACCGTCCGCGCGTCAAGGGCGGCTACTTTCCCGTTCCGCCGGTCGACTCCTTCCAGGACATGCGCTCCGAAATGTGCCTGCTGCTGGAGCAGCAAGGCGTCCCGGTCGAAGTGCACCACCACGAAGTGGCCGCTCCCGGCCAGCTGGAGATCGGCACGGTGTTCAACACCCTGGTGCGCCGCGCCGACTGGAACCAGGTCCTGAAGTACACGGTGCACAACGTGGCCCACGCCTACGGCAAGACCGCCACCTTCATGCCCAAGCCCGTCGTCGGCGACAACGGCTCCGGCATGCACGTGCACCAGTCCATCTGGAAGGACGGCCAGAACCTCTTCGCGGGCAACGGCTACGCCGGCCTGTCCGAATTCGCGCTGTACTACATCGGCGGCATCATCAAGCACGCCCGTGCGCTCAATGCCATCACCAACCCCGGCACCAACTCGTACAAGCGGCTCGTGCCGCACTTCGAGGCGCCGGTCAAGCTGGCCTACTCGGCGCGCAACCGCTCGGCTTCCATCCGCATCCCGTACGTCGGCAACCCCAAGGGGCGCCGCATCGAGACCCGTTTCCCGGATCCGCTGGCCAACCCCTACCTGGCTTTCTCGGCGCTGATGATGGCCGGCCTGGACGGCGTGCAGAACAAGATCCACCCGGGCGATCCGGCCGACAAGAACCTGTACGACCTGCCGCCCGAGGAAGACGCCAAGATCCCGACGGTGTGCGCCTCGCTGGAGCAGGCGCTCGAGGCCCTGGACCAGGACCGCGAGTTCCTGACCCGCGGCGGCGTCTTCAGCAACAACGCGATCGACGCCTACATCGAGCTGAAGTCCGCGGACGTGCAGCGCATGCGCGTGACCACGCACCCCGTCGAATTCGACATGTACTACAGCCTCTGATCACCGGGGCAGTTTCCAAGGGGAATGCGGATGCCTTCGGGCATCCGCCCCGGCAGCGAACCATGAGTGTCGACGTTTTCGATCTTCTAGCCACCTCGGTCCTGCTGCTCAACGGCAAGGGCACGGTCGAATCCGCGAACTCCGCTGCCGAGGACATGTTCGGCCTGTCGCGCAGGCAGCTGTGCGGCAGGCCGGCGGCCAGCCTGTTCGACCGCAGCAGCGGCCTGCAGAGTTCCATCGAGCAGGCCTGCCTCGGCCGCTTCGCCGACCTGCGCCAGCTGACCTCGCTGCGGCGCGGCTCGGACACGGTGGAGGTCACGGTCACCACCGTGGCCCTGACCGACCAGCCCTGGCCCGTATTGCTGGAAGTGCGCGAGATCGAGCCGCGCGTGCTCGCGGACCGCAGCCAGCGGCTGCTCGACGAGGTCGAGGGCCATCGCGAGCTGCTGCGCAACCTGGCGCACGAAGTCAAGAACCCGCTGGGCGGCCTGCGGGGCGCGGCCCAGTTGCTGGAGGCCGAGCTGCCCGACGCTTCGCTCACCGAATACACCCAGGTCATCATTTCCGAGGCAGACCGCCTGCAGGCCCTGGTCGACCGGCTCACGGCGCCGCAGCGCGTGCCGCTGAATACCCGCCCGGTGAATATCCACGAGATCTGCGAGCGGGTCTGCGCGCTGATCCAGGCCGAGTTCCGCCAGAGCATCGAGCTGGTGCGCGACTACGACGCCTCGGTGCCGGAAATTCCCGGCGATTCCGCACGGCTGATCCAGGCACTGCTCAACGTGGCGCGCAATGCCGCGCAGGAGCTGGCCCGCCAGCCGGCACCCGGCGGCTCGCGCATCACCCTGCGCACGCGCGTCGCGCGCCAGGTCATGCTGGCCCACCGGCAGCACCGCCTGGCGCTGGCGGTTGCGGTCATCGACAACGGCGCGGGCGTGCCCGACTCGTTGCGCGAGCGCATCTTCCATCCGCTGGTCACCGGGCGGGTGGGCGGCACCGGCCTGGGCCTTAGCCTGGCGCAGGATTTCGTCCAGCAACACGGCGGAATCATCGAATTCGAATCCCAGCCCGGGCACACGGAGTTTCGCCTGATGCTGCCCATGGAGCCCGCATGAAACCTGTCTGGATAGTCGACGACGACCAAGCCATACGCTGGGTGCTGGAAAAAGCCTTGGGGCGCGCCGGCATCGCCACCCGCACTTTCGGGCAGGCGGCCGAAGTCCTGCTGGCGCTCGAATCCGACACCCCGGCCGTGCTGGTCTCCGACATACGCATGCCCGGCGCCAGCGGCCTGGAGCTGCTGCGCCGCATCAAGCAGCGCCATCCTGCGCTGCCGGTCATCGTCATGACCGCCTTCGCCGACCTGGACAGCACCGTCTCCGCTTTCCAGGGCGGCGCCTTCGACTACCTGGCCAAGCCCTTCGACGTCAACGAAGCGGTGGCCCTGATCCAGCGCGCCGTCAAGGATACGGCGCCGGCTGCCGAGCCGGCCTCCCCGGCGCCGGCGGGCGAGGACGCGCCCGTGGCGCCCGAGCGCTGGATGATGACGCAATCCTCGTCGGCCGCCATGCAGGAAGTCTTCCGCGCCATCGGCCGCCTGGCGCAGTCCCGGGTCACCGTGCTCATCACGGGCGAATCCGGCACCGGCAAGGAACTGGTGGCGCGCGCCCTGCACGGTCACGGCTCGCGGGCCAGCGGCCCCTTCGTCGCGCTGAACGCGGCGGCCATCCCGCGGGACCTGCTGGAGGCCGAACTGTTCGGGCACGAGCGCGGCGCCTTCACCGGCGCCAACACGCTGCGCCGCGGCCGCTTCGAGGAAGCGCACGGCGGCACGCTGTTCCTGGACGAAATCGGCGACATG
>Ga0182748_1000554_pt1 | contig 39948 bp, 33 predicted proteins | sample eDN3rd37CKraftOP_FD_128877 | JGI IMG/M metagenome (GOLD analysis project Ga0182748, IMG submission 128877) | Enriched Organic Plus compost microbial communities from Emeryville, California, USA - eDNA 3rd pass 37_C Kraft OP (version 2) (version 2) ... | reverse complement strand
TCATGTTCGTTATCGTCTATACTGCTCTTCTTTTGTCCATACAAGGCGATTGCCTGGAGCTAATCATGTTCGTTATCGTCTATACTGCTCTTCTTTTGTCCATACAAGGCGATTGCCTGGAGCTAATCATGTTCGTTATCGTCTATACTGCTCTTCTTTTGTCCGTTCAAGCAGGTCTTCGAGTAAGATACGGTTCGTACGCTGTAGGTCAGCTATGACGACAAGGGCAAATGAAAGCAGCGAGCCGACCAGCATCGCGCTGCCGAAAATCAGCGACTGCAAGTGGCCATTGCCTTCGCCTTGGAAATAAAAGATCAGGAAACGCACGAACGGAATCGCTGCGATGAGAAACAGGATGATACCGAGAGTGACGAATACTACATGCGGGCGATACATGATATAGCTGCGCATGATGGCTTTGCCTGATTGGAACATATGTTGCCAGATGTTTTTGAACAGGCGCGATTCACGAGTCTTTTTGTTTGTCTCGATCTTGATACTCGCGATCTTGAGCCGCTTGTTTCCTGCTTGGATGATCGTTTCCATGCAGTAACTGAACTGCGTCACGATGTTGAGCTTCATCAGCGAATTGCGCGAATATGCACGGAAACCGCTGGCAGCATCGGGCAGATCGGTTCCGGCCGCGAAGTTGACGACAGCGCTGCCGACACGTTGCATGAGTTTCTTGAAGGGCGAGAAGTGTGCGATCTTCGCCGTTTGGCGATCACCGATGACGATATCGGCTTCACCGCGGATAATCGGCTGTACCAGATCAGCAATACGCTCCTGCGGGTACTGATTGTCCCCGTCGGTGTTGACTACGATATCTGCGCCGTGCTTGAGCGCATAGTCCACGCCGTCACGGAAACTGCGCGCAAGTCCCATATTGCGGGTATGATGCACAAAATGATGTACGCCAAGTTTTTTGGCGACGCGTACCGTGTTGTCGGTCGACCCGTCGTCGATGACGAGCCATTCTACTTCATCAACGCCTGGGAGTGATTTCGGCATTTTTTCAAACACAAGCGGCAGTGTTTTCTCTTCGTTCAGGCATGGAACTTGGATAAATACTTTCATGGCTTCATTATATCCCACTGTTTATATTATTCTACTACCTTCGTCCGATACCGATGTAATGCATACCGGCGGCTTTGATGTCTTCTGACGAGAAACGGTCCATAGCGTCGACGAAAATCTTAGCTGATTTGGCGTAAAATGTGGCAGGCTGGTCGACATATTGCGGCCAGTCGGTCGCCACGATGATAGCATCGACATCGTTGATTGCTTGCTTGGCGGTTTTGCAGAGCGTGATGCCATCTGACAAATCGGCCACCGCTTCTTTCATAGCTTCGGGATCGTGGACATTGATGCTCGCGCCACGTTTTTTGAGCAAGTTTGCCATGACGATACCAGGTGATTTGCGCACATCGCTAGTGCCGGCTTTGAACGCCAGCCCAAGTACGGCGATTTTTTTGCTTTTTACACTGCCGCCGATAGTTTCTTGTAGTTTGTCGATGGCATAGACTGGCATCTGTTGGTTGATTTTTTGCGCGGCGCACATAATTTCCATCTCGACACCTAGTTCATGACCGCTCGAAATCAGACCACTCACGTCTTTCGGGAAACAGCCGCCGCCATAACCGCGTCCGGCATTCAGGAACGACCGACCTATCCGGTGGTCAGCTCCGACGCCGTCCATTACTTCGACGATATCGGCGCCTGATCTATCGGAGAGCATAGCGATGGAGTTGGCAAACGAAATTTTCAGCGCGAGGAACGCATTGGAAGTGACTTTGATAAGTTCCGCGCTGTTCAGACTCGTGGCAATGTATCGGCCGCCGCGCGAACCGAGCGGTATACGGGCGAGATGCGCGATGTGTTCGCGTCGCGAATCGACGTCCATATAGATATCCATGATTGTATTGACTGCATTTCTGTCATCGCCACCGACGACAACACGGTCGAAAAACAGCGTGTCTCGCACGGCCGTTCCTTCGCGCAGGAATTCCGGATTCGATACATAGGTGATGTCTTTGTCCATGTCGGCGAACAATTTCATGATTTTTTCGCCGGTACCGACGGGTACGGTACTTTTCTGGGCGTAGATCAGTCCTGGTTTGGCGTGTTTAGCTGTTTCTTCGGCGGCCGCGAAAACATACGCCAGATTCGAGCTACCGTCTGGATTATCTGGTGTACCAACGCACGAAAACACGACATCGCTTGCCGGTATGCAGTCGGTATAACTATCGGTCGGTCGGAGCGTGCCGTTTTCTATCGCGAGCGATACGAGCTCGTCGATACCATGTTCATAAAAAAACGACTTGCCCGATTTGATAGCTTTCAAACGCTCTGGGTTCGGTTCGACGATATGAACGGTAAATCCTGCATGTGCGAACACGGCTGCAGAAGTCAGTCCGACATATCCAGCTCCCAACACTGTAAGCACAGTTGGTTTTTTCATACATACTATTGTACAAGGAAATTCTCTGACCCGCGAACCTTGATTTATGCAGTATAATGGTGCCATGAAAATAGTTATAGTCAGCGGATATTTCAATCCGCTTCACGGCGGCCATCTGGATATGATCGAGGCGGCTCGAAAAATGGGCGACAAGCTCGTCGTGATAGTCAACAACGATAAGCAGCAACTGCTCAAAAAAGGCAAAATAATCCTAGACGAAGAAAACCGAACCCGACTGATGCGCGCTTTGCGCGATGTGGATGAAGTCGTACTTTCGATCGACGAAGAACCGCCGGTCATCAAGACACTGGAGATGATCGCGCAGAAGTATCCGAATGATGAACTGATCTTCGCAAACGGCGGTGATCGTGATTCCGAAAAAGTCATACCCGAGACGGACATTTGTAACAAGTACGGTATCAAGACGGTGTTTGGTGTTGGTACGGAAATCAGAGGACTGGTAAAGCCGGATTCGTCAACACGTATTAACCAAGCGCTAGGTTTACAGGATTAGCAGCTATGTGCGGTATTGTCGGTTATATCGGAAGTAAGAATGCCCAGCCGATACTGATCGAAGGGTTGCATCGTCTGGAATATCGCGGCTATGACAGTGCAGGAATCGTTACTATCGGTGATACCGGTGCGACGTTGCTGAGGGCGCGAGGCAAGGTGGCTGAACTAGAAGCGGTTGTCGACAAAAAACCGTTGAATGACACGATCGGCATTGGTCATACACGCTGGGCGACGCATGGAGAACCGTCAGAAACAAACGCGCATCCGCATAAATCCGGTGATATCTATTTGGTTCACAATGGCATCATCGAAAACTACAAGGAACTGAAAGTCGAGCTCAAAGGTCACGAGTTTGCTAGCGAAACAGACAGCGAAGTTTTGGCGGCGTTGATCGATTCGTTGTATGACGAGCAAACGCCGCTGGAGTCGGCTGTCGGACAAGCACTCAAGCTTGTCGAAGGAACATACGGTATAGCGGTGGTATCGGTTCGCGAACCAAGCAAAATCGTGGTGGCTCGAAAAGGCAGTCCGCTGATCGTTGGCATCGGTGAAGGCGAGACGATTATCGCGAGTGACGCATCGGCACTGGTCGGACACACCAGCAAAGCGATTTATCTGAACGATGGCGAACTCGCGGTATGTATGGCAGACAACGTGGATCTACGTAATCTGTCCGAGCAAAAGCTGAGCCCGAGGGTCGAAGAAATCGAAACCAATATGGCTGCGATCCAGAAACAAGGCTATGATCACTTCTTGCTCAAGGAAATCATGGAGCAACCAGAAACGCTCAAATCAACGTTGAAAGGGCGCGTCTCACCGAGCGAAAACAAGGCGCATTTGGGCGGGTTGAATATGACCGAAGAGCAGCTGTGCGAAATCGAACATGTGCTGATCGTGGCGTGCGGCACGGCCTACCATGCTGGTCTGCTGGCTGCGTATTACATCGAAAAATTGAACGACGCAGTGACGGTACAGGTAGAGATCGCGTCGGAGTTCCGATACAGGTCATTTCATTTGCCGAAAAATTCGGTTGCGCTGGTTGTTAGCCAGTCCGGTGAGACGGCCGACACGCTTGCCTGCCTGCGCGAGATCAAACGACGTGGCGTACGTACGCTAGGTGTTGTAAACGCAGTTGGTTCGACAATTGCCCGCGAAGTTGAAGGTGGCGTGTATGTGCATGCTGGTCCTGAGATATCTGTCGCCAGTACCAAGGCATTTACTAGCCAGGTCGCTGCAATGGTGATATTTGGCATCCAGCTGGCTCAAGCGAAGTCAACCGACAACAAAGAGATTCCGAAATACATCAAGGAACTCTGGCAGTTGCCCGCTGAAATCCAGTCAGTTTTGTCGACTTTGCCGGACGAAATCAAGAAAATTGCAGAAAAATATGCCAAGTACGAACATTCTTTCTACTTGGGTCGAGACGTGATGTACCCGACGGCGCTTGAAGGCGCACTGAAGCTAAAGGAAGTCAGCTATGTCCATACCGAAGGACAGGCGGCAGGCGAGCTGAAACATGGTTCACTGGCACTGATCGATGAGCGATTCTTCGAGGTCATGCTGATCCGCGATGACGAACTGCTCGACAAGAGTCTCAGCAACCTCGCCGAAGTCAACGCGCGCGGCGGACATGTCATTGTGATCACGAATACTGACAGAACTATCGAAGCAGAAACGGTGTTGCGCGTACCAACCAAGCTGAAACTCCTGACGCCGCTCGTCATGAACGTTGTCCAGCAGTTGCTGGCATACTATATCGCCGTCGCACGTGGTACGGATGTGGATCATCCGAGAAACCTAGCGAAATCAGTTACTGTAGAGTAACCGATCCGGAAATTATGTTGCCTTCGCATGAAGGCAATCACCATCTTCTAACAACCAATAACAAACAGCTAAGATCATTGATTTTTCAATGATGTTATGTTATAGTTTTCTATATAAATCTTCCTTTTTGAGATGAAATCAGCCGAGCAAATTTCGTCAAACGAACATGGCCGCGAGAACGGCAGAAAGTTGCTAGTTGACCAGATAAAAGAGCGTCATCCGGACTGGCCTGAGCTACGGGTGACGTTTTATTTTGCACCACATGCTAACCATCACGATGTGGCGGATGCCGAAGCGCACATGAAAGATTCGGATATTTTGCTATATGAAAGCGCGGCTGGATCTAGCGGTGAGGCGCGTCATCGAAAACAAAAGATAGCTTTTTTGAACTCTCTGTCCATCAATCCTCCGATGAGTTTGGACGAAGCGTTGCTGGAATACGATGCGCCGGGCACGACCGACGAGCATCGCGTGCGCGGCGTATATGATAGCGGTATAGCTGTCGGTACGATCGATATTGGCGACACTGAAATCGAGCAACGCATGGTATTGCGTATGAGTAATGTCGGCTATGAAATCAGACGGCGCAGCGAGAGCTACGAAGCAGCACTTGAGAACTACAAGCGGAAGATGCAACTGTATGGTGAACTGCAGGCCGAACGTGAACGGATGATGCTCGATAACTTTGAGGATTCACTCGAGTCGATACTGGCATCGCGTCCGGACTTGAAAGAAAAGGAATCGCTAGAAATTTTGATCACTATGGGCTCTGCGCATACGACGCTTCGCCACAAATTCACCGAAGCCGGCATCGATTCCGACAGATACTTCAGCATGGGCGGAGTCCAGATTTACGACTATGATAACGAGCTGATACGCACATATATGCGCAGGCTAGAACCTACTGACGAACTTGTCCAAAGAGCATTTACCGACAATATTATCGAGGATATATACTATAGTAATCCCGGCACATCTGCGACGACGCCGACCGACGAATGGACGATATATAAGCGCCGACTGGTATCGAAACTGAATGGCGAGCAGATGGAGCACATATTTAGTCTATGGAACGGCGGCGATAGGCGGGCGGCCCAAAATATTCAAATGTATCTCGATCGGCAAGGAATCGGTCGTATGCCCGAAAGCGCGTTCGGCGTGATTGCTGCCAATATGGAAGAATCGCGAAAGTACTATCGCAAAATCGGAAAAGCCGCTGCTCGAAAATAATTTATTATGATGCGAATCCGTTCGGGTTTTGCGATTGCCAGCGCCAGGTGTCGCGGCAGGCATCCTCGATTGACTTCTCTGCCTTCCAGCCAAGTTCTTGTTGAGCTTTTGACGGGTCGGCATAAAACTCTGGCAAATCGCCAGCGCGTCGTGGGGTGAATTCATATGGCACGTCTTGTCCAGTAACTTCGATAAATGTTTTGACGAGTTCGAGGACGGACGTGGGATTACCGGTGCCAAGATTGTAGGCGTCGACGCCAGGATGTAGATGATCAAGCGCGGCCAAGTGTCCTTTTGCCAGATCAACAACGTGAATATAGTCGCGTTTGCAGGTACCATCTGGCGTCGGGTAGTCATTGCCGAAGATTGATAGTTTGTCGCGACGGCCGGATGCAACTTGGGCTATATATGGCATCAGATTGTTCGGAATACCTTGCGGGTCTTCGCCGATGAGGCCGCTTTCGTGCGCGCCGATTGGGTTGAAGTAGCGCAGGAGCGATGCCTCAAACTTTGGATCACTGGCGCATATATCGCGAATGATTTGTTCGATCATATACTTGGTTTGGCCATAAGGATTCGAAATGTTTTGTCCGACGGGCAAAGTCTCGACGTATTTCGGCGTGCCAGGATCACCATATACGGTAGCACTAGAACTAAAGACAAGTTTTTTGATGCTATGCTTACTCATGGTTCGCAGCAATGTCATAGCGGAATCAAGATTGTTTTCGTAGTAATCCAAGGGCTTTTCTACTGACTCGCCGACAGCTTTGAGTCCGGCGAAATGGATGACTGCATCGATTTTGTGATTCGTAAAAATCTCGTCGAGGGCAGAATTGTCACGAAGATCTTTTTGGTAAAATGCGACTTGCTTGCCAGTGATTTTTTCGATACGGCGGATGGCTTCCGCACGGCTATTTACAAGGTTATCAATAGCAATAACTTCGTAGCCTGTATTCAAAAGTTCGACGATGGTATGCGATCCGATATATCCGGCGCCACCGGTGACGAGTACGTTCATAACTGCTCCTTTCGTGTTGCCCAGTTGTCGGCTACGACTTTGCGAATTTTGGTGATAAACAATGATTTTTCGAACCGCTTAGCTTTGCGTCGGCAGGTACCGGGTAGGAATGTTTTTTCACGCGCTTTGCTGATGGCGTCGATCACGGAATCGGTCGTTTGTTCATGGAACAAGACACCACAATCAGGATCGACGATATCGCGTGAACCGCCGCGATCAAACGCAATGACCGGCGCACCGGCAGCCAGCGCTTCGACGGCAACGATGCCGAAATCTTCTTCGCTTGGAAATATGAAACCTTTTGCATGGTTGAGTGCTTCGGCCAGCGCCTCATCCGATGCATCGCCGAAACGATCGGTATGGAAAGTGACATTCGATCCAGCCATTTCAAACAGTTTGCGGTGTTCGCTGCCGTTGCCAAAAACTTTCAGCGGAATATCGAGACGCGTGGCGGCAGAGACGGCTAGGTCGATGCGCTTGTATGGAACCTGGCGACCGACCACGACATAATAATCACTACGTTCGCGAGCAGGGCTGAAGCGATTGATATCGACTGGCGGGTGAATCACGGTCGAAGGCTTGTGGTAATACTTTTTGATACGCTGCTGAACTTCTGTGCTGTTGGCGATGAATACGTCCACGTCTTGCGCGGCCTTGTAATCGGATTTTTTGAGGGGTGGTACCATTATCGGTATCAGCAGGCGAATCAGCCAATTAAGTCTGCCGAACTGCGGATTGCGTTTGTATTCGGCATAATGCGACCAATAGTAGCGGATGGGCGTATGGCAGTAACAGACGTGAATTTGGCCGGGTCGTGTTTTGCGGACTTGCTTTGCTTCAGCGCTGCTACTACTGATGATAATGTCGAATTCGCTGAGATCTAGTTTTCGAAACGCGCGTCCGCGCATGTGCGGGAAGAATTTGTGCAGTTTACGCAGCGGCCGCGGTAGTTTCTGCAGATATGTAGTGCGAATATCCAAGCCCTTGAAAAGCGGCAATGCATCTGGGTCATACGTGCTAGTATAAATCGGCGCATCCGGAAAGGCCTCGTGCAGTGCCAGCACCACTCTTTCCGCTCCGCCCATGTTGGTGAGCCAGTCGTGGACGATCGCAATCTTGGGTTTGCGATTGGCTATAGGAATTTGGCTATTGGACTTTGGCGTACTCATTTCGATAAATCTGTTTTGAATGCGTTGATTAGCTTCCGTCTTACTTTGCGCCGGTTCTTCGTAGAACTACGGCCAAGGTCTTAAACAGGATCTTGATATCTAGCCAAAACGACCAGTTGCGGGCGTAGAAGAGTTCGAGTTCGATGCGCTCTTCGAAACTTAGATTGCTACGGCCGCTGACTTGCCAGAGTCCAGTGACACCGGACTTGACGCTGTGGAGCAGTGCGGTTTTGGTAGGCGAGAATTTGGCTTCTTGAGGCAAGATAGGGCGGGGGCCGACGAGGCTGAGTTCGCCGCGCAGGACGTTGAAGAGCTGCGGTAGTTCATCAAGTGAGGTGTCGCGCAGAAACTTGCCAAACTTGGTGATGCGCGGGTCGTTGTCTACTTTTCGTTTCTGTTCGTATTCGCGCGCTAGATCTTCGCGGCCCATGTCGCGGAATTCCTCGGCGGCATCCTTGCCGCCAAACTCGGGACGCATACTGCGGAATTTGATCAATTGAACTGGTTGGCTGAAACGGCTCAGTCGCTTGCTGACATAAAAGACCGGGCCGGGATTGAAGATTTTTTGCAGTACGATGAGCAGAAGAAAAACAGGTGAGAGCAGGACGATCAAAACAAACGAAACGATTCGATCGAACAAGCCTTTCGCAATTGCGCCCCAACCGATGAGTGGTGTTTGACTGACCGTAATCATCGGGTAGCCAAGGAACACATCGACCGTGTTTTTGCCGGTATAGAATTCTGGTTCGCCAGGAATGAAACTGTAGCTAATATGGTTAATCTGTGCGGCATTCAGAATGCGCTGGTTGCGGTCGCTGCTATCATACAGGTCGGTTTGGATGATGGTGTTGATGCGCAAGTTTTTGATTTCTTTGAGCGCCGACTCAACGGATGAAAAATGATTCACATCCAGTTCTTTTGGAACGATTTTTGCCGGACCTGCGATGGCGACGATTTTGTAACCGCTTTTGGCGGTATTTGCCAGACTGAGAGCGATATCATATGTCGCGTCACTATTGCCAACGACCAACACGCGGCTGATGCCGCGGCCGAATCGAAACAGCATGGTTCGTATGAAACGCAAAACTTCACGCTCTAGCAATAGGAGCGAGGCGGAACCGACAAGACCATATACGGCGACCAGTCGTGCCGGAAAAATATGACGGTTGCTAACATATTCCCAGCCAATGATGATCAGTATGCCGATGAATGAACCAAGCGCAATTTTGCCCCATTCGACCAAGCGGCGATTGTAGGTACTGGAGCTATAGAGTCCGAATGTCGCAAAGATGAGGATCCAAATCGGTACAATAACCAGGAAAGCCTGAATGTACTCGACGGCGTAGACAGGTGTAAGCAGCGGACGATTATCCAGCTGCACGCGCAAGATGTATGCCAGAGTAAATGCCGCGAACAAGACGAAGATATCGGCCAGGACCAGCAACAGGCTGTAGAATTTGGTGTTCTTGGTTGGCATGGGTAATGTCATTATACCACTTTGGCTACTCGCTACTCGCTATTGGAATATGACAATCTTCTCCGTAAGAGAGCGATATATTAGCTCATTCCATATTCTAATCGCTAGGACTACCTTTATACTAATAATTATGCAGACAAAGGTAGCCGAGCGATTTTTAATAGGTATATTGCTAGTAGTGGCGGGCGGGATTGTATTGCATGCACCTTTGTCCGTGTGGTTGTCGACTCAGGTGCCTGAGCAAGCGCTGGTGGTGAAGGCGTGGAAAGAACTGTTGCTGGGGTTGGCGCTCGTGTTGCTGGTCGTGGAAGTGTGGCGGCGGAAGTTGTTGGGTGATTTTTTGCATGATCGCCTGATGCAAATCGCGCTGGCCTATGCCCTGCTGCATTTTACGATGGCGGTTTTGTTCGCGGACAAAAACGGTTGGACAGCGGTAGGCGCAGGGCTGCTAATCGATCTTCGCTATGTGCTGTATCTCGTGTTGGTTTATGGCGCAATGCGACTGTATCCGCATTGGCGCGATGTGTTTATAAAAATATTTGTGGCCGGTGCAGCGGTGGTGGTCGGATTCGGGCTGTTGCAAATGTTCGTACTGCCCAAGGATATTCTGACGCATATCGGCTATAGCAAAGATACGATTCTGCCCTACATGACGGTCGATGAAAACCCAGAATACATCCGCATCAACAGTACGCTTCGCGGACCAAACCCGCTCGGTGCATATACAGCTATCGTGATTGGTGTTTTGACTGCCGTCATGATGAAGTGGAAGCTCTCGCGACGTAGCTGGTTGCTGGCTGGCGGCGCGATGCTTGTCGCACTGCTTGTGCTCGGCGCAAGCCATTCGCGCAGCAGTGTGATAGGTGCAATTATCGCGTCGGTGATCGTCGTGGTGGTCGCGGTATCAGCAAAGATGCGCAAGCGGTTACTAGTAGGCGTGGGTATAGGCGCGCTCGTGCTTGTCGGGGCGATTTTCGCGTTGCGCGAAGATCCGGTGGTATCAAATCTTGTCTTCCACGATAGTCCGACGACGGGCGCAAAAATCGATTCGAATTCCGCGCATGTCGAATCGCTTGCCGAGGGCGTTTCCCGCATGGTTCGGCAGCCGCTTGGTGCTGGTGTGGGCAGTACCGGCTCGGCATCGCTGCTCAGCGATCAATCGCTCATACTGGAAAACCATTACTTGTTTATCGCGCACGAAGCGGGCTGGATCGGGTTGGTTCTGTTTTCGTGGCTGTTTGTTGAAATCATGAAACAGCTTTGGCGGCGACGGCAACATGTCTTGGCACTGGGCGTATTCGGCAGCGGCGTCGGCCTGGCTGTCATAGGATTGCTACTGCCTGTCTGGGCAGATGACACGGTGAGCATCGTGTGGTGGGGACTGGCCGGGCTGGGGATTGGTCTGCCAGTTGACGGATGGAAAACTGGAAGCAGGGATAGAAGAAGGGAGAAGAAGCATGGGTGAGTTGACGACCAAGAGGCAACAGGCACTGCTACAATTCATCGCGGATTTTATCACGGAGCACAACTATGCGCCGAGTTACCGGGAAATTATGAAGGCGTTGGGATACAAGTCTGTGTCGACGGTGGCGATTCATGTGAACGGACTGATCGCAAAAGGATATCTGACGAAGACTGACAAATCTGCCCGTTCGATTCGCGTCGTCAAAGTTTCGGATCGGGTAGACAATAATCACCTTGCTTGGCTGAGAAACGAGATCACCAAACGCGAAACAGCTAAAGCCAACGAAGCGGAGCTGGAGGTACTGAGGAAAGCGCTGGATATATTAGGAGGTGAGAGTCGGTAGTTCAGTAAGTAGTCCTCTTGGCCATTTGATATACTATAAGCATCATGAAATCTCTTGGCGTAGAGGGGGTGTGCAGGCTGGGCGAGAAGCACGGCTGGCGTAAGCTGAGCTTCGTTGCGGCAGGAGTCGTAATCGTGCTGGCAGTTGTGGCACAGTTTGTTTATCCGTGGGATGTGTTACCCATGAATGCATCGATCCAAGGAATCAATGTTGGCGGGCAATCAGTTGCTGAAGCAACGAAGCTATTAAATGAAAAATATGCCAACCTCTCGATCAAGCTCTATTTCGGCGAAAGCAAAAAAGCCTATCGCAATCCGAAACCGGCAGATATCGGTCTAAAAATCGACGTTGCGCCAGCAGTTCACAAAAGCCGTTATGAATGGTGGCAACGCTTGATACCGACATCAGTTTTTTGGGCGCATGTGTTTGGTGCAGGTGATAAAAATTTTGCATATACAAGCGACGAAGCGAAAGCCGCCACATACATCGAAAAGGAATTTGGAAAGTCATGCAAAGTTGATCCGCAAAATGCAAACGTCGAGTATCGGGACGAAAGTTTGCAAGTAATTCCAGCGATCGACGGAGGTAACTGCAAGACCGATGAAGTACTGGAATTACTGACGAATGCCAAGCCAACCTTACGAGATTCCGCAATCCGTATCGCTATCACGCCGCGGCCAGCAGCCGTGACTGATCAGGAAGCGGGCGAGTTTATATCGAAGCTGCAGGCACGGACGGCGACGGGACTTGCTATTGCTATCGATGAAAAATCAGCAGTGGTCGATCAGCCGACGCTTTTGTCATGGCTTGATTTTGAGGCACCGGATTCTGGCATCGTGGCGAAGGTCAACCAAAAACGGTCCCAGAAATTCTTTGATGAACATGTAGCGCCGCATGTTGCTAAACCAGCCGGAACAAGCTATGTCACGACGCGTGATTTCACAGTGATATCAGAAAAGGCGGGTCCGTCTGGTCAAGCGCTGGATTACAAAGCAACAATCGGACAGATCGATAAATGGCTAGCGGGCAAAGAGGAGACAGTGAGCGCGCAAGTATATATTGTTGCGCCGAATGTGGTATACACTCGCAAGTATAGCCCAACCGACACAGGACTGACCGCTCTTATTACGCAGTTTGCCGAAAGTCATCCAGGACAGTTCGGTGTCAGCTTCATTGAACTAGACGGTCTGAAACGCCGCGCTGCATACAAAGATACTAAGCAGTTTCGTACGGCCAGCACATACAAACTATTCGTAGCCTATAGCACGCTCAGACGTATCGATTCAGGTAAATGGAAGTGGTCGGATTCGGTAATCAGCGGCAAGAATTTGTCGAAATGTTTTGACGATATGATCGTGCTTTCAGATAATCCATGCGCCGAAGCGTTGCTCGAAAAAATCACACCAGCGACAGTTCACAAAGAAATCCAGCAAATTGGTCTCAAAAACACGTCGTTTATTGGAAAATACATCATGACGACAGCGGGTGATCTGACAACGTTTGTTGGGGCATTGCAAATGGGACAGTTGCCGCTCAGTAACGCCAGTCGGAACACGCTGCTCAATGCGATGGAGCGAAATGTGCATCGACAAGGCATACCGGCCGGAGCCAAAGGTACAGTGGCAGACAAAGTCGGCTTTTTGCCCGATCCGAATGATGGCATATGGTATTACAATGACGCAGCAATCGTGTACAGCCCGACCGGTACGTATGCTTTGTCGATCATGACGAAGGGAAGTAGCTGGGCGACGATTGCCGAACTGACGCGCCAGATTGAGAAACTTCGAAGCCAATAGGTGACAAAAGCGTAAGCGTAAACTATAATTTTAATTAATATGCAAGACGGTTCAAATGGTGGTACGAATCCTGGTATGAGCCCTGGAATGGGTTCGGGCATTCCGACACCTCCGAATCAAGTGCCGGATTATACCCCACCTCCACCTCCTCCACCGCCGTCATTTTCGCCGCCGCCTGGTCCGAGCGAAGTTAATGCTCTGACGATCGAGTATTGGTTTAAGACGCACTGGAAGTTACTATTGCTCATCATCATCGGTCTGCTCATTTTGGGACAAACGATTTTTCAGATCGTATATCCAAGCAATCGCCTGACGCCGAACGTTGTTGTAGACGGCGTGCCGCTCGGCGGTATGAAATATGAAGAAGCCGCAAAAAAACTAGATGGACTATATGGTGAGTTGAAGCTGAAGATCTATTTCGGCAAAAATGAAGCTGCGTTCCAAGAACCGAAAATGAGCGAGGTCGGTATCGGTGTAGATAACAAAGAAAGGCTGGAACAGATCACCTACCCATTTGCACTCAGATTCCTACCTGGATCGATCTGGTGGGTTCACAACCTGTCTAGTCCAGGCGAGATTAAGTATGTTTATGACAGAGACAAAATCGCAAGCTATACGACTAGCAAGGTCGGTGAAGATTGCAGTATTCCGCCGCAGAATGCAACGCTGAAGCTTGTCGACAGCAAACTGCAGCTAGTTCCATCGGTTGCCGGAGGCCGTTGCGATATTACGGAATTGCAACGGGCATTGGGAGAGGTTAAACCGAATTCCGATCAAAACAGTCCGGACAACAGCGTTAGGGTCAGCATCAATGCAAAAGCAGCACCAATTACCGACGATATCGCCAGGTCGCTGGCAGCCAAGCTCAATAGTCGCTTAGCAGTACCGATGCCAATCAAAGTCGACAACGAAACTGACACTATTCCTGGCCGCGTAGTCTTGAGCTGGCTTGATTTCGTCGCCGATGTGCCCGAAGAAAGAATCGACAATGTGGCGAGTGAATTCGCTCGCCTCCTGTTTGTTGTTAACCAAAAGCGCATGGAGGACTACTTGAATCAAGGCATTGCATCGAAGCTGATTATCGAGCCTGGCGTCAGCAAAGTGTCGACGCTCGATTTCAAAGAAACATCGCGTGTAAATGGCAAAAACGGACGCATGATCGATATGCCGAAAGCCGCACAATCGGTCACTGACTATATCAATGGCAAAAGGGATATGGCGATCGGTGCGACGAAAGTCGTCGGACCGAAGGTCGAATACACGCGCAAGTACACGCCGACAAGCACTGGTTTTTCGGCTTTGCTCGCGCAACACGCACAGGATCATCCAGGTACATGGTCGATCGCGTTTCAGGAACTTAGCGGTGTGCGTTATCCGCGCAGCGCAACGTACCGTGCCAACGCTCAAATGCCAGCGGCGGGTATCCACTCACTCTATATGGCGTACACCTATGTCATGGAAGAACACGCCAAGCGTGCGCGTCCGGTTGATATCATTACCGGCGATATCGATGCGCTTGAATGCTTTAAGCTCATGCTGCAACGATTTGACTACGACTGCCGAACGGGATTTTATGAATACTTTGGCCACGCGACTCTGACCGCGCACGCTCGATCACTGGGATTGCAAAACACAATATTTGCCGGTGAGGACACGGTGACATCAGCCAACGATTTACAAAAGTTGTTTGTAGGCTTGTACAAAAACCAAATTGCCCGTCTAGAAGGCGGCCAAAAAATCCTAAGCACCTTGCGCGCGACGCGCATGAATGAGGGTATGCCGCAAGGTGTTGCCAGTGGTACCATCACGCATGTGACTGGCGAAGAAGGTTCCGTCCACAATGACGCAGGTATCATATACAGCACTAATCGCGGTGCCTATGCGCTGACAATTTTATCCAAAGGCGCACAGTGGGAAGATATTGTGAGTTTGGTGAAAAAGATTGAGGCGCTTAAGGCGGAACCTGTACCAAAAGACGCCCGCTAGAACACACCTGCTTGGTGCATTTTGGGTGAAAGCATCTGGCATTCATGGTATAATTTGGGTATTAACAATTAGATGTATCAAGAGTGCAGCGAGAGAACTAGCTCGACGACCTGCCGGCAACCCTGACAAATGCAGGGTGCCCCATCTAGCCCGTACGGGAAGATACAAGCGACCTTTGTGGCTCCTTTGTCTTTCCCTGGGCGGAAAGATACGAAAGGAGTATTTTTTATGTCACATTACAAAACAGCTGAATCGGTCAGTCCGAAACATCCAGATAAGATTTGCGATCAGATTTCCGATGCGATTTTGGATGCGCATCTTGCTCAGGATCCTGATGCACGGGTCGCAATCGATGTAGCGGGCGGACATGGCACAGTGTTCGTAACGGGGGAGGTGACCTCCAAGGCGCAGGATATCAACGTTGCGCAGATCGTTCGCCGTATCGCCGGTGATGTCGAAGTGATCGAGCATATCTTTGAGCAGAGCCCCGAGATTGCCCAGGGTGTCGATGCGGGCGGTGCCGGTGACCAGGGTATCATGGTCGGCTACGCGACGAGCGAGACTAAGGAGTTGCTACCACTCGAAGTCGTTCTGGCGCGACGGTTATGCCAGCATTTGTACGAAAAATGGCCGTATGACGGCAAGACACAGGTGACGATAAAAGAAGGCACGATCATATCGGTTGTGGCGAGCTTCCAGCATGCGCCAAAAAAAGAGTTGAAAAAAGCAGTCGTCAACTGGTTGCAGTCACAGGAGCTTGCACCGTATGCTGCGAATCTCGCGCCAGCAATGACCGGTCGACGACCAAAACTCGAAGTCGAGTTGCATGTGAATCCGTCAGGCGATTGGTCGATCGGCGGTTTCGATGCCGATGCTGGCTTGACCGGTCGCAAGCTTGTCGTCGACAACTACGGTCCGCGCGTACCTGTCGGCGGCGGCGCGTTTTCGGGCAAGGATCCGAGCAAAGTCGATCGTTCTGCGGCATACATGGCACGCAAGATAGCTGTCGACTATCTGAAACGATTCCAAGCGAACGAAGTCTATGTGTATCTCGCCTATGCGATCGGTCACGACAAGCCGCTCGAAGCGACTGCGATTGTCGATGGAGAAGAAAAGCGCGTCGAAGGCTATGACCTGTCGCCGCGCGGTATTATCAAATCGCTGGATCTCAAGCGTCCGATTTATGAAGCGACGGCACGCTGGGGACATTTTGGGCACAAAGAATTCCCATGGGAAAAGTAGTAAAATTTATCGTCAAAACACAAGCGTTATAGTAAAATAACGTTAAGTGACTAAACGGGATGGCAAAACAAAAAAAGGTGCTTCACATGGAAAACATGTGACTCTTCGTTACCACCATCACAAGCCATATCGCAAGCGTCATGTAGGATTGCTTGCTATGTCGCTCATCGGGCTTTTTGTCGTCCTTGCTTTGCTTGTACAATACAGGGATCTAGTTATTTCCGGGCTCAACAGCAGCCGTAATTTTATCTCTGATCTACTCGTCGTCAATCCTGATTACACCGCCAAAATCAATTCAAAGTACGGCTTTGCTGTTCGTTTCGATACGCGCGTTCTCTATGCTAACGCTGTCGATGGTGGGACTGGCAGAATCTATCAGAATAGAGAGCTGATGCAGGAAAGAGCGTATTCAAAGATTCAGTTTGTTCCGCTCGCGCAACGTCATGTGTCGGATCAGTCTGCGGTCACGATCGCGTATCATGCCGAAGTCGAAGGTCCTCTTACTTCTGAGCGCATGCAAGATTTAGCGTTTAGCGATATTGGCTTAGACAAAAACAGTATCCGTTTTGTGACATCCGAAAAAGTGCGCCTGGGCGGTCATGAGTTTGAAAAATCGGTTTGGCAAACCAAGCAGTCGATTGGGAATCTCAAAAATCTCAACATCAGCTTCAGCGTTTATGTTGCCGAGGTAAACGGGCATCCGTTGGTAATCGCAGTCAACGAAGGGTTTGTCGATATTCCGGGTACGCACCCGCAGTACGATGATTTGATTCGATCGCTAGAGTTCATGCCACAAACAGCTCGGCTCAACAAGCAGCCGGTCATATCACACATGGGCGGTTTACTTTTCGATACGATTCTCATGGCGCAGACAGCATCGGCAGACACAGCTCGAGCCGTTCCTACAGCATCGGAACGAATCGCGGCAATGTATGCTCCGGCGGTCGTACGGGTCTACAATATCTTTTGCGGCAATATAGAATTTGACAATGAAGCGATATTCCGCGATGCATGCCAGTCGCGCGCTGGTTCTGGTTTTATCGTCAGTCAGGATGGTTATATTGCGACTAACGGCCATGTCGCATCGATGAATGCACGCGATTTGGCGCTGTACAACGCATTTATTTATGCAGTCATGGGCGATCCGCGACTGCTTAATTTGTTTGTCGTTGAGTCTGGCTTCAAAGAGTCAGACGTGCCCAAAGATGCAACTGATCGGCAAGCGGCTGGTTTGATGGTCAAAAAACTCTATGAGATCGAAGATTCGCGATTCACGTTTAAAGATTCGGTGCAAAATCTTCTAGTCGTGCTTGGCGACAAAAATCCAGATCAAAACAAGCTTATTACCGATACGAAAGCGCGCGTGAAATACGAGGCAGAGCCATCTATCAAACATGCCGAAGTCAAAGCGACTGATTACCGCTTGCTCGACGGTATTGATGGGTTTCATGCTTCGGATGTCGCAATCATAAAAGTAGAGGGCAAGGATTACCCGATTGTATCTTTGGGCAGTATTGACAATGTTGCCCAAGGTTCAGAGTTGATGATTCTAGGATTCCCGGGCATTGCCAATGACAGTGGTCTTGTTGATTCGGATGTTTCCATCGCCACACTAACCACTGGAAAAGTTTCTTCCAAAAAGAAAGCTGCTGGTTCAAATAATCAATTGATCGAAACTGATACAGTTATCGGTCATGGCAATAGCGGCGGTCCAGCCTTCAGTGATCAAGGCGATGTTATTGGTATCGCGACATACACGCTGGATGGTTCAGGTACGGGGGATGGAACGTACAACTATATCCGAGATATCAAAGATCTGATTGATCTTGCCGATAGGTCATCGATTTCGTTCGATACCAACAGCGCAACGCAAAACGAATGGAAGCAGGGTCTCGATTATTTCTATGAGGCGCGATACTCAAAAGCGCTAGTTAACTTCAAGAAGGTCAAAGAACTGTATCCGTTGCACAACAAAGCGGCCGAACTTATTGCCACTGCCAAAAAACGTATCGCAAATGGCGAAGATGTACAGGACTTTCCGCTCGAATTGGTCGTAGTTGTCTTGGTGGTACTGCTTGCTGGGGCGGGGATGGGAGTTTTCATGATTGTGCGTCACAAGAAGCATCACGACGTGTATAATGCTGGTGTTGCACAGGGTGTGGTGACACCGTTTGCCAAAGGTGAATCAGCACCACCGCAAAATGTTCATGTATCTCACGCTGTTGCACCGTCCGATGCTGTCATTCAGAATGCCGAGTCATCTCAAAATTTGACCCCCGATATAGAATCAACGCAGCCGACGACATCGCCAACAGCGTCGTCGGAGACGCCGCAAGACCCGATTGGTAAGAATGAGCAGAACTTACCTACGGCAACGAATTTGTCTGATGATTCGTTTGAAAATGATACGAACGAGCCAGACGCATACAGCCAAGGCTAGCGCCTTCTCATGTTGTTGGGAAAAAGCCGCTTATGGTATGATAAACAGAGAAGTTATACAGATGGAGAGACTGCATGGATAATGGACCGTTCAGGATGTCACGATACACGCGTACCGACAACAAGGCTGCGCCTGCAACACGTACGGAGAGTCGTCCGATAGAGCGTCCGAAACCCGAAACTCCGCAGCCGCAAAAAGAAGAGGCACCGAAAAAAGAACTCGTCGCCGCTTCGCACAAGCCAGCCAAGAAGAATGATTTACGGGGTAGCTGGCGAGACAAATTGCCGCGGTTGTCACGGCGCGCAATAATTATCGTTGTCGTCGTCGTGGTAGCGGCACTGGCTCTAGTCGCATGGTTGCTTTTGCCTAAGACCGGTATAGACCACAGCAAATATCAGGCGGTATCTGTCACGAACGGTACTGTATATATTGGCAAGCTCGAAGTTCTCAATGACGAGTATTATGTCCTCAAGAATCCATACTATCTATACTTGCCACAAAACAATTCAGATAGCGAAGATGGTCAGCAAAAGTCTACTTCTGGCGTTGCGACACCGGTGTTGGTAAATATGAAAAATGATCTTCACGGGCCAGAAGACGAAATGATGATCCCAAAAGACAAAGTACTCTTTTTCCAGAACCTTCGCGAAGACAGTAAGTTTGCTCAAAAAATCGAAAACACGAGCAAATAATATGGTCTAGAATCTCGGCAGTCCGCTTGGACTATAGAGTGATTTGATGTATTGCGACCATTCTTTGTCGTCGATCTGTTTTTCTGAAACGATCATGATGAGAAGGTTGTTTTTGGTGAAGATGACCGACTGCGGGCCCTTTGCATTCGTGCCGATATAAGCGATCGTGTCGCCTGCTTCAATGACATTTGTAGCGTTGTAGCCCTTTGCGAGTTCCTCGATCTTTTTTGCGGTATTGTCTTTGAAACTTTCAGGCAATTCTTGTTGGCTGACATTGATTCCGACAGATCCGATTTTGTCTGAATAGGCAAAGACCAGCGCATTTTTCGGCGGACTAACACGTCGCCAGCCGCCGAGGTTTTCGATAGACTTTGTGCTAGGTAGGAGATAATTGTCGCCCGGTTCAAACTCCTTCGTGTTGCCGATAGTTTCGGCATCGTTGGAACTGTTCATCTGAATGTACACAAAGGTAGCCGAAGCAACGGTTACGACGACCAATGCGATGATTGCAATCTTGCGATACAGCGTTTTTCGCGGCTTTTTGTGTTCGGTATGTTGCGCCTGACTGTTGTCTGTATGTTCCATTACACTCCACTGCAAATGATAATCACTATCACCATCTTAGCATAACGGTTTTTTATTGGGTCTAAAGACTACTGATTGCTATAAGTGAATGCGATAGTACTGACATATGCATTGGCGTCGTTTGAGGCGGTGAGGTTGATACGGATAAGGATACTGTCGCCTGCTTCGAAACCGCATTTATGAGGATCGGATGTATTTTCGGCAACTGCCTTTTGCCATGTGGTCTTCGTGCCGGTAGATGCTGTGATAGCAGAACCGCAGGCTGTGAGACCGTCTTCGCTATCTCGATAGATTTGATATTCGACCTTTGCATTGTTGCTGTCGGTGCGAGCCATGATTGATGTAAGACCTTCGGCAAATTCTTTGAAGCTTGATGGCAGCTGGTAAGTGACGAAGATACTGCGTGTCTGTTCAGTTTCTTCGCTTGAAGTCCATTGGTAGAAGTTGAAGGTCTCGTTTGCGCCGCAGATCGTTGGTTGACCCGAAGTACCGTCGTTGATGTCGAGGTGGTCAGAGCAGATGCCCGAAGACATCGCGCCAGTATCTCCGCCGTTCATGACGGCGTTGGTGTATTCAGGGCTTAAGTTGACGAATACATCCGGAGCTGAACCGCAGGCACCCCAGCCATCGGCTTCATAGCACTGCAGCTTGCCGAGCGTCGTGTCGTAGTACATGCTGCCGAGCAGTGCATCGTTGCCCTCAATATCGGGTGCGGATGCTGCTTTGTCGAGAGTAAGCAGAGTTGGGTTTTGGCTGTCTGGATTTGATGTAATCTGGACGTTTTGGATATCATTTTCGCTGTCATATTCATCTTTGAGCATCGAAGAGCTCATCGTGCCGGAAGGCGCCCAAGCTTTGCCATTCCAGAGTAGAGTCGCAGTAGTACTTTGGCTCATAGCGATACGGTTTTTGGCACTACCGCCGCCATTGATTTCCAGGGTGAAGTCTTCGGTGTCGTCGGATGCAACGATGTAGATGACGCGTCCGGCGATTGTTGTGTCGAGATCTGGCAGGGTAGCGGTCTGACCAGTTGTGCTGAAGCCAACGAGAATCGCTGATGCGCTGTCGAGGCTTGTAGTGCTGATCGTACAACTCTCCGCAACCGGTTCGCCATCGGTGTAGCAGTTGGCATCGTCTGTTGTCGACAGGCTGGACGCCCCCAAGACAACGAGACCGTTCTTGCCTCCGTCGGTGCCAGCGCCTCCGGACAAGATAATGTCGCCGCCGTTGCCATTCAAGCCGCCTCCCATACCTCCTGACAAGATAAGGCTGCCACCATTTGTGCCGTTGCCGTTGCCATTGCCGGCAAGGATAGATAAGCTCTTGCCATTCATATCAGTGTCAGCATTGGCAACCGTAATGGTCTTGTCGGCATTGCTGCCAAGGATCAGACTGCCGGAATTGTCGACCGTAAATCGATCGGCACCCAAGCCCTGCAGCTGGAGCAGACTGCCAGCGCCGGTTTGGTTGATGAAGATACTGCTGGTACCACTGTTGACAGTCTGGATGCCTTGGCCAAGCTGTACAAATTGATCAGCTGTCTTGCCACCGAGCTGACCGGAATTGAGGGCATATGGAGTCGAGGTCAGGCGCTTCATCGGCAACATTTCACCGTCCGCTTCGCACGGTTCGCTATCAAACGTCGTACAGCCGGTATCCTTACCGGCTACGTTCATCGAAAGCCAAAGCGTATCCTGATTCCAATCGACACTGGTGCCGAACGGATTGACGGAACCGAGGTTGACCGAGAAGTAACCGTTCTTGACGTATACGCCATTCGTACCACCATTGTTGATACGGGTTTCGGTCCATTTCAGCGTACCGCTCGGATTTCCAGCCTGTGTGCCGTCGCCATCCTGATAAATCTTGAACTGCATATTGTAGTAGCCGTCTTCGACGACTGCACCAGTGGATTTCAAAAGTCGACCAGAAAAGCTGATCGTCTGGTTTATCCCTGGCGCCGCATGGGAGACAACGTTAAACAATAGCGTTGTATCAAACGCTACACATAACGTGACCAGCCCTGCTACTTGCAGTACGCGACGTTGCTTAAAAATTGTGTGAATGGATTCCCACACTGACATTTTTGTATTTGTTTCCAATTTTTTACACCGGTAGGGGTGCAGAAAATGTTTATTTCACTATGACGTGTGGTGGTCCATCAAAGCTTAGTTGCATTTTAACACAAGCACCTTGAGAGTGACAATAATTTTGCAATGTTTTTGATGTGTTTTCGACGATCTTTTGTTGATTGGTGAATGACACTGGTTATGCTATAATCATAACGAACGCATAAGAGAGCGTGAGGGAGTAAACAAACAGTGAGGGTATCACGGATTGCAGCCGGTTTTGTATCTGTCATGGCGATAGCCGTGCTTGCTGTGGCGCCGGTGTTTGCAAACAGCCAAGGAGCAGGGGTGAGTGTCCAAAGTTACGATTCGGACAAACCCTTGGATATCGGTACGATCGTACAGCTCGACGGTGAAGGTTCCAGCAAAGTGAGGGCTGCTACCCAAAAAGAATTGCAAAACATGTTCGGCGTGACTGTTGACCGCAACCTCTTGCCGGTAACAGTCACTGGTGGCGACAAAAAGAACGAAGTTTTTGTAGCAGTTACCGGTACATATAAAGTACTCGTGAGTGATCAGGCCGGTCCGATCCAGGTTGGTGATTACGTGACGCTTTCGTCGATCAATGGTGTCGCCATGAAGGCGGGCACCAAGGAAAAGACTGTTTTTGGGCGGGCAGCCGAAGCGTTTGATGGTAAAGATCGGGTGCTTGGAACCAAGACGCTCAGGGACACAGCAAATGGTGTCGACAAAGAAGTCGCGCTCGGTTCGATCTTGGTGAATATCGATATCAGAAAGAACCCGAATGACGAAAGCACCAAGACGCTGCTCCCTGAATTTTTGGAGAGAATAGGCAAGGAGATTGCCCAAAAAGAGGTGAGCCCGATCCGTATATATTTGAGTCTCGCGATTACGGCAGTGAGCCTGATTATATCGCTGATCATGCTTTATACGGGAGTCCGAAACGCTGTCATCTCTATCGGTCGTAATCCTATGTCCAAAAAGTCGATCTTTCGAGCATTGATCGAAGTTATTCTGACGAGCACGCTAGTTTTAATAATCGGTTTGTTTGCGGTATATTTACTACTAAGGTTATGAGAGAAAAGGGTGGGCTGAGTTAAATGGGGCTTTTTCAACAAAAAAAACGCAAAACACCTCAAGATCAAGTGGTGGAAGAAGTCAAAAGTCTGTTTGACAATGAGTTTCGTGAACAGCTGAGAGAACATGGCCGTTTGTATTTCGAACGCGTTATCAACGAAAATGCAGCATTGTTTAAGCAGGATCTTGACGCGACGGTTGCACATATAAACACTGAGCTTCGCCAGCATATCGCGCGCCAGCTCGACAACCAGTTCACGCAAATCAATCAAGTCAATACTGAGCTGCGCAAACACATCACCGATCAGCTAGACAAACAGTTTATCGAGTACAGCCATACGATGAAAGAGGCGCAGGAAATGGCGCTGCGCACTCTCGAAAAAAGCGCCGATGCCTTGAAGGAACAGCATCAGGCGCTTAGCGCTGCGCTAGAGCGAAGCGTTGCCAAACAAGACGCGATGCTAACCTCTGCGGTCGAAGAAAACAAGAATCATATCGAAGAAATGAAAGCTGCGCATCAAGCTGCAGTGCAGTCACTAACCCAGAGTGTCGAAGCCCTCAAAGAACAGCAGACACAGCTTTCGGCTCTTTTGGATAAGAGTATCGCTCAGCAGCAGGATCTTATCATCGAAACCTTCATGAACAATATGGCGCGCGTCGTCGAACATTATGTTCTAGGTGCGTTGGGTGACCAGTATGATGTCAAGGCGCAGCTGCCATCTATTATCCAGCAGCTCGAAGAAAACAAAAAAGAAATAGCGGACGATATGAAACTATGAGCGAGATACAGGAAAAAACATATTCAGATTTCGTTTTACCAGCCAATATCGTCAGCAAGGTCGATTTGGCTCGCATGATCAGCGATCTTGAGCGGGTCGACAACGAGTTGACCGAGATTGAGGTTCGCAAAAAAGCTGGAGCAAAGACCGATCCAAACCTCACCATGTCTGATCAATTGGCTGAATTTTTGGATCAAAACAAGTTGGATATCCACGATGACCATGAACGCAGTAGATTGATCAAGCAGTTGCATGTGCTCAAAGAACACGTGCCGGTCATTCATGTGACGTTTTCGGCTCCGGCAGATCCAGAGAGTTTACAGGAAATAGCTCACTGGATGCGACAGTCGGTTCATCCGCAAGTCGTGATTTCGGCCGGATTGCAGCCATCGCTCATAGCAGGAGTCTATCTGCGTACTCCGAACAAAGTGCATGACTTGAGTTTGCGCACCAAATTACGACAGAGTAGCGGTTTGTTAGTCAAGGAATTGGAGGCGCTTCGTGGAACGAACTAAGGCAAAGGTATTCCAAAAGCTTGTCGATAAAGGTAATCCCGTCGGTGAAATTATCGGCATTGACTCGTTTATGATCAGCGTGAAAGGATTGCAGCCAACCAACGTTCATGCGACGGTACGATTCGAAGACGATACGCGCGGGTATGTGCATCAAATTTTTGAAGATCATGTCATCGTCATGAAGCTTGATCCGACGCCGCTCTGGATTGGGGCTGTTTGCGTGATCGAGTCTCGAGACCTGACCGTGCCGGTCGGCAAGAACTTTATTGGCCGCGTGGTCAATGTGTTTGGCGAACCGATCGACGGCAAAGGCGAAATCGTGCCTGATCAAGACTGGGAAATATTCCATCCTGCACCGATGTTGTATGAACGCGAATTGCTGGATACGCCGGTCGAGACAGGTATCACGTTGCTCGATCTTGAGTATTCGCTTGCTCGCGGTCAGCGTATGGCGCTGCTTGGCGACAGCAAGGTTGGCAAGACATCGCTCGCCGCCCAAGTGGCTATCAACCAGAAAAATACTGACATCACAGTTATATATGTATTGATTGCTAAACGCCAACGTGACGTAGCGGAACTCGTCAGTACGCTCGAAAAGAACGATGCGCTTAAAAAAGCTGTCGTGGTTGTTACCAACTCGTTTGAATCTCTCGTTCTCACATATCTGTGTCCGTATGTCGGCGCATCGCACGGCGAGTATTTTTGGCACAAGCTGGGCATGGATACATTGGTGATTTATGACGATCTGACAGCTCATGCTCAGGCGTATCGTGAGATATCACTCATCGCAGGTGTGTCTCCTGGACGCGACTCATATCCGGGCGATATGTTCTATACGCACTCAAGTTTGCTGGAGCGTGGTGGCAAGACCGAATCAAACCATGCTAGCCAAACTTTGATACCAATCGTATATGCGCCGGGTGGCGATATTACTGCATACCTGCCTACCAATATCATGTCCATCACCGATGGTCAGTGGATATTGGATGCGAAGATTTTTGCCGAAACTATGCGTCCAGCAATCAGTACTGGTTTATCGGTGACGCGCGTCGGTGGCGTCGGGCAGAACAAGCGGCAGAAGGCACTCGCCGACAGGCTTAACAAGACGCTGGCGGGGTACCGCGTTGCCGAAGAGTATGCGCATTTCGGCACCGAGCTGTCAACGGAATCTCAAGCAGATTATGACAAGGGTAAGATGCTCTTTAAACTCATGAATCAAAAGATTGGCGAAATCTACAATCATACTGAACAGCAATTCCTCATGAGTATTGTCCTTGATGCAAAGCCCGAAGAGGTGATCGATATCGATAAACTCAAGGAGCGCGTGCATGAGTATGCAAAACAGCTCAAGGAAGATAACGAAACGCTCGAAGGCAATTTCGACGAACTTGCGGCAGCGCTAAAAGCAGAAGTGACGACGATTGATGAAGTGAAGAAAAAGGCACTTGAAAAAGCGGCTAAAGCCGAAGCTGAACGTCGCCGTCAGACCGAAATGGCCGAAGCTGAGGAGAAGAAGCAATGACGCCAGCTTCTCTAGTTTTCATTCGTCGGTCGGCGAGCCAATCTCCAGCACTTAAGCAACTGGAGGTTACATTATGAGGCGTCCTCTTGAAATCAAAGCCGAAGAAATGTCGGTTCGATCGGTCGTGAGCTTGACCTCAGCGCTGGAATCGCTCAGCAGCATGCAGATTGCCAAGACAAAGAACAAAGTATTGATTAGCAATCAGTTCTTCGATGAAGTGTGGAATATTTATAAGCAGGTTCGTGTCGATGTGCTGTTCAACTATGGTCGCACTGAAGAGGAGCAACCAATCGACAAGGAGCTTTTCGTACTCATCACGGCAAAGGGAGGGTTGAGCGGTGATATCGACCAGCGTCTCATTCGCAAAGTGATCGATCGCTATGATCCGAAGCGCAACGACATACTCGTGATCGGTTATCACGGAGCACTCAAGCTCAAGCAATCGAATATCGAATACAAATACTACTTCGACTTACCAGAGGGTGACTTCATCAACGTCGATCCTCTCATAGATATCATGAAAAAATACGCCAAAAGCCGTATTTTTTATCAAAATTACGTGTCGCTTGGCCGACAGGATATCAAGGATGTCGATCTCAGCGATGTCATTACCAGCAAGGGTCGCGTCGCCGATCTCAACACAGTTAGCAAAGATCTGATTACCGAAAAAACCTATATCTTCGAGCCGAGTTCATTCGCTGTTGCCGCATACTTGGAAAATTCGATTTTGAGGCTCACGATTTCACAGTTTATTTATGACAGTCGCTTGGCACAGACCGCAAGCCGTTTCCGTGCTATGTCTGCAGCGAAAGAACGCTCGATCGAAAACGCCAACCAGTTGCATTTGGAATATAACCGATCAAGGCGTAATCAGGTCGATACGCGACTCAAGGAATCATTGGCTGGGCTGAAAAAAATACGTGCAGAACAGGAGATGGCAGGTATATGAGTACGCATACTTCATACAAAAAAGGCGTTGTTCGCAGTTTGAAAGGAATCGTCATCAAGGTTCAGTTTGACGATGAAGACATGCCTGCGATCAACGAGATGTTGTACGTTGACAACGAAAACAAGTCACCGTTGCTTGTCAGTAGTATTTCACACGGCGATACGGCGATATGTCTCAACATCGGTGGCGACTATAGTATACAAAAGGGCGAAAAGGTATCACGCAGTGGTCGCAGCCTCGAAATCCCTGTTGGTGACGAAATGATCGGACGCGTATGGGACGCAATGGGTCGTCCGATCGATGGCAAGCCGCAACTATCAGACGAAGTGCTGAAAAAAATGCCGAAGCGACCAATCTTTTTCCCGAACTATCAAGAAACAAGCCTCGTCAATCGTCCAGATGAGATATTGGAGACAGGCCTCAAAGTACTTGATTTCTTTACGCCGTTTGTCAAAGGCCGCAAGATCGGTATTGTCGGAGGTGCCGGTGTCGGCAAGACGGTGCTGACAATGGAAATTATCAACAACGTCGCTGAAGGTTCGGGTGCTATTAGCATGTTCGCTGGTATTGGCGAGCGTATTCGCGAAGGCCATGAACTATACAAGACATTATCTGACAATGATTTGCTCAAAAGTACGGCGATGTTCTTTGGTCAGATGAACGAAAACCCCGTACAGCGCAGCCTGGTCGGTTTGGCTGCTATCACACTAGCGGAATACTTCCGTGACGATCGGAAAAAAGACGTGTTGCTCTTTGCCGACAACATGTATCGTTTCATCCAGGCAAAGAACGAGGTTTCTACTATCATCGACCAGACACCATCCGAGGGTGGTTACCAGCCAACCGTGTTTAGTGACGTCAAAACGTTCCAAGATCGTCTGGCAAGCAACGATAACGGTTCGATTACGGCGCTTCAGACGATCTATGTTCCGGCAGACGACCTTTCCGACCCGGCAGTACAGATGATCCAGCATGAGCTCGACAGCACGATTGTGCTTTCTCGCCAGGTAGCTGCCCGAGGTATCCGACCGGCTGTCGACATACTGGCATCGAAATCCAGCCTACTGACGCCGGAAGTCGTGGGTGAGCGGCACTATGATCTTGCGACGCGCTCGCTTGCGATTTTGCAAAAACACGAATCACTCAAGGGCATCGTCGCGATCATCGGCGAGTCTGAACTGTCTGCCGAAGATCGCGAGGACTACAACAAGGCAAAAGAACTGATCCAGTTCTTCAGCCAGCGGTTCAATGTGATGGAAAAAGTGACTGGCGTGCCAGGCGAGCACGTGACTCGAGAGCAAACTCTCGATGGCGTCGAAAAGATTATCGGCAAGTCCGAAGATGTAGTATTGTCGGCCAATACAGCTCCGACCAAACCTATCGGAGATGACAAATCCCAGTCGACCAAAGTGTCGTCAGAACGTGCCGCAGAACAGTCAGATAGGGAAGAAAAGCACCAAGAAAAAGACGATAATACAGAAGAAGATTCCGAGGAGTCCGCTTTGCCAAAACCGAGCGGTCTCGAAACTGTCGTAGGCGGCTCCGCGAAAGAAAAGGAATCAGACGACGAAGAAAAAACTGACGGCGAGGAAGAATAATGGCAGACGAAGAAGCGGCGGCTTCAAATGATTCTGGTCAGCCGAAAATGTCGGTGAAAGTCTATGCTCCGTTCAAGATCTATTTCGAGGGCGATGCTCTGAGCGTCAGTGCCGTCAATGAAACCGGTCCGTTCGATATTTTGCCTCGTCACCACAATTTTCTCTGTATGCTTGTTCCTTGTACTCTCTCTATCCAAAAGCTCAATGGTGAAATTCACAAGGTAAAAGTCCATCGCGCATTGATGCACGTGAAGCATGATCGGGTTGTTGTGTTTATGGATGTTTAGTGGGTCCTTGGTCGACAAGGCATGGGGCGGGAAATCGGGAAGTATAATTTATCCTGCGACGAAGAAATCAAACGCAAATGACTTATTCGCTTGTGCTGCGTTGGTGGAGCAGATACTGAAGCTGACCGGACTGCGGTTAACATAGAAATTCAGACTTCCGGCCGCCGAACCGATCGGTGTTACGATAACTCGTGGCTGTTTGCTGAATGGCTGTTTGAATTTGATCTCGACGAAACAACCAGCTTTCGGATTGTTGCCAGTGTTGATATTGACGGTGCCAGATGTGTCCGAACCGTTGACTGATGCTGTGCCGCCGCTTCCGAGAGTAGTAGAGTTGATGCTGCGGCTCGGTGTAGGTCCGGTAAATTGAACGTGGTTCGGTACCTGTAAAATGCCACTACCGCTCATCACCAACTGCGTAACGGTGATCTGTGACGCGGTCATGGGTCCGCCAAACGATGACGTTCCCGAAACTTTCAAACTTCCCGCGGTCGTCTCGCCTTCTATGGCTGCCGTTTGAGCAACCTCCAAGTTATTGATCTGTGTTGATCCCAGATTTGACTCGCCCGATATTGTCAGGCTTGGTGCTTGGATGCTGCCGCCGGTATGCAGATTGCCTGCTACGTTCAGATTCCCACGCATCAGCGTTTGTCCCGCAATGACCGCGTTGCCGTTGATGGTCAGTGTCTGGGACGTGTCACCTACGCTTACGTCCTTGGTTGCCAGTTGTCGCAGCTCTTCATCAGTCAGCTCTTGGTTGGCAATGTTCGGCTCGGGCGGTTCTTGTTGGCTGTTCAGGTAGCTCACGATTGTGATTACGGCACCGATGATGATTATCAAGAGAAATAGCAGTAGATAAATATTTACCCTGCGAAGGATTTGCCTGAATTTGGAAACCTTTTTTTCTTCGGGCTGATCATCGTCGGGTTTATGCTCACCCTCTTCGGCTTCACGCTCGGATTCTTCCTCTTCCAGTTCTTCGGGCGTCTTGCTCAATGCGTCGGCAGGAGCATCCTGTTTGATCTCCTCGTCGGCATTGTCATCACCGTCATCACCCTGTTCTTCGGGTGAATCTTGATCCGGAGTGTCTTTTTCTTCTTCCTCCGGTGTTTCCTTGTCCTTTTCTTCTTCGGAATCCATCGTGTCTTTAATCGGTTATGCTTATATATTCAAGCTTACTATATATACCGGCGTGGCGCCAGTCTGTCGTAAGTGGTACCATATAGATAAAGCTTATGCGAGGATTGTGGCGTTATTCCAGACTTTTGTTATTTACGGCAGTGTTTGCTTTTGCTGGTGTGAGTACGGTCTTCGCGCAACCATCCAGCTCCTCGAATTATCAGGTAGTCGAAACAGAATTCGGCGCGACGACACAAGACGAAAGCTGCTCGGGTGAATACTGCGCCAAGGTATCTATCGGGGATTTGTTGGCAGGCGACAGTGTCAGCGGGGGATCGACAGCTACCTTCGGTTCGATTACTGGCACCGATCCACTGCTCGAGGTAATCATTGAGCAGGGCGAGTCGAATCTTGGCGATCTATCTACCGAAACGACAGGCACGAAAACCATGATCATAAAAGTTCGCAGCTACCTGACCGATGGGTATGTGCTGCAGATTACTGGCGATCCGCCAAGCTACAATGGTCATACATTGGCAGCACTTACGACACCGACCGCTTCGGATCCCGGTACGGAGCAGTTTGGTCTGAATGTTGTGGCGAACACTGAGCCGAATATCGGTGCTGATCCGGTCCAGATACCGGATGGAGAAACCAGCTTCGGCGAGGTCGAAGATGATTACAATACGCCTAACCTTTTCAAATACGATAACGGCGACGTTATAGCGCGAAGCACCGAAGCATCCGGACGCACGGACTATACCATCAGCATCATTGTAAATATTTCATCCACGACACCTGCTGGTCACTACTCTGGCGACTTCTCGGCGGTCATCGTTCCGTTGTTCTAATTCGATTCCTTGTGCTCGAGTATCAGATCGGCCAGTTTCAATAGATCCTTGAGTTTATTCTTTTCGGGAGTCGAAGCGATGCCATGGCTCAAAATAATCCACATGCGACCATCCAATATATTTAGTTGTCCGTTCGCTTTGGTGTAAAAAGCATCGTCGCCCAAGTTTTCGACCGGTTCGCCTGGCACGCTCTTTTTCATAAGTTGGTAGTCAGACTTATTTTTTGCGACACCTTCATCGTTGAAGCCCGAGCGTATAGCAACTGCCGCAATCCGCATGTTTTCCGGGTCGCTGGTAGCGCCCTTCATATTACCGTAACTACACTTGCTCGTCGCGGTTTGATCTTTCATGATCTGTGGCTTTTGGGTGTTTACTCGGTGGACATCGTCATCGAGTAGCTCTTGCGCTTCTTCGGGCGTAAATAGATCGCATGCATTGACCGGTTCGTATACGATATTCGGCTGTTGGCTCCGTATTACGAGAAATATCAGCAGACCTATACATGCAGCGAATGCCAGCACGCCGATACCTACGGCCAAATCGTCATTCTTTTTCATCCACCCCTTGATATGTTTTTTTGCAGTCTCGAATCGTTCTTTCATAATTCCCTTTAGTATAACAGTGTGTTTCTCATATGCATCACGAAAATGGAAATCTGTAGAAAACTTTGTCATAAAATTTATTGCACACGACACAACGCTTATGGTAGAATCGCCGTGTAAACCTTGTAAAAGGAACAAAAATAAATAAGGAGACAACACCACATGTCAACACTGCAATCAATCGTGCGTCGTGGTACGTCGCTGACTGCGGCGATTGCTCTCGCTGTGGGAGCAGTCGTACCGGCAGTGCCCGTACACGCAGATGCACTTAATCCGCTGACGGATCGCAGCTTGACGCTCTCAAGTTCCGCTCCAGGATGGGAGTATCTCGACGGATCCGGCAATCCAACATATGCACCACCGAACTCTGGTGCCAATGGTCAAAAAACAGGTAACTATTTCAAGTTTAAGGTTAGCTCAACCGCAGTTGTAAAGACGATGTCATTCCAATACTGTACAACATCTGCGGGTGATTGTTTGGCCCCTGGTGATAACGGTTGGAATAGCGGTACGCGTAACCCAGACACGTCCACGACTTCCGACTTGAACATACACAACGACAATGCCGGCGAAGTCTCTAACGCCAACTTTGGCAACATAATCAACACAAGCACCGGTGATATTCAGACAATTCCTGGTGGCGATATCTCAACAGTGAACTATGGTACGCATCCAGGTAATAACTACACAGGTAACTACATAGTTATGTATAACAACGGTGGCACCTGGACTCAATCTACCGGTTGGGATTTGAGTGTTCACAATGTCGAGACAGGCACAGTAGGTGCAGAAACGGCAACTGGAAAGAACAACTACATCGTTCTCACCAACAGCTCAGGCATGTCTCTAACTGCTGGTCAAGAGGTGCAGGTATTGTTCTTTGCATCGGACAACGATTTCTATATTACAAACCCGGGAAGTAATGAATTCTTCGTCAAAATCAATACATACAATGATGAATATGACGGAGGAAATGACTATCTAGGCTTGTCTGATCTTGCGCCTGCGAGCGAAGATTACATTATCGACGGCGGTGTGACTGTTGCAAACGTCATGAACCATTCGATTCGTATCCAGACAAAGGTTTTGGAAACAATGCAGTTTTCTGTCGGAACGGTAGATCCGAACATGCTTGCGAGCGATGATGGCGACGGAGTGAGCACTCCAAGCACGCTAGAAAAAGCATTGTACGCAGATACAACTGGTCTCACGGGTGAAACAAAACATGGTGTTTGCGACCCTATCCTTGGCGGTATGAGCCCGAGCGATCCAGTAAATGTACTAAGGATGGGTCGTAAGACTGCTGAGAATTCCCTGGAAGTAGCTAATACATTTGCAACTCACTCTTTCTGGCGACTGAGTTCGAACTCTAGTGCTGGTGCAACCGTCTACTATTCAGGCAACACTCTGAGCAACACTGTAGGTGATGAGATCGCAGAAATCGGTTCTACTGAAGAATTACCAAAGACAGGTGAGGAACAGTTCGGTTTGGCGCTAGCTAACGGTAAATTAGGTTCGGCTGCCGATTTGGATCTCGACAACGATGCGAGTCCGGATGTTTTCTCACATCCTGTTGACTACACAGTAGAAGCAACATATGAGCAAGGTGCTGATGATACAGCAACAACTCAAGGTGTTGATGACAGTACAACGACAGATAACTCAGGTAATAGCAGTTGGCATTCACCACGCTTGTGGCCACTTATCCCTGATGCCAACTATGATGAAGGCGCAGGTACATTGAACGGTACGCCAACAGCAAAATTCGCTTTCGTAAGTAGCTCAACACTGATTCCTGAACCAATCGCTTCTGAAAACTCACAAGTTGTTGACTGCGTCACGGGACGAATGCGCTATATTGCCAACATCGCAGCTACCACGCCAGCTGGTATCTACACCACGGCAATCAACTACATTGCAGCTCCTCAGTACTAATCGTCTCCTACATATTGAGCGCATGTAGCGATGCAAAACCCGGCCATTGAGGTCGGGTTTTGCTTTACCTACGCATAACGTTAGAACTTTAGTACAATGAAAAGTACTATGGGGCATCACGTGAAGCATCATGTGTTTCGATGGCATGCGTTCGGTCACGCATGGCGACGCATATGGACAGAGGAATCACTGGCCATATTGCTAGCGGTGTTTGTATTTGCGATGCCAGTATCAGCTTCTACGCGCTTCACCGAACGCGGCCTATTCATGCATAGCGCCACGCCAGGTGCGACGACCAAGTACACAGTGACACTCACGTATGTCACACCAGCACCGGTTGGCTCGCTAGATATGCTGTTTTGCGTCGATCCGATTCCACATCATCCGTGTGAGGTACCGCCTGGACTTGACGTATCAAATGCAACATTGGTAGACCAAACGGGAGAAACGGGATTCACCATATCCGAGCAGACGACCAATCACATCGTGCTGTCACGTTTGCCGAGCATGATCACTTCGGGGGGCAGTTCATCGTACACCTTTGACAATATCGTCAACCCGACGAACGTCGATCAGTCTTTTTCTATACGGTTGCGTAGCCATTCATCGACAGATGCCTCAGGGCCACAAATAGATTTCGGCTCGGTCAAAGGTCAAGTGACCGAAGGTATTCAACTCTATACACAAGTACCACCCATGTTGATATTTTGCTTCGCTCAAGAAGTGGAAGTAGGATGTACCGATACCAACGATACGTACTATACCGATATGGGCGAGCTGGATGAAAATTCCACGCTTGTGGCATATTCGCAAATGGCTGTAGGCACGAATGCGACGGCTGGATTCAGCATCACGGCGCACGGTAGTCCGCCCGCAGCGGGTACCAGTATCATCGACCCTATCGAAACGCCAAGTCCAAGCATACCTGGCACCAACCAATTCGGCATCAACCTGGTTGCCAACAGTAACCCGGCGATAGGTAATAACCCCGAAGGTCCATTCGCAAATGCCATTCCAGCGGCCGATTATGGTACGCCAGATCTATACAAATTTGTCGATGGGGATGAAGTTGCGTTTTCACCGAATGTCAGCCTGATGCGTAAATTCACAGTGAGTTACATACTCAATTCCAGTCCGGACTTGCGTCCAGGGGTATATAGCACCACGATTACTTTTATCGCTAGCGGCAGGTTTTAGATTGCGACCCGATAGCGGTAGTGATACAATAAAGCTAATACTTACAACAGATAATGAGGTAATAGGGGAGACATGAAAAAAATCAAAAGCATCGTTTTGGCTGTGGTCGCCGTTTTTGTTGCCGTTGTTCATACGCAGCTAGGAGATGTCGTACATGCGCAGTCGGCATCAATGAGTTGGATATCTCGTAAAAACTATGTGATTAATCCTGGCGAATCAATCAAAGATAAATTGACAATTACAAATCTTGATAAAAGCAATCCTCTCGATGTATCGATGCGTATCGTAGACTTTACGTACACTGAGGATAGCGGTAAAGCAAAGTTCTTTCTAGATCCCGAAGCGCCTCAAACAACCTGGTCGCTGAAGCCATATATGAAAATACCGGACAAACTTTCAGTGTCAAAAGACGGCAGCAAGTCGTTTGATATAGAAATTGAAATTCCAAAAGGTCACGGTGCGGGTAGTTATTATAGTGCCATCATTTATTCAACTAGTGCGCCCAATGGGGGCAATGTGGGACTTAGTGCGTCGAGCGCAACGCTCGTATTTGTTCAAATACCCGGCAAGGTCCACGAAGATCTCCAACTGAAACGGCTTGGTGCGTACGATACGATTGCAGCGCAGGCTGGAAAAGACGATGGCTATCGATTTCTCAATTTCTATGAACCGCAAACCATTGGCTATACGTTGAAGAACAACGGTAATGTTACTGAAGCGCCAGTAGGCTCCATCACGCTTAAGCATATGTTCGGTCAGGAGATAGTTATTACGGATATTAACCCGAATAGATCTCTTGCCTTGATTGGACAAACGCGTACATTTGCCGCATGTATCAAGCAAAGACAGCAACAAGTTGATTTTGCAGGATCAAAGACAGAAGCAAAGCAATGCATACCGCCTGGTTTGTGGCCGGGTCTTTACACGGTTTCGATAGAGGCTTTTTACGGTCAAAATGGAAATAATACACGGGAAGTTACCGGTACAGCAACCTTTTGGTATTTGCCGCCATGGTTCTTGCTTCTTCTTGCGATACTAATACTTATCGCGATCTACTACATCAGAAAAGCAAAGCGCGCGATCGAACGAAGGCGAAACGGTCAAGTCAAGTTCAAGAAGTCACATCATAAGCACTGAGATACTTTGCCAGTATAGCCCGTTCGCGCTACAATAAACATTAGCATGATAGGGAGATTCAGTTTGGGTGCATACTACGTATTACCGATTGTCATCGGCGTAGTTGCCCTTGTTTCTGCCCAACCAGCATCTGCTCAGATAAATCCGCTGCCGACACCACCGCCAAAACCGGGGTCGTTCGGTATAGAGGCAACGAAACCTAAACCGCCGCCGGAGATTGGCGCAAGGATTACTATTCCGGGCAACGGTGCATCGTTTCGGCAATCGCCTATCCGTGTAAGCGGATTGGCGCCGGATGGCCTGCTGGTGCAGATATACAACAATGGCGTGCTTGTCGGGTCTGTTATCAGCAAAAATGGTAGTTTCAGCGCACAGATATCTCTCTTTGTAGGTAGAAATGATATCAATGCGATTGTCTACGACGAACTCGATCAGCCAGGACCGGTATCAAATACCGTGCGGGTACAGTACACCAATACCGAATTTGCGGCCTTTGGCGAAGAGATTACGCTTACAAGCTCATATGGGCGTCGTTCTGCCGCGGCGGGTAGTGTGCTGACATGGCCTCTGCAGTTATCTGGCGGTACTGGACCGTACGCATTTAGTATCGACTGGGGCGACGGATCCGATCCGGAGCTCAAAAGCCAACCGGTCAGCGGAGTAGTAAATATATCTCATATATACAAACGGGCAGGTATTTACCAGATAAATATCAAGGTGACGGATGTCAACGGTGTCAGTGCATTTTTGCAACTGACTGCCGTTGCAAACGGCAAAGCGGATACTGCTGCGACTGGCAAAGACGAGGCCTCCGGGGATCAAAGGGTCAAAAAAGAGATAGTCTGGGTGCCTGCTGCCGCAACATTGATTTTCTTGCCGACCACGTACTGGCTTGGTCGTCGTAGTCAGATCGTATCGCTGCGTAACAAGATGCTCAAAGAGCAAGAACTAGCCAAAAAAGTAAGCGACATCCATTGAACAGGGGACAACCTGTGGATAACTTTTGCAAAAAGTGCTTGACAAGCATGAGCGTTTTTGTGATAAACTGAGACCGTTACTTAACATAACACAAAAAACATTAAAAAGAGAGGAAAATACGGATGGATATCGTACGTGTTTCCGGCAAACGTGCTGGGTCCTTATTAGCGGCAGGCGTATTGATGCTCGCAACAATGTTGCCAGCTCTTGTTTCTGCTGCGACAGTAACTAGCCGTTATGTACAGCTGAGCAGCTCGGTCAGAGGTGCTAGCGGTGTAACGGCAGAAATCGGCTTTACTGCTGCTACCAATGGTACCGGAGCAGCGGTTGTCGAATTCTGTACTACGCCTGAGGTGGGCACCGCGTGTACCCAGCCTACTGGTTTGGTCATCGGTGCTGCTCCCGATGATGATACAGATCACACAGTGACAGAACTTGTCACAGATCAAGCATTGAAGGTTGTGCTGGATGCGCCAGTGAACGGTGGCTCTCCGGTAACGATCGGTGTCAAAGATCTGACGAACCCATCTAGCGGCGATGTATTTTACGCACGCATCGTAACATATGCTGATGGCGATACAGAAGGCAACTTCAATTACACTGATGCCGAGGATCTTGGTGAATACCTCGATTCCGGTTCGGTTGGTATTACCCTGACTGACGGATTCGATGTCAGCGGCACCGTACTAGAAACGCTCACTTTCTGTGCATCTGGTTCGGCAATTACCGACTGTGACACAACCACATCTCCTGATCTGGTTCTAGGTGATGATGGTGTGCTCAGCGAACAAGCAAGCACAGGTACCGTATATACAATGCTCTCAACTAACGCTCAAGGTGGCGCAGTAGTTAGCCTCAAGAGTAGCGCAACAGACTGTGGCGGTTTGGTACGAGAAGGTGCAGCAAGCAATACTGCAGGATGTGGTATTACGCCAATCGCTACACCGGCTGCAAATATAGCAGATAATGCATCAGAGTTCGGTATGAAACTGGCTCTTACTGGTTTGACTGCAGATGCAAACTGGAGTACAACCAACTACACAATGCACTATGTTGCAGGAAATGAAGATGGTGTAACAAGTCCTTATGGCAGCCCAATATACAATACTAACGGCGCTCCAGCAAGCGAAGGCAAGGGAGACCTAACCTTCGGTGCGAACATGGGTCCGACAACTCCAGCTGGTAAATACTCAGCATCATTCAGCTTGATCGCAACAAGCACGTTCTAATAGAACATTATCGATAGACACATCACCGCCATACTCGTGGCGGTGATGTTCTATATGGAAAAAGCACGCAAGATACATTTGCAAACACTCGCAAATCTGCTACCATAAGGGTAACAGTTTTTATGGGGAGTAAGGCGTGAAAAAACACCTATCACGGATTATCACTGGTGCGGTGCTGATATTAGGCGCACTGGTTGCCGTAGGTGGCGGCAATTTGGTTCTGGCACAGGAATCGACTACGACAACAAACAATCTCAATACGCTCAAGATCGCTCCGGTTCGAACGGATATAACGATCCAACCGGGCGAAACAAAAACTATACCGATGAAGGTTACCAACCTTACCAAAATACCGATGACGATCCGTCCGGTTGAGAATGACTTTGTCGCTGGCGACGAAAAAGGTACCCCGGCGCTGATTTTGGATGAAAACGAATATGCACCGACACATAGTCTCAAGCGCTTCATGTTGCCGATGAAGGATATCGTTGTGCCGCCCGAAAGCACAGAAGAGGTCAAATTGACGATAAAAGTTCCAGCAGACGCTCAGGCGGGCGGATACTTTGGTGCGGTGCGTTTCGTGCCAGTCAACCCTGACGGTACTGCATCGGTGAACCTCAACGCCAGTGCGGCATCACTTGTGCTAATGACCGTGCCTGGTGATCTGGTCGAAAAGCTCGATCTCACAAACTTCAGCATCAAACAAGGTGACAAGACTGACGTATGGTTCCAGAGTCCAAACGATTTACATCTGTCGTTCCGTTTTGCAAACCAAGGTAACGTACAGGTCGGTCCAGTTGGTACCATAACAGTCAAACAGGGTGACAAGGTTCTCTACAAGACCGATTTCAACAAAGAAAATCCACGTGCGATGATCCTGCCGGATAGTGCACGCCAATGGGAAATACCGCTCAAAGAAATTGGCAGCTTCGGAAACTATACGGTCACGGCACTGTTTACCTATGGAGGCAAGAATGAGACTATTGAAGTGTCTAAATCGTTCTGGGTCATTCCATGGACAGTTATTATCGGCGTTGCCGTAGCCGTACTGGTATTGATTGGTCTGATCGTTGGTATTTGGCTATTCCTGCGCAGCTACAAGCGCCGCATCTTGAACAATAGTCATCGCGACGGCTTGGGTCGACGTAGATAATTCAAAGCCTTTGCACGAGAGAGCTGTTTCGCCCGATATCTTTTGCTATACTATTGATAATGATGAGACCTATGCTGTTGCACAAGCCGTTCTTGATTGTCGTTGTCGGGTTACCTGGGTCTGGCAAAACATTTTTTGCCGAACAATTTAGCAAGGTGATCAACGCGCCGTTTATCGATTACGCATATTATCGTCGGATGGTTGCCGATGCTGAAACGCGTGAATTCGTGATAAACGACGTGATCAAAAAATTCCTCGATGTCAAATACAGCATCATCCTAGAAGGTCCAGGGCTTACCAAAAAGGCGCGGACCGAATTGGCTCAATTGGCACAGAAAAAGGGATATGAACCGCTATTTGTGTGGGTGCAGACGGATCCAGCGATTGCGTACAAGCGCGTGTCATCCAGCATGTCAAAAGATGAATACGATGTGTTTTTGGATAAATTTGAGTTGTTAGACAAATCAGAAACCCATGTGGTGATTAGCGGCAAATACATGTTTCAGACACAGGCAAGGATGGTGGCAAAGGTTATCGAAAAGATGCAATCGGATATTACTGCGTCTGCAGCGGCCAACGCCGCAAAACCTGTGTCTCCAGCTCCGAAGTCGGTAGCACAAGCGCAACCGGCACAAATATCGCATTCAGCCCATACGCCTCATGTCGATAGGTCGAACAGAAGTATTTTT
>Ga0182748_1000550_pt1 | contig 40141 bp, 40 predicted proteins | sample eDN3rd37CKraftOP_FD_128877 | JGI IMG/M metagenome (GOLD analysis project Ga0182748, IMG submission 128877) | Enriched Organic Plus compost microbial communities from Emeryville, California, USA - eDNA 3rd pass 37_C Kraft OP (version 2) (version 2) ... | reverse complement strand
ATGTTCGGTCATCTTATGCGGTCCGCCAAATCAGCTTCGGTTGCCCGGCTCGTGATAGCGAGTGTCGAACGTATCGTTGCCGCAGTGGGGACAACGCGGGATTTTATCGCCCGCGGTCACGTGCGTTTGCTGGTGGCAGCGCGCGCACCGGAAGTCTCCGGTCTCCCGCGCCGTTTCGCCGGAATGAGCTGCCATAGGACTGTCTTCCGTTGCGGCGGTGGGTCATCGCTCGCGCCGACCGTGGCGGCGACGAACGGCTGTCGGGCGCCGGCTATGAGGCAACAGCACGGGCCCCGCCGGGTTCCGCCATCCGTGTATGTGTGCGTGCGAGAGCGGACATAACGTCGCGTCACCTTCTGCGGCCAGCCAAGCCTGTGGTTCGCAGGGACTTGGTGATCAGCGCGCGACGCGAAACCGGCGTGCCGGTAGCTCGTTGGAGTGCCGGCGCAAGCCGCGTGGCGGGGCGGAGCAAAGGAGTAGCCGATGAAACCGCTCGTCGTGGCAGTGCTGGCAGGTGCGATGCTGCCTGGCGTTGTTCTGGCCCAGCAGCGACATGGTCATCCGCCGGAACACGCTCAACTCCATAAAGACTTCTATTCGAAGCTCGCGCGTCCCGACGTTCCGGCCGGCGCCGCGTGGGCGCAAAAATCATGTTGCTCGAATCGCGACTGTCGTCCCGTGCAGGCTCGCTTCAGCAGCGGGGCGTGGGAATTCCTGGGAGCGGATGGCTGGCGCCGCGTGCCGCCCCGCAAGTTGCTTGACGTGCAATCGCCCGATACGCGCGCGCACGCGTGCGTCTCTCCCGGGACGCGCGAAATCCTCTGTTTCGTAAAGCCGGGCTTCGCGTTCTAGAGCACCAGCCGAGCACCTCCCCGGACAGGACGGCCGTCCCTAGGTGCGCAGCGGCATGCCGCGCGCGAAGCGCTGACGTCCATACATAAACGGTCCGTCACTGTACGTTTCGACCCGCCCCGCCGCAACGAAGACGCCGACGCGAGCTTGTCCCACGGGCACACCAACCGAGGAGATCGATATGAGCTTTGCGAAGTTGTCCATCGGTGCCTGCCTCCTGCTGTTTTCGACAGCGCTGGCTGGCGCCGTACCGGCCACAGCAACCACTGACCTCAATGTCAGGTCTGGGCAGGGCACGAACCACCGTGTGGTCGGCGTGCTGCCGGGAGGGGCCACCGTCCACGTCAGGGGGTGCGGCGATGGCTGGTGCTATGTTCGAGAGTATGGCGGATACGCAAGCGCCCGCTATCTCGACCCGATGCCTTACGGAAGTCGCTCCGCGCTCTTGGGTGGTTCGTTCGATGTGTCGCCGTACTACGCCCCCGGTGGGCTCGGTTGGCTCGGGCGTCCGCGCCATTTTTCACGCGTCCATTCGGGTTATGGCTTTGGTGCTGGTTGGAACTTCGGCCGGTCAGCATATGGTTCGGCTGAATTCGCCATCGCACCTTACTATGCGCCCGGTGGCTTGGGATGGTTGGGCCATCCCCGCCATTTCTCCCGCACTCACTCCTGGCGTCCGCACTGGTAGTGACCAGGACGATACCTGCGGGCGAGGGGAGGCGGCGATCTCACGAACGGTACGTTGGCGTACGTGATGGTCGCCGCTGGGGGGAAATCGAGACTTTCGTCGTTGTTGCATAGTCGGATTGGCCGGCGCGGCTGCCCCAACCTCCCCGTCAATGTCCCCCAAAAGCCGTTCCGGTTGATCCACTTGCCCGACCTGCCGATTTCGACATCTCCGTCCACCAGGTCGTGTGGCGAGCCAGAATGCCGCGTGTGGCCAGGGAACGCTTCCAGTCCTCACAGTTTATTGCTGAGAGCGATAGGTCGTGAAGACATTTGAAAAATCGTCAGCAATGAGGAGGCCCGCATGCATTCGACCGTACCGGCTCGGTCTTTCAAGCCCTTTGGCCATTCCGGTCCGGCTCGGGTCGATGGGGGGATGACCACCAACAGGCTGTTGATGGGCCTCGATGCGGCAAGCCTGGAGAGAATGGCGCCCTTGCTTGAGCGTGTGCCGCTACGGCCGCGTCTGGTGCTCGTTGAGCCTCACGTTCCGGTGAGGGACGTCTTTTTCATTGAGAGCGGCACCGCCAGCGTCGTGTCACGGCTAAAGCCGGATCGGGGGCTCGAAGTCAGCATGATCGGCTGCATGGGCGTGGCGGGCTTGCCCGCGGTGCTCGGGACCGTGACTTCGCCATTTCGCTGCCTTGTCCAGATTCCCGGCACGGCATTGCGAATGAGTGCGCGCGATCTGCGGCGTTCGATGGACGAACTGCCTGCCGTGCGTCAGAGGCTGATGAACTACGTGCAGGCCCGCATGATCCAGCAGGCGCAGATCACGGTGTGCAATGCCACGCATCTTGTCAGTCAGCGGGTCGCGCGCTGGCTCTTGATGGGACTCGACCGGCTCGAGGGAGACACGCTCCCCGTCACGCATGGATTGCTCGGCCGCATGCTGGGCGTACGTCGTGCCGGTGTGAGCATGGCGCTGCAGGAGTTGGAGCGCGACGGCACCATCGAACGCGGAAGAGGGTGCATTCGCATCGTCGATCGCGCGCAATTGGAGAGTGCGGCGTGTGGTTGCTATAAGTTCATAGGACGCGAATTTGATCGCCTGATATGCCGGCCGGGGCAGAGCAACGGCCATTCGAATGGCAGGCTTGGCGGAGAGGCCGCGCCGCACATGAGGCTGGTTTCCTCGAGCCTTTGATCGGATCAACGCGGCAATTCCGCCCTGCGGGGGGGGAAGCCTTACGCTTCCGATGCGGCGACGGGAAACGTGATCAGCACTCCCGAGGGCGACGCTCGCTCCATCCTGCCGTGCAGGCTTTTCACCAGAGCTGTTATGATCTGCATCCCGAGACCGGTGCTTGTGGTCGCCTCATGACCGAACTCCGGGCCGCGATCGGCCACTTGCAGCAATGCCTGTCCATCGGCGAAATGCAGCGAGACGTCTAGCGTCAGCGACCCATCGCCCGAACGTCCGTACTTGCACGCGTTGCTCACCAGTTCGTTGAGCAGGATTCCGATTCGTACGGCGAGATCCGCGCTCGCGGTCAAGTCATCCAGATACACGTTCATGACGATCGGCCGGTGATCCTGGATGCTCCTGCGCAGGCCGTCGAGGACGCGGTCGAGGTAGGCATGAACATCGATGCTGTGATCGATCTGCGAGACGGAGAGGAGATCGTATAGCTCGGCGACCGCCGTCAGCCGGTCCGCTGCCTTGCGCAGCGCCAAAGCGCTCGTAGCGCCGACTTCGGCATTCGCCTCGAGCCGCAATGTGCTCACGATCAGCGCGAGGTGGTTTTTGATCCGGTGATAGGATTCCCGGAGGAGGATGTCGTGGCGCGAGTATCGATTGGTCATGGTTCAACGCAAGTGTGCGCGTGCATGCAATTCAGCGACCGCAAGCGCGCCAACGAGTCCTGCTCCCTGTCTGAAGCGCAGCACGGATGCGGCTGCCGACGTCAATGCGCCGAGCGGCCGGTAGTGGCGGATTAGGGATGGAAACGTACCAACTGCAAGCGTTCCGGAGGTGACGGACCGCGGTAACGGCGCAGCAAGCAGTGATGCGGGCCGCTCGTTGGCTTTTGCATGCTTTCAGTACCAATCCGTACCGTACCGCCGGGTCTCTAAGGCTTGTCCGGACCCGGCCGCAGGTCCCGCGCATTCTAGTTACACCACAGGCGATAACAGATGAGGTGACTCGATGCGACATCTACTGATCACGACTGCGACCGTTGCTCTGCTGACGAGCGGCGCCCTGGCTCAGAGTGCGGGCCAATCCGGAAATGCAACGCAGGACAGGAACGCGCCGGCCGCGGCGCAGGGCGGCGCGAACCAGCAAGGCAGCTCGGCGGGTGTTCGCCAGGTCAACCCGGCCGCTTCGATGCGGTTGACGTTCTATCAGGTCCAGGCAGCCGATATGCGGGCTTCCAAGCTGCTGGGAGCGGATGTCTACAATCTCAACAACGAGAAGATCGGTGATGTCGAAGACTTGATCATCGACAACGGAAAGAACATCAAGGCGGTTGTCGTCAGCGTCGGGGGTTTCCTGGGAATCGGCGATCGTAACGTCGCGGTGCAGCCGGGCTCCGTGGTGCTCAGTGAGCAGCAGGACGGATCGGCGCGGCTCGTCGTGAATACGACACGTGATGATCTCAAGAATGCGCCGGCCTTCAATTTCGCTGATGTGGACAAGGCCGGCTCGAGGGTCGGCACCAGCGGCCAGGCCGAGACCGATGCGCCTGGTGCGGGCATGAACTCGAACACCACTGGCTCCGGCAGCATGAACTCGAACAGTCGTCCTGCCGGAACAACGAGCCAGCCGGCTCGCTGATCACCGCCTGCTGCGCGGTGAGTCGAACGGAACCGCCGGCAGGTCCGGCGGTTCCGTCATTTTGGGCGCCCGCGAGGGGCCACTCTGCGAGGGGCCGCTCTGCCTCTTCGCCGCAAATGGAGTTCGTTGCATGAGAAGCACAATGATGGCATCGATCCTGCTTGCAATGGCCGTCACGTCGGCCCAGGCGCAGATCACGGTCACACGCGGCGAATACGCCGCCGGCGTTCTGGTGGTCCAGGGAGAGACGCCGCATCGGCGCGCCCGCATCACGTTGGACGGCCGCTACGCGGATTGGACGGACCGAGATGGGAACTTCCGGTTCCGCATCAGGTACATGCCGCGCGACTGCACGGTCGAGCTGAAGGTCAACACTGACGTGCGGACGGCGTACATCGCGAACTGCGAGCCCGCCGGCGCTCCCCCGCCGCGTAAGCCGCGCTGATGATGCGCATGGGTCAAAATCACGACGAGGTCTGCCCTTGTTCGGATTCTTCTTGAAGCCAAACCTGCTCGCGGTTGTCCTTGCGCTATTGCTGATCGTCGCCGTTTACCTCCTCGCCACGAGGCGCGACGAGCCCCCGCCTTCCGCGGCCAGCGGGCTGATCACATCGCCAGCGGTCTGATCACATCGGACGAGTAGATCAGCGTGAGCGCGTCAGCCCGAATGCGCCGGCAATCTCGCGTTCCGGCGATCACTCCGCGCGAGGGCCGCGCCGACGACGGCAAGCGCCGCGACGAGGTAGATACCTCCCATGGGGACCCACATGATCAGTCCGGCGAGCTGCTGATCCTCGAGCGGAGTGAGACCCCACGTGACGGCGCCGAGTTCCATGATCGGATACCATAGTGCCGTAGAGAACGAGAGCAGGGCCCCCAGCATTCCCGTATGGATGAGCGTGACAAGCAGCGCGATGATGGCGGATGCCGCGCTCCCGTCCGACGTCGAAACGCTTATCCTGACGTTGATCCAGAATGCGAGGCTGGCAAGAAGGAGCGTGGCATAGAGCAGCAGATGCACCGGTTCACTCACGAGCGACGCCGTATAAAGGGGCGGGACGTGCCAAGCCCAGATCATCGCTCCGTAGATAACGGCGGTCATGCCTATGCCTGGAATGCAAAACCGCAACAGCAGATGGCGTGGCAGGCCGACGACGAGAAGCGGTGGCGCCAGCGCGACGAGAACGAGGTGCTGCACCATGTGCGCTGACGCCAGGTCGGCGGCCATCCGGCACAGCGGGGAGGTGACGGCGAGCGCCAGCAGAATATAGCCGCCCGCAAACGCGAACGCGCGCCATGGTTCGGGTTGGCCGGATCGCGCCGCGTTACGCCGCCAGAACGCGCCGGCGCCGATGCCGGCCAGCAGCAGCGGCACCACCACTTCCGGGGCGAAACTCCATGCCGTCCACCACTCGTCGGGTCGAACGGGTGCGGCGCCTGCCAGGCACAGTGTGAGATAACTGCTGAAGCCACTCGCGTGGGCATAAGTCGGCGGCAGAGCGAGGAACGCAGCCATGAACACGTATGGCATCGATCGGGCGAGCGTCTGAATCATTTGCTCCTCCTCCTATGCGCAGGGACCGATCATCAGCGCCGGCAGGCCGGTCCATGCCACGGCAACGATGGAGAGTCCTGCCAGTAGCGCCGTGGTGACCTGCCAGAAATTCCTGACGGAAGCGTCCGGCTCGGCGCCGATGCCTGGGCCTCGGCCAAGTACGGCGGCGATGAGAATCACGCCGTTGATCACAATGGCCACCGCGGTCGCTGCCAACACCGCCGCGGGGACAACGTCGTTCTCCCATCCCGCAGTTCCCGAAAATCGCCGCGCGCAGGCAACCCCGTTCAGTCCGTAAACCAGCAGGAAGTGCGTGGCCCAGATCACAAGACCACTGACGAGATAGAGAAACTTCACCGGAAACCGGAGCCAGGGGGCCATCAGCCGCTCCCTACCAGTCGCGGAAACAGCGTCACGATAGCCAGTCCGGCGAGTCCCTGAGCGACTCCGAAGTGCCAAAGCAGCATGGTGTTGTCGAAGGTCGAACGCCGGACGGCATTGAGTCGTCCCGTCAGCGAGCGCGCCAAGGTATAGGCGAGCATGATCGACAGCACCCCGGTATAGAAGCCCTGCAGGCCGACGATCATGTAGACGGCCGCGGCGTATCCACTCTTCGGAGCCCGCAGCCCCGTTTGCCAATGCGCCCAGAGATCAGTGGTGAACGCGGCGATCAGCAAGGGCATCGCCGCAAACAGCACCAGGTTGAATGCGGCCACGCTCCGCCCGGGTCCCCGGCCGAGCAGGCGCGAGGCGGTCGCGATCGCGATACTGCTTGCCGCATAGAATGCCGCTGCCAGTACGGGCCAGCCGATCGGGGGAAGGGCGTCCGCCGCCGGCCAGAAGCTCGGGTTGGTTACCCACAGGAAGACGTACGAGAACAGGAGGCATGCGAACAGCGTTCCGCCGACAAGCATGAGGACGACCATCGCCCACCATGCGTGGCTAACAGGTCCGGTGGCATAGACCGGCAGGCGGATCCCGCCTCCGATGTCGACGGGAGGATGCGTGGGGCCGGGATCAGTGTCCCACAGCCACCAGAGCACCATCGCGACTGCGATCACGCCGCAGGCCAAAGCGGGCGTGACGAGTTTGACTGTGAGAAGCAGAAAGAACGCCGCGGTAAAGAATGCCGCAAGGAGCGTGGCCCAGCTCGGACCCGGCATCTGCACGACATACTGGGGCTCGGCGTGGAGGGGGCTGGTGACGATTGTCTCGCGGCCGCCAGTCGGGTTGTCCGGAAGATAGAATCGCCCAGCTGCGACATCGTCGGCGAGGCCTGGCTGCTCCCACAGGGGATACCGAGTGGTGACGCGGGGGATGCTGCGGTTCGCATAGTTGCCGCTGGGCAGCCATTCCAGCGTGCCGCCGCCCCAGACATTCCCCGCATTGCCTTCGCCAGCACGAAAACGCCGTAACAGATCGAATATAAACAGCGCGACGCCCGCCGCGATGATAAATGCGCCGAGGGTGGAAACAAAGTTGAGCGCGTCCCAACCGAATCCGGCCGGATAGGTGTACACCCGGCGGGGCATCCCGATCAGCCCTGTAATGTGCATGGGGAAGAAGGTGATGTTGACGCCGGCGAACATTAGCCCGAACACCCAGCGACCCACACGCTCGGACAGGCGCGTGCGACTTGCTTGCGGAATCCAATAGTAGAACGCCGCGAACAGCGGGAAGACCATTCCGCCGATCAGCACATAGTGGAAATGCGCCACGATGAAATACGTGTCGTGCGCCTGCCAGTCGAATGGGACCATTCCGACCATCACGCCGGTCAGGCCACCAAGCGTGAATATGAAGAGAAAGCCGATGATGAACAGCGCCGGCGTGGTGAGTCGCACGCGTCCGCTTGCCATCGTCGCGATCCATGCGAACACCTGGATTCCGCTTGGAACCGACACCGCCATGCTGGCCGCCGAGAAGAAGCTGAGGCTGAGTTGCGGGATGCCGGTTGTGAACATGTGGTGAACCCAGACTCCGAAACTGATGAAGCCTGTCGCGATGATCGCCAGGACGACGAGACGGTAAGCAACGAGTGGCGCCTGCGCGATTGTGGGAACGATCATCGAGACCATCCCTGCGGCGGGAAGAAATATGATGTAGACCTCGGGATGTCCGAAAAACCAGAACAGGTGCTGCCACAGTAGCGGGCTGCCGCCTTTCTCCGCGATGAAGAACGGCCAGCCGAACGCGCGCTCCAACTCGAGCAGCGCAGTGCCCAGGATGATGGCCGGGAACGCGAACACGATGAGGCCCGCGAAAACGAGCATTGCCCACGAGTACACCGGCATCTTGTCGAGGCTCATGCCGGGCGCGCGCGTCTTGAGCACGCCCACGATGATCTCGATGGCGCCGGCGATCGCTGAGATTTCGATGAAGCCGATCCCGAGCAGCCAGAAGTCGATGTTGATACCGGGGGAATACTCGCTGCTGGAGAGCGGCGGGTAGATGAACCAGCCTGCGTCCGGCGCTAGTCCGACGAAGATGGTGCAGAAGAACGCCAGCCCGCCGAAGAAATAGGCCCAGAACGCATATGCCGAGAGTCGTGGAAAGGGCAGGTCGCGCGCGGCCTGCATGTTGGGAAGCAGATAGACCCCGAGTGCTTCCACCGCAGGCACCGCGAAGAGGAACATCATGACCGTGCCGTGCATCGTGAAGAGCTGGTTGTATGTCTCCTGGCTCACGAGCGTGCCCTGAGGGGCCGCGAGTTGCGTGCGCATGATCATCGCGAGGATGCCCGCGAGGACGAAGAACAGGAACGCCGTGCCGATGTAGAAGAGGCCGACGTAGGTGTTGTTGACGACGGTGACGAAGCTGATTCCGCGCGGAGGCTCCCAGGTGGCCTTGAGGCGCTCGAACTCGCCCTCCGGGCGGGGCGATCCGTTCGGCAGCGGCATTGCAGGATCGTGCTGCATCTTGTCGGTCACTTCAGGCTCTCCAGATAGGATGTGACCGCCAGCAGGTCTTGTCCGGACAGCATGTCGAACGGCGGCATCTTGTTTCCCGGCTTGAGGTGCTGGCTGCCGGAGATCCATCCGCCGAGCGTGCCGCGGTTGTTGGGCAAGGTGCCAGCCGCGATGCTGCGCCTGCTGCCGACATGCGTGAGGTCTGGTCCTATCGTTCCGTCGGCGCTCGTGCCGCGAACCGTGTGACAGCTTCCGCAACCGGCTGCGAGGAAGAGCTTCTTGCCCCGTCGCAGGAACGGATCCGTGGGCTCCCGTGCCGCGCGCGATTGGCCGTTTCGCCATGCATCGAACTGATCCTGCGCCAGCGCGACGACGTCGAAGGCCATGAGGGCATGTGCGCCGCCGCAGAATTCGGCGCACTGCCCGCGGTAGACTCCGAGCCGGTCGGGCTTGAGCGTAAGCACGTTCGTCTGGCCCGGGATCATGTCTAACTTGCCCGCAAGACTCGGAACCCAGAAGCTGTGGATCACGTCCGCAGTGGTCAGCGAAAGCCGCACGGGTTGCCCGACCGGAATGTGGATGTCGTTGGCTGTCTCGAAAGCCGGCTTTCCATTCTCGAGATAGTGCACGCGCCACCAGAATTGCTCTCCGACCACCGAAATCTCGAGCGGAGCCTCGCCCGGCATGGCGGTGATCGTGCGTGCGATGCTCAATCCGTAGATCAGCAGAGCCGAGAGCGTGACGATCGGAAAGGCGATGCCTCCCACGACCACGACATAGATGTTGGACAGCCACGCCGAGCGGCGCCCCGGCACGACGAGAGCCCATCCGAGAAGTAGCATCACGATGAGGAAGATCACGCCGCCGCCCGCGAACATGATCCAGCTCAGCGTTGCGATCGAGCTGGCGTGCGGGCCGCCGGGATCAAGGGCGGATTGGGGCCCCGAGACCATCCAGGTCCACATCGCTCACCTTCAGCCGGATGAATAAAGGAATGACCGTCCGGACCCGGCCGGCGGCGTTGCTCCCGTCGCAAGGGACAACCGGCCGTCTCTCATCGCTGGGTGGTCGCCTGCCGCTGCGGCGCGGGCGGCTGCAAAGACGCGAAGTAGGCGGCCAGCGAGCGGATCTCATCTTCGGTTAGCTGCTGCGCAATGTGCTCCATGACGCCGACCGGGCTGTTGCGCCGCGCGCCGTCTTTCCAGAATTGGAATTGCAGTTCGATGTAGGGGGCGTACTGGCCCGCGAGATAGGGAAAGCTCGGCGGCAGCCCTGTTCCGGCCGGTCCGTGGCAGTTGACACAGGCCGCGACGCTCCTGTCGTGTAGGCCCATGGCGGAGATGCTGCCGCCGCGCTGCAGCAGCAGCGGATCGACCCGGCTCGCCGCGGCGATCGGATCCGCCGACTGGCGCGCATAGTAGTCGGCAACATCCTGCATCTGCCGATCGGTGAGCGACTTCGCGATGGGCGACATGATGTCGTTCTGACGCTCACCGGAGGCGTAGTCCTTGAGTTGCTTATAGAGGTACCAAGCCGATTGCCCCGTCAGTCGCGGGAACGCACCGGAACTGTCGCCCGCGCCGTGAAGGCCATGGCAGGTGTGGCAGGCGGAGCGAGGCGCGATAGCGCTTGCCGCGCCCAAAACGACCTGCCGTCCGCGCTCGGGATTGGTCTGCGCGTGAACAGGGATGCTCAAGGTCCCTGCCAGTGCAGCTCCCAGCAGGATATCGCGACAGTTTCGCACGGGCGGAACTCCAGGGAAGAACGGCCCGACCACGGCCAGCACATCGAGGGAACGCCGGCCCGCTTCGAAAGTTGCGCAATCGGTACGGTGGCGGACGCGACCGGAACCTCACGCGGGCGTGGGACTTCCAACCTATGCGCCTTTCGGAACGGGTGGCCGGTTCAGATGGATTTGCGGACAGAATGAGAGTGTCTTCAGGACGATGCCGGCCTCCTTCGTATGCCGCCGACGCCCATGCCGGCGGCGCCCCTCTCGTGCTTCTCCTCCAAGGGCGGTGACCTCATGCCTGGGGATCGCATCTTTCTGATCGCGCTTCTTGCCGGGGTGCTGGTGCCTCAAGCCTCGCCGTTGCGCGCGCAAGGCAACGAGTCGACATCGGCGGCATCCCAGTCCGAGAGTCAGCAGGCGGTGGGCGAAGTGCAGATTGGCGCAGGTTCGACGGCCGCGGTCACCACCGGATCCAGCGGCAAGAGCAGCTCCAAGAATCCATCCGTCGCGCCGCTTCCACGCCGGTTCGAAATCACTCCGCCGCGCGCAGGGCTCGACATGCCGGGAATGCTTGCGATCCAGGCGCCGGCCCGGCTGCGCTGCAACGTCATTGAGGATCGCAATGCGCGAACGCGGTGCGGGGCTCAGGCAAAATAAGAGAACCGGCATGATTGACATCGTACGGCGGGACGTCATTCGCGGCGCGGGTGCGCTCGGGTTCACATGTGCGATCGGTTCCTATGCGATCGCGCGGCCTCTGTCGGGGACGGACACATATCAGTTCTTCACGCCGCAGGAGGCTGCGTTTGTCGAAGCCGCCGTCGATCGGCTGATACCACCCGAGCCGGTGTGGAGCGGTGCAGGGGAGGCCGGCGTGCCTCGCTACATCGATCTGCAGTTGGCCGGTCCTTATGGGCGCGGCGATCGCCTTTATCTGGCTGGCCCTATCAGGCAGGGCGTGCCGGGTCAGGGCTATCAGCTCGGATTGACCCCGGCGCAGCTCTATCGCGCCGCCCTGCAAGGGATCGCTGCGGAATCGCAGCGCCGCGGACTTGAATTCGCGTCGGCGTCGGATGCCGATAAGGATGCCTTTCTGCAAGACCTCGAGCACGATCGCGTGCGGATCGCCGACTTCCCCTCGGCCATTTTCTTCGAGACGCTGCTCGCGAACACAATCGAAGGCTATTTCGCCGACCCGGTTTACGGCGGGAACCGCGACATGGTCGCCTGGCGGATGATCGGATTCCCGGGCGCCTACGCCGCCTATCTCGGAGTGTACACGCTGCACGGAATCGACCTTCGTCGCGAGCCGCTGTCGATGGCGCAGGCCGACGGCCACGGCGCCTCTCATCATCGCGGACCGGCGGGCACCACATCCGGATCACCCGATCGGCCTGTCGCGGAGGACAAGCGATGACGGAACGCAAGAAGCCGGTCGATGTTGTTCTCGTCGGCATGGGATTGACCGCTGCCATCGTCGGGCGCGAACTGGCGGCGGAAGGCCTCAGTGTGCTCGGGCTCGAACGTGGGGCGTGGCGCGACACGGTTCCCGATTTCCAGTCTCCGGCCATGCACGACGAACTTCGCTATGCGGTGCGTCAGCATCTGCATCAGAATCCCGAGTTGGAGACCTACACGTTCCGCAACCGCCCCGATGAAGTGGCACTGCCGGTGCGCACCCTGGGTTCGTTCCTGCCTGGAACTGACGTCGGTGGTGCCGCCGTGCATTGGAACGGCCAGACGTGGCGCTTCCTACCGTCGGATTTCGTGGCTCGCAGCCACAACATCGAACGCTACGGCCGCGAGGCCGTCGCGGATCCGCTGACGGTGCAGGACTGGGGCGTCACCTACGATGAACTCGAGCCGTTCTATGACAAGTTCGAGTATCTGTTCGGCATCGGCGGCAAGGCCGGCAATCTCAAGGGCGCGATCCAGCCGGGCGGAAATCCATACGAAGGTCCGCGGGCGCGCGAATATCCCAATCCGCCGACGAAGCCGGCCTATGCCGGAGCACTCTTCGCCAACGCCGCGCTCGAGCTCGGCTATCGCCCATTCCAGGTGCCGTCCGCCAATATGACGGCGCAGTACACCAACTTCGAGGGCGTGACGCTGCAGCCCTGCATGGTGTGCGGCTTCTGCGAGCGCTTCGGATGCGAGCATTTCGCCAAGTCGAGCCCGCAGACAACCATCCTTCCCAAGCTGATGGCGCAGCCGAATTTCGAACTGCGTACGCACAGCCACGTCACCAAGGTACTGCTTGATTCCAGCGGGACGCGTGCGACCGGCGTTCTCTACGTGGATCTCGCCACGAAACGTGAGATCGAACAGCCCGCCGAGCTCGTCATCCTGTGCTCGTTTGGGATCAACAACGTCAAGCACCTGCTCGTGTCGGGCATTGGACAACCATACGATCCCTCGACGGGGCAAGGAACGATCGGCCGCAACTACAGCTATCAGACGATGGCCTCGGTCTCGATCTTCTATCCCGAATCGGTGCGGATCAATCCATTCATGGGCGCCGGCGCCCTCGGCACCGCGATCGATGACTACAATGGCGACAGTTTCGATCACGGCGGCCTAGGATTTATCGGCGGGGCCTACGTGGCTGCCTACACGACCGGAGGTCGACCGATCGAACATCACCCCGTGCCGCCAGGAACGCCGCGATGGGGCCTCTCCTGGAAAAAGGCCGTGCGCCGACATTACAACCACACGGTCGGACTGAGCGTTCACGGCTGCTCGATGTCCGCGCGTACGAACTATCTGAGCCTTGATCCGACTTATGTGGATGCCTACGGCATGCCGCTATTGCGCGTCACGTTCGATTTTCCCGACAACGACGTGAAGATGGCGAACTACATCACCGACCGCACGGTCGAGATCGCGCGCCTGATGGGTGGGGAGCTCATTGCTCCCAGCCACCGGTCGACCCCGTACTCGGTCGTTCCCTACCAGACCACCCACAACACGGGCGGCGCCATTATGGGCACTGATCCGAGAACGAGTGCGGTCAACAGGTATCTGCAGAGCTGGAACGTGCCCAACGTATTCGTGCAGGGGGCGTCGGCCTATCCGCAGAATCCCGGCTACAATCCCACTGGCACCGTCGGCGCGCTCGCGTACTGGTCCGCGAAGGCGATCAAGGAGCAGTACCTGAAGAATCCGGGGCCACTGATCCGGTGAGCCACCGGAGATGCCCGTCGCCGCCCTGAGTGCTCCATGTCGCTGCTCGACATCTCCGCATACGGACTCTGGCCGAACGTCGCGCTGTTTGCAGCGGCATCTGGTTTCGTGTGGTTCGCCGGCACACGCCTCACCGGGCTTCTCGACGCGATCGCCGGGCGGACGGGAATGGATCGCGCCTTCATGGGTATGCTGTTTCTCGGCGGGGTAACCTCGCTTCCGGAGGTGGCGGCGGTCAGCTCTGCGGCGTGGAGCGGGAATGCGCCGCTGGCTACCAACAATCTGCTGGGAAGCGTCGCGATGAACGTCATGCTGATTGCGGTTGCAGATGCGATGCTCGGCCGCGATGCCCTCACTTCGGTGGTGGCCAGTCCCGCGACCCTCCTGCAGGGCACGATCTGCATCATCGTCCTAGCGCTGGTGGCGGCCGCCGTACTCACGGGCGACGCGCCGGTGTTCGGAGTCGGTATTTGGTCGGTGGTGCTCTTCGCACTCGCGGTCGCCGGGTTCTGGCTGTGCTCCCGATACTCGCACCGCGCTCCGTGGCACGTGAAGGAGTCGGAGGGCGATGACCGGCCGCACCGGCGTCGCAAGCGGCGGGAGCACAGGAGCGTTACCCGTCTCGCCGGGCTGAGCGTAGCGGCCGGCGCCACGATCCTGGTGGCGGGCTTCTTCCTCTCACAAGCCGCCGACGGCATTGCCAGAAGCACGGGTCTCGCATCCGGCTTGGTCGGGCTGGTCGTCGTCGCATCTGCGACGTCGCTGCCGGAACTGAGTTCGATCACGGAAGCGGTGCGGCGGGGGCGGTATGAGATGGCGCTAGGCGACGTCTTCGGCACCAATCTTCTGACGATCGCACTGATCCTGCTAGCTGACGTGTTCTACACCGGCAACGCCGTTCTGAACGAGGCCGGACGCTTCGAGGCCGTCGCCGCGCTGCTTGGGGCTGTGCTGACCGGCCTGTTCCTGGTCGGCCTTCTGGAGCGGCAGAATAAGACCGTTCTGCGCATGGGATATGATGCGCTCGCCGCGGTGGTCGTTTTTCCGGCGGGCTTGGTGCTGCTGTTTTTCTTGCAAGGAAAGTGAAGCGGCGCGCTGGTTTTTGAACTCCGGTGCGCGCGTCGCGTTTTCACGAGGACCATGGTGCTTGCTTCGCCGCGCACCCGCGACAAGAGGCCCCCGAGCAACTCACGCAGGGAACCATCGGAAGATCCTATGTCATCTCACGCCCGCCCCCGTCCACAAGCCGAGCGGCAGACCGGTGCCGCGGGCGGCAGATCGCCCGAAGACGTGATCGCGTCACACTTGCGTCTGCGCGATGCCGGCGAACTCGATCGCGACCTCGAGGCCAACTACTCGCCCGACATTGTGGTCATCGACAGACACCGCGTTTATCGGGGGCATGCGGGCGTGCGGGAATCAGCCGCGATCTTGACGCGCAGCGTCTCTGGCGCCCGCTTCGAGTACGATCGGGTGCTCACCTGCGGTGATCTCGCCTATCTCGTTTGGCGCGCTGTCGACGGTCGCATGTGCGTGCAGGGGGTCGATTCGTTCATCGTGCGAGACGGTAAGATCGAAGGGCAGACGATCTACTATCACGTGGAGCGGACCAATTCTCCGGATCAGTCGGCCTGACTCGGGGTGGCAGTGCGTTTGCGTACCGAGCACGGCATCGGCCTCGAACGACACGCGCCAGGCGAGCGTTGCCGGTCATCCATATCGGAGCGATCATCTCAGGAGGTGACAGCATGCGTGGTATCATAGTTTCCTTGGCCGCGTTGGCGATCACGATGACGCCAGCAATGGCGCAGCAGTCGGGTGCACGGTCCTCGAGCGGCCAGCAGACGGGCGCCGCGAGCCAGTCCTCCGCCCGGGAAACGAACATGACGGCGATGTCTCAGGGCAAGCTGAAGAAGTCGCTGCAGCAGGCCGGCTTCAAGGACATCGAGATCGTGGACGCCGCCTACCTCGTGCATGCCCGCACGGACGATGGGCATATGGTGGTGATGTATATCGACCCGCCGTCGACCATCAGTGGCGGGCAGGCAACGTCGGGATCCGCCGCAAGTGACGCGGCCAGCGACATGAAGAACGGCATGAATCGACCAAAGTGACGCACGGCCGCTGATAGTTGTCCGCTCGGCCACGATCGGGCCGCGCAAGGCGGTGGCGTTCCCATCGTCTTGCGCGGCCCGTCGTGATGCTTCTCGAACCGCTTGTGTCCCGCTCGCCATCCCCTGAGGATCGCCGTCCAGGCCATCAGCCGGCGGTGGGGAGAACGGCAGATGTGGATCCTGCACTGCGCAACACGCTCAACGAGCCGTCCGTCTCCAGGACGACGCCCGCCACCTCGGCGATGTCACCAACCCCTTGCGCACGCACTGCTCCGAAAATCTCATCTTCCGTCACTCGCTCGCGGCGCATGGCTTCGCGAAGAAAGGCGCCATCGCGTAGGAGCAGCGTCGGCTCGGCTTTCACCAGCGCCTTGAACGCCGAGGATCGCACGGAAGCAAAGGTGATCACATACTGAAGCACGCAGAGCAGCGCGAGCGCGAGCACGCCTTCAGCCAGCGTGACCTGCTTGGACAGCAGAGTTGTTGCGAGCGTCGAGCCAAGCGCGATCGTGATGATGAAATCGAAGGCATTCATCTTGGAAAGCGTTCGTTTGCCCGTAAGGCGAAGGACGGCGACGACGCTCGCGTAACCTGCAACGCCCATGACCACGACCCGCAGCAAGTCACCCCAATGCGCAAGAAACATACATCCTCCACTATGGTGTCGACGGGGCAACGCGGGGCGCCGGTCTGGGGTGCGCATGGACACGAAGGCGTGACCCTGGTCTGTCCTGCTGGCAATACGCACGGCGCAGGAACGGGGGGACGCAAACCGGCTTGTTTTGATAGCGAGGCCGATGCGCATATGGATGTCCCATTGAGACCCGAACTCCAGCTCGCACGACCCCGTCGGTCGTCCGGTGGGAATGATGCGGGCAGCCCCTTTTCTCAACGGCCGGTTGGAAGGGCGCCATGATCTCGCTATTTGACCTCGTCGCTGGCCTGTTATGTCTCACGGCGGCTTTCGCTTGGCTCAACCAGACGGTCATCCGGCTGCCCAATACCATCGGCGTCCTGGTCATGGGATTGGCGGCGTCGGTCCTGCTCTTGTTGTTCGAACTGATACGTCCTGACGTCGAGCTATACGCGGAACTGACGTCCGCGCTCCGACAAGTGGATTTCTACGACGCCGTGATCAACGGCATGTTGGCGTTTCTGTTGTTCGCCGGGGCGCTGCACGTCGATTTCTCGCGGCTCCGCAACCGTGCCGCCGTCGTCGGGGTAATGGCGACCCTCGGAGTTGCATTATCCACCGCCCTCGTCGGCGTCAGCTTCTGGTACGCCGCGAACCACGTCTTCGGCGTGCCGCTGTCCCTTGCATGGGCCTTGGTATTCGGCGCCCTGATCAGTCCGACTGACCCGATCGCGGTGCTGGGCACACTTAAGGAAGCCCGCGTGCCCGAAAACCTGGAAACCGACATGGCCGGTGAATCCCTGTTCAACGACGGCGTCGGAGTGGTTCTGTTCACGATTCTGCTGGCGGCCGCTATGGGCAGCGGGGGCAACATCGACCTGCAACTGACAATGCGGCTGCTTTTCGTCGAAGCCGTCGGTGGCGCACTGCTCGGACTGGCTGGCGGTTACGTCGCATATCGTGCAATGCGGTGGATCGACGACTACGCCATCGAAGTGCTGATCTCGATCGCCCTCGTCATGGGTACGTATGCCCTGGCGCACCATCTGCGTGTCAGTGGCCCGATCGCGGTGGTCGTAGCCGGGCTGTTGATCGGCGAACGCGGCCCCGCCTATGCCATGAGCGACCTCACGCAACGTTATCTTTTCGGCTTCTGGACACTGACGGACGAGATCCTCAATTCCATGCTGTTCCTGCTCATCGGGCTTGAGGTCCTGGTGATCTCGTTTCGTCCCGAGTTCGGCGTGCTGGCGGCGGTCGCCGTACCGCTGACTTTGATTGCGCGCACTATTGCGGTCGCGTTGCCGGTCTCGCTCATGAGTATCCGCTACAAATTCGTCAAGGGCACGATCCCAATTCTCGTTTGGGGCGGCGTGCGGGGCGGCATCTCCATCGCCCTGGCGCTGTCGATCCCCGACGTGGCGGCCAAGCCAGTAATCGTGACAGCTACCTACGTCGTGGTCCTGTTCACGCTGGTGGTGCAGGGTCTGACGTTGAAGTCGCTGGCCCCGCGGTTTTGCACCACCGACGGCAAGTAACGGCAACCGGACTGGCTCGAGCGCGTTTACCGCTGTAGGAGGAACTCAGGATGCCAGCAAAATCCAAGAAGCAGCAGATGGCGGCGGGTGCGGCGCTGGCCGCCAAGCGCGGCGAGCGGCCGAAATCAAAGCTGAGAGGCGCGTCCAGGCAGATGGTCAAGTCGATGAGCGAGAAAGAGCTTGAGCGTATGGCCAGCGCCAAGCGCAAGAAACTCCCCAAGCGCGCCGGCAAGTCGTAAGCGTCGGACGCAGCCTAGAAGACCAGTTCACCCAGCGCCAGCGCCGCGAGGAAGAGCAGCACCGCCAAGGCCAGGAAGACGCCAAACAGCACCTTGGACACGGTTGCCGCGGTCTGGGCGATTCCGGTGAAGCCCAGCGCGCCGGCGATGATCGAGATGACAAAGGCGATGATCGCCCATTTCAGCATGGCCTGCTCCGCAGATTGATTTGAAGTCACGGCTAACGCGGCAACCCGCGGGCGCGCCGGTTCTCAACGCGCCAGACGGCGAAATTGTTGCGTCCCCCCCGGCGGCGCGGTTTTCTAGGCTGCGCTTGAGGTCGCACGGCTTTCCCCGCCTAAGGTCGGGCATAGCCGAGGGGACGGAGCGTCAGCTGGAACCGCCTCGGGTCGGATGTGAAGAACAGACCGCCGCGCCGCGTCGAGTGACCTGGGATATAGTCCATGACGACACGCGACGTCTCGACCGGCGTCGCGTCGCGCCTGAGAGTGCCTTCGATTTCCACCCGGGCGGCGGTGGCAGGCGATCGATTGCTGATCTCGATCTCGACTGTGAAGCCGACCGCGCTGGCGGTGACGCGTCCTGCTTCGGCGGAGATGACGGGCGGCATGCCGTCGTCCCGCGCGATGTCCCATACCAGCATTGAAACCACCGCGGCCGCCATAACGACTCCGGTCGCGGACGCGATCCACTCCAGCACGGGGGTGTGCCCGCGCTTGCGCTTGCCTGATGGAGCGTTACCCGTCTTGCTCGCAGACTTCGCCACGACGCCTCACACGATCAGGCGGGCCAAGGCGGCGCCGAGGCTTGCGGGGAACCCCATCACCGCGACCATCTGCGCGACGGTGGCAGGCGACGTTTCGTCGGTCCGGCCGAAGGTCCAGAGCACATACAGGCTGATGATGAGGGCAATGCCGTAGCCGGCGATGCTGTAATGGAGAAGGGTTGTAGCGAATGTGTTGCCCTCCGCGGGCTGCTCCTGGCCCGCAAAGCCGATCGCATAGACGAAGGCGTGCAGGAGGACGACGGAGAGCCCTACGAGCGCAAGTGCATGCCACGCAGTCATCTTCTGTGCGATGAGCGGCATCTCCTCCGTTGGCGCGACGTTGAAAGCGAGGAATAGCGCGCCAACCCCCATCAGGAACAACTGGCCCGGATATCCCGCCTGTTTGCGTTCGCTGGCTTTGTCGCGTTCTCGCGCACCGAGCTGTTTGCGCGCGAGGACTGCGCCGATGCTGGCGGGGACTGCCTGCAGCGCGGACTTGCCGACGATCTCCTCAAGCGGCATGTCGGGGGTCAGGATGCCGAGCAGCGCCAGCATCACGACGGATGCGATCAGGCCGACGCCAAAAGCGGCGAATCCGTCCATGACGTCATCGCCCCAACCTTGGCTGGGCTCGAAGCCGGCGAAGTGCGAAATACCGGCAAGGACAACGAGGTTCAGCACGATGAACAGCAGCAGGCGCTCGCGGTCCATGTAGAAGCCGAGCCACCACATCTCCATGGTCATCATCAGGGGGACCGCAAATATTACCGCTCCCGCCAATGCACGAGCGAGACCCTTGGCGTATTCCCGATCGGCCTCATCCATGCACCTTCAACCGGTCGGTCGAGAAAGTGGTTCCGGGCGTCTGGGCGCCCAGCTTCGCCGCCCGGGGGAGGGCGGCGCGCCACCTGGCGGTGCCGGCCCTGCTATAGTCCCGGCTTTCGCAAAGGCCTGATCAACATGTTGGCCGCGCTTTCAAGATGCCGAGCACTTCCGGATCAGCATCTTAAACACCTTGAACATCTTGATCGGCCGAGGCTGTTCCGGCGTGCGGACTCGCCGTGGCAATATAGCCGGCAGTTGCAAGGCGCTAACGGCGCGCCGGGCGCAGCCGCTCTTGGCGATGGCTCGCCGGCCCTCGGCTAGTCAGAGCTGCTCTCGATCCGGCTGGAAAGCCACTGATAGAGTCCGAGACAGACCAGTCCGAGCATTGCCGCGACGAAGAGGAGCGCCGGATACAGTGCGTAGGCGAGATCGGTCTGTCCCGCCTTGAAGGTCATGACCAGCGCTTCCAAGCTTGCGGCGATCACGATGATCGTCACGAATTTGGTCAGAGAGCGGCGTGACTCGGAGGCTGACCGGAGTTCGCGCTGCCGGAAAAGCTCTTCTTCAGCGATAAACTTTCCGGTCTCGACGATCGCGAAACCGATGATCAGCAATCCGATAGCGTCCATGATCACGTCGGTCACGGTCGTCGACTGGATGGCAATCACCACGTCCCAAACGGCTACGACCAGCAGGACGAGCGCGAGCAGCATCAAAATCGCCGTCGCCAGGAAAAAGTAGACGATTGATGTCAGCTCATAGAGCCGTTTCAGCCGCTCGCTCGTCGTATTGGTTCGTCGGATCGCCATCACAACTCACGCAAAATCGGATTCAAAAATCGGGCTGACGTGGCAAAGGTGCCCATCGTGGGGAGATCGTAAGCCAAGCGAAGCGCTATCGCCATACCCCATCAGCCCTGCTGATTGCATCGCCGCGGCACAAGAGCGATACGCGGCGCGCGTACCGGACGTGGTGTGGATAAAGTGCCCAATGCCACCTTCCGCTGGAAAGCAGCCGCGTGTCGCCGCCCCCACAATCCGCGCAACGCAGATCGGTTTCGGGCAATCGCGCCCATGTCGTGTATCGCCGGATCTGCAAAGACAGCGGCGAACGCTCACGGGCCTGCATTGGTGACGTGAGGCCGTCCGACACGATTGTTATTGGGAGAACATTATGCGCTATGCCTCAACGGTCTGTATTGGTTTTGCTGGAATGTCGCTCCTCGGGGCGGTAGGCGCCAAAGCGCAAACCCCGGAGACAAACCTGTCCTGGTGCAAGCTCGTTGCCGGCGGTGAATTGGAGTGCGTGTATCCCTCGTTCGCCGAGTGCGAAAAGTGGCGGCAATCGTCGACGGGTCAGTGCGTTCCCAACCCGCGGCTTTCGCAGCCGCGCCGATGAACGCGATTTGACGGCAGGGTCCACTGCGCCCGGCGGGATTCTCTTCAACAGCAGACTCGGGTGCCTGATCCGGGCGTGGCAGTTCATGTCCTGCAGCCATGTTGAGCACAAACGCGCGGTGGCGACGCCTGGCAAGCCCGCGGCTTTTCAACTCCATCATCACCGCTGACACGCCAGGAGCGAATACATGAAACCCGTGACCTGCTTTATAGCCGCTCTGATTATTGGCTCGACGTTCGCACCGGCGAACGCTGCTCCGCTCAAGAACATCGTGCTGGTGCACGGCGCCTGGGTGGATGCGTCTGGTTGGAAGCCTGTCTACGACATCCTGCGCGAGGACGGCTACAACGTGACGATGGTGCAGGAGCCGGAAACCTCGTTCGCCGAAGACGTTGCCGCGACGACGAAAATCCTCGACCTTCAGGACGGCCCCACCCTGCTCGTCGGCCACAGCTACGGCGGTTCCATCATCACGCAGGCCGGGGTCCATCCCAAGGTCGCAGGCCTCGTCTACGTCGCTGCGCATGCGCCGGACGTCGGAGAAGACGAGGCCGCACTCGGCAGGACGAAGCCCAGTGTCCTGGGCAAGACCAACGGCGCGATTCAGAAGACCCCGGACGGGTTCACCTATCTCGACCCCTCTCTGTTCCCAAAGTTGTTTGCCCCGGATCTGCCACGCCGGCGAGCGGAGTTTGCTGCACGCTCTCAGGTGCTGGCAGCAGCGAGCGTGTTCAGCACGTCTTTGACCGCAGCGGCCTGGAAAGCGAAGCCGAGCTGGGGGATCGTCGCCGGCGGCGACAAAATCATCAATCCTGATCTCGAGCGTTGGTACTACGCCCGGGCTAAAAGCCGCACGAGCGAAATCAAGGGTGCGAGCCACGCCGTTTATGAATCGCGTCCGCGCGAGGTCGCGGCCGTGATTGCGGCTGCCGCTCGGGAGGCGCAGGACGCCCTCCGGACCGCTCGAGACTAGGGGTGATCTGTGCTACGCGTGCGATGCGGAGCCGCTCCAATGTGGCAGTCTGCCGCGTCAATGCGAGCCCGGCCATAAAATCGGGAGGGCGAGCTTGCCGCATCTTGCGAGGGAACCAACTGCGCGTTCTTCCGTTGGAGTGAGCCCGTGCGCACAATCACCATAATACCCGCGCGCGAGCTCATCACGAGGGAAATCATAACGTGCGGACGGTACGCCCTGCGGCATTGAATGGCGGCAGCTTCGACGACGAGGTGACCGAATCCCTGGGCAGCGCATTCGACCTCGCGGTGGACAGGCTGCGGCCGGTCGGATGGGACTGCGAGCGGACGCGCGACGGTCTTGCCAAATGTATCGTGACGCGCGCACGCCAGGGCGAGCGGGACGTCGCCGCTCTTGCCGAATACGCTTTGCGGGCGATCGGCTTCCACGCTCTGGAAGTGGCGCAGCCGCGACTGCCGGCCCTGTTGGCAAACGGGGCGGCGCCTGAGACCAGACGCATCGGTACAGTCGAGGGCCGGGCCGTCAGATCAGTCCGCTGATGGCAGCGCTGCAGTCGTTGAGCGTGCTCAACACAATTTTCCGAAAGTCGTGGGATTTGAAGCGCGCGCTGCTGGCCGAGACGCCAAGCGCGGCAATCTCCTGGCCGGTGGCGCGAACCGGAACCGCGATCGCGGCAACTCCGGTCTCGAACTCTCCGTCGACGAAAGCGTAACCTTTTTCGCGCGTGGCTGCGATGTCTTCCGAGATCGTGGCGCGATCCTCGACCGTCATGGCCGTGAACTTCTGGAGCGGTGCATTCCGGATGATGTCGTCTGCCGTTACCGGATCGCTGAACGCGACCAGCGCACGGCCGATGCTCGTGTGAAGGAGCGGCAAGCGGCTTCCGATGGTGAATCCGATGCTGATTGTGCTCGCATCGCCGCCGGAGTGGGCGACATAGACCGCCTCATACCCGTCGATCATCGCCATGGAGATCGGTTCACCGATGTGCTGCGCAAATGCGCGCATCACCGGCTGGATCGTCTTGCCGAACTGCCGTCCCTGCAGGAATCCGCCGGCGAGCACGAGGATGCGGGGGGTGAGCGAGAAGACACGGTCCTTCTGCTGCACGTACCCCAGATGCGCGAGCGTCAGCACGAGTCGGCGCGTGGTCGCACGATCGAGCCCCGTGATCCGTGCAATCTGCGGCAGCGTGAGCTGGGTGTTGGCGGCATCGAACGCCTTCAGAACGGTCATCCCCTTGGCGAAGGTGAGGGAGATATCCCGCTGCGGCAGTCCCCGCTGCGATTGATCCGGCCTGGAATCCAAGTTGGTCCCCGATGTCGCGGCTCCCGGGCGGCCGCGCGCCTTGACTTGATCGCACTGGATATGACTCAATAGCCACTATACGACCGTTTGTGCGATAATCGCACAAGCTGGAAGGGGCTGCAATCCTGATCGCCGGACGGATGTTATGGCGTCTGCGTGCAACGGCAGCGTTAAGGCGCGAGTGTCGGCCAATCGCGATGCGTGCTGAAGGACTGTGCCAATGAGCGAGCGCTGCACTCACGGGGGTGCGTTTGTCAGATCAGAGTGCAGCAGCGCATGCGGCACCGCGCTCCGCCAGCTCCTCGCTGATGGAATGGCGCGTTGAAGCCCGGCGCGGTGATCGTCGGCGCGTCCCACGCCGGAGTGCAAGCAGCCGTCTCGCTGCGGCAATCGGGTTGGCAAGAGCCGATCCATCTCCTGTCGAACGAGCACGATCTGCCGTATCACCGCCCGCCGCTGTCCAAGGCATTTCTCTCCGGCACCCGCACCGCCGAGCAAATCCTCCTGAGAGGCGAAGGGCTTTATCGCGAGCAGGGACTGGATCTCCTGCTCGGTTGTTCAGTGCGGGAAATCGATCCTGTCCGACGTCGGGTGTCGTCGGACGCAGGAGTGTTCGATTATTCCAAGCTGATTATCGCAACTGGCGCGCGGGCGCGCGACCTTTCGCTGCCTGGCATCAAGCTCGGTGGTGTGCACATTTTGCGAAACATGGCGGATGCTCGGGCGCTGAAGCTCGCGCTGGAATCCGCCCATTCGCTCGTCGTGATCGGCGGCGGGTTCATCGGCCTGGAGGTCGCGGCAACCGCCGCCACGAATTCGAAGCAGGTGACCGTCCTGGAGGCACAGGACCGTCTGCTGGCCCGTGCATTGCCACCCCGCTTTTCTCATTTCCTGACGAAGTATCACGCCGGAAAGGGCGTGCGGTTCATGTTCAACGTTCGCGTTGACGGCATCGAGGGTGCCAGTGGGCGCGTGTCCGCCGTAAAGCTCGCCGATGGCGGGCGCATCGCAGCCGATCTGGTGCTGATTGCGGTCGGCGGAGCACCCAGTGTCGAACTCGGAGAGGCTGTCGGCCTCACGCTTGCCGCGGGTGGGATCGCCGTCGACGACCATGCACGAACCAGTGCGCCGGACATTTACGCCATTGGCGACTGCGCGGCTGCGCGAACCCGCTTCGCGGACGGCATCGTCCGCGTCGAATCGGTGCAGAATGCGGTCGATCAGGCGCGCGCGGCCGCGGCGCATTGCGCAGGGCAGTCGCAGCCTCTGGCAGCGGCGCCCTGGTTTTGGACCGATCAGTACGACCTCAAGATCCAGATGGCGGGACTCATGTCGTCCGGCTGCGAGGAGATCCTTCGGGGTGATCCGCCGGCTGGCGCGTTCACGCTCCTGCAGTTCAAAGACGAACGCCTGATTTCGGCATTTTCCGTGAATCGGGCTGCCGATCACATGGCCGCACGTCGACTGATCGACACCGGAGCGACGATCGACCGCACACTGGCCGCGCGCCCCGACATTCCCCTGCTGCAAGCCGTATCCGCGCCGACGTCCGACGGCGAACGACGCTGAGAAGGAACAGCTCGCGATGATGAGTCAGGAACAGAACGACCTGCTGACGCGTGTGGGTCCCGGGTCCGCCGCGGGTGCCGTGCTGCGGCTCTACTGGCAGCCAGCAGCGCTCTCCGAAGAGCTGATGTCGGCGCGGCCGGTCGTGTCGGTGACGCTCCTCGGTGAGAAGCTCGTGCTGTTCCGCGACAATGAAGGCAAGCTGGGGCTGATCGGCCGGCATTGCCCGCACCGCGGCGCTGATCTGTGTTACGGCCGGCGCGAAGACAACGGGTTGCGCTGTCCGTTCCACGGCTGGCACTTCGACCGCGATGGGCAATGCGTGGAGCAGCCGGCCGAGCCGGACGGCAGCCAGATGTACAAGAACGTCCGCACGGTCTCCTATCCGGTCGTCGAGAAGAATGGCGTGATTTTTGCCTACATGGGACCCGGCGAGCCGCCGCCGTTTCCGGCGCTGGACTGTTTCGCCGCGCCGGAGAGCCACGTGTTCGCGTTCAAGGGGTTGTGGGAATGCAACTGGCTGCAGGCAATGGAGGTCGGGATCGATCCAGCGCATGCCTCGTTCCTGCACCGCTTCCTGCAGGACGCCGATCCGGATCAGGGTTACGGCCAGCAGTTCCGTGACCGAGCCGCCGATACAGAAATCCCGATGACGCAGCTTCTGCGTGAATATCCGCGGCCCGACATCAATGTCGAGCAGACCAGCTATGGGCTGCGGCTCATGACGCTGCGCCACATGAAGGACGGACGCAGCCACGTGCGCGTGACTAACCAAGTCTTTCCGGAAGCGATATGTATTCCGATGTCGAACGAAATGACCATTACGCAATGGCACGTCCCGATCGATGATGAGAATTGCTATTGGTACTCGATGTTCACGAGCTTCGGAAAGCCGGTGGACAGAGCCGTCATGCGGGAGCAGCGGCTGAAGGAGCATCGGCTTCCCGATTACGCGCCGCTCAAGAACAAGCGCAACAACTACGGCTACGATCCCGACGAGCAGGCGCGCCTCACCTACACGGGCATGGGTCTGGACATCAATGTCCATGATCAGTGGGCGGTGGAGTCGATGGGACAGATCCAGGATCGAACGCAGGAACATCTCGGCCGCAGCGATATCGCCATCAGCCGCTATCGCCGGCTGCTGCTCGACGCGATCAGCAAGGTAAAGAACGGCGAGCAGGACCAGCTTCTCATGCGCAACGGCGAGACTGCCGCCATTCGCGGGCCCGTCGCGATCGATGCGATCGGGCCGACGGAGAACTGGGGGGCGGTCTGGACGCAGGCGGATGCCATGCGCCGCGCCGCCAGCCAGTGGGCAGCCGCCTTGTAAGGCCATGTTCATGTTGGCCGCTACAGACAGCATCCCGTCTGACGAACGCTTTCCTCTTTCTTTTTTCCGCTACCGCTGAAGGCCAAATCCCATGTCGGCAGTCAAACCGGGCACACTCGAAGGCGGCCTCGTGGGACGCAAGGGTCTGCTCACCCGGGAGCAGTTCGCGCAGGCCGGCGCCGTCATCGAGGAGGCGATCAGCCGCGGGCTGGAGACCGTTCGCCTCTCGTTCGTCGATCAGCACGGCGTGCTGCGGGGAAAGACACTCGTGATCGCGGGACTCGCGTCCGCCTTCCGCAACGGGATGGCGATGACCTCGACGCTGTTGCTGAAGGATACCTCGAACCGGACCGTCTTCCCGGTCTGGACGGCCGATATCGGATTCGGGGCAGGCACGCTCACGGGAGCCGGCGACGTGCTCATCGTGCCCGATCCCTCGACATTTCGAGTCCTGCCCTGGTCGAAGCACAACGGCGCGATGCTGTGCGACGTCTTCTTCAAGGATGGGCGGCCGATGCCGTTCTGCTCCCGCACCATCCTGAAGCGGGCAGTCGGCGACCTCGCCGACGCCGGGATGGCGATGGTTTGCGGCCTCGAGGTCGAGTTCTACGTGTTCAAGATCGACGAGCCGAATCTCGCGCACGCCGACGGCGGAATGCCGCCATTGCCGCCTGAGACGAGCCTGCTGTCGCACGGCTTTCAATACATGACCGAAGCGCGCTACGACGCCCTCGAGCCGGTGATGGATCAGCTCCGGCGCGCGGCGCAGGCGATGAATCTGCCGGTGCGGTCGATGGAAGCGGAGCTGGGCGGCAGCCAGTTCGAGTTCACGTTCGAGCCGGACGGTCCCATGGCGCATGCCGATGCGATGATCATGTTCCGCTCCATGGTCAAGCATATCTGCCGGCGCAACGGCCTGCACGCCACGTTCATGTGCAGGCCCAAAGTCGAGAATGCGATCCCGAGCGGCTGGCATCTCCATCAGTCGCTCGTCGACGTCAGGACGCGCCGCAACCTCTTCGTGCCAGACAACGATGATGGCCTGACTCCCGCGGCGAACGGCTGGATCGCCGGCCTGCTTGAGCATGCGGAGGCGAGTTGTCTGCTGACGACGCCGACGATCAACGGCTACAAGCGCTATCAGCCTCATCAACTCGCGCCCGACCGGATTCAGTGGGGTCGCGATAACAAAGGCGCCATGATCCGCGGCCTGATGTCACCGGGAGACCAGGCGAGTCGCATCGAGAACCGCGTCGCCGAGCCCGCCGCCAACCCGTACCTCTACTTCACATCGCAGATCCTGAGCGGCCTCGACGGGATCGAGCGTGGGTTGTCGGCGCCGCCGCCGGTGGAAAACCCCTACACCAGCGACGCCGCGGCGCTGCCCAAGAGCCTGATTGCCGCAATCGAGCGCTTCGAGACGAGCGACCTCTATCGCAGCAAGCTCGGGTCGGATTTTGTCCGCTACCTGACGCAGCTCAAGCGCGCCGAATGGGACCGCTATATGCTCACGGTGTCCGAGTGGGAACAACGAGAATACTTCTCGTTGTTCTAGAGCCGTCGGCACATGAACGAGCTTGCGATCGATATCGGGTCTGCGTTCGTTGATCTGGCGCTGCGGTCAGCGGCTGAGTGCCGCGTCCGCAAGGAGCCGATTGCCTGCCGTGCCGGAGCGGAGGCGGCGCTGGCCGCCGTCGATGCGTCGCTGATGGCCTGGTCGATGCCTCTGAGCCAAATCGGCACGATACGTCTCGCGTCCACTGAAGCGGTCAACGCGCTGCTCGCGCGGCGTGGTGCACACGTTGCGCTCGTGACCACGCAGGGATTCGGCGATTGCCTATGGCTCGGCCGGCAGAATCGAGCCGACCTCTACGATCCCGTGGCACGCTCGCCGGCCCCGACGTTTCTTGTCGATTGCCGGGACACGTTCGAGATCGGCGGCCGGATGGACCCGGCGGGGAGGGAAGTCGCGCCGCTCGACGAGAGCGCCGTGCGTGCAGCAGCCGACGCGATGCGCGAGCGCGGCATCGAGGCTGTGGCTGTCTGCTTTCTGTTCGGACACGTGAATCCCCGCCATGAGCAGCGTTGCGCCGAACTCATTCGCGCGGCACTGCCACAGGTCGACGTATGCCTCTCGCACGAGATCGACCCGCAGCCGCGCGAGTATGAACGCACGGTGTCCGTCTGCCTGGAAGCGTGGCTGCGTCCGACGACACGCCGCGCCGTGTCGTCGTTCGAAGCCGGACTGCGCAGGCGCGGGTTCGCAGGCAGGCTGATGTTTTCCGATAGCCGCGGCGATCTCATCGATGCCGCGACGGCTGCGACGCATGCCGTCTGTCTTGTCGCCAACGGCCCGGCGGCGGCGGCCCGGCGCGCAGCCGTCGCCGCCCAGTGCGTGGCCGCGCCGAGTGCGATTGCGCTCGACATCGGGTCCACGTCGACCGATTTGTGCCTGATCGAAGATGGCGAGCCCCGAGCCGCTCAGCACACGGTGTTTGCCGGTGTGCCGATGCGCCAGGCCATGACGGACGTGGCGAGCATCGCATTTGGCGGAAATTGCCGCGCCGTTCGCGATCACCTCGGCAACTTCGCGTTTGTCGCCGGCTCGCATGAACCGAAGGCAACCGCCAGCCTGAGCGAGGCCCTCCTGGCGCTCGGACGCATGCCTCCCATCGGCTTGGACGGGACCTCCGGAGGAGAGCTGAACAATTCGATCGCGGTCGAGATTGTCGAGGCTGCCGAGCGGAAGGTCGCGGCCGGTCTCCTCGGCTATGCGGTGAAGCGGAACGTCGACCCCGCGCTGACCACGCTGGTCGTGATGGGAGGTCTGGGCTCCATTCTGGGACCGCCCGTCGCGGCGCTGCTCGGTATTCCGCAGGTCATGTGTCCTTTCGCACCAGCGGCTTCGGGCGCGGTAGGGCTGCTTGCATCGCGGCTGCGCTTTGAGTCGGTTGCACGGGTCAACGCCACAACAGATGCGCTCGATGCGTCCGATCTCGCCGACACGGTCGCCGCCCTCGCGGACGCGGTACGCGCGAAGGCGCGCGTGGCGGTAGAGGCCAGGACACCGATCCTGCATACGACGATCGAAATGGCCATCAATGCGCACATGCATCCGCATCGTGTGAGGATCGAGGGACTGCCCAAACATCCCGCCGATATCGGGGCGGCGTTCCGCGCGCAGCACCTCGACAGGTTCGGCGTCGACCCGCCCGGTCATCCCTTCATCTTCTCGCTGACGGTCGATGCCGTCGCCGACGGGGGAGCCGAGGCCAGTGTCGTCGAGATGTCGCGCCTCGTGTCGGCGATAGGACCTGCCGGGGCGGCTTTGGTCGAGACGAACGCCGGCGCGATCTGGAAGCCGTCCGGCTGGTCGCTGACTCCGGTGCGCGACGGCTATCTGCTGCGGCCGGAGAGCGGGCAATGAACTCCTCGCGGCTCGACATTCTCCAGATGCGGCTCGATGGCATCGCGCAGGGGATGCAGGAGACGCTGTTCCGTACGGCCGTATCTCCCGTCGTGCGCGAAGGCTACGACGCAGCCTGTGCGCTGTTCACGGCCGACGGCGAACTGCTTGCGCTCTCCGAGGCCATTCCGCTGCTGCTCGGGGCCTTGCCCGGCTCCGTCGACGGAATCCTGTCGGCATATCCAGCATCGGACATGCAGACGGGTGATCTGTTCTGCATGAACGATCCGTTCGCCGGCGGCACGCATCTGCCGGACATCACCGTCCTCATGCCCATCTACGCGGAGGAGCGGCTCGTCGCTTTTGCCGCAAGCATTCTGCATCACCAGGACGTTGGCGGGATGCGGCCCGGCTCCGTTCCGCCCGATGCCACCGACATCTTTCAAGAAGGGCTGCGGCTGCCGCCCATGCAACTGGGGCGCGCCGCGACCATCGGCTTGGATGCGGTCCGCCTGATCGAGTCCAACTCGCGAACGCCGGACACGGTGCTCGGAGATCTGCGCGCGCAGGTCGCCGCCGCTGTCCGCGCCGCGCGTGCGGTTCGCGCGATCGTTGCCGAGCAAAGTGCGCAAGCGTTCGTCTCCGCAACGCGCGCCTGCCTGGACCGCGGCGAGGCGCAAATCCGGGCCTTGATCGACGGCCTGCCTCGCGGGCCGCACGAGGGCAGCGACGGCCTCGACCCCGCTCCAGGACTTCCAGACGTCACCGTCGAGGTGGCTCTCACCTTCTCGAACGCAACCCTTCGCGCGGATTTCGCCGGATCGTCGCCGCAGGTCGCCGCGCCTGTCAATTGCGTGCGCTCGGGTCCGCTGTCGGCCGTGGTTTATGCACTGCTGAGCATCGCGGGGCCGGGCACGTTCCGGAATGGCGGACTGTTGCGTGCGATTTCGCTCGTCCTGCCACAGGGCAGCGTCGTCAATGCATCGCCCCCGGCGGCCGTCAACGCACGCATGGGACTTGTGCGGGCAACGACGTCGGCGGTGCTGCAGGCGATGGCGCAGGCGCTGCCCGACCGCATGCCGGCCGCGAACTCGGGCATGTCTTATGTTCTCGCATTCTCGGGCCGCGGCGCCGACGGTCGCCCGTTCGTCTCGACCGAGATCATCGCCGGCGGCGCTGGCGGCGGTCCCTCCGCTGCGGGCGCAGACGCCATCTCAACCGACGTGGGCAATGCGATGAACATGCCGGCCGAGGCACTTGAACAGATGGCACCGCTCCGGGTCGTCACCGCGGCGATCCGGCGCGGCTCGGGCGGAGCGGGCGCGTTCCGTGGCGGCGACGGCATTCTGCGCGAGTACGAAGCGCTCGCCGACAATATATCGGTGTCGTTACGCGGGGAGCGCTTCCGGCGCACGCCGGCGGGACTTCTGGGCGGATGTGCGCCAAAACCTTCACGCGCCGTCATCGTACGCGTCGATGGCAGCGAGGTCGAACTCACTGCGCGCTCCGCGTTTCAACTGAACGCGGGTGACCGCCTGATCGTGGAGAGCTGCGGCGGCGCCGGTTACGGACCGCCGCCGGCGGACGGCTGACGCAGCCATCGTGGGCTGCAATCGGCGGCTCGCAGCGAGATGCGCCGCAAGCCGCCGATGTCGTCATTTGGTCTTGAGGCCGGCCGCATCGACGACGCGCTTCCACTTCTTGACCTCGGCCTCGATGTATTCCTTTGAGGCCTGAGGAGAGCGGTCATCCACCACAAAACCGCGATCGGCGAAGTACTTTTTGAGATCTTCGCTCCGAAGCGCCTTCGAGACTTCGGCGTGCAGCTTCGTGAGGATCGGTTGCGGTGTTCCGGCAGGCGCAAACAGTGCCTGCCAGGACAGCGCTTCGAATCCGGGCAGACCGGATTCGGCGAGCGTGGGCACGTCAGGCAGCATGAAATGCCGCTCCTTCGAGGTGACCGCGAGCGCACGAAGTTTTCCCGCCTTTATATACTCCACAGTGACCAGGACGTCGCCGAACATGGCATCGAGCTGGCCGCCGAGCAGATCCTGAACCGCGCCGGCACTGCCCTTGTAGGGCACGTGCACGAGCTTGGTCCCTGACTCCAGGCCGAACAATTCCGCCGCAAGATGCATGGACGTGCCGACACCCGGTGTCCCGTGCGTGATCGTGTTGGGCTTCGCCTTCGTGGCCGCGATGAAATCCTTCACGTTCTTGATCGGACTGTCCGCTTTCACCACGATTGCAAGCGGCGCCGTTACGACCATGGTGACCGGCACAAGGTCCTTCACCGGATCATATGGGAGGTCGTCGCGCAACGCAGGACTGATCGCGTTCGTTCCGGTGACGCCCATCAGGAGCGTGTATCCGTCGGGTGCGGCCTTGGCCACGCTGTTGGCGCCGACCGTGCCGCCCGCGCCGGGGCGGTTCTCGACGATCACCGGCTGCTTGAGGGGGCCGGAAATCCGATCCGCGATCTGCCGCGCGAGAAGATCAGTCGACCCGCCCGGTGGGAAGGGAACCACGATGGTGATCGTTCTGGTTGGAAAGTCCTGCGCCCGGACGCTGCCCGCCGCAAGTAAGGCAAGCGCACACAGCATCGTCTTCGCACCTGCGCCGAGGAGGTGGCGCATTGAAATCACTGACATGCTCGTCGTCTCCTGTTCGTATTCGACTGTCTTCCCGGCATGCTGCTCCCGGCGAATCCGGGTTCATCTGGTCAGGTTGTACTGACTCTGTCGTTGCACTCGTCCGCGGTGCGGCGGCGCGGCCGACGGCTCGCACCTCACGCGCTTCGGCTCAATGTCGCCTCCAATGCGTGAACCGATCGGGGCGGAATGGATTAATGTCGATCTCGGGCTCTCGTCCCGCTACGAGATTGGCGATCTCGCGCCCTGTGGAAGCCCCGCCGCACATCCCGACATGGCCGTGGCCAAAACCCATCCACGCATTCTCGATCGCCGGTGCACGTCCGATCACAGGCATGCTGTCGGGCAGACAGGGACGATGACCCATCCAGTAGCTTTTCGTTTCGTCGCGAAGCGAGGGGAACAGCTCTTTTCCCTTTTTCAGGAGAATCTCGGCGCGCGAATAACGCGGCGGTGCGGACAGGCCGGCCAGTTCGACCGTGCCGGCGAAGCGCAGGCCCATCGCCATCGGGTTGATCATGATGTTGTGCTCGACCGCCATCACCGTCCGGTTGAGCTCGACGTTCGGATTCGTCACCGTCACGTGGTAGCCGCGCTGCGACTCCAGCGGCACGCGAACTCCGAGTTGGCTCGTAAGGCCGGAGGACCAGGCGCCCGCGGCGATCACGACGCCGTCCACGTCGAGCGCCTCGCCGCTGTCCAGGCGGACTTTGCGCACGGCATGGTCCTTGATCTCAAACCCGATCACGTTCTCCTTGATATGCCGTGCGGCGTCGCGCAACGACTGCCCGTAGATCGCCTTGACGAGCGCCGACGGATCGACGGTGGAGCCATTGTCGGGCGCGAACAGCCCGAAGCGGAACCGGCCGCGCAGGTCGGGTTCCAGCTCTGCGAGCTCGTCGCTGCCGACGTCGTTGAGCTCGACGCCGAGGCCGCGCCGCAGGTCCATTCCCCATTTCCACTGATCCGCGGTCTCGCGCGACGAATAGACATACAGACAGCCGTTGCGGCGCACGAGGTGCATGGCGCCGGCGCGCTGCAGGAGCGGCTCGTAGCACGCGAACACGGGATCGAGCAGGTCGCGAATGGCGCGAGCGATGCGGGTGACCTCCGCCTTGCTCGAATACTGCACGAAGCGGATCAGCCAGGGCAGCACGACCGGCAGGTGCGCCAGCCGGATGGTGAGAGGACCGTCCGGATCAAGCAGCCATTTCGGCGCATTGCGCCAGATCCCCGGCATTGCCACGGGGAGGCAGGCGCTCGGCGACAGCGAACCGGCGTTGCCGAACGAGCACGCCTCGCCGGCATCCCGCGGGTCCACGAACGTCACTTTATGGCCGTCCCGCTGGAGCCATGCCGCCGAGCATGCTCCCACGATCCCCGTCCCCACCACCGCGATGTGCAAACGCGTGTCTCCGCAAAACCGTCCGTCGGCGTTGGAGCCGGTGCCATTGTCGGTGTCAAGCGACTATTATACAAACGCATAATGCTTTTGAGTTCATAAGGCTAGCTGATGAATGTCACGCTGCGCCAGCTGCGCGCCTTCCAGGAGGTCGCTCACGCCAAGAGTTTCACCGGCGCGGCACGCAGGATGCACCTCACACAATCGGCCGTGAGCATGCTCGTGCGGCAACTCGAATCCGAATTCGGCCTGCTGCTGTTCAATCGTTTCCAACGTAGGGTGCAGCTCACCGAAGTGGGCCAGCAGATGCTCCCGATCACGGAGCGCATCCTCGACGACTTGCGGCAGGTGCACGATGGCGCGGCCGATCTCAAGGCGCTTCGTCGCGGCAAACTTCGGCTGGCGGTGCCGCAGATGCTCGCCTGCTCGTGGTTGCCACCGGCGATCGCCGACTATCGCAAGGGGCATCCCGAAGTGAGCCTGCACGTGATCGACACTGCCGGCGATCACGTGGCGGCCACTGTTCTCCAGAACGAGGCGGAAATCGGGATTGGCCCGAAGCGTCCGGTGCCGTCAGGCATTTCTGCCGAGCTGCTCTGGGAGGAACCGATCCAGCTCGTGTGTCCCGCCGGTTTGGCGCGCAAGCTCCTTTCGCGGTCGAAAGCGAAATGGTCGGATTTCGCGGACAGCAACTGGGTGCTCTATTCGGACGACTTCAGCCAGCACCTCGAGCGGACGATCTGGGCGGAGATTCCGTACAGCCTGCCGCGCAGCACCAACGTGCGTTATCTCACCACGGCTCTCGCCTTTGTCGGAGAAGGGATGGGCGTGACGGCAGCGCCGCGCTACGCGCGCCGCTTCTCGGATCAGTTCGCCGTGACATTCCTGGATGTGCGTGAGCCCAAGCTGACACGCGGCTTCTTTTTGTACACGCGGATCGGTCACGCGCTGTCGCCCGCCGCCGAAGCGTTTCGCGCCATGGCGAGAATCCGCCGCGCGTGACCGGGGCGTTGGTAGGCGCGAATGCCGGCCCACGGTTCAAACCGAGCCGGCGTGGGGTGGGTCAATGTTTCGCGGTCTGCTGTGTGGTCTGCGGGGCAGGCGAGATGGCGAACGTGAGCCAGATGTTCCAGCCCTCCGGCCGGTGCTCGGCGCCGAACTCCTTGTAAGCCTTCAGATTGAGATAACCCTGCTGCCGCTCACCGAGCGGGAAGATGTAGCCGATCTGGGGACCTGCACCGAACACGCGCGACATGAAGGCGCCAACCCTGTTGCGCGCCCCGGTGTCCGCCGAGAGCTGCTGATAGGCATATCCGACGACGCCGACCATCCATTGCTTCGACAGGAATCGCGAGGCCGCCGCATCGAGATGGAAGTCGACGCCGTTCTGGTAATCGGTGTAGGAGTTTTCGAAGTTGTAGGTGAAGCCGCCCATCGCAGAGAGCTCGTATCCCGTCCGCTCGTCGAGATACGTGTATCCGCCGCCGGCATCGATCGACTGGTGTCCGATGCCGAGGTTGGCCAGCCGCCGGGAATCATAGCGTCCGATCGGGACGTTGCCCGAAACATAGCTCATCCAGTTATGGACGCCCTGGTTCCAGCGCAGCGAGAACATCGGCACGAGATCGCCAAAGCCGCTCACCCCGTCGCTGCGGCCGCCCGAGATCGTGAAGGGAATTGGCCCGAGCGCGCCTGTCAGTGTTGCGTCGACCGCGGCCTCGTTGCGGCCATAGGGAACCAGCAGCGCGACCGCGGCCTGGCCGCCCAGTACCGGGGTTTGGAACACATAGGTTGGAACCGCAATGGCGAGAGTGGCATCCGCATCGAGAGCGACGTCGATGGTTCCACTAAGATTTGCAGCAAGCTGTCCGCGCGAAACCTGGCGCGCGAAGCCGATGTCGCCACCCGCCTTGACCGAGGTGCGATAGCCGATCGTCGCCAGCGACCATCCCGGCTGCTGGGGTGCCGCTGCCAGGCTGCCGAAGAATCCCGGAATCCAGAAGCTGACGCCCCCCTCGTCGGCTGACGCCGGCGAGCATGCGAGCAATCCGACCGCGCACGCGACCCGGATCGAGAGCGAGACGCGCTGGGTGACCGTCATCGAACGCCCTGGAGTTCGATCCACGATGCGTGGTCGCCGGAATCACTCACGCGGCATGTTGGTCCACGCGTGTCATCACAACTTGAGTTTGCAGCGCCGGTAAATTCAATTCGACAAGATGTGCACAGCAAAAGTGGTTCGCGTCGGAGGGATCAGCGGCGCGCTCGTGGCATCGGTCGGGACAGATCGACGCGAATTGAACGGGCCGGATGATCCGATTCTTTACCGGTCGGACGATTGTCGGATTGGCGCACACGTTCCTGGCCAATCACGTGTGTTGAATAGGACACCACCGAACGGAGCATCGTGGGGCTAGCGCGATCTGATGGGCGGGAGCAAGGCTATGAACACAATATCGGAGCATTCGCAAGAGCGGCGCGTCGAGCTGCGACCCGACCGGCGCAAGATCCTGCTCGCTGGCGCCTCGGCATTGGCCGCGTCGGCGGGCGGGCCGGGCGCCGCGTTCGCGCAGCAGTCACGGTCCGGTTCCGCCCAGCAACCGGCGCCGGCTCCGCAGCCCGGACGGCGTCCCAACATCCTCGTGATCTTCGGCGACGATATCGGCCAGACCAACGTCAGCGCCTATTCGTTCGGGCTCATGGGCTACCGGACGCCAAACATCGACCGCATCGCACGCGAAGGCATGATGTTCACCGACTACTACGCCGAGCAGAGCTGCACCGCAGGGCGTTCCTCGTTCATCACGGGACAGACGACGTTGCGGACCGGCCTGTCCAAGGTTGGCATGCCGGCTGCGCCGGTTGGTCTCCAGAAGGAGGACGCGACCCTGGCCGAACTGCTCAAGCCGCTCGGATACGCCACTGGACAGTTCGGCAAGAACCATCTCGGCGACAAGAACGAATATCTGCCGACCGTGCATGGCTTCGATGAGTTCTTCGGAAACCTCTATCACCTCAACGCCGAGGAGGAGCCGGAGCAGCGCACCTATCCGCGCGATCCGCAATTCCGGCAGACGTTCGGACCACGCGGCGTGCTCAGATGCCGTGCCAGCGAGACCGACGATGCCACCACGGATCCGCGCTGGGGCAGGGTCGGCAAGCAGACGATCGAGGACACCGGGCCGCTGACCAAAAAGCGGATGGAGACGATCGACGACGAGACGTCGGCTGCCGCCGTGGACTTCATGGAACGGCAGGTTCGTGCCAACCGGCCGTTCTTCTGCTGGTTCAACGCGACTCGTATGCACCTGCGCACGCATGTGCGGGAAGATCGACGCAGTCCGCCCGGCCTGACAGCGCGCACCGAGTACGCCGACGGCATGGTCGAGCACGATGGGCACATGGGCCTGCTTCTCAAGAAGCTCGACGATCTCGGCGTCGCCGATGATACGATCGTACTCTACACGACCGACAACGGTCCCCACGCGAACACGTGGCCGGACGGTGCGACGACGCCGTTCCGGAGCGAGAAGAACACCAACTGGGAAGGGGCGTTTCGCGTCCCCTGCATGATCCGGTGGCCTGGCCGAATAGCCGCCGGGTCCGTGTCGAACGAGATCGTCAGCGGCCTGGATTGGGTACCAACGCTTGTTGCGGCCGCCGGCGATTCTGACGTCAAAGACAAGCTGCTTCAGGGCTACACGGCCGCTGGCAAGACGTTCAAGGTGCATCTCGACGGCTACAATCAGCTTCCTTACCTGCTCGGCCAGCAGGATCGCGGCGCGCGGAAGGAATTCTTCTATTTCAATGACGACGGAGATCTCGTCGCGATCCGCTACGAGAACTGGAAGATGGTGTTCGAGGAGCAGCGCGCGCCCGGAACGCTGCGGATCTGGGCCGAGCCCTTCACTAAGCTGCGCGTGCCCAAGCTGTTCGACCTGCGCGCGGACCCTTACGAGCGGGCCGACGTCACGTCGAACACCTATTACGACTGGTTTATCTCGCAGGCATACTTGATGTACGCCGCTCAAGCGGGGGTCGAGAAGTTCCTTGCCACCTTCAAGGAGTTTCCGCCGCGCCAGCGTCCCGCAAGCTTTACCATCGACCAGATCATGCAGCAGTTCCAGGGCGCGGCCGGTGCCATGAGCAAGTAAGGACCGGCCGACGCGATGAAGACGATGGCCTCTGTGGTTCTCGCGCTCGCCCGCTACGTGCTCCTGGCCGCAACGCTGGTCGCGACGGTTCCGAGCGCCCTCGCGCAAGTCCCCACCGTAGACCCGCTGCCTTCGTGGAACGACAGCGCACCCAAGCGTGCCATCATGAACTTCGTCGATCGCGTCACCCGCGCGGGCGAAGCCGACTTCGTGCCGGCAGAGGAGCGCATCGCGACGTTCGACAACGACGGCACCCTGTGGGCGGAACAGCCGGTCTATGTCCAGTTCGCCTTCGCCATCGACCGCGTGAAGGCCGCGGCGGTGGACCACCCGGAGTGGAAGACGCAGCAGCCGTTCAAGGCGGCGCTGGAGGGGGACCTCAAAGTGCTCGCAGCGTCGGGCGAAAAGGGCATGCTCGCCATCATGGCGCAGACCCACGCCGGAATGACCGTGGAGCAATTCCACAAGACCGTCGCCGGCTGGATCGCGACCGCGCGCCATCCCCGTTTTGGACGGCCCTACACCGAGCTCGTCTACCAGCCGATGCTGGAGCTGCTGGCCCATCTGCGCAGCCACGGCTTCAAAACGTTCATCGTCTCGGGCGGCGGCGTCGAGTTCATGCGGCCCTGGGTCGAGCGCATCTATGGAGTTCCGCCCGAGCAGGTGGTCGGCTCGTCCGGCCTCGTGAAGTTCGAGCTCGCGCCCGACGGCACGCCGAGGCTGGTGAAGGAAGCGGAGGTCGAGTTCGTGGACGATGGTCCCGGCAAGCCCGTCGGTATCAACCGCTTCATCGGGCGGCGCCCGGTCTTCGCCTTCGGAAATTCCGACGGCGACCTGCAGATGCTGCAGTGGACCGGCGGTGGCGGCGGCGCGCGCTTCATGGGGCTGGTGCACCACACCGATGCGGAGCGCGAATGGGCCTACGACCGCGCATCCGCGATCGGGAAGCTCGACAAGGCGCTGGACGCGGCGAATGCGAGCGGTTGGACCATCGTCGACATGAAGGACGACTGGCGCACGATCTTCCCATTCGAGCGAGGCACGAGCGGGTCGCGGTGAACGCCCGAGCGCGGACTGATGGGCCGGCGAACAAGCGAGACGCAATATGAGCGTATCACACGCCGAGGTTGCTTCCGCCGCCACGAAGGCCCGCGGCGACGACATGGTCTGGATTCCCGGCGGCACGTTCCGGATGGGCTCCGACCGGCATTATCCGGAGGAGGCACCTGTGCACCGCGTCATCGTCAGCGGCTATTGGGTGGACCGCACGCCGGTGACCAATCGCGCGTTCCGCAGGTTCGTGAACGCGACAGGCTACGTCACAGTCGCGGAGCGTCCGCCCGATCCCAGAGACTATCCCGGAGCGCTGCCGCACATGCTCAAGGCCGGCTCGCTGGTGTTCACGCCGCCCACTCATGCAGTCGATCTGCGCGACTGGTCGCAATGGTGGAGCTTCAAGTTTGGCGCCAACTGGCGGCGGCCCTGTGGCCCGCGTAGTTCGATCAGCGGGCTCGACGACCATCCGGTGGTGCACGTCGCCTACGCGGACGCGGAGGCCTACGCGACGTGGATCGGCAAGGAGCTCCCGAGCGAAGCGGAGTGGGAGTTTGCCGCGCGCGGCGGCCTCGATGGGGCCGAGTTCGCCTGGGGCGACGAGTTCACGCCGGGCGGGCATCATATGGCGAATACGTGGCAGGGCGGCTTCCCCCACCACAATGAGGCGCGCGACGGCTACGAGCGTACGTCTCCGGTACAGGCCTTCCCGCCGAACGGCTACGGCCTCTACGACATGATCGGCAATGTGTGGGAATGGACCGGCGACTGGTATGCGCCCCGGCACGAGGGCGACGCACCAAAAGCGTGCTGCATCCCCGAGAACCCGCGCGGCGGACGCGAGCAACTAAGCTATGATCCGTGCCAGCCGAACATCAGGATCCCACGCAAGGTGCTCAAGGGCGGCTCGCACCTATGCGCTCCGAGCTACTGCCGGCGCTATCGGCCCGCCGCGCGCCACGCCCAGCCGGTCGACACGTCGACGAGCCACGTCGGCTTCCGGTGCATTGTCAGGAGGCAGTGACGTCGCGGCTGCGGGCTT